>QWCH01000806.1_pt1 | contig 130671 bp, 107 predicted proteins | sample 1972671 | NCBI WGS metagenome assembly QWCH01 (sample SAMN09866713, study PRJNA288562) | Human gut metagenome isolate term3_stool, whole genome shotgun sequencing... | isolation source: gut | host: Homo sapiens | place: USA: California
TATGAACGGGTACGTATTTTGCCTTCCACATAAAGTTTATCCCCTTTATGCACATATTTTTCGGCTGTTTCTGCCAGTCCGCGCCAAAGTACCAGATTGTGCCATTCCGTCCGTTCGGGTACCTGCGTACCGTTAGCCAATGTGTATGCACGGTCTGTAGTAGCCAAAGGCAAAGAAGCCACAGCGATACCGGAATCAAGGTATCTTACTTCAGGGTCTCTACCTACATTTCCAATCAATATTACTTTATTTACTGACATAAGCCTTTTTTCTTTTTATTTGAATTTGCTGCCAAAATTAAACAGAATAATCACACAATGCAAGAGTTAGCGCAACTTTTATAGATATTTCTCCAGAAAGGCATGCACCAGGCGAGAGACTGCATACTGCTCCAAATCCTCTATTTTCACCCGCAGAAAGGCAGAAAAAGAAGTAGAATTTTCCGGTAAAACAACTTCATAGAAATTGGTATAAATCACCCTGTGGGAGAGCACATGCTTCACATTTCCACTGATTAAACGCAATCCCGAAACCTCCCCATCTGCAAAAAATGCACGTACCTGCGGCAATTCACGAAACTCTTCTTCCGTCACAGGTGCTTCCGTTTCTATCAGTGGAAATTCGAAAAGATTTTTCCAGATATCATCCTCCGTCCGTTTATGTAAATAGGTACACGCGCCCACACGTACATATATATAGTTAAAATAACGATTGGTGGTTTTCGTCTTATGCTGCTTTACAGGCAACTTCGTTATCGTACCCTCCTTCAGGGCTGAGCAACTGTCTACCAAAGGGCAAAACAGGCAATTCGGTGATTGCGGCGTACATTGTATGGCACCGAAATCCATTATCGCCTGATTGTAGACAGCAGGCTGCGATTTATCCATCATCTCATCTGCCAAAGCAGCAAATAGTTTTTTGCCTTCCGTACTGTCCACTGGCGTATCGATACCGAAATAACGGGAAAGCACACGATAGACATTCCCGTCCACCACTGCATAAGGCATACCGTAGGCGGATGAGCAAATAGCTGCAGCAGTATAGTCCCCTACCCCCTTCAACGCACGCACCTCTTCATAAGTAGCCGGAAAAACACCATTCATACTTTTTGCCGCCGCATGCAGATTACGTGCACGGGAATAATACCCCAGTCCCTGCCAGCATTTCATCACCTCATCTTCCGGTGCTTCAGCCAAGGCTGTCACATTAGGAAAACGATGAATAAAACGCAAAAAATAATCATAACCTTGTGCTACCCGGGTCTGTTGCAGTATAATCTCTGAAATCCATATAATATAAGGGTCGGTGGTATCCCGCCAAGGCAATTCACGCTTGTTTTCGGCATACCAGGCTATCAATTTCTCACTAAATATATTCATCTCTATTACAGATAGTTATAAAAGTCTAAAAAGGGCAACGTCTTTCGCCTCAGATGGCTACCTTCTTTGTAACTCATGGCTATATCCCTAATATAAAAGGGTGTAGCCCTTCCTACAGCACAAAAATAGTTCTTTTTCCCCCAACAAACCTTAATCAAAAGACTTTTTTAGAAAATTGTCCAGAATATATTTTTTAGAGAGCGTAAAAAGCTATATATTTGCAGTCCAAAAAATTAGGAAACTATAGTAATAATATTTTTTTTAAAGAAAAATGACTAAAGCTGATATTGTAAACGAAATTACAAAGAACACCGGGATTGACAAAGTAACAGTGCTTACTACGGTTGAAGCGTTCATGGACACAGTAAAAGCATCTTTATCAAAAGATGAAAATGTTTACCTCCGCGGGTTTGGTAGCTTCGTAGTGAAGAAAAGAGCACAGAAAACTGCTCGTAATATCTCAAAGAATACTACGATTATCATTCCGGAACACAACATTCCGGCATTTAAGCCTGCAAAAACATTCACCATCTCCGTGAAGAAATAATAAACAAGAGTATTAACCTATTAAATTATTGAAGCTATGCCTAGCGGAAAGAAGAAAAAAAGACATAAAATGTCTACGCACAAGCGTAAAAAAAGACTAAGAAAGAACAGACATAAAAGCAAAAAGTAATTTTTAGTCTGGAGGACAGAAATAAAGAACAAACTTGTGAAGCTATTTGTCTCGCGAGTTTGTTCTTTGTTTAAGTAACAAATTGTAGTCGGCAAGGCTATTTATATCCTCGCTGACTTTAGAACCTAAAAAAGCAAGAAAAATTGTGACAAGCGAACTCGTTGTAGACGTACAGCCCAAAGAGGTCTCCATCGCCCTGCTCGAAGACAAGAGCCTGGTGGAACTTCAAAGCGAAGGAAGAAATCTTTCTTTCTCGGTGGGCAACATGTATTTAGGACGAATCAAGAAATTGATGCCCGGCCTGAATGCCTGCTTCGTGGACGTGGGTTACGAGAAAGATGCTTTTCTTCATTATCTGGACTTAGGTCCTCAATTTAACTCGTTAGAGAAGTACGTAAAGCAAACTTTAAGCGATAAAAAGAAACTACCGCAAATCACCAAAGCAACCATACTTCCCGATCTTGAAAAGGATGGTACCGTAGCCAATACACTCAAGGTGGGACAAGAAGTAGTGGTGCAAATTGTCAAGGAGCCTATCTCTACCAAAGGTCCGCGCCTGACTTCCGAAATCTCATTTGCCGGAAGATATTTGGTGCTGATACCTTTCAACGATAAGGTTTCCGTATCACAAAAAATTAAATCGAGCGAAGAACGCGCCCGCCTCAAACAATTGCTGATGAGTATCAAACCGAAGAATTTCGGAGTGATCGTCCGCACCGTTGCCGAAGGGAAACGCGTAGCCGAGCTCGACGGAGAGCTTAAAGTTTTATTAAAGCACTGGGAAGATGCTGTCACCAAAATACAGAAAGCTACCAAATTCCCGACATTGATTTACGAAGAAACCAGCCGTGCCGTAGGCTTATTGCGCGACTTGTTCAATCCTTCTTTCGAGAACATCCACGTCAATGACGAAGCTGTGTTCCACGAAATCAAGGATTACGTAACTCTTATCGCCCCTGACCGGGCAGGAATCGTAAAACTGTATAAAGGACAACTCCCCATTTACGACAATTTTGGTATCACCAAGCAGATCAAGTCTTCATTTGGCAAGACGGTTTCATACAAGAGTGGTGCCTACCTGATTATTGAGCATACTGAGGCGCTTCACGTAGTAGACGTGAACAGCGGTAACCGCACCAAGAATGCCAACGGGCAGGAGGCCAACATTGATATGAACGAAGCCGAAAACAGACAAAAGCTTTACGAACGTATGTGTGCCAACATGCAGAAAGACAGGGCAAGACATAACATCCTACCGCTCAGCAAATTCGGACTGATGCAGATTACCCGCCAGCGTGTGCGCCCGGCAATGGATGTCAATACCACAGAAATCTGTCCCACCTGTTTCGGAAAAGGCACCATCAAGTCCTCTATCCTCTTTACGGACACTTTAGAGAGTAAAATTGACTACTTAGTCAACAAACTGAAGATTAAGAAATTCTCGTTACACATCCACCCGTATATTGCTGCTTACATCAACCAGGGACTCGTTTCCCTGAAACGGAAATGGCAGATGAAATACGGATTTGGTATCAAGATTATTCCAAGCCAGAAACTCGCGTTCCTGGAATATGTATTCTACGACCCGCAAGGGGAAGAGATTGACATGAAGGAAGAATTCGAAATTAAATAAGAAAGACGGCGAAGTAAATCAGAAACTTCGCCGTCTTTTTTGTTTTCCTCACCAACTTTTCAAAATCATTGGCCGATATCTAAAAGAAACTCACCCTCTATACAGAAGCGAACATCACTCCCCTACACATGCAAGGTGATAAATTTCTTTACTGTCCTGCTTTGTCAGCTTCACATAATTCCCAACCAACTCTCCTTTATTGCGATGCAGACTATCCGCCAGTCGATCAATATCAGGGTTTTCAATACCCAGTTCTTTAAATGTTACAGGCAGACCAAGAGAAGTAAAGAAGTTTTTCAGCTTACCAATACCCTCCAAAGCAACCGCTTTCTTATCTTCTGATTCAGGAACGCCCCATACACGAACGGCATATTGAGCAATCTTTCCTACATTATGCTCTACCATCCAAGTCATCCAGGCAGGGAAGATAACAGATAACCCAGCACCGTGGGTAACACCATAAATAGCACTGATTTCATGCTCCAGGAAGTGCGAAGCCCAATCTTCCTCACAACCTACGCCACAGGTACCATTATGCGCAATCATGCCCGCCCACATCAAGTTGGCACGCGCACCGTAATCTTCAGGATTTCTCATTACCTTAGGAGCTTCATTGATGATAGCCATCAAAGTGCCTTCACAAAGACGATCTCCAATTTCCACCTCCTGAGTGTTCGTAAAATAACGCTCCATGATATGAGCCATCATATCAGCCACACCGCAGGCTGTCTGAAAGGGCGGTAAAGTATAAGTAAGTTCCGGATTCATAATAGAGAATACCGGACGCAAAACTTCCGGTACACGTAGACTGAGCTTCTGCAAACCGTCCAGTTTCGTTATAACCGTATTACCGGAACCTTCACTTCCGGCAGCAGGAATAGTCAGCACAACAGCTACTTTCAGCGCTTTAGTCACTTTAGTCTTTCCAATATAGAAATCCCAAAAGTCACCCTCATAAAGCACACCTGCCGCTATGGCTTTGGCCGTATCAATGACAGAGCCTCCACCCACAGGCAACAGCATATCAGCCTGTTCACGGCGGCAGAATTCAATGCCTTCATACACTTTCGTATCTACCGGATTCGGCTGCACGCCACCCATCAAACAATATTCAATCCCTGCTTCCTGCAAGGATTGCTTCACCCTATCCAGCAAACCACTCCGTACAACAGAGCCGCCGCCGTACACGATCATCACTTTCCGCGCACCATGCTTCCGCGCCAGTGCACCGACTTGCATTTCCGTAGCCTTACCGAATACAAATTCGGTAGGACTGTAAAAAACGAAATTATTCATTAACGGATATATTTACTATAACGTTCGAAGAAGCGCTTGAACACTCCCCATTCCATCAATCCTTTTTCAAAGACAAAGATACCCAGGAGAGCACAGAATATTCCCAATAATACATCAATCAGATAATGATGCCCCGAATAAACAGCCGTACACCAGATACCCACCATAATAAACGCGAATAACGCTATCAGCCAGCCCTTACAGCGGTTCATTATAGCATAAGCCAACGCCACAACCATATACGCCGCATGCAGCGAAGGAACGGCTGCAAATACGTTTGAATTACGCCCATAGATAGAGTCGAAGATCGTGCATCCCAGCAGTTCGTCAAAGCGCCCCAGTCCGGCCACATTTCCCGGAGTATCCAGCATCGCCTTAAATCCATAGTTCATAGCGTACCAGGGGGGAGCAGCAGGATGAATATAATATCCGGCAAAGCCAATAAGATTAACCAGCAGGAAGACCATAGCAAAACGGAGATACATCTGGCGATCTCCCCTCAGATAAAGCCACAAACCGAAAGCTATAGGCACAGGCACCCAACAGAGATAGAACACTCCGGCAAAGAAATCAGCTACCGGCCAGTGATGTATGGCAAAGTATTCACAAGGAATCAGTGTAGCCCCGTTCACGGATATACCGAAAAGAGACTTTTCCGCTTCATACAAGCCCTGCACATCAATAGGGTTCACCTGGTAATTGGGATACACCCGCATCCAGTCATAGGAAACTGCAAAAACAACAAAAGGCAGTAAAGCCACTGCCAGCTTACGGGTTGTCTTTCCTGCAAAAAACAGAACCAGGAACAAGCCCGTCATTAGAAAATGCTCCGTACGAAGCCCGATACAAGTAGCTGTCAGCAACAGAAAAGCCAACGTAATGACTACCAGCAATACCGTCTCTCTTACCGGAGGGAAATATCTATTTATCATTTATTCAAAAGTTTATAGCAATGTGCCAGACGGACAAAAGCCGTCAGATTAGCCAATACGGCAATGATTGCCAGAGGAACAATCAGGATCAACATCGGGTCGAAGAGTGTGCAATCGGAAAATATACCACAGAACAAAGCTCCCAAACTAGTCAGCACCACTCGCTCAGGGCGCTGCATAATACCTACTTTACATTCTAGTCCCAACCCTTCGGCACGTGCGCGTACGTAACTTACCATCAGCGAACCGATCAAAGCAAGAAAAGTGATAATGGAACCCACGAAATAGCCCTGCAAGATGAGATAATAGGATATACCGAACAAGGTAAACAGTTCACTATAACGATCGAGCACTGAATCGTACAATGCCCCGAAGGTGGAAGACATATTGCCAAGACGCGCCACACGGCCATCCATCATGTCAAACAACCCGGCGAAGAGTATCAGTCCGCCTGTCCATCCCACCAAAGAAAGATCCTCTTCCGAATCTGTCACTAACCCTGCATAAATAAATATACCGGCAGCCACAATGTTAAGTATCAACCCGGTAGTAGTAATAAAGTTAGGCGTAATGCCAATTTTAATCATGCCACGCACAACGGGATTGATAATCTTGTATATCACCTGTTGCAGCCAATCTCTGTAATTCATGTTCATTCTATTTTTTTCTCCAAACGTTGTTTCAGAAATCTTTTTAAGTTGTGGTTCCGGTAGACGAAAACCCGTTGCAAATAATAGTTCCAGAAAAATGCAACCAGCAAGGCAACCGTAATTTTAGACAGGATAAACACATCATAGACGTAATATCCCAGCAACCCGTTCACCCATTTCATTCCTGCCAGCCATTCCGTCAAAGCAAAAGTACCCCATGTGTTAATAAGGATGCTCCCACCCCAGACTATAAAATACTTCAGCCCCACATGTATTTTCTTGCAGTCTTCCGCCTTAAATACCCATTCATAGTTGATTACACAATTGACAATACCGCCAACCACAGAACCTATAAATGTGGCATACAAATAATATATACCAAATAATTTCACCAAAAGAATAGTTATCAGAAAATCGATCACCGTAGCTATCTGTGCAGAAAGCTGCGCCTTCATAAAAAGCCACACTTCCCTGCGCCAACCTGCAAACCGACTCTGTTCTTCTACTCCATCAACCATCTCGCCACAATTAAAACAATGAAACCATACACTCCTGCCAATACGTCGTCCATCATCACTCCCACTCCGCCCGGAAGATTTTCCATCCGCCGGATGCCCAGCGGTTTCAGAATATCAAAGAAGCGGAACAAAACAAATGCTGCCAGTCCATACCAGATATGACCTGCCGGAGCTGCCAGGAGGGTGATCCACACACCTACCATCTCATCCACCACCACGCGCGACGGATCTTCACCCCAGTAGGGTTCCAGACGGTCGGTAGCCCAAATACCGGCTACGGTGAACAGGGATATCAATGCGACAGTCGTCCACAACAGACAAGTTTCTGATATGAGTAAAGAAAGTCCGAACCATATTAGCGTAGCCAGTAAAGCGCCCGCCGTGCCCGGAGCAAAGGGAGAAAAGCCTGAGCCGAAGCCCGTGCCTATCAGGACAGGGAAGAAGGAAGGTCTCCTCATAGAAAAAAGATATAAAAGAGTGATAAGGTGACAAAGTGGTAAAGCGGTAAAGTAATACTACATCACCACTTTATCACTCTACCACCTTATCACCTTATTATTATTTATTAATCCAGATAGCTCGGTGATTTTTCACCCACCATCGTACGGATTGTTTCTTTCACCATTCTCCATTGAGTGAACAGATCATGGATCGGTTCATGCTCAAAGTCGTGCATCGGGCTCTTGCAGAAGAATGACAACCAAGTCTGGATTCCAGACATACCTGCACGCAATGCCAGGTCACTGAAAATAACGAGGTCGAGTGCAATAGGAGCTGCAAGAATAGAGTCACGGCACAGGAAGTTTACTTTGATTTCCATCGGGTAACCCATCCATCCGAAGATGTCGATGTTATCCCATGCTTCCTTATTATCTTTACGGGGAGGATAGTAGTTGATACGAACCTTGTGGTAAACATCACCATAGAGGTCGGGATATTTTTCCGGTTCGAAGATGTTATCGATAACAGACAACTTGCTGACTTCTTTTGTTTTGAAGTTTTCGGGTTGATCGAGCACTTCGCCGTCACGGTTACCCAGAATGTTGGTAGAGAACCAACCACTTACACCCAGCATACGAGTCTTGAACATCGGAGCGAGCACTGTTTTCATCAGCGTCTGTCCACTCTTGAAGTCCTTACCGGAGATGGGCACATTCATCTTCTTAGAGAATTCCCACATTGCCGGAGTATCTACACACAAGTTAGGAGCACCCATGATGAACGGAGCACCTTCTGCAATTGCAGCATAAGCGTAGCACATACTCGGAGAAATCACTTCCGTATTATTAGCCTTCATTGCTTCTTCCAAAGCAGCAAGCGACTCGTGTTCTTTGCACAACGGAACGTAGATTTCAGTACTTGCAGCCCACAGCACAGCAATACGCTCGCAGTTGTTGGCAGCCTTGAAGTTACGGATATCCTCACGCAGTTGCTCCATCATTTCCCAACGGGTGGCAGCCTGCTTGATGTATGTACCATTCAGACGTTTTGCAAAGTTGTGGTCAAAGGCAGCAGGCATCGGTTTGATGGCTTGCAATTCCTCTTTTACCAGATTTAAATCTTTCTCTTTCAGAACTTCTGCATACATCGCAGCTTCGTATGCATTATCAGGGAAGATATCCCATCCGCCGAAAACAATGTCGTTCAAATCTGCCAAAGGCACTACGTCCTTAATCAGCTTTTCGTCGTTGTTCTCCATGCGTATTGTGGCCATCTGTGTAATAGACCCAATAGGTTTTGCCAGTCCCTTACGAGCAGCCAATGTACCCGTGATCATGGTGGTTGAGACCGCGCCACCCACTCCGACTACCAGTACACCCAAACGACCAGTTGCCGGCTTAATGTTTTCTTTCATTGCCATTGTATCTTTTAAAGTTTAAAAAATTGCTCAAATTTAGGCTATTTTGTTCAATTGAGACTCGTCATTTTATCCGATTTAATGTTCTGTTAGTAAGATTTAAGTTAAAATGTCATGTGCAGACTGATTCTAAGACCGGATTTATCAATTCCAGGCAGATTTCTGTAAGTTAATCGCCATACATAATCGAAACGGAGAACCTTCAAAATATTCTCTACACCAACACCCACCTCCATATAAGGGGTATCCCCCATATAAGAGGTTGTGACGGGAAAACGAAAAAGGTCATTGCTGACTGTCGGATTATTTTTGTCGCTCAAATTCCCGTACAATCCCCGAAACGAAAGGACTTCACGCCATTTCAACTTTTTCAGCAAAGGTACGCGGTTGAACAAAAAGCCATTTAGATAGTAAGTAACATCCCACGAAGCATATTCATCATTCATAAACTCCATGGCATTCATCAGGGAGTAAGACTCCGGCTGAATGGTATAAGAGAGGTTGGCGTTCGGGATAATCAGTAACGGGAAAGGTACTTTATTCCAAACTTTTCCGGCTTTCAGGATAACGTCCGTATAGCCGAAGGCCGAAAACCAGAAACGTTTCTGAAAACCTGCCTCTGTATATTGATAGGTATAATCACCGCCCAACACTCCTTTTGCAGCCATCGTATGCGAAAGCGAGAAGACCGGAGCATCCAGCGATACCGGAAAGCGGTTCCATTGCGTCTGAAAGAATTTTTCATTCGGCGCATAACGCAATTTTACTTCAAACTCGGTATTCGATATATTCTTCACGGGCGTTGCCATCTCATCTTGTTTCAGGAAAGGGATAAGATACGAAGACTCATCCTGCCGGAAGCGGGAAGTGAGCTGAAAGGAGAAACCGGAATGGAACTCATTGGTGTAAGTCAGCTCCGCCTTGCGCTGATAGCCTATCCGGTCATCCTTCTGGCGCTTCAAGCTCAGGAATACGTTGTCCTGACTGGTATAGAGGTAATGTTGCCCGTATTGGTTTACATCCGAGGTATATCGTGCTTTCAAAGAGTGAATAGGAAACTCGTTGGCATACTCCTTCTTCTTATGGAAAGAATATTCCACTTCAGCCATTCCCTTCATCCGATGGTCTTTGAAACCGTAAGCCATGTATCCTTTATAAAATAGGTGTGGATTGAGCCACGCCGTAGTCATACCTCCCGCACGCAGACGCACACCTTCCAGCGTATTACCGCTTATGGTGGTATTCATCATACCTATATAGAACAGGGGTTCTTTCTCTTTAGGCGCGGGTATATATCCGGTAAACAGCACTTTCAAGGTCTTCTCCGTCCAGTAATAGACAGGATACGTGCGAAGCTGCGCCATCATTTTATCAACGGAAGTTTCTTTCTTGCTGACTTCCACCTGACGGTTATCGTCCCAGTAAGCTTCCGTGCGATGCGTTGCTTCGGCCGGCTCAATCACTTTTTCCGGCTTCTTAAAGGCCGAAAGGGCATCCGCAGAAGGTTCATACACATAATTCCTGTAATATACATCCCGCTTGGCATAGATACCGTCACTGTTGTCCACCAGCTTGAATTCGGTAGTGATATGTTCGTCAGCCAACTGGCGCGTACCGTCTGCCCCACGGGTAAAGTTCTGTTCAAGAGACATATAATCCACAAAATTCAAATTGATTTTCTGTGGAAAGTTCATGGTGGCACGACGCACAAAATAGGTACTATCCAAAGTAACGTACAAGTGTCCCGTAAAACCGAAGGATTCGGAATTGAAGGGTACAAACGTCAGGTCCACACAAGGGTGGCCCGCTATCGTAAGCGTGTCCATCAGATAATATTTATAGAATGAAGGGCCCAGAGAAGAGAGTGGACTTACGAACTTATTGGTGAACAGCGTGATGTTGTTCTCATAAATATCTACATCCGTCATCGTCACACTGATGGCTTGCTCCATGCCTTGCTGCGAAAGCATCTCATCCACGCCGGCCTGTTTGCGAGCATGTACGCGCTGTTTCTGGCTTTTGGGAGATTTGCGGTAATAGTCCGTAGCCAGCAGCTCACGGTTGGAGACGGCAAGCACGGGCTTTCCCGTAACGGCGGAAGTATCCACATAGTCCGTCAGGAACTTGAATTTACGATAAAGCCACTTCTGCTGCTTTACGCTGTCGAAGTTGTTGATGGCAAAGGTCATCTTCTCATAACGATCCCGTTGCCAGAAGTCCAACTCTTTGGGCGAATAGTCATCCCGATGTTCTATCATTTGTCGCACAAATTCCACGGCGGGATTATCTTTTTTCTTATATCGCTCCCGTTTGGGCTTTACCACCACTTCATTCAGGGCATACGTTGCCGGCGAAAGGGCGATGGTAAGACGGATACCTTGTGCCGGATGAATAAGACGGGTGTATTCATTATATCCAATGGCAGAAATAACCAGCACGGCTTGGGGGCGGTAGGTCTTGAAAGAAAACTGTCCTTTGTCATCGGTCATACCTCCTTCGGTAGTACCTTTCAGATACACAGATGTATATGGGAGAGGCTCACGGGTTAACGAGTCTGTAACAACACCTTGTACCACATATTGTGCTTGCAGGGGGAAGCTCATCCAGCAAAGGCTGATGAACAATAAAATCCTTAAAAAAGTAAACCTCATACCTATTTTTATATTAAGTGACAAGCTACGAGCTACAGGCTACAAGTGGCTGCGCTATACCGACAAGCGCAAGTTATTGCCACTTGTAGCCTGTAGCTTGTAACTCATCACTTCTTTCTTCCTTCTTTAACGCCCGCAAAGGTACGCAAGAAAACTATTTTAGAAAGTTCAGTTTTACTGAATAAATGTTCTAAAAAACCACTTTTGCACGAAACACTTCCTTTTGCAGGCTGTTGTATATATCTTAAACGACGCGAAAAGCATCGAAAACCAATTAATAACCTAAACAACTTAATTATGGAATGGATAATAAACCAGCTCAGGGAGCGCCCCGAACTTGCCATATTCCTCACCCTGTTTCTGGGGTTCTGGCTTGGCAAGCTACGCATCGGGAAGTTCAGCTTGGGGACGGTCACAAGCGTATTGCTTGTAGGCGTATTGGTAGGACAGTTGAAGATCGACGTACCAGGCCCCATCAAATCCGTGTTCTTTCTTCTCTTTCTGTTCGCCGTCGGGTATAAAGTAGGACCGCAGTTCTTCCGCGGACTGAAAAAAGACGGACTCCCCCAGGTAGGCTTTGCCGTGCTGATGTGTGTATCGGTATTGGTGGTAACCTGGCTTCTCGCCCTCGTGATGGGCTACAATCCCGGTGAAGCCGCCGGATTACTGGCAGGTTCGCAGACCATCTCCGCCGTCATCGGAGTAGCCGAAGACACCATGGCAAACATGGGACTGGACGAAGCGCAACGCCAAAGTTATATCAATATCATCCCCGTATCTTATGCAGTGACTTACGTTTTCGGTACGGCAGGCTCAGCCTGGGTACTCTCCTCCCTCGGTCCAAAACTATTGGGCGGACTGGAGAAAGTAAAAGCTGCCTGCAAAGAACTGGAAGCCAAAATGGGTAGTTCCGAGGCAGACGAACCGGGCTTCATGCACGCCGCACGCCCCGTAACCTTCCGCGCCTACAAGATAGAAAACGAATGGTTCAAGCAAGGCCGTCGGGTGATAGACTTGGAAATGTACTTCCAGAAAGATGGCAAACGCCTGTTCGTAGAGCGCCTGCGCAAGCAAGGAGTCGTTCGGGATGTGTCCCCGAATACCGTATTGAATATAGGAGACGAAGTCGTTCTCAGCGGACGCCGTGAATTCGTTATCGGCGAAGAGGACTGGATAGGCAATGAAATACAGGACGCACAATTGCTCGATTTCCCGGCAGAGACGTTACCTGTCACGGTCACAAAGAAAACGTTCGCCGGAAAGACAGTGGCGAATATCCGTCGGCACAAATTCATGCATGGTGTCAGCATCCGCAGCATCAAGCGTGCGGGAATTGAAATACCCGTATTGGCACAGACCAAATTGGATGCTGGCGACGTCATCGAAGTAGTGGGCACCAAGCAAGAAGTGGAAAGTGCCGCTGTACAAATAGGATATGTGGATCGACCTACCCACCAAACGGATATGATATTCGTAGGATTAGGAATTCTGATAGGTGGTTTGTTCGGTGCATTATCCATCCACATCGGTGGTGTCCCCATCAGTCTGAGTACGAGCGGTGGCGCATTGATAGCCGGATTATTCTTCGGTTGGCTGCGCAGCAAGCATCCTACGTTCGGACGTATTCCCGAAGCTTCCCTGTGGGTACTGAATAATGTAGGGCTGAATATGTTCATCGCTGTAGTGGGAATAGCTGCCGGACCGAGTTTCGTACAGGGTTTCCGGGATGTCGGGCTCAGTTTATTCATTGTAGGTGCCATAGCCACTACCCTGCCGTTAATCATTGGTTTACTACTGGGTAAGTACGTCTTCAAGTTCCACCCTGCAATAACACTGGGATGCTGTGCCGGAGCACGTACAACGACAGCCGCACTGGGAGCAATACAAGATGCAGTGGAAAGCGAAACGCCTGCACTGGGTTATACGGTAACGTATGCTGTGGGCAACACCTTATTAATAATATGGGGTGTCGTCATCGTACTGCTGATTTAACCCGGCGGATATATCATACAACTGATATACCGTATGCAAGAAACTAATCGCCGCGATGCGAAGAATTAATCTTCAGAATGCATATTATTATTCTTACAACAGCTATTGTAAGAAAGAAACATATCTATCGTAAGAAAGTAACACATCTGTTGTAAGATACAAAAACAATTATGGTATGAATAATTTTATGCATTTCCGAAAATAGATTCTTGCATCCCGAGAGTTAGCTTATCACACTCCCAGGATTAGTTTATTGAACCAAAAGATTATATGATAACAATTAAAACTTAATGATATGGATACCAAAAACTTAGAAAAGAAAATGGAAACAATCAGCCCATTCGAGCTGAAAAACCAATTGATCGATATGGCCGATGAAAGCCTGAAGAAAACTGCCCGCACGATGCTGAACGCCGGACGTGGTAACCCTAACTGGATAGCTACCACCCCTCGCGAAGCCTTCTTCCTCCTGGGACAGTTCGGACTGGAAGAATGTCGCCGCGTCATGAACCTCCCCGAAGGTATCGCCGGCATCCCTCAAAAAGAAGGCATTGCCTCCCGTTTCGAAGCCTTCCTCAAAAAGAACAACGCCACCCACGGTGCCAAGCTCCTGGAGCAAACCTATAACTACCTGTTAATGCAACATGCCGCCGATCCCGACTCCCTGGTACATGAATGGGCAGAAGCCGTCATCGGCGACCAGTATCCTGTGCCCGACCGCATCCTGCATTTCACCGAAATACTGGTGCAAGATTATCTGTCGCAAGAAATGTGTGATAACCGCCCTCCACGAGGCACATTCGACCTCTTTGCCACCGAAGGCGGAACCGCCGCCATGTGTTACCTCTTCGACTCCCTTCAGGAGAACTTCCTGCTGGATAAAGGTGACGGTATCGCCCTGATGGTGCCCGCTTTCACCCCCTACATTGAAATTCCGCAACTGAGTCGCTACCAGTTCAACATGATAGAACTGCATGCCGACCGCATGACGGACGACGGATTCCACCTCTGGCAATACAATGACAAGGACATCGACCGCCTGAAAGATCCCGCCATCAAAGCGCTCTTCGTGACCAATCCCAGCAATCCGCCCAGTTACGCCCTCAGCCCGGAGACGATGGCACGCATTGTCGATATCGTGAAGAATGATAACCCCAACCTGATGGTTATCACGGATGATGTATACGGCACATTCAGCCCGCACTTCCGCTCATTCATGGCTGAACTGCCGCACAATACGCTTTGTGTCTATTCCTTCTCCAAATATTTCGGAGCTACCGGCTGGCGTGATGCCGTCATCGCCCTGCACGAAGACAACATCTACGACAAGCAAATCGTCCGCCTGCCGGAAGATAAACGCAATGCGCTGAACCGCCGTTACTCAAGCCTGACTCTGCATCCCGAAAAAATGAAGTTCATCGACCGCATGGTAGCTGACAGCCGACAGGTTGCACTGAACCATACCGCCGGCCTGTCATTGCCCCAACAGATGCAAATGAGTTTATTCGCTTCCTTCGCCCTGCTGGATAAGGAAAACAAATACAAACTGAAGATGATGGAAATCATTGAGAAGCGTCTGCATGCCTTGTGGGATAACACAGGATTCACGTTGATAAAAGACCCACTCCGCGTAGGATATTATACAGAGATCGATATGCTGGTATGGGCAAAGAAATTCTATGGAGATGATTTCGTAGAATACCTGAAACGTACCTATAGCCCGCTGAACGTCGTATTCCGCCTGGCGAAAGAAACGTCTCTCGTCCTGCTAAACGGTGGCGGCTTCGACGGTCCGGAATGGAGCATACGCGCCTCGCTTGCCAACCTGAACGAAAAGGACTATGTGGTCATCGGCCAAGGCATCAAGCGGATTCTTGACGAATACGCAAAGGCATGGAAAAAGACTACGGAAAAATAATGCGGAACCGTGTCAACCCATCACTGTACGTGCGCAAAGAGAACGTACAACCATGACGGGTAAGCACCTCGCGAATAAACACCAGACCGATTCCCTGCCCGTTCGGTTTGGTGGAAAAGAAGGGACTGAAGAGCTTTGCTTCAGTCTCTTTTGTTATACCGGGACCATTATCTACCACTTCAATCGTGGTAGGAGCGATTGTGCGAACTACAACCCGACCCTGCTGGATAGTTCCTTCAGGTGCATGCTCTATGCTTTCCGCAGCATTCTTGATAATATTCACCAATACCTGTTCCAGCAGTACGGCATCAAAGCGTACCGGTTCCAGCTTCGGATCACATTCCAGCCAGAGAAGAATATTCCGGTCGTTACACATACCCTCCATAAAGCGTTTACACATGGAAGCCAGCTCATTCAGTCTGCCCGTAGCCAAGGTAGGCTCAGGAATCTTCACGACATCGGCAAAACGGGTGATAAAGCGGCTCATGGAGAAGCAACGTTCTGTACAAACGCGCATTACATCGCAGATATCCTCCATATCCTCTTCGGTGGAAAGAGCTTGCTCCACGGTATCGAGCGTAGACGTAATACCCGCCGTTGTATTGTTCACCTCGTGCGCAATCATGCGAATTACCTTCTCATACGCTTTCTTTTCAGCACGCATCACCTCGTCCGTCATCTTCTCTATCAGATAAAAAGGATGATGAAAACCTCTGTCGATAAAGGAGGAATGGGTACATTTATAGATATTCGCGTCATTCAGTCGCACCACTGCCGTATGATCTTTAGGGATATTCGCCAGTTCTTCAGCCAAAGGAGAGTCTATATTCTCAATTTTCTTTCCCATCATCTCTTCCAGGCGTACTCCCATCATCTTCAACCCCATCGGATTGAGCTGGGATATTTCACCGTTCAGTGTGGTAATGACAACTCCCATCGGCGAAGCCTGGATTAGCAAGTCCAGAAAATGGTTTTGCTCACGCAGACGTAAACGTTCGTTCTTCAATTGCTCCATCATACGGTTGAACACATTTACAATGCGATCCGCCTCGTATTGCCCTACTTTGCTGAGCCTGCTGCTGAAATCCTGTTCGCGCAGCAATTCCATACCGCTACCGATAATATTCATCGGTTTCACAATCTTACGATAGAAGATAAACAGGAACACCAGGATAAATACAATGATTCCCTCTACAATGTAGAGGTGCAACGGCTTCATCCCCTTTGCCAAGTAGAGAAGCACACCACCTAAACCCAGAAGGAAAAGGACAAGTATGGAGAAATAGAACTTTATTCTCACGTAATTAGTGATTAGTGGTCAGTGATAAGTGATTAGCGGAAAGTGATAAGTGATTAACGGGCTGCGCTTTAATGCCGCATTGTGCTAATCACTTATCACTTACCACTTATCACTTTTCTGTGACTGTTATATTAAACTTTTCCAGTCGGCGATAGAGCGCGGCACGACTGATGCCGAGCGTCATAGCTACCTGACTGAGATTTCCCTTATGGCGATCGAGCGCCTGCAAAATAGTCTGACGCTCTATTTCATCCAGCGTCATGCCTGCCAGAGACGATGCGTCCGAAGCCTTCACCGGTTCATCATGGCGCAGATATTGTGCGTCGAAATCCGAAGCATCCAGTGTCGGCTTTCCGCTGACGAGGATCGTACGTTCTACCAGATTCTTCAATTCACGGATATTTCCCGGATAAGGCAAGCGGGAAAGGAAGTTCAAGGCATCTGCCGAGAATTCCGTGCGGGGCAGTCCGTTAAGCTCTGCCTGGCGGTCGGCAAAGTGGCGTGCCAACAAAGGAATATCTTCACGGCGTTCGCGAAGGGAAGGCAACTTAACGGTTATCAGGTTGATACGATAAAACAAATCTTCGCGGAATGTACGTTCCGATACCATCTTGCGGAGGTCGGCATTGGTAGCGGATACTACACGTATATCCGTCTTGCGGGGACGGCTGTCACCCAGCACTTCAAACGTCTGATCCTGTAATACACGGAGCAGTTTCACCTGACAGGAAGGATCGAGGTCACCGATTTCATCCAGAAAGATAGTACCCTTGTTGGCAAGTTCAAAGCGTCCTACGCGGTCCGTTGTCGCATCCGTAAAGGCCCCTTTCTTATGGCCGAACATTTCGCTTTCAAAAAGGCTCTGCGAGATACCGCCCAGGTTGACCTTCACAAACGGCTGTTTCACCCGCTGGCTGTTGATGTGGATGGCTTCGGCAATCAACTCCTTACCCGTTCCACTCTCACCGGTAATCAGTACCGAGGCATTGGTACGCGCAATGCGTGCCACCGTATTCAGCACTTCCATCAATCCCTGGGATTTTCCGATGATATGGCTGCGGTTCAGCGTCTCGCTTTGTTCTTCCGGTGCGCCTTTCGGAACGGCAGCCAGTTCAAGAGCTGTTTCGATGCGTTGCAACAAAGCGGCATTGTTCCACGGCTTCGTGATAAAGTCGAACGCGCCCGCCTGCATACCCTGCACGGCAAGTTGTATACTTCCCCACGCCGTCATCAGGATAACGGGTACATCGGGACGGAATATTTTCACTTGCTTCAGCAGAGTCAATCCTTCTTCTCCCGTTGTGGAAAGGGTGAAGTTCATGTCCATCAAAATGAGGGCAGGTGTCTCGACACGCACCACATCCATTGCTTCGCGCGGTCCGGGAACAGTTTGCGCTTCATATCCTGCACGTTTCAGCATAAAACTGAGGGAAGAACGTACGGCACTATCATCGTCGATTATCAGTATCATAAGGTTTCGTTGTTTTATGGTTTGCAAAAATAAACGATTTCACACAGAAAGCACAGAATAACACTGTTTTTTTCAATAACAAGCGAAAAACAGTTATGAGTTATAAGTTATTTTTCATAACTCATAACTCAAACTCAGTCTCTCACAATTTCTTCAAAGTCCGCCTCCAGTTCACTGTTCCGTTCAAAATCCCAAAGCGTCAGACTGCGGATTTGATAGAAATAGTACCAATAATAATAGAGCTCGGAAATATGTTTTTGTCTTGCTTCATCTTTTGATTTCTGTGCGTCGTTCAGGTCCAGCGTACTGATTTGTCCGATCATAAAGGTTTCCACACTGGTTTTATAACGTTTCTCGGCAATGCCGTCAGCTTCCTGTGCAATACCCAATTGTTGTGCCTGATTATTGAAGTTCGCTACGAGCAGGAAGATATCCTGATTGAAGTCCATCTGTTCCTGTCGGATTCTGGAAAGCACCACTTCACGGTTACTCTTTGCCACACGCACTTTTCCTCGACGTTTTCCCCAGTCCAAGATAGGTACTTTCACACCTACCTGTACAATCTGGTTATCGAGCAAATCTTTGTAAGCGGAAGTGAAATCACGATTCTGCCCCGTATAACCCACGCTGGCAAATAAGTCGATGCTGCGCAAATTGCCGCGAGCCGTAGCCACTTCATAGTCCGCTTCCAACTGGCGACGACGGATATTCTGTGCAAACGAGTTCCGATCCAGAGCCTTGCTCAATACAAGATTATATTCCATCTTCATATCCGGTGCCGAATTCGGCAACATCGGATTCAGATTCTCATCTTCCGACAAACCGAGGAAGGAACGCAACTGGAACATTTTCGCATTCAGGTTACTCTCCGCTTCCGTCACATCCGCCTTGCCTTGCAAAGCATTCAATTTCAACTGCAACAGGTCATTTTCAGAAATCTGCCCCATCTTGCGCTTTGCCACTGCTACTTCATAGAGGCGATCAGCATTCACTTTATTCTGGTGAGCAGTTTTCAAATTTTCTTTTGCCAGCAGCAGATTGAAGAAATAAGTGATTGTCTTCATCGTTACCTGTTCCGTAGCAGTGATAAAGGCAGCTTTTGCTTCTGCATATCTCACCGGTTCGATACGACGGTTCCACTTCAGATTGTTCACTCCGAAAATAGGTTGCGACAATTCCAGGCTTACGGGGACGGACATAAACCGTTTATCTCCTCCGGATCCTAATTGCTTGATATATTCAAGAGAAGAGGCCAACGACAGTCTACCGCCCGTAAACCATAAGTTCTGGTCTATGGAGAGGGTTCCGGAAAGTCCCAGCGTATTGTTACGCACGAATGAGTAGGAACCATCCGAGTTTTGATATCTGCTGTAAGATTTATTGTAATTGGGTAAAGTACCGTTCAGATTCACTTCCGGTAACAGGTCGGCACGGAAAGTACGATATTCCCAGTATGAAGTCTTCAATTCATTCAGCGCTACGGCGGCATCCACTGACTGGGTACGTGCCAAAGCTATCGCTTCATTTAAAGTGATGAGACGTTCACGTTCGTTTGTCAATGTATCGTTCTGTGCAAAAGCGGCGAACGGAAATAGCATCCAAGCTGCGAGTAAAATATTCCTTTTCATGTTTATCAAAAAATAGTTGTAAACAGAAAAGCAAAGAGCGTGCCAAAGCGCCAGGATGCTTCTGGACAGGGGTGAGTGTTCATTATCGGACAGTGGGGATGTTCAGAAATGGACGGTAATTAGTGATTAGTGGGGTAGTGATAAGTGATTAGTACCCCACTAATCACTAATTAAAGCACTCCCTTCGAACTCGGCAATTCAAAGTGATAGATATCCCTCTTCACCGCCATCTTTATAGCGCGGGCCAGCGCTTTGAAAATGCCTTCTATCTTATGGTGCTCGTTCTGGCCTTCCGCTTTGACATTCAGATTCATCTTGGCGGCATCGCTCAGGGATTTGAAGAAATGCAGGAACATTTCTGTCGGCATCTCACCAATCTTTTCACGATTGAATTCTGCATCCCATACCAGCCAGGGGCGTCCACCGAAGTCCAGGCAAACCTGGCAAAGGCAGTCATCCATCGTCAGGGCATAGCCATAACGCTCGATGCCACGCTTGTTGCCCAATGCCTGATAGATGCAATCGCCTAATGCAATCGCAGTATCTTCTATGGTGTGATGCTCATCCACTTCCAAATCGCCTTTCACATGAATCGTCAGGTCCAGACCGCCATGCTTGCCTATTTGCTCCAGCATGTGGTCGAAGAAACCCAGTCCGGTATGAATGTCACAGGCACCGTTACCATCCAGATTCAGAGACACGAAAATATCCGTTTCCTTTGTTGTGCGGCGTACTTCCGCTTTGCGTTCTCCGGCAAAAAGGAATTCGGCAACTTTATCCCAATCTTTCGTAACAAGGGCACATACCTCTTCCAAACCTTCGCAGGCAGCAGCTCCACCTTCTGATTCCGGTTTCAGCAATGCAGTATCATCCTGCAAATAAATAGCCCGGCAACCCAGGTTCTTAGCCAATTCCACATCCGTCGGACGGTCACCGATAACGAAACTTCCGGCAAGATCGTACTCCGGATTATTCAGATACTTCGTCAACATCCCTGTGCGCGGCTTCCGGGTAGGTGCCATATCTTCCGGCATACTACGGTCGATGAAGATTTCATCAAACGTAATCCCTTCACCTTCCAGCGTCTTCATCATCAGGTTATGCGCAGGCCAGAAAGTTTCTTCCGGGAAAGATGCCGTGCCCAATCCATCCTGATTGGTCACCATCGCAAACTCGAAATCCAATTTGCTACGGATGAAGCCCAGGTTACGCATCACTTTGGGATAAAACTCCAACTTTTCCAGTGAATCCAACTGGTAATCAACGGGCGGTTCAAGCACCAAAGTCCCGTCACGGTCTATAAATAATACTTTCTTCATGTACTCAAAAATTGTACTTTGTAAATTATCAGATTATAAATCCCTGCAATGCTTCTATCAGTTTATCATTCTCCATCCTTGTTCCTACCGTCACACGCAGGCAGTTGCCACAAAGCGATATAGAATTACGGTTACGGACGATAATCCCCTCTCCTACCAGATAATTATAGATCTTCACCGCATCCGTCACCCGTACCAGAAAGAAATTGGCATCAGACGGAAATACTTCCACTGTCAACGGCAGTTCGGAAAAACGTTTCTCCAAATCCTCGCGTTCCTCTTTCAGCCTCTTCACCCAACGCTCTATCTCATAGTACTTATGCAACATCTCTATTGCCTGTTTCTGAGTCAATTGGTTCACATTATAAGGGTACTTTATCTTGCTCAGGATACCGATGATTTCCGTAGAAGCAAACGCCATTCCCAAGCGGATAGCCGCACAGCCCCATGCTTTAGAAAAAGTCTGGAACACAACAAGATTCGGATATTTATCTAAATCCAGCAAGAACGACGAGGATTCTGAAAAGTCACTGTACGCCTCATCCAGTATCACCAGCCCTTCAAACTCACGCAGCAACTTCTCTATCTCACTGCGCAACAAATCGTTTCCGGTAGGATTATTAGGCGAGCACAGGAAAATCAGCTTTGTCCGTTCATCCGCAGCTGCCAGCAACTTATCTGCCGAGAACTGGAAATGCTCGTCGAGCAGGACTTTGCGATACTCCACATTATTCACATCAGCACATACCTGATACATGCCGTAAGTGGGATCGATAGCCACCACATTGTCCACTCCCGGCTCACAGAAAGCACGGAAGACCAAGTCGATAGCTTCGTCGCTACCATTGCCCAGGAAAATATGCTCGGGAGCCACCTTCTTTATCTTGGAAAGTTCCGTTTTCAATTCCCACTGCATCGGGTCGGGATAGCGGTTGTGCGGCAGGTTGTACGGATTCTCGTTCGCATCGAGAAATACCGATGCCGTTACACCTTTATATTCATCACGTGCCGAAGAATAAGGTTTCAGCTTCCAGATATTCGGACGGGTCAGTTCTTGCAATGTTTTCATGATCTATAATATGATAAAGTATTGAAGACTAATTACGCGAATTACACAAATTTCATCTTTACCCTTACTCGTGTAATCCGTGTAATTTGTATTCTATATTGTTTTTAATCTCACTGTTACCGCATTCTTATGCGCATCCAGATGTTCGTTCGCCGCCATCTCTTCAATGGCAGGGCCGATATTCTTCATACCTTCCTGACGGATTTCCTGAAACGTAATCTTGCGGATAAAACTATCCAGGCTCACACCGCTATAAGCTTTTGCATATCCATTTGTCGGCAAGGTATGATTCGTTCCCGAAGCATAGTCTCCCGCACTTTCTGGTGAGAGCGATCCCAAGAAAACGGAGCCCGCATTCACCACACGTTCTGCCACCTGCATATAGTCCGCAGTTTCCACAATCAGGTGTTCGGGCGCATATTCGTTTGTCAGTTCGATGGCCTCTTCCATATCTTTCACCACAATAAGCTTACTGCTGGCAAGGGACTTCTCCGCAATTTCCTTACGGGGCAGAAGTTCCAACTGACGTTCCACCTCCTCTTTCACAGCCTGTTGCAAAGCCTCCGAAGTGGTAATCAGCATCGCCTGACTATCCACACCGTGTTCTGCCTGGCTCAGCAAATCCGCAGCTACAAATACCGGATTTGCCGTTTCATCCGCCAGCACTTCCACTTCCGACGGACCGGCAGGCATATCAATCGCCACATCACGCAGACTGACCAACTGTTTCGCTGCCGTCACATACTGGTTTCCCGGACCGAATATCTTGTAAACCTTCGGCACGCTTTCCGTTCCGTAAGCCATCGAAGCAATAGCCTGTACGCCACCTGCCTTGAATATCCGGTTCACCCCTGCCACCTGTGCGGCAAAAAGAATAGCAGGATGCACTCGTCCTTCTTTATCCGGCGGTGTGCAAAGCACAATCTCCTTACAACCCGCAATCTTTGCAGGCACAGCCAGCATCAGCACCGTAGAGAACAGAGGAGCTGTTCCTCCGGGAATATACAATCCCACCTTTTCAATAGCCACCGCCTTTTGCCAGCACGTCACGCCCGGCATGGTTTCCACCTTCTTGCCTTCAAAGCGCTGTGCAGCATGAAAAGTCTCAATATTCTGTTTAGCCAGACGGATAGCCGCCTTCAGCTTTTCATCCACCAGCGTCTCCGCTTCTTTCAGTTCCGCCTCCGTCACCGCCAGCGATGTCAGCTCCGCCTTATCAAACTTTGCCTCCATCTCCAGCACCGCACGGTCACCGTCCGATTTCACGCGGTCTATAATCCCCCGCACCGTATCGAACAGATTCTCAATATTCATCACCGGACGTTTCAGTATCTCCGCCCATTGTGATCTATCCGGATTATTTATTAATTTCATACCCTATTCCATTTTTAAGATTCATTCTACACTATCACCCCTACACCATCACCTCTGCACTATCACCCCGAATGGTCCCCGGCCTCACTGTAGGAGCGTCAAACGCAGGTAGTATGTTCAGCGTCAAGAAGGGCAGGCTGTTTGAGCGTAGCGAGTTCCTGCCCTTTAGCTGAAAATGCTACCGGAGTAGCTCCGGAAGTGCAGCCTTGAGTTTTTCTTTTGGTATCTTTTCTTTTGTCTCAAGACAAAAGAAAAGTACATCACAATATCATTTTTTCAATCGGCAGCACCAAAATTCCTTCTGCCCCCAGCGACTTCAGCTTTCCTATAATCTCCCAGAAGCACTTTTCATCCAGCACCGTATGTACTGAGCACCAGCCCTCCTGTGCCAACGGCATCACCGTCGGGCTTTTCATACCCGGAAGCACCTGAATAATCTCTTCCAACTGTTCCTTCGGCGCATTCATCAGCACATACTTCTTATCTTCCGCCGTCTTCACAGCATCCATACGAAAGAGCAACTCTTTCAGGATTTCCTTTTTCTCATCGCACAGATTCCTGTTACCAATCAGCAGTGCTTCCGATTTCATCACCACTTCCACTTCTCTCAACCGGTTACTCACCAACGTAGAACCCGAACTAACAATATCAAAAATTGCATCCGCCAGTCCGATGCCTGGTGCCACTTCTACAGAACCCGTAATCACGTGTATCTCCGCACTCACATTCTGTGTTTTCAGGAATGTGCTAAGAATACCCGGATACGACGTCGCAATCTTCCGTCCTTCAAACCACTGTACACCCGGATATTCGATATCCTTCGGAATTGCCAGTGACAAACGGCATTTGCTGAATCCGAGACGCTTTACAATCTCTGCATTTTCATTCTTCTCCACATATTCATTCTCGCCTACGATACCTATATCCGCCACGCCTGTTGCCACCGACTGCGGAATATCATCATCACGCAAAAATAATACCTCTACAGGAAAATTAGACGATTGTACCAGCAGTGAACGTTTCACTGCATTCAATTTGATATCCGACTCTCCCAGAAATGACATCGTCTCGTCATAAAGACGACCTTTAGCTTGTACTGCAATTCTTAATAACATAATCTTATTTATAATTTTACGATTTAACTACTCACAAAAACTAAACTAGACTTAACTAAAACTCTTGAAAACAAAAAACGAGGCTTGCCACTATCCGGCAAGCCTCGTCATTTATATGTTTATTCATTATGCACATACAATCATACGCCTACCGATTATTCGTCAGGTAATGATGATGGTGATGATGTGCAACAATATTTTTCATACAATTCTTTTGTTTTGATGCGACAAAAGTAAACTATCCGTTTGAAACTTCCAAAGATTTATCACAAAAAGTTTCGTTTTCCTATCATTTTCTTAGTTTACGTTACAAATTACACTGATTTGCACAGATCAATTTATTATGGGAAAGTAATGAACTAAATGATGAGCAATACTATCTCAATTCTCCTCCTCCCCGGAGGAGGAGTACCCGAAGGGGGAGGTGGTAGGTGAGAAAAGAATTCCTTAGGTATATGATTCATAGGTATTTCTTGCTTTACCTACCACCCCGCCCTCTGGGCACCCCTCCTCCGACGGAGGAGGGGAATTGAGATACTCTATTTATATTGGAGTAACCATTTAGCTCATAACCCGCCCATAGTGAGCAAACTTAAATCAGCGGCAGAATCTCCTCCTTCTCCACATCGCAGTGATGAAAGTGCATTTCCTGCTCCGCCTTCTCCTTCGGGAAAGTGAAGTAAGTGCATACCGCCTCCGAGCACACCTCTCCCGCCTCATTATAAAGTTTCGCGTCGATAATCACAATATTCCGCTTCTGCTCGCGTATGGAAGCCCGCAACACTACATGCGAGTCTTTAGTCGATACCGGTTTACGAAAACGAGTTTCCATCTTCGAAGTCACCCCGCTTGTCTGCAACTTACGCACTACCACCCATCCGCAAATTTCATCCAGCAACACCGACTGAATGCCACCATGCAACGTATTCAGCCAACCCTGATACTCCGGACGCGGCTTCCAGATGCTCACCACCTCGTCTCCATCCTCGTAAAACTCCATTTTCACACCGGACTCATTATTGGGAGCACAACCGAAACAATTGTATCCTTCCAAATCCTTCCACGGGTTAATAATCTTCTTCATACAATTTCGTTTTTATTTTTTTAATGGGTACGCGGACGCCGCGGATAAAGCGGACAAACGCGGATTTTAAATTATCAATATTATATCTTTAGTCCGCGTTCGTCCGCTTCATCCGCGGCGTCCGCGTACCTATCTGTATCAATTATAATATGTATATTCACGCTCTTCGTACACCACCGGCACATCGTCTATATACTTGATTCTGATTTTCCAGTTTCCTTGGTTGTCATTATGGAATTTATAGACGTATTTCACTTCTTCGGTTTGCCCTTCCGGACGCTCTGTTCCGGAAATCAGTTCCCCTTTGGTATTGTACCGATACGTATGCTGGCTTTGAGATGTACCATCCGGTGAAAGAAATTCTTCAAACACTACACGTCCCTGAAAATTATAGCCTCTCCGAACAGAGCCAACCGGATCAGATCCTTCGGGTTGCAACAACACTTTCCGCTCTATTTGCTGCCCATAGGAATCATATATATAACGGAACTCACTACATTTTGTTCCATTCGTCAGGTAACCGAATTCCTGTACCATATTACCTTCTATGTCATAGCGAAACACATCCCGCTGCATAATTTCATCCTTATCATCCAGTATTGAACAGTGCTTGAGACGCCCTTCCTTATCGTATCCATAATTCTTGTTTGCCGTCAGCACACCCGCCGGTGTATAATGGCTTTCTTTCGACAAATTCCCATTCTCATCATATTCATACTGAATCTTTTCCCGACATACTCCCGCTTCCGTGAACCGTTCCTCTTTTACTTTCCGTCCGTTTTCACCAAACTCGTAAACGAAGAACTGCCCTTTCTTCTCTCCCTTATCCACCGCCTGCGGACCTTTGGCAATGGCAACGTACGACCTTTGCTGTACCTTCTTCACTTTACCGCGCACGGGTATTTTCTCCCAGTCATTTCCACCGCCTGCATACTCTATATCCCTGCGGATTATGAAATTCGGTTCTCCATATTCATTGCAACCTTCAAAACGCTCTGTCCAGTTACCCGCTTCATCTATCTTCCGAATCGGATTCTTCTGATTATCATCTTTCACCACCCGCATCTTACCTAAGTGTAGTGCACCCCTTCTTTTCAAAGCCAGTGTATCCCCCTTTCCAATCGGGTATTCTCCCACGCGTTCCATCTTTTCATCCGGACCACCCATCAAGATGATCTTCTCCGGCGTTCCATCCGCATTATACAGCACTTGTCTGCCCGATGACCTCTTTTTCACATAGTCTCTGGAGTACGTTTTCAATATCTTTCCCGCTTCATCATACAAGGCAGAAGTAATCTGAAGTGTATCTTCCTGTCCGTTCATATAGGCAATGCAGTTCAGCCGTCCTTTTTCATCATACGTATAGCTCCAACAATCGCTGACTCCTTCATCCGCAGTCGCATAAATCTCGCGCGACACCTGTCCGGCAGGGTTATACGCATACACCAGTTTACCATGCGGACTGCCGTCCGGCTTCAGCCTGTTCTCTACCATCTTACGACCTTTACTGTCGTACTTCACGAATGTGATATAATCCACCACCTTACCGGTCACCCACGTAGTGTCCTTCAATAGCGGCTCATACACCACCGTACGTATGTTTTTAATGCCCGGCTGATCCTGGGCGCGAAGTGCAGCCGAACCGGCTGCCAACAGAAGAAATAAACCAAATATTTTACATCTCTCAGAGATAAATCGGTGTCTCATATTCAATAGTGTTTTTCAATATGTTGCCACAAATATAACAATACTTCGACACGCACAAAAAAAGGCGGGGAGTTTTTTACTCCCACGCCTCCGCTTTTACTTCAAAACAAGGACACTCTTTCGTCCTTTCCCAGGGATCTACAATGCCGTTGTAGTTTTTATCAGGACTCAAATCCCGGTGCCCCACCACCCGTGCCTCCGGATAACTCTGCAACAGATTGGCTATCAGTCGATGCATCGCCTCTTTCTGCCGTAAAGTCCGCGTGTCGGCTGGACGTCCGTTTACATCCAGACCGCCCTCATAACATACTCCAAGACTATTCGCATTGTATCCACGGGCATGCGCCCCGGGCACATCTTCCGACCTCATCAACTCCACCTGTCCCGACTTCCGGATATAATAGTGATACCCCCACGATGAAAAGCCCCTATAACGGTGCGCCGTATCCACGTCCTGTGCACTGAAATCACTGTCCGCCCTTGTGGCGGAACAGTGAATAATAATCAGATCAATCTTTCTCATAACTACCATTTATATCGTCATAGCATGTGCACTCAGCGCCCCCAATAAGGCAGAAGCCATCGCAATAACAACTTTCAATACAGTGTCCCAGGTAATCTTCTTCATAACGATCAGTTTTTAGTGATTTAATATTTAGTGATTCTATCCCAGCGGATTTTCTTCAATCCCTCCATCAGCAGAACCACCCGATTCGGATGACTGCATGCTTCGCGTCACCACACGTGTGTACGCCATCGTCTTCGTAATGTCCGTCAGCCCCTTGCCGGGACGGAAGTTGATACGTGATTTCTTAATCATGGATAGCGTGAAATCTTCTGCCTTTTCTGCGCCCTTACTGCTGACTCCCATCTGCATAGAGCCCAGATCTCCCAACCTGACGATGCGCCCCGCTTTCAGGGCACGCTTCGCCTCATAGATGATGCCCGCCAGTGCAGCACGCACATCAGTTTCCGTACACGTGGTACGTCCGGTTATCGCTTCGCACATTTCGTCGAAGTCCAACTCGCCCGAAGCTTGCGCCAGGGCATAATACTTTGCGGGCTCACTCTTCTTGGAAGGATTTTTACGAGCCACCACTGAATAATTCATGGATGTTGCCATATCAATTAAATTTTTAAAGTAAATGTAAATCATCGATTTACACTGCAAATATACCGGATGGCAGATACCCCTTAGTCGCCAATGAAGCTTTACGAATATTATTGAAATAAACACGTCCCAAAACTTTCACTGACCGTTTATTTTTAGTAAATTTACGTCACATTAAGAATCAATAAATACAAGAAAATGAAAGAAGAAAAAAGCACTTTCACAGTGCGCAGTTACACAAAATCGGAACTGGCTCATCTTTACAATCCACAACTAACCCTCAAAAACGCCACCCAAGTACTTCGCCGCTGGATACTCCACAACGCCGAACTGCATGCAGAACTGATTCATTTGGGGTATCAGGACCGGAACCACATTTTCACACCCCGCCAAGTAAAAGTAATAGTCGACTACCTGGGCGAACCTTAAACTTAACTTTACGCGAAAAGCCAAAAGTTATTTCCTGTTATCGAACACATCTGTTAATTTGCAACAAAATTTATACAAACAATGAAGTATTCATATTATCAAAACAAAAAACAACCGCCCTGCGCCGAAGTAACCGACGAAGAAGTGGCCAACCTCATCCGCCACGATGAAAAACTGGCACACATGACTCTTGACATCCGACAGCATATCACTGCCAATGACATCGCAACCGCCGATTCCATAAAAGGAGAACTTCCCTCCGTCACCTTCTCCGCCCGCTTCACCGGTGGACGCCGATACGACAAACTCAGTGAGTACAACGGAGAAATCGTCCTCGACCTCGACAAGAAATCCCCCGAAGAACTGGCACGCATCTCAAAGGCAGTCACCGGAAATCCACATACCCACATCAGCTTTACCAGTCCGAAGGGCAACGGCTACAAACTGACCACAATCACCAGTCTACCCGACGGCACCCTGCCGCAATCTTCCGAAGAAGTCCGCAACTACCATGCGCATGCCTACGACCAGGTTGCCGCACTCTACGAAGAGCTTTGCCAGACGGACATCGACGAATCGGGCAAAGACATGACGCGCATCTGCTATCTGCCTCACGATGAGAATGTCTATCTGAACCCTAATCCGCAAGTTCTCATCGTCGACCTCAACCGCCCTCTCAGAGAAAAGAAAAAGAAAACTCCCGGACGGAAAAAGTCTTCAGGAACAACTACAGAAACTCCTCCGTACCAAAAGCCTTCGAACAACATCTCTTATCCCCAAAGCGAAAGTCGTTCCCTGCTCGCCCTCCTTCTTTACTATCACGATCACAAAAACAAGTACGAAGAAGGCAACCGCAACAACTATCTGTTCCGGCTAACCTGCACATACAATGCTTACGGCATCCCCAAAGAAGAAGTCGCCCCTTTCCTGCGCCTCAACTTCACCGATATGCCGCCCGAAGAAATAGATTCCCTGACGGACAGTGCTTATCAACATACGGACGAATTTAACACACGTAAGTTGAGAACCTCGCAATGGAACTTCCTCCGCATCGGACAGTATATCAACAGTCATTACGAAACGCGCTACAACCAGATGAAGCACCGCATGGAATGTCGCAAAAAGGGTGAAGAGGATTTCGTCATGCTGGATGACATGGTAAGTAACAGCATCTGGATGGAGCTGAACGAAGCCGGTTATCCTTGCAGCGTCAAGAACATGGAAAACCTGATCTACTCCGATTTCAGTTTTTCCTACCATCCCATCCGCGAGTATATGAATCACCTGCCCCAATGGGACGGCATCGACCACATCGGCCGCCTTGCCGAAAGTGTCCACACCATCCCTGCCCAAAGAGAATTCTGGCTGAAAGGTTTCAGGCACTTTCTGGTAGGTATGGTAGCCGCAGCCACGCAAGAAGAGGTAGTGAACCACCTTTGCCTCCTGCTATGCAGCAAGCAGAACCTGGGAAAAACGACTTTCATCAACAAAATTCTGTCAAATGACTTACGAACCGATTATCTCAGTACCGGCATCATCTCCGCCGGCAACAAGGACGACCTCTCCCGCATGGCGGAATTTATGCTCATCAACTTCGATGAGTTCGAGGGTATGACGGGGCACGAACTCAGTCTGCTGAAGGACCTCATCACCCGGAAGTTTATCAGCATCCGGCTGCCTTATGCCCGCCATACTCTGAACCTACCCCACTGGGCATCCTTTGCCGGTACCTGCAACTACCCGCAAGTGTTGTACGATCCCACCGGCAACCGCCGCTTCCTCTGCTACGAAATCGAAAAGATAGATCGCATCGAAATCGACTACCCACAGCTCTACGCCCAAATCAAGCATCTGCTGGACACCGGCTATCGCTACTGGTTCGAAGCCGACGAAAATGATGAGATAGAGCGCAACAACAAGCCTTTCATCTTTCAGACTCCCGAAGAAGAAATGTTACTGACGCATTTCCGCAAACCGGAGCGCTTCGAAAGTTTCAAGTATATGACGGTGAGTGAAATAGCGGAAGAAATCAGAAACAGAACCGGCTATCAATATAACCATGCCGGAAAAATCCTGTTAGGGAAAATTCTCACCAAATATGGCTTCCAGTATGTTACAAGCAAGAATATGAGGCGCTACGAGGTAATACTTCTGGAGGTGGAGAGTGTGAGGAATAATCAGTTGTATCAGTGATTTAGCTACGAGCTACAAGTTACAAGTGGCTGCGCTATGTTCCGAAAGGCACTTGTAACTTGTAGCTCGTAGCTAAATCAAACTGTGCCAAAACGAACAATTTTGAAAAATAATAATTATCTTTGAAGCTATAAAAGAAAAAATGTGTGTTTATGGAATATAATGCATTGCTGCGCAAGCTTCCTATCGGAATACAAACTTTTGCGGATATCCGCCAAGGCAATTATCTATATGTGGATAAGACTGCGCTTGTTTGGCGTATTGCCAATACAGGCAAGCCTTATTTCCTGAGTCGTCCGCGCCGTTTTGGCAAGAGTCTACTTCTGTCCACTTTTGAGACTTACTTCAAAGGCCAGAAGGAACTCTTTGAAGGACTTGCCATTGAGAAGATGGAAACGGAATGGAAGAAATTTCCCGTACTACATCTGGATTTGAATGCCAAAAAATATGAAACTCCAGCTGACCTGATAGCGATGCTCAACCAAGCATTGGAAAAATGGGAAGCAGTATACGGAAATGAAAAAAAGGATCGTAGCCCCGAAGAACGCTTTGCATATGTCATAGAACGCGCCTACGAACAGGCAGGTTGTGGTGTAGTGGTCTTAGTGGACGAGTACGACAAACCTCTGTTGCAAGCCCTCGATAATGATGCCCTACTGGAAGATTATCGCAAAACTCTAAAAGCTTTTTACGGCGTACTGAAAAGTGCCGACCGCTACCTGCGTTTTGCTTTCCTTACGGGAGTTACTAAATTCTCGCAAGTCAGTGTGTTCAGCGATCTGAACCAACTGAATGATATCAGCCTTGATTATTCTTATGCCACAGTATGCGGCATCACTCGGACAGAGTTGGTTGAAACCTTTACGCCCGAGATAGAAGAATTCGGTAGGGTCAACAAGCTGTCTGCAGAAGAAACCGTAGACAAAATGGCACGTCAATATGATGGCTATCACTTTCATCCAAAAGGAGACGGAGTCTTTAATCCTTTCAGCGTGTTGAATGCTTTCAGTAAACGGGAATTAGGAGATTACTGGTTTCAGACAGGAACCCCGACTTTTCTGGTTGAAATGCTGCGGAAGTCAGAATATGACCTTCGTATCTTACTTGATGGCATCGAAGCTCCGGCTTCTATGTTCTCTGAGTATCGTGTAGAAGCTAATAATCCGATTCCGTTGATTTATCAGAGTGGTTATCTTACTATAAAGGATTATGACAAGGAATTCGGCAACTATTTGTTGTTATTCCCAAACGATGAAGTTCGTTACGGTTTCATCAATTTTCTGGTACCATTCTATACTTCAATGACAAACAGTGACCAGGGTTTTTATATCGGTAAATTTGTGCAAGAGTTACGTGCAGGCGATTACAATGCCTTCCTCACCCGCCTACAAGCCTTCTTTGCCGATTTCCCCTATCAACTGAACGCGAAGACCGAACGTCATTACCAAGTCGTTTTCTATTTGGTTTTCAAACTGATGGGACAGTTCACCCAAGTAGAAGTTGAAAGTGCCACAGGACGTGCAGATGCCGTAGTAAAAACCCCTAAATACATTTACGTCTTTGAATTCAAACTGAACGGTACAGCCGAAGAAGCCCTGCAACAGATTGAAGACAAAGGTTATCTGATTCCTTATCAGACTGACGGACGTGAAGTGATAAAACTTGGAGTAGAGTTCAGTGCGGAAGAGCGTAATATCAGCCGTTGGCTAAATGTGATGTAGGTTATCAATCTAAATATTATTAGCAGTTAGGTAGGGTTAGGTTACTTTTGTAACTTCCCTTATACACTTAAACTTCAGAGAGTAATTACTTTCTATTTTTATTCTTTCTCACGAAAGTTTTAAAAGTAACCTAACTCTACCTAACCGTTCTAATATATTCTTCAATAATCAACAAAACAAAAAAGCTATGGCAGTAAAGAAACTCAAACCGCAAGGAATTAAAATTTTGAAGATGTTCCACATCTTTTTCGCATTTAGTTGGATCATTGGAGGTGTTGCACTTTGCCTTCTGGTCTTTACTGTTCACCCAGAATCTGGAGATGAACTTTATATGCGTTCAAGAATATTGCAGATAATAGACGATTACTTCATTATTTGTGGTGCCTTTGGATCTCTTATTACGGGATTGATATACAGCATTTGGACTAATTGGGGCTTTTTTAAGCATCGCTGGATTATAGTAAAATGGGTAATGATAATCCTGCAAATGGCATTCGGCACATGGGTATTAGGGCCTTGCATAAATAATAACGTCATTATTGCCAATCAACTCAGAGATGCCGCCTTGACAGATCCCGTCTTTCTCGATAATATACAAACCACACAAATATGGGGTACTGTTCAAACTGTATTATTATTAGTACTCATTTTTATTTCTGTGCAAAAACCATGGAAAAAGTAATAATTCGTCCTATCGAAGAAAAAGACAATAAGGAAATAGCTACCCTAATACGCAAAGTCTTTGAAGAGTTTGATGCGCCTAAAACAGAAAGTGTATATAGTGACCCACTGACGGACAGATTGTTTCAAAGTTTCTACCAACATCCCCGAACCGGGTATTGGGTTGTGGAATACAATGGCAGCATAGTAGGAGGTTGCGGCTTTTATCCGACAGAAGGATTAGATACGGATTGTGCCGAAATAGTTAAGTTCTACCTTTCTCCTTTGCTCAGAGGGAAGAAAGTAGGTTCTACCCTGCTCAATATGGTCGAAGAAAAAGCCCAAGAAAGTGGATATAAGCAACTCTATATCGAATCATTTCCTCAATTTCAAAATGCAGTCTCCCTATACGAACGTAAAGGCTTCCGGCATTTGGAATCACGATTAGGAAATTCAGGACATACCGCCACAACAATTCATATGATAAAAGATATATAGAAATAAAAGCAAGGAGATATCCTTCGGAAAATTGGCGGAAAGATTAAAAAAAGCGGCGAAAGATTAAAAAAGCACCACCATGTTTTTCAAATCTTTCGCCGCTTTTTTAATAACTTCTTTATTGTCACACAAAAGCTGAAGCAGCATGCGTTAACTTACCAGCCACATCCTTCAATGCATTAGCCAAAGTAGTCAGCTCAGTTGGGGTAAATGTAGCTACTTTCCCATGTACAGCATTCCCATTAATCCGTTGATGTAACCATGATGCCGATTTGCCAAAGTATCGTTTTGCAAATTCTGAAACTGAAATAAAAGGAAGCACCCCTTCCAACTGCTTGCGAACTTCGATACGCTCACGAAGTTCTTTACTCTCATCAATAATTTTATGGACATGGGCAAAGTCCTCTGCAACAGCTGCATTAACCAACTCTTTTTCTTCTTCACCAAGAGATTCGAAGAATGCATTCAGCTTACGTTCTGCTTCATCACGCTCGGAACTACTTGATTTTATCCACAGTTCCTTCAGTCTGAAATATTCCTTTTTTACATCCATACTATAACTGTTTAAATAAACAATCTAACTTTAATGAAGATAAGCCCACCGGCAGCTACCCCGGTGGACTTTCTTTCTATCGGAGGACTTCTTTAATTTTATCCAGTTCTAACTGAATAAGCTTAATTTCATCATCCAATACCTTTTTCCTATAACCGTTTGCAATGAGACGATGATAGTTCATAAGGAAGAAATTGAGATTTTCTAGAAGTTCAATTTCCCGCGCTTTTAGCGCTTCTTCATCAGCCATTCAAAGAGCTCTTCTTGATTGACACAACAAAGATAAAGAAATTATTATCAACCACAAAACTTCTCCGATAAAAAAATCATTATCAGAGAAAACTTACCATAAAGAACTATAACACATGCCTCCTCACCCCCTTATACAGCCCCCTTTTCCTCTTCAATATATGAAGTACCCCCAAAACACTTACAAAAATACCGATTCTATAATGCCACAACCCCAGCGAAGAGTTTGCACCATCAACGAAGCACACCAGTAATATCCCCGAAACAACTGCCAGCAGAAAAACGATGGATAATAGCAATACAGCTTTTCTTTTTCCTTTGCACCCTACCGTTCTCAGCCCCTTATACCAAGCCCAATGACTCTTGACATGGATAATCCCCAATATCATAAACAGCAGACTGGTATTCGTGTGAAATATTGCCCAGATATGCCAACTCTCATGATCGACACTTTGTCCTGCAATATGCAACTCGACGCCCGTGTAGAATGATAAAATAAATACAAGGAGCAACATTAAATCCGTGAAGTAAATAAATCTGTTTCTATTCATCTTTTTTGTTTGCAAAGTTACAGTGCATTGATAAATAGAAGAATAGACTATGTAAGGTTAAGATTGCACTATTCGAGGTATTTTTTCCGGTAGAGAGTGGGACTCATGCCAACCGCCTTTGTGAACAACCGTGTGAAATAGGCATAATCATCTATCCCCAGATGAGTGGAAATCTCTCGCACAGTCAGAGAGGTATATACCAACATTCGTTTGGCATGCAATATGAGTTCGTTTTGAATGTACCTGCTTACGCTCACGCCTGTAACATTCTTAACCACCTCGTTCAGATACACCGGTGAGATGTGCAAAGATTCTGCATAATGAGATACATTTCTGTTTATTTGCTCATTTTCAGAAAGTAATTCTTTGAAAGCCAATGTAATTTCAATGTGCCTTCTGTTTTTGGATTCCTGCCCGATTATTTTCCGGGCGACATCCGTTATGATCCCGACAACGGTACATGCCAGATTCTGTAAAACTGTTTTCGATTTATCATTTTCCCGTTCACCTATCCTGCGGAGAATCATGGCAAACAGTTGAATCAATTCGGTGCGTTGCGTATCGCTTATCTTAAATGGTATCGGCGATAAGGCATACTCGGCAAGGGTCTGTTTGGTGGGAGCATCTATAAATACCCCGTCGATGAATAAGAGAAACGACTTTGCATCCCCTTTATCAACGATCCGATGCACCTGATGCGGCTGGGTGCAAATGACGCTACCCGCCGACAAGTCGCAATCTTTGAAATCAATACCGATACGACAGGTTCCACTCTCCACTATACCGAATATATAGTAACTATCCCGATGCGTGTAATTGATCAGCCGATTCGGGGAAAAAGGAGAAACTTCCTTTGCAAATATCCCGAAATCGGATTGCTGAACTGCTTTATGTAGAGGAATATCTGCCATGCAATTTTTTTTGCAAAGTTAGCAAAAAGGCGGATTACTCCGCCTTTTCCCTCTTATTCTTCCGGCAACTCCCCCGCCCGTATCCACTTTACATACGATACCAGAGACTCCCCGCTCATAATCTTTCCCGTCGATTCATTCACCACATCCACCACCGAAGTCAGCGTACGGATGATCCGTGAGTAATTGTCCTCACCGTTGTAGCGCAGATTCCCTTGCTCTATCAACTTCACAAGAACCCGGGCTACGACTTTCGGGTTACCGTAATACTCCACCCTTACAGGCGTATCATTTTTCTCTGTTTGCCTGATCTGTTTAATCAAACTTTTTTTTATCGACACAGACCAACAGCTCTTCAACGAGAGCATACTCGTGAGCACTGGCTATTTTCAGTGCATCGCGCAATTCTTCAATTTCCATAATCTTTAATGTTATTAATTTATATAACACCTATTCAGGCTCTTTATTTCGGGCATTCCAAACCAATAATGCAAACAAGACTGATAATATTGCAGCCCCAATCCAAAACCAATTGATATACGTAAAGTCATAAACATCCGTTCCATCCACCACCGTTTTGTTTCCTTCGATCAGCACACCACTCATCACATCCTGCAATCCGGCACCTATGTAACTGGCAATCCCCACTACTCCCAGTGCCGCACCCGAAGCGTTACGCGGAGCAATGTCAACCGCCATTAGCCCGCCCAGAAAACACAGTAACACACCAATACTTGTTCCAAACAAAATCATAGCCGTCACATCTACCCAGGTATGCACACCGGGAACAAGCAGGAACAGACACAAAGCGGCTACATTCATTAATCCGAAAATCAATGCAGGCACATTGCGACGCCCTCCGAACAGTTTATCCGATATGAATCCGGAAAAGACTGTACCAACAATACCGCAAACCGAATTGATAGAGATTATAAAACTGGCATCCAAAGTGGTATATCCCTTCTCCGCTTCCAGATAAAACACTCCCCAACTATTCACCGCATAACGGCTGATGTACATAAAAGCACTGGACAGAGCCAATATCCAGATAGCAGGCATCAACAAAACCTGCTTTTGCGCTTTATTATAATCAGCAGTTTCCGCAGCATTCATTTCTTTTTTCTCCTTCGGCTGATTCACCGCCGGAAGTCCTTCACTTTGCGGAGTATCATGAAGGAACCGCCATATAATCAATGCTCCGATAAGCCCCACGAGACCTGCACCCAGAAAACCATACCTCCATCCCAGAACACTAACCACAGAAGCAACGATGATGAAAGTCAAAGCCTCGCCTATGTTATGGCTGGCAGACCAAAATCCATAGAAAGATCCACGCTCTTTATCACTAAACCAACGGGAAAGCCCCACCACACACGAAGCAGCTCCCATAGACTGAAACCAACCACTAATCCCCCAAAGAATGGCAAACAGGATAAATGAGTTGGTAAATCCCAAACATAGATTAACCAATGCAGTAACCAGTAAACCGATAGTCATGAAACGGTTTATATTACTACGATCAGCGAGAAATCCATTTGTAAATTTTCCGATTGCATAGGTAAAGAAGAGTACAGAACCAATAATACCTAATTCTGTTTCAGAAAATATACCCTCATCTACAATCGGTTTCTTTACTACATTCAAACTAAGGCGACATACATAATACATTCCATAACCAAAGGTCGCTGCGAGAAAAGTAGACCATTTCAGTCGTTTATACTTCTTCTCCAACTCACTGGTGTTATCACTTATCAACGGCTTTACCGGACTGACACTAAAAAATCGGGCGATCTTATTCATTATTTTTATCTTTTTCAAGCATAAGATTACTAATCAGGAGAAATCTTTTCATTGATTTCTCCTGATAAACAAACAATTATATAAATACTATACCTAATTATTCGATTCCTGAAGTTGAGTCTTTAAAGCATCAATTTCTTTCTGCTGTTGAATAGTATAAAGGGTCAATTCTTCAATTTTCTGCAATAGTATTTTATTCATCTCGTGTTGAGAATATCCTTCTTCAGCAACCTGTTTAGCTGATGGTACATCAGGAAGATGGTTATTTGCTTGTATAAAAGATTCTACTTCCTGAATTAAAGGTAAATTATATCCTCTATTAAAAACAAAATCAGCCCAAGATGATACCGGAGCTATAGCATAATCTTCAGAAAGTATCCCCTGCTTAACAAAGATCGAATATTTATTCATCAATTCCGTTCTCACTGTTGGTATTTGGCCATCATTAAAACCTACATACATCTTTCCATTTGGTGCCATATAGAGTGTCTTTTTTAAATTTGCACCTATATACATACCATTTTCCGTTATAGTACCAACCCATGACCTATCAGTTTGAGTAGTAATGCCAAAGCAAGTTTTTATATTGCTATCTTCATTAGTTATATAACCATCTTTTACATGTAATTGGGAAGCTATATCTGCGCCACTAAAACCAACACCAACCTTTCCTACCAAATATATCTTACGATTTTGAGATATAATATCAAATCCCTCAGTATCTCCTCTCGCAATAATTGTAGACTTAGTACCACTTGTTTGTAAATCCAGAGTATTCGTAGTAGTATCCCACAATTTTCTAACAGTTATTCCTTCCGTAGCTAACCAGCCTTCAATACCCATTGTCGCCGAAGGCATTCCGGCTATAATATTTGATAAAGAGATGGGTTCAAGAGAGGAGTTAGGCTTCAGGAATCCCCATCTACCATTAACATTAACAAATCCCCTACAAGAGTTTGCAGTCGTAAATTGAATACCTGATAACTGATCATAAGTTCTAGTAGATAGATTAGAAATCCATTCCGGCTTACCGGAATCACCATTACCACGCCACATATTGTAATAAGTCTGCCCGTTTATTGTACCCAAAAAGCCAATAACTACTGCTATCAATAAAATAAATCTTTTCATATCAATAAATTTAATTGTTTACAAATACTTTCTTAATCATTCGATAATTATCCGATTCAATCGCAACTATATATATACCATTCACTTGCAAAATGATATCCTCTTTCAATAGTTGTACTCCATCAGAAACCAATTCACGAATCAATAGTCCCTGAGAATTAATCAATCTAATCTTTGCATCTACTGCCTCCGGGAAACTTATTCGAATTCGAACCATTCCTACACTTTTATCATAATAAATATCTTCAGATAGAGGTGTAATTTCTCTGTTCTTTTTCACATTACTTTCTGTTTGATGAGTCTTTTCAGATACTCCCATACACCATCTTTGGGCATATGTATTATCTGAAACTTGCTGTAGTACCCCCTCATGTGTATCAGTCAGATTCATTCCAGTTGCAACATTCTCAATCATGAAAATTTTGCCTTTTGCTGTGTCTTTCAAAGGATGAAAAGTCCATTTCTGATAATTAGATCCCACGCTCGGCATCATAGCCAAAGCATAACCCACATCTGCGCCAACAAAAGAAAGATCCGCTTGATTTTGTAGAGCATACTGTAATGTCTCTTGTTTTCCGACACAATGGAAATACCATGTAGAAGAATACAGAGAACTACCTGTTGCCACATTATACAATGCTTCATTCCCTATACCAAGTTGAGATTCTGCTTCATACAATATCGACACTTGCTCTTTCGACAAGGCTTTATCATACACTTTAAAATCATCCACCCCAGCAGCAGGAAGATCACCTACCCCTCCTATACCTATTGATGAAATCAGATTCCAATCCGGAGCAAAAGCAGAATAACATTCCGTCATTTTCCCTTTTGGGGTAACCATATAAAAGTGAGTACCGTCATTTGCATAAGCAATTGCCACAAAGTACCAGCCATTTCCTTCATCAAAATTAGAATCGCTCCACATCCATTGCTGATCGGGTAGTACACTTTGCTGCCTATTCTCATGATAGATATTTAAAACGGGGTTCGCTCCCTTTTTTCCCATACCCAACAATAGGTTATCATTACGATCTTTTGCCCAAAAAGCCTGTGCAATAGAATCTTTACCTGCATACATCCAGTATGTAAAAGTAAACTCTTTCTTGCCTTGAAAACTTGTCTCAGTTATAGGAAAAGAAAGATAGCTATCCTTTTTAGCAAAAGATATGGCTTTCCCCTTTATCCCAAACCGATCCGCCAAAGCATATACACTCCCATGAATATCCGCCATCTGCCCAGATATAATGTCTTCGGAATTAGTCCCATTCAAAGGAAAACACTTTAAAGGCAGTGGTATTTCCTGACTGTACAAATGTACAGTAAAGAATAACATCATTATTAATATACATTTTTTCATAAGCAATCTACTTTTAATTGTCATCACTAAAATGTGTCTGTAACTCATCTTTCAACTCCGCATACTTAAACTCATAAATAGCTATTTCATCTGGCATGGTAAATGTTGTAGAAGGATTCGAATCACCAAATATGATATAAGATGATGACGAACGTCCCAGATAGTTACCCATATAGTCCATATTGGGCAAGTTTATACCAAAAAAAATAGGGGCATGCCATTTATTATTAAGTAACTGACGAGTATTTCTGGTTTCTATCCATAAAAAATATCCAGTAAAATATAAATGTACTTCCCATTGTGTCACCCCCTGATCAAGCGTAAACATGGGATCGTACAAATTATAATCATAATAGTATTCTGAATTTGGAGACGTTTTTCTTCTAATAGTAATAGTTCCAGCAGAATAATAAATTTCAAAATGAGAATTTGCCTCTTCACTGGTACTATTAAAAGAAAGCAACTTCAGAGGGCGAGTAACCTGACTTAGATTCTGTCTCATATTAAAAGACACAACTAAACCATCTACTCCAGCAGAAAGAGGTCCAACTTCACTCATTCTTAAAACTGTTCTGTTCGCATCTGTAACCTCTCGGTAAAATACACTTTTCCCTAAGGGCGTAGCATAATCATGCTTATCCTGAGAGAACAGATTCATAATTGTCATTAGTCCGACTAACAACAACACACATCTTAATTTAAAACTTTCCATAGGCTATTAGATTAATTGGGTTTATTGTTATAAATCTCACTAATTTTTTGCCAAATATCAGGGCGATCAGTAGTCAAGACCATAATTTTCCCATAAGGTATGGTCATCAAAAAATAATGATCACCTCTGACATCTGTCCTCAAGTCTTTAATTAACCAATCCGCCCAACGATTCACAATACCTTTAGGCCCCATTGGCTCTTCCGGATAACATCCAGGTCTTAATCCAGAACGTTCATATACGTAATGCAAAAAATTTTGATACGTTTTTCCCGCACGAGTAAACGACTTCAAATATGGGTCATCTTTACTTTTAAAATTTGTTTCATAGGCGATTACCCTATTTCCACCTTCTGTAATCCATGAATCAGTAAAATCCAAGTAATCAGTTCTGTTAGGTTGAATCACAGGCATAAATTGAACTTTAGACAGTGTAGAATCAGGTACATACGCCAACATATCTGAATATTTATGCGGTACTTTAAAAGCTATATATTGTAATGCATTTTTTGACGCTGCAATTTCGATACACTTTTTCAAAATTGCCATCCAGCTATCTTTAATTTTCTTTCCGGCTTCTTCACCATGAGTCTTTGGATCATAATCACAATTATCAACACAATTTCCCGTTTTATCATATCTGGCACGAATATCCTTAATATCGACAGTCAATACTAATTGATTCTGAATTAGTAAATCCACTAAAGCACCAAAATCTAACAATTTAAAGTCAGTCACTTTCATATTTCTTTTACGTAAATGCAATCCTGACAACTGACTCCAACTCATATTAAATAAATAATCCCTATTTGACCCGGAATAATCTGTAAGACGGTGTAAGTTGTAATCATGAATGACAACTAATTCTTTGTTTCCGGTAATCATTATATCCGATTCAAGTATAGGAGTATATTCTTTAGTCGCAGCAAGGGCAGCTGTTGAATTCTCCGGATTTCCATCTCCAAGATTATCCCCCCATATTCCCCTATGCGCTGCAATTACCAAATCTGAACCTTTATTAATATCAGGTTGTTTCATCTTTAGCCAAGCAACAGTCGCCCAATTATCTGCATTCTTAAGATCGTGGCAAAAGTGTTTCGGATGAAACAATGGGTTTCCTCCAGTTCTGTCAATCAAACCAATGCCAGGTATCTTACATACACTCATTTGTGCATTTGTCTCAGTAATCACTACCCGTAAATTCAGATTGCTTCTCAAAAAAGGATAAGGCCGTGTAGTAGAGGTGTCGTATTTTTTTCTATCGACTGAACCTAATGCTGTCTTTATCTCTTTGCTATTCCATACATTTGGATAGTAAGTGGCTCCACTTCCTAAAGACGATTTATTATAATTCGTCGCTATTCCGGTGAAAGTTGTTGAAGAAGATGTTATATAGGTATGATAAACTAAAACATTCAACCCCTTTTCATATATTTTCACCTCTATTTTTCCACCTGAATTGACTGTCCCTTTAATACCGTTTTCCATATCGGTAGCCGGATTAAACAAACTATACAAGCTAATAGTTGCATCAACTTCTGTTGCACGCAATCCAGAATGAATAAAAAGCAACAAAAGAAATAAAGATACACTCTTATTTATAATCTTTTTTGTTTTCATATTTATCGATTTAAAACTCTCAATAAAATAAATAGAAACTCCATCATTAACTCTTATTTCCTACACTTCATACCATGAAGATGTAAAAAGCAATCAGCTAATTGACATAATATTATAAGAACTAATCATGCAGACCGTTACTTTTCAAATATATTAATAATAACGCAGGTCGATCTGTCTGAATCAGTTTAGCTCCTTGTCCAATAATCCATCCCCAACTCTCACCCGGTTGCTTCAACTCTACAGCGAGGTCATCATCATGGCCGCCGCAAAGTTCCGGCCACAAACTATTTATAAAAATTTTAGCGCCACTATCATGTACTTTCTTTATCAGTCTCTGCACTTCCGGTCCGTCATTATCAAACACCAATTCAAAAGCCTGGGGTTTCATGTGTTCTAAATAGCCGTCAACAATCGCTTCAGCACCTTCCTTGTGTAAATCGATCACAGGCATAAAAATCATCCTATCCAACACTTCACCATTTTCAGCTTTCACCCGATCATAAGGTAACCCGGCTTTCATTATACACTGATGCACAGTACCTGTTTTTTCGAGAATAGCGTATGCCTCTTTAAAATAATCATACCCTTTATCCACATTCACCATGATTTTGCCTTTACATAACTTCATCACTTCTTCAAAAGTAGGTATCAAGTGACGAGTTTTATGTCCGGCTCCATTTCTCATACGGAACTGACGCAACTCTTCCAACGTATAATCTTCCGGTTTACCTTTACCCGTGGTAGTACGGTCAATAGTTTTATCATGCATCAAGATAAGATGCCCATCTTTAGTACGCTTCAAATCAATTTCAACCATATCCACTCCCATATCAATGCAATTTTGAATAGCTTGCAATGAGTTTTCCGGAGCATTACGCCAATCTGCACGGTGCGAAACCACCAGAATTGATTTTTCAGCAGGTTCATTAAATGCTTTATGAATCCGTTCAGCAGGATTTTGCCCCCATAAAGCAACTGTACACAACAACAAGAGGCAACTCAATAAAAATAGATTCCTTCTCATAAATTTTATTGTTTATTTCATACATTCAAATAGATCCGATTCATAGATAACATGGCTTTCAGATACAGAAACCGTATCATTAAAAACATACATACGATAGTTGTTGCCTCCCGGATACACACGTACCATTATATGCCCTTGATGGGATGCCATTCTGTCAACCAAATCACCGATAACAATTTTAGTAGCCGGATGCATATTCGTGGAAAATATCTTTCTCTCTTCCGGATAAATTTCTTTAGAGAATAGACGATACAACACCGTATGATTAGGATGCAAAGCATCCCAAGTAGACATTATGACATTCTGAGGTGATAAATTCCGGAGAAAATTTTCATTAGTCCCGTCCTCATTGCCATGATGATTTAATACCGCCACTTCTACTTTGCCTACCACATCAGAGACTGGGGTCTCAATATCATGCCACTTAGGACGTCCCGGACGGGGAAAGCCTGGTATATCCCCTCCTGTATAGTAATCAAATGCACCATAACTCAACTTTATCACACAGCTATACATATTTTCTCTGGGCATTTCACTTTTTGAATAGTTGCCCTTATCAGAAAATAATGAGGTAACTCCTGTATCTCCATCCCAAACCTTACCATTAGCATATACATTACGCACACCAAATGAATGATATTTTTCCGGTTCATTGCGTAACACAAATTGATTGCACGATCCCACATTAAAGGTTTCACGTTTAGTGCAGTCGGAGATTGATTTTACGAAATTACGATAGTTCATATAGCAAGAATCTTTATCGGAAGGAGGCATAAAGTCATCCCCTCTGTCCACGATTACTTTAGCAGGAAAATTCCGATATACCTCAGAAATCCCAGTCAGATAATACCTGCCTTTATCTTCTTTCTTATGCAACCAACTACCGATATGATCTGAATGATAATGCGTCAAAAGATAATAGTCAATGTTCTCTTTGTCTTTAGGTATAAAATAGCGAATATAATCTGCAATCCACTCACCAGCTTTCTTGGTATCATCTGGTTTTGCAGCTACGACCCTCTCTCCAACTCTATTATTCTCTCCGGCATCAATCAACAGAGTAGTTCCATCCGGCAAAATACAAAATGTACAATCCCCCCGTCCGGTATTGATATGATGGATATCCATATATCCCTCTTTCCATTGAGGCAATTCTTGCGAGAAAGCACATTCAGCCACCAAGGCGAACAACAGTCCCCAAATATATTTCATGTTTCATAGTTTTAGAAGGATGCCTGAGAGGCAATACTTTCAGGCATCCTCACTCAATAAATACTCAGATTAGTTATATCCCGGATTTTGAGGGAATGTTTCCGGATTGTCGATCAAATCAACCTCCGTTTTCGGAATCGGATATAAATAATCATTCTTTGTTATCGTGAAACCAACCTTTGACATAGCTTCTATAGCCGTATCTGTACGAATCAAATCAAACCAACGATGCAGTTCGAACGGGAATTCCAAACGGCGTTCTTCCAATACAGCCTTGCGGAAAGCACTCTGATCTTTCAAATCTGTCACTTTATATTCCACTGCATTTGCACGCTTACGAACCAAATTCAAGTAGCTCAGTGCCTTACTCGATTCAGAACTTTCATAGGCTACTTCATTGTGAGCCTCAGCACACATCAGCAATACATCCGCCCATCTCAATAATGGTAAGTCAAATCCAACCTTTGCCGTAGTAGCGTCGAATGTATCATAATACTTGGCTATTACATTATTGTTAGCATCTACCTTTTTATATTCGATCATAGCTTTACGATCATCCGTAGTTCCATAAGAAGCTAAAAGTTTGCTATCAATAACCGACTTATCCTTAAAGTAATCGTTGTATCCATGTCCTTCTCCAAGAACTGATTTTGAATATCGTACAGCGAACAGAATTTCTTTATTCATCTCCTGATTTACATCAAAAACATCAGCAACGGTGTTCTGCAAACCATATTTGGATGAATAATCTTTGACTATGTTATCCAGCAAAGTCGCTGCTGCCGACCACTTTTGTTGTGTCAGATAAGCTTTTGCCAATAATGCTTTTGCAGCTACGGAAGTGGCTCTTCCCAGATTGTCATCATCATAAGCAGAAGTAAGCATACCGGATGCAGCCTCCAAATCCTCTTCTATAGCTCTATAAACATCCGCCACTGAACTACGTCCGTACCCCTTGGCTTCAATAGCCGTCACCGGTTTCAGGATCAGAGGCGCAGCTCCCCAAAGACGAACAATATTGAAATATGCTAAAGCACGTAAAAACATAGCTTCACCTTCATACTGCTTTTTCAGCGCGGCATCTGTTACCACATCTATACTTGCAAGCACATTGTTGCATCTGTATATCTGGTTATATAATTCTTTCCATGCATAGCGAACGACATTATTTCCAGATGTAGCAGTAAAGTTATCAATGAAGTAGAACATACCGGCTGCTCCACCGGGATTAATATCTTCCACATTATCAGACCTTAGCTCCATGAGGGAAATGAAATATTCGCCATATTGATAGGTTCCCTGCAAAGATCCATAACAAGCGGACAATGCAGAATTTATATCAGAAGTATTTTTATAGTAATTTGCTGAAGAAGCCTCAGATATAGGTGTCAAGTCCAGAAAATCACTACAGCTGGTAAGCAACAGAGATGCAAAAGCTACAATATAATATTTAATTTTCATATCTTGATTATTTAAAAGGTTACGTTTAATCCGAATACAAATGATTTAGACAGAGGGTATGTACCATAATCAATACCAGGAGTCAGTGAACCGCCTTTCATATTCACTTCCGGATTGTATCCGCTATATTTGGTAAAAGTGAAAGGATTCTGAGTAGAGAAATAAACTCTTGCCCGGCTGATTCCTACATTGGTAAGCAATGATTTAGGCAGCGTATATCCAAAAGTGATATTCTTAATTCTCATATAAGAACCATCTTCAATATGCCAGGTAGAAGTAGTACCATTCATACCCGTTGCACTTCTGTTTGCACGAACTACATAGCCGCTACCCGGATTACTTTCCGATTGCCAACGATCCAAAGCATCAACCTGACAGTTATTTCCTCCTTCCATATTATCAATGTAACGACGGAATATATTGGCAATCTTATTCCCTTGTACACCTTGCAGGGCAATAGAGAGATCAAACCACTTATATTTCAACTCTGTAGAGAAACCATACGTAAACTTCGGCATGTAGTTTCCTGTAATAGTACGGTCGTTCTCGTCAATCTCCATATTACCGTCCATATCTTTGAAACGGAAATCTCCCGGTTTCGCACCTTTGACATAGGCATATTTGCGTTGGCTCTTATCCGGATTCTTCGAGTTATCAATCTCTGCCTGATTGGCGAATACACCATCCGTTACCAGAGTATAATAGTTACCGATAGGCTCTCCGACTTTAGTAATGAAAGTCACACTCTCGGAAGTAGTTATCATTTCGTCAACACCACCGAGGTTTTTTACTTCATTCCGGTTGGCAGAGATATTAAAACGATTATTCCACGTAAAGTCTCCCCAAGTATTTGTAGTAGAAATAGCGAATTCGACACCCTTATTATTGACTTTTCCGATATTCATAGGCACTGTGCTGAAACCGGAAAACTCGGCAACCGGTACATTCAGTAGCATATCAGTTGTATTACTGTTATACAAATCCAGTTCTAAAGTCAGCATATTAAACAATCCTATTTCCAGACCCAGATTGAACATAGCTGTCTTCTCCCAACCTAAATCAGGATTTCCAGCTGTTGCAGGACGTAAACCGCTGGCCAAAGTGCCATCAGCTTTTCCAAACACATAATTGTCTTCCGATAACGTAGCATAATACTCGTAATTTCCAATATTAAAATTACCACTGATACCGTAGCTCGCACGCAATTTCAAGGAAGTAAGCCATTTTATATCTTTCATAAAATCTTCTTCACTGATATACCATCCGGCAGAAGCTGACGGAAACATACCCCAGCGGTTATTCTTTCCAAAACGGGAAGATCCATCCATACGAGCAGCAGCTGATAGTAAATATTTACCTTTATATGAATATTGCACACGTGCCAATGCCGATAACAACGACCATTCGTAAGCGGTTGCACTCCATTTGGTAATAGCTGATGCTGCATTCATGGTATGTACCAAGTCATTAGGATAACCATTACCGGCCAGCAATGAAGTGTTCACTGATTCTTTCTGTGCAGTCCATCCGGCTATGGCAGACAAATTATGTACATCTTTAATGACTGTAGTATATGACAAAGTGTTTTCCCATACCCAGTTCAGCATATTCTTATCACGCTTCGACCCTTCAGGCACTGAAGGCGGAAGTCTGTCTAAAGAAGTAGGCAAAGTGGAAGGTCTGTAATAAGAACGGCTGTAGCTGTTGAAATCCACACCGAAACTTGTCTTGAATTTCAGATTCTTATAGAGTTCGTATTCACCATAGACATTTCCCATAAAACGGTAACGTTTCATCTGGTCTTCCTTTTCGTTTGCCAAAGCTACAGGATTTACAATCTGCGGATGCTTATACTGCCAGTTCCATTGATCAAAATTATAAGAACCGTCGGCATTGTACACCGGCATAGTGGGTGACATGGCCAAAGCAGAAGCTACGATTGTCTCTTCTTTATATCTGTCCTCGGTAGGAACGATGTTATACACAGAATAATTAAAAGACAGATTAGTACCGAAAGTGAATTTCTTATAATTAGCATCGACTTTTCCTCTGGCTCCCATCTGCTCAAAATCCGAACCGATAACAATACCCTGCTCTTTCATGTAATTACCGGAAATAAAATATCTGGCAGCTTTATTTCCTCCGGACAGAGAAAGATTATGGCTTGTAACGATACCTGTTCTCATAACTTCGTCTTGCCAATCTGTATTCGTCAGCCCGGTTTCACCATTGATATATGGCATTATTTCGGGAGGTAGCAAATAAGCCTGATTGATAACATCCGGTTTCTTTCCTAACTTCTGGTTACGAACTTCATTAGAATCATTGATGCTACCTTCAATACCTTTACTTTCCAGCAAATCAAGATAAGCATTGTTGTGTCCGTCATAGGAGAGCCTAGCATATTCATACGCATCCAGCATATCTATCTTTTTAGTACGCTGCTGGAAACCTACATATCCATCATATTGCACAGTAGGCTTCATATCTTTACCTTCCTTACCTTGCTTAGTGGTAATAATGACTACACCATTTGCACCTCTTGATCCATAAATGGCTGCCGCTGAAGCATCTTTCAAAACTTCAATGGACTCAATGTCATTCATATTAATGGAACTCAAAGGAGATACATTTTGTCCTGTACCATTTCCAGCTTCACCGGACATGGGGAAACCATCTACCACATACAACGGTTCCGTACCGGCAGTAATACTACCACTACCTCTTACCTTAATAGATAATCCTCCCCCCGGAATGCCATTCGGTTGTGAAACCTGCACACCGGTCATCTTACCGACAAGAGCCTGATCCACACTGGAAACCGGAACTGCCAATTCACTCGCTTTCATTGAGGAGATAGAAGTGGTTACATCGCGTTTACGTTGTACGCCGTATCCCACTACTACGACTTCATCCAACATTTCGCTATCTTCCTTCAAAGTGACATTTTGCAAGGCTTTGTCATTAGCTTTAAATGTCAATGTCTGGTAGCCAATGAATGAAATGGTTACTTCTGCATTTTCCGGAACATTGGCTAAGGTATATTCACCGTCAACGTTTGTAATTGATCCCAGTGTGGTTCCTTGTATTGCCACACTCGCCCCAATCACCGGTTCACCGTTTTCATCAAGAATCTTTCCGTTAATTGATCTTACTTTTGTTTTGTCATCACCCGGCATTTGCTTTTTGAGAGAAATCACAATCATCTTATTCTTAAGATTCACCTCCAATGATTTGTCAAGGATAGATGACAATGCCTCTACAACGGGAGTATTTTCAAAAGTTGCATTAACCTTTTTATTCTCGTTTATTTCGTTTTTCTGATAGATAATGGACAGCCCTGTTTGACTCTCTATTTCCTTCAATACAGTTTTCAATGTTTGTTCCTTAAAAACTTTGCTGACTGTCTGGGCATTTACAGATAATGAACCCAAGCTGAGCAAGAACAAAAGGAATAAGCATAGAATTGATTTTCGGTTGTTCATAGCTTTTCTTGATTTAATTAGTTGTTACAAAATTGATTTTATTCTCTGATATATATATCCTTTCCTCTGCGTTCGACGGTTATCGGGATGATCTCCTGCAAAGCAGCCATCACCTCTCCTATCGTCTCACGGTTTCTTAATGAAATGCGGAACCGTTTGGCACCTACCTGTTCCGATTCCAGACTGATATTGACGTCATACTGGCGGGATAGCTTCGCTACCAGTTCTTTCAACGTAATATCCTCAAATTCAATTCGATTCTCCGACCAGGCTTTCCATTGCTTCACATCATTACGGGTACGTGTGATTTTTCCGGTAGCCATATCCAACTTTACAAATTCACCGGGTACCATCTCTATCCGCTGTTCCCCGCGATGGATTTCTACAATTCCTTCCATCAGTGCCGTAGTGACAACTGAGTCTTCAGGATAGGCGGAAACATCGAATTTCGTTCCTTTCACTACTACATCATATCCACAGGTTTGCACCGTGAATTGGGCTTTTTCCTTCTTCGTGACTTCAAAATAAGCCTCACCGCTAAGTATAACTTTACGATTCCGCTCGTTGAACTTATCCGAATACTTCAGTACAGAACCGGCATTCAGCCATACCACCGTACCATCTGCCAAAGTCATCTTGCTCTTTTCTCCGTAGGGAGCTTCGAATACGAAATAATCTTCGGTAGAAGATAAGTAAGCAATGTTCCAGATGCCCAACGTAGCCCCGGCAGTAAGCACCACGATGGCGGCTACGGCAGCCACTCTGCGCCAGAAGCTGAAATAACGACGGGGCAACATCGGCATAATAGCCTCTTGCGTGCGAAGGCGGCGTTGCAGACGTTGCCATTCATGCATGGTCTGTTCGTCCCCTTCATTAGTAACTTTCCATTCTTTTTCCCACTGGCGAAACCGCAGACGGTTTTCTTCCGCTTGCTCAATGTAGCTGAACAAGAGTTTCTCTTCTGCCTTTGAAATGTGTCCTTCAAAGTAGCGGATCGCCAATTCGTGAATGTTTGTTTCTGTTTTCATAAATTCTCTTTCTATAGGATGTAACAACTAATTTTAATTCTACCCAACCCCGGAAAAAGAAAAAAGCAGAAAATTTTTAGTTCTCTGCTTTTTCTCCTCTTGGTTATTCTGTTTATTCGTTCATAATCACCCAAGCTAAAACCATTATATAGATGTCTACCGGATACTTATCCTTGAAGTGACGTTCAAAAAGGGCAAGGGCTTTAGAAATATGTTTCTCCACGGCTGTAGTGGATATTTGTAGTTTATCGGCTATCTCCCTGTTCTTGAGATGGGTGAATCGACTCAGCAGGAAGACTTCGCGACAACGGTCAGGCAGCTGACCGATGACGAGTTTGATTTGCTCCTGTAATTCGTCATAGAGGAGTTTATTGTCTGCATCAAAGGTGAAGTCGGTATAGTAAAGCCGTTCTTCCCCATCAATAGATGCCAGGTATTCAATCCGGTGCTTCTCTACAATGGATACGTGTTTCAGGTAGTTCAGGCATCCGTTGCGCACCATTGCAAACAGCAAAGAAGTTATGGAGACCGACGAAAGTAAGTCCCTCTTCTCCCAGAACTTCAGAAAACATTCCTGAATAATATCCCGAACGATTTCTTCATCTTCAATAAAGCGAATAGCATATCCACGCAAACGCGGAAAGTAATTTTTAAACAGATAAACGAATGCTTCTTCGTTTCCCCGTTTTATCTCCTCCAATAAATAGCTATCGTCTGAAAAATCAGCCATATTCTTTTCCATGCTTATATTTTAAGGAACAAAGATTGTTAGAAGTGAATAATTAGGTTTTGCAAACCTATTAAAATTTTGTTCCAATACAAAATGAAAAAGGGATTGTTTTTTTATTCGCTTACTGATTTTGAAGAATTCCCAATGATTCAGCATTACCTATTTATGCCCCTCTCAACTCCCAATGTCCTGATTTGTTAGAGCCGACACGTTTGATTAACCCTTTCTCCTTTAATGCTGCCATAATACGTTCCCCCTGTCGTAAGGAAATCGAAAGCGATTCTGCAATCTCTTTTGCAGTGATTCGGTTATTTATCCGGATAAGCTCTAATACACGTTGTTCGTTTATACCGACATTTATACCGACATTATGGTCTTTGTTAATATTGGTAGGAATGATTTCAAACTCAAACTGCAACTGATTCATCAGCAAACGAGACATCCTGCCATTGCCATCAGCCCACGGATGAATTGTTACTAAATGGAAGTGAGCGTCGAAACTCAACTTATAGCATTCAATAACATTCGTTTTTGAAAGAGCCTTTCGTCGCTGATTTATACTTTCGCAAAGTTCTGCCAACTTTGTAGGTACCTTTGAGTAATTCATATAAGAACGTCCTCCAGTTCCGGCTGTGACGTTCAGTAATCGCAAATCTCCATTCGCTGACGAAAATTCACCTAATGCGGTTTGATATATTGTTCCAGTATTCTTCAGAACGATAGAAGATAGTTTCTTAAGCATATCAACAGAAATATCACTATGGCTCTTTGCAAAAGCAATAGATTGTTCGTATGCTGCTTTCAAGTCTAAGTTCATTAGTTGCTCAGTCATAGAACGACCTTTCGCACTGATGCCTTCATCAAACAAAAGTTGATTCTCAATTTCAGTGACAGTAGAACCTTCAATAGCTGTTGAATGGGTAATAAGAGAATACAGATAGAATTTATCGTAATCTATCTGTTTGTCAATACCCAGCTCCTTAAACTGGGCTAACAAGGATAATATCTTCTGCTCTCTTGTCATAAAAATGTTTTTTGATGCTGCCTTTATATGGCATAGAGGCATGCAATTTTTTTTGCAAAGTTAGCAAAAAGGCGGATTACTCCGCCTTTTCCTCCTTATTCTTCCGGCAACTCCCCCGCCCGTATCCACTTTACATACGATACCTGATCTGCGTAATCAAACTTTTTTTATCGACACCGACCAACAGCTCTTCAATGAGAGCATACTCGTGACCACTGGCTATTTTCAGTACATCGCGCAATTTTTCAATTTCCATAATTAATAAAGTATTTAAAATTAGTTCCGAGCCCTGAATGGGCGAAAATAAAGAAATAAAAATAAAATACCTGGTTACACCCATTTCGGGCTTAAATTGAAATATGTACTATTCACTTCATTTTTATCCTCAGATAAGCACGGTCATCAAAAGAGCAATTGCCTTTTTGCACGCCTTTTGTACTCTTGTACAATCGCATACATAGAGGATCTTTTTCCAAAATATCTGCAAGGTAACACTCTGACTCATGCAATGTAGAGTATAAATGCGGATAACCATCGGAAGATAAAATTATCTCATCTGCATTTCCTACCGGAAAGACATTAACCTGTTTCATCTGTATAGGAAAGCCATCGAATACAGGAAATGCAAACCGTTGCCCTTCTATCGGGCAGTTTTGCAAAAGAGCTTGTTTCTGTAAGAAAGGATAAATAAAATCCCGTCCTAAATCATGAGCTTCAAGTCCTTCCATTGTGGCGCCGTTCAGCAAAGCAACTTCATTGAAAGCAGCACGTGCATTCGCCATGATAGCATCTATTTCTTTCTCGTTAGAAGAATACAAGTTTCCAATGATACATTGACAATCGCCTACCTGCCATACCTCATTTCGGGTATAACTATAAATCACTCCATTAGCAGTAAAGCGCTTTCCCGGTTCGGTTTTCAATTCATCAAGTAAGTTGTGTTCTACATAAAACTGGTGTGTTTTTTCTGTAATTCTACGAAGTGCTTCTGTTGCATCAATATCCTTGGGAAATTCACGAATAGCCTCCAAAGCAAGTTCCATAGCCAGACGGCCTGTTTTCTTTCCATCATGAGTGAAAGTAGATTTAGCGGTAGCTCCATCAATAACGGCCGCGAAATAAGGAGTGACAATGATGCCATCTTCATTCGTCTGCGGACTTTGCTTTCCTTTCAAGAAACTCTCTTCAATAGTAAAATTCGATACAGAAGGAGCTTGATATTCATTCTCTGATTTTAAATAAGTCCAATCGCGATCACAATTCATAACTTTTGCTTTATATTTCAAATAGTCAATCAAGTATGCCGGACGGTCTGTCTGCAAGATAGTAGCACCCAGATTATTTATCAGGTAACCATAGCCTTTATCCTTATTTAGCAGTGAACAATCATCGTCGTGTCCACCGGCATGTGTATCCCATAACGTATTATACCATATATGAGATTTACCAGCCATGATTTTTTTAACCTCATAGGGCAACGGATTTGTATCATAGGCAAACTTAAACTCAATAGCCACCGGTTTCAATACCCGAAGATAATCATTTAACTTCTGAATAGCGTCTTTATCATCCAAATTAACCTTTGGCATAAAAACTACTTTATCCAAGTATTTTCCATAATCACGCTTCACATCTTCAGCCGGAGCATTACTTTTCATTATTACCAGATTAGTAGTTCCTGTTTTTTCCAGTAATTCATAAACCTGATCGAAATAGTCAAAAGCTTTGTCCAGATTAAGCATCACTTTTCCCTTAGCCAGCAATAGAGCTTCCTCTAATGTGGGAACTTTATAAATAGTCTTAATATGACAGCCATTTCGTAAGCGCAAATCTTTTATCTCAGCTAAAGTATGATCTTCAACTTTTCCTTTTCCGGTAGTAGTACGGTCAAGTGTCTGGTCATGCATGAGAATCAAATGCCCGTCTTTAGTCCGGCCAAGATCTACTTCAACAATGTCAACTCCCATATGGATAGCGTTTTCAATGGCTTCCAGTGAGTTCTCGCAAGCATTTCGCCAGTCACCGCGATGGGAAGCTACCAATACACCCGAACTATTCGGATCAAACAGTTTAGCACGTATCTGTGCCAGTCTTGTAACCTCTATTCCGGATATTTCAAGATATTTCTTTGCGTAACGTTCACCTAATATTTTTTGTGACTTTGCATCGAAATGGAACTCATCAATATTAGTCAGCTCTTCAGACGAAACAAGACTCGCGTAAGAAATGCTATCAGGAATCGCAGCAATCCGTTTCACAATATGCGAATAATCCGGATTCCACTTTCCTATTTCTCCTGCAATAAAGGGTAAATCGGGAATACCTAAATCGGTACGCAAATCTGTAACCAATTTATTCAAATGATTCAGATAGTTCTGATAATCATCCCGGTTTGATTCTCCCTGATGCCATATTATGGCTTCTGGTTTCATATCGGGGTACGCACGCAATGCTTGTTTTATACGACTTAATGTTTTCTTATAATAGCCTGCCGGATCCTTCTTCATGAAACGCTCTAAAGCTGTACCTCCACGTGCATTGACTACAAGATATATAGTATCCTGCAACTGCTCGGACAAAGTCTTAGCAAAATGGTAGCCGGGACCTAATTTTTGCATCGTAATACCCTTACGGATATTTGAGAAACGGTTCAATGGATTTCGGGCAACTTCAAAACGTCCGTCGACATCCAGCAGCTTTACCAATGGTAAAGCTGCCGTATCCGCATTTTCTATAGGTGCCCTCCCTGACATATTGGATTGCCCGAGCAGAATGAATAAACGCTTATGAGTATCCTGCTGCGCATAGGTCAGGAAAGAGACCAATAAAAATAATAATAGTATCGGTAATTTTTTCATTCTTCTATCTATTAATAGTATCCTTCATTTTGTTCTTCCTCAATCTTGCCTGCCGGTTTCAAACGGTCGATATGATTTTGAGGAATAGGACGTAACTTATGGAAAGGTCTCATGGTTCCGGCAGCTTTGGCTTCTCCATTGAATTTCATAACCCAATCATACAGAACCCCACAACGTACCAAGTCTTCCCATCGATAAATTTCACCTAACAACTCACGGCCTCTTTCATCCAAGATAAAAGTGACAAAATCGCTCTTCAATTCATCCGGTGTAACTTTTATCAAATCGTAGGTACTGTTCATGTCATTCATTTCGCCACCTTCTTCTTTCCAATATTGGGGAGCTTTCACTTCTTTATCGGCCCATGCTGCACGCTTCCTAACTACATTGATATATTTTGCTGCCAACTCATAATCTCCTTTTCTACCAGCAGCTTCGGCTGCAATCAGATAAGTTTCTCCCAAACGCATGCGTACCCATTCCCGTGCACCTGCTTGCGTATTTTTATCCGGACGTGTAGGATCAAGATGTTTAACCAGTACGGGATGACCTTCTATATCGTGCATCTCATAAGGCATATATACATATTTAAAGTTAGCGAGATACTTTTTCATCTCTAATGTTCCTGGTTGCAAGCCACATTTCTGTACTGAGAAATAGATAGCTGTATCTCCTAATTCAATTTTATTCTTACCTTCTTTTTGTCCTTTTGCCGGATCGGGAGTGAAATAAACCTCACCATTATAGGATAAAGTTTCCCATTTAGGCAATGTCTTTTTGTTATTCGCATAAAAAGCCATTTTGAAACTCTTATAGAAACGAGAGTCGTTTTTACGATCGAAAAGAGTGAGTAAAGTCTTATCAGTCGGACGAATCATTCCATAAGGACGTCCATTTGCAATATCACGTATCATACCCGGTTGTAATTCATACATGGCTGCATTCCAATAAAGATGAAACCAGTTTCCGTCATCATTATACAACGGATTATTTGTAAATTGCACTGCATAAATTACTTCTGAGTTGCCCTGATTCTTCATATCCCATAAGTCCGCATAGTTGCTCATTAATTTGTGCGTACCTCCATTCTCCGGTAATACACTCTCTGCATAATAAAGACAACTATCCAGATCGGTAGGCTTCATGCCACGAATATCTGTTTCCGCACTGGCACGAGTCAAATACACCTTAGCAAGAAGGTGTGCGGCTGCATCTCTTGAAGCCTTGCCTCCATTCGCGGATTTTGTTGGAAGCAACGGTTCTGCAATTCTCAAATCACTAACAATCTGATTATAGATATCTGCTACAGGTGCCCGTTTATAATCGGTTCTCACTTCAAAATTACCTTTTGTTTCCAAAGGTATTTTGCCAAACTGCTGCACTAAATCAAAATAAAAATAAGCACGCAAAAAATGCAATTCTCCTAAACTCAGTTCTTTTTTAGCTTCGGATAATTCAGTACTTTTTTCTACTTGGTTTATAGCAATATTCGCCGTACTGATTGCTTTATAATGATTTTCCCAGAATTCATATAAAACCTTCAAAGAAGGATTCATAAAACCGGATTCATAACGATTAAAAGATTCGCGAGTCTTTCCGTCACGTGCTTCAGTAAACAAATCAACTCCTAATTCAGTCATCATATTATATCTGGCCTTATTGCCGGCTCCCCATCTCATATATGAATAAGTGGCAACTAATGCTGCATCTATTCCCTTTTCAGTAGCATAAAAATCATATGTCAGCTTTGAAGAATCATCTTCTTGCAGCCAATCGCTGCAACCCGAAACCAAGAAAGCAAACAACAACATAATACTAATATATCTTATTTTCATATCTCAACTATTTTAAAGATTTAGAACTCTGATTAATTTTAGAAAGAAAGATTTACTCCACCCATCCATGTCGAAGCACTCGGCGCTGTATAGCCTCTTGCTCCTTCAGGATCAATCCCAGAGAATCCGGTAATAACAAATGGATTGTTTGCAGACAGATATACACGTATTTTACGAGCACGTATTTTCTTCAATAGTTTCTCCGGTAAAGTATATCCCAAAGTTATATTTCTAACTCTGATGAAATCAGCCTTTTCATATTGAAGTGACTTCACATAAGCTGGTGAAGCATTGTCAACACTGGGGCGTGGATAGGCATTTGTCGGATTCGTCGGAGTCCAGTAATCAATAACAATGCTGTTAGCACGTCCGGGTTTATTCAAATACTCAATATTATTATTAAGCATAGCTCCCACACTGGCATACAGGAAAATAGAAAAATCAAACCCTTTATAGCTGATACTATTCACCATACTTGCAATGAACTTCGGACTGGTAGAACCTAATATTTTGCGATCAGCCTCCGTAATTTTCTTATCGCCGTTATCCCATATCTTTATATCTCCCGATTTAAAGTTGGCACCATTCTTATTAAACTCTTCCATTTCAGCCAAATCTTCCGATGTATTCTGCCAGATTCCTATTTTCTCATAATCATAATGCACATTAATAGGATGTCCGATAAACCACTTATTACCAATATCATCTACTTTCCCATTATACAGTGATTCGATAGATTCTTTATTTGCATAGAACATCACGTCGGTAGTCCACTGGAAACTTTTCGTATTGATATTCAAAGAAGAAAGTGAAATCTCAATACCTTTATTTTTAGTTTCACCTACATTGGAAAGGACACTCCCAAATCCGGACACGACAGGTATCTGACGTTCCAGCAAAAGGTCAGAAGTGTGTTGCAGGTATAAATCAACAGTACCACTTAGCCTGTTATTAAAGAAACCAAAGTCCACACCTACATTCCATTGTTTTGTAGTCTCCCAGGTTAATTCACTATTTGCCATTATACTGGGGGCATATCCTAATACTTCAGAAGCTCCATTATCCCATACATATGTAGACAAGCCAAGACCGCCTCTCGTCATATAAGGATCAATAGAAGAATTACCAGTCTTTCCCCAACCAGCTCTTAACTTTAAATTAGAAAGGAAATTCTGCTTCTTCATAAAAGCTTCTTCACTGACACGCCACGCCAATGCCACTGATGGGAAAGCAACCCATTTGTGCCCCTCTGCTAAACGGGAAGAGCCATCATAACGTACTGAACCCGTAAAGAGATATCTTCCTTTAAATCCATAATTGACACGTCCCATAAAAGACGCCATAGTCCACTTCGTCAAATTACTACCTATTTTATCTATAATAGAAGAAGATGCCAAGTCATTGTACAGCAAATCATCTGAAGTAACATCCTGCACTCCAATCTTATTCGATTCTGTCTTATCTTCCTGAATAGATTGCAGCAAGGTCACACCCAAAGTATGGTCTTTACCAAAATCGCGGTTATAGAACAGCATGTTCTCAAGAGTCATCATCGTGTACTTACTCATACCATTATAAGCATAGGATGTTCCTAACTGGCGGGTACTTGTGTTAGAGGAATAGAATTGATAATCTTGTTTAGTGCGGGCGTCAAGTCCTAAATTACTTTTGAACTTCAAACCCTTTACAGGGAAGGTCACTTCCACATAATAACTACCTAAATATCGACTAACTTTCTCAGGTGCAGATACTGCTCCTTCTTCAAGATTCATCAAAGGGTTCCACATCTGAGCATCAGAGGCTACCAACTGAGTGGGAGTACCATCTTCATTGCGTAACGAGCCCAAAGGACTGATGCGATACATATAAGCATCACCTTCCATCCCACTACCACGCTCCTTTACAGAATGTGAGTATTGCGTTTGAAGTCCAAATTTAAACCACTGGTTGATTTCATGATTCAAGTTCAAACGTATAGAATAACGTTCGTAACTCTGATCTTTCATGATACCTTCATTCTTATTATAAGTAGCAGATGCCAAAAAATTTGTTTTGGCATTTCCACCATTGACGCTTATCTGATGATCGGTTATAATACCATTGCGTGTAACATGATCAAACCAATTATCAGAACGTACTTTTGAAGGGTCATAATTTCCATTTTCATCATAAGCCATCATCAATGATTCAAGTACATAGGCGTCCTGTTTGAACATGGGATTTGTCATATCCGCTGTTTTATCAGGATAGTCCGTAGGATATTTGTTCGAACTATTTGTATTGCGGTAAGCCTCACGCACATATTCTGCATATTGGGCTCCATTCATTAATTCCAGTTTATTCTGTATAGTTTGAACACCAAAGTACCCGGAATAGTCAACCTGCGTTTTACCATCTTTACCTTGTTTGGTCGTAATCAAAACAACGCCATTAGCACCTCTTGAACCATAAATGGCAGTAGCGGATGCATCTTTCAAGACTTCCATTGAAGCAATATCCGAAGGACTTATTTCTCGAAGTCCACCTGTAATAGGTACACCATCAACTACATATAACGGTTCATTACTGGCATTGATTGAACGTTTTCCACGAATTAAAACTGTAGGCGAGGTACCCGGCGCCCAATTATCCTGAGAAACCAATACACCAGAAGCACGTCCTTGTAAAGCTTCAGAAGCTGAAGTTACAGGAACTGACGCTATCTTCGCTGCATCTACAGAAGCCATTGCACCTGTTACATCTCTCTTTTTTTGCACACCATAACCCACTACTACTACTTCATCTATCAATTCGCTATCTTCTTTCAAAGTGATATTTGCCAAAGTTTTATCATTAGCAGCAAAGGTTAACGACTTATAGCCTACAAATGAAATAGTAATCATGCTATTCTCAGGGACATTAGCCAAAGTATATTCGCCATCAATGTTAGTGATAGTACCTTGTGAAGTTCCTTCAATTATGATGCTGGCACCAATCACCGGCTCTCCTTTATCATCAACTATAGTACCAGAGATTGTTTTAACTTTTCGACTTTGCTGTACATCCGAAGTTGACTTTTCTTTCAAATAGATTTTCTTCTCACCAATTTCAAAGGTCACATTCGTACCTTTCATTAATCGAGTAAGTACTTGGGAAAGTTCTTCTTTATTAGCTTCAATAGTTACAATTCGGTCAGGATCAACCGTAGGACGACTGTATGCTACAGTTAGCCCTGTTTGTTGAGTGATAGCATCAAAGACTTTTGCTAACTTAACTTGCCGAAATTGCAAGGTTACCTTCTGGGCAGAGGCTGTAAACGAAACCATCAAGCCTAAAAGAAGTACAAGTAAAATCTTGTGTTTCATAACTTAAATTTTAGATTAACATTAGTATAAAAATTCGCTTTATACTAAGTAGACACACAAGATTTCGGAGCGGGTGAGGGAAAAATGCTTTTTTGCTAAATAAATTAAGAAAAAGTCTTCTAAAGGCTAAGAATCGTCATTGGCGCTTCAAAATGTAGCTCGTCATCTTGTATTAATGTATCTATGTATAAAGGGACAATCATTCACGAGATTCGTACAAATCTACTATTTTTATAGTGATAAGCAGCCGTTTTCATGCAAGAAATTTGAGGATCATGTAAATAGTGCTACCTAAAGAAGAACAATATGAAATAGATACTTACCGATAGAATGGTATAACAGAAGAGATTAGCACCATAGATGAAAAAACAATTCAAAACAGAAGCTGAAACACTTGACTTCGCCTTTCTGATGTAGTATATTTGTAGAAGTTTAAAATGAAACTCTAATATAAACCTAAAACTTTCGTAAATGGGAAAAACAAGACCTTTACAACGAAACATTAAACAGTGCATAAAATTGACAAAATATTCATCTAAAGCAGGAGCTAATCCATATAATCAACCGATGGTCTACTCCTAAGCTATTCAGGCTGATTATAGTTAATACGGGTGACTTTCACCCCAAACAATGACGGGTATAAAAGATAAAAAGGCGATCATTCTCATGAAGAATTATCGCCTTTTTTGTATACATATATTCTATTTTAGTTTTAAGATCGATTTCTAAGCTGTTAATAAACGTCGGCAACATTCTTAAAAAACATTCCTCTTATCCTTAAAAAACGCTCTTCACGGTTATTAATGGGGCATACAGAATAGTATTGAATTATTACCTATTTTCATATTTCCGAAATTGTTCCTACTATCTCTTTAGCGGAGATAAAACAGAACATATGGATTAGCTCGTCATCATCCTTCCGACCGGGGACATTCGTAGCCAACATTTTAAAGTTTATCAACCTATCATCACCAAGCTGATATATTGACATCAGCCACACATTTTTTTCATATTACCGCTCTTCATAGACTTATCTCTTCATATTTACACTTTTATACACTACAAGCAGAAGGTCATATAGGCCGGTAAATAGACCACCCCTTCTTTCACGCTCAGGTTTTTAGGATGAATCACATAGCTCCCTCCTATACGCTGATGAAAACTCTCGTTGAAGCGGGTGAGCGAGCGGATGGTATATTTATCATTTGACTTTACCTCTATCGGAAAAATTTTATATTTCAATTTGCTTTGGTTCGAAAGAATAAAGTCTATTTCCACATCGTTGCGGTGCTTCTCCTCATTGTAGCGGGTGTAGAAGTAGAGCTTGTGCCCAGCAGCCACAAGCATCTGCGCAATTACGTTCTCATAGAACATGCCCTCGTTTACAGATAGTTTTCCCAACAAGATTTCCCGGTAAAGTTCTCCATCGGAAATTTCATTCTCGTCAAACGTATGGCTGATGAGCAGCCCTGTATCACCCATATAACACTTCACATATGTCCTATCTTCATTTAACGAGAGCCCCACGTTGGGGTCCGAACAATTAAAGCATTCGTTGGCAATCATCGAATCGGATAGCCAGAAGAAGGTATCGTGATACTTAGGGAAACTTGCACCTTTTTCAATGCGATTCATCACCACCCGTCTTTCCGAGCGCGACAAAAAAGCCGGAATCTGGTCAAAAATACTCAATACGCTCGACCTGTAACCGGAATTTATCTTCATTATGTCATTGCGGTAGAGTGTCAGTATATCTCTTTTTTCCATATCGGCCATCTCGAAACTTCGGTTGTTCTCCATGTAGGCCGACAAACTTTTCGGCATACCGCCCACGATCATGTATTGCCGAAACAACAACATGGCCTTGGCGTGGAGTCCTTGTTCCAAAGGCACTCTTTTATCGAAGCATTGGCGGATATATGTCATCAATGGTTCCTCATCCATGGCCCAGGCAAACTCCTCAAAATCCATGGGATACATAGTTAGTGCCCTCTCTTCTGAGGGAATGGTTATGTCCTTTACATTTTCCTTTATGGAGATGAGCGAACCAGTCTCTATATAGTCGAACCGCCCGTCCGCCACCAGATACTTTATCGCTTGCCGTGCCTTAGGAAATTGTTGTATCTCATCAAAGATAATGACGGATTCTTTTGAATAAAGTTTCACTCCATATTCCGAAGAGAGAATAAGGAAAAAGGTGTCGAGGTCGTTCATGTAATTATTGAAAGCCGAAACAACCGAGTCGCTCACCTTATTGAAGTCTATCAAAAGATAACTCCGGTATTCATTCTTTGCAAACTCTTCCACAAGGGTAGACTTGCCTATTCGTCGGGCACCTTCTATCAGAAGTGCCTTAGTACCTGCTGCCTGATGTTTCCAAGCAACTAGTTTATTGTACAATTTACGTTTAAATATCATGCAATTCAATATTTATCATATAGCCAATGCACAAAAGTAAGGATACTTTCTGTAATGCGCAAGTTTAATATGACGCAAATCACCTGCAATGCGCACTTTACTGAAGGGAATTTTACCTGCAATACGCACTTTTGTTTTACATATTGTTTACAACTCAAATCTACATAATCAATGTATTAAACGGGAATCCTCTTTTTTTCTTGTGACTATCACTTCCTTTTCAGCCTCTTTATATTCAAACCGTAACGGCGCAATCTTTTCCAGATCACCCAGAACTTTTTCGAGAAGTGTATTCTCGGATGTAATCGTAAAGTATACATCCCAAGCTGACTGGTCTTCTATCTTGAAGTTCACATCATACCAACGATTTAGCACTTTGATAACTTCGGACAGCGGGGCATCCTTGAAAGCTATCACATTCTTTTTCCAAAGGGAAGACAGCTGGATATCGGCATTCCGGGTAATGATACAACGCTCACTTTCTTTGTTATAGACAAGTTTCTCACCGGGCTTCAACGGATATTTCTTATCTGAAGCAAGTGTCAGATTAACACGACCTTCGTCCAGACAGACTGTGATATCCTTATTCTCCGGATAGGCCTGAACATCGAACGAAGTTCCCAGAACATGCACGGCAGGCCCGTTAAGGTTGACAATGAAAGGTCGGTGGGAATTCTTTGAGACTACAAAATAAGCCTCGCCCTCCAGATAGACTTCACGGCTGGACAGCGCAAATTTCTTTGGATACTTCAGGCGTGAATCCGAATTTATATAAGCACGTGTGCCATCCTGAAACATCATTTGCAGGCGCTCACCTTTGGGCACATAGATTTCTTCGTAACCGGAATCACCCAGCAGATCGACACGGGTATTCACCTGGACAAACAGCCCTATCAGCAGCACAAACGGAATGAGTACGGCTGCCACACGGAAGGTAATCCTGCGGATGCGTTTCTGTCGGATGTTGCGGCGGATACGGGCAAACATCTCTTCGGACGGGATTTCGTGATTGACATAGAGTTCTTCGAATCCTTGTTTGATCTGTACGGCATCACGGTCCATACTTTTAGCCAGATAGGCCGCACCCTCATCGGTAGCAAACCAAGCCGCTACGATCCGGGCAACTTCAGGAGTAGATGTCCCTGCCAGCACTTCCTGTATCTGTTTTTCTGTAGGTGTATTCATATTCTCTGTACTCATACTATTAAATAGACACTTAAATACCTTAACAAGGTGAGGTACGTAACAAAAATTAGCAATTTTCCCAGATGGACGCGCAACAGTTTCAGAGCATCGGAATAGTGGGTTTTGATTGTATTGATAGAGAGTTTCAGGCGGTCGGCTATCTCCTGGTTGGAGAGTTCTTCACGCACCTTCATCAGACAGATTTCCCGCTTTTGAGGTGGCAACATATCGACTGCTTTATAAAAGATAGACATCAGTTCTTTCTTTTCCAGACTGTCAACAAGGGTATCTTCGTAAGCAGGGGTACCCTGAGCTATCTCATAATTCTTGGTAAGGGCGGTATTCTCATTGCGTATCACATTGAGTATATGATTTTTAGTCATTGTTATCAGGTAGTTTCTCAGGCTGATGCCTACCCGAAGCTCCGAACGAAATTCCCAGAAACGGGTAAATACGTGTTGTACAGCGTCTTCTGCCATTGCGGAACTCATCAAATAGCGATAGGCCAATGCGTAAAGCAGTTTGTGATATTTATTGTAAACCGCAGTAAATGCCTCTACATCTCCCCGCTCCACTTTAGCAAAAAGTGTTTCATCGTCAATATCAGATGTTTGCGGAGTTTTACGCTGCATTTAAACTGTGTTTTTAAGGTTAAAAGATAGAATGATGCGGGCAAATATACTCATTTTTGATAAAGGTGGGGTATGGATGGGAGTTTTTTATGGATGAGGAGATGGAAAATGAAGAGGTTATAGTTGCACAATCGTGCAACTTTTCGTATCTTTGCTACATGAAACGCAGGATTACAACATATGGTGGATATTTTGAGAGATTCATAGAAACCCTCTCTGCCAAAGAATTGTTGAAATTGCACTATATCATCTCTCTTCTGGAAACAGAAGACCGGATGCCCGTAAAATTTATCAAATTTATACGCGATGGATTATATGAGCTCCGAATGGAGTACAATAACAATATTTACCGAGTCTTTTTCATTTTTGACGATGGACAAATCGTCGTGTTATTTAATGGTTTTCAAAAGAAAACTCAGAAGACCCCATCAGGAGAGATAGAAAAAGCATTAAAAATTAAGGAGGCCTATTATGGAGACAAACAATCATCAAATCGTTGATTACAGTGCTGTTCTTGAAAAGAAATTTGGCAAACCCGGCACAGAAGAGCGTGCAAAGTTTGATGAAGAAGCATATGCTTTCTATACAAGTCAAATATTACTCGATGCTCGCAAAAACGCACGGTTAACGCAAGAAGAACTTGCCAAACGTATCGGAACAAATAAATCCTATATCTCACGAATAGAGAAAGGAATTACCGTCCCAAGCGTAGCTACATTTTACAGAATAGTAAATGCCTTAGGACTAACTGTTGAGTTAACACCGGCAAGCTAAAAAGAGAATACTATATTTGGTATTTTACATCAAGAGACTTGCATAAGTAGCACATGTAAGTCTCTTTTTTATGATAAAATGCGAAATTCCACTAAAAAAGAACAGCCTAAAAGGCATTAATCTTCCTCTTTTCGTATATTTGAGGAGTCAAAATAAAAAACATCCAAAAAGGCTACAAAACACAGAGCTATGATAAATACACTCACCTCCTTACGGTTTATATTTGCTTTGATGGTGTTTGGAGCACATTGCTATACTATAGATAAATTCTTTGACACCCATTTCTTCAAAGAAGGATTTGTGGGTGTCAGTTTCTTTTTTGTGCTAAGCGGCTTTATCATAGCTTACAATTATCAGAAAAAATTCAGTGAAAACAAAATAACCAAACGGGCTTTTTGGGTAGCACGCATCGCACGTATTTATCCCTTGCACTGGCTGACTCTATTTATCGCCGTCGCCTTAGGAAACTATGTCATTGCGTCAGGAGCAATAGATTGGCTCAAACACTTCTTAGCTTCACTCACATTGACAAATGCCTACATTCCAAAAGCTGACTACTTTTTCTCATTCAACAGCCCTTCGTGGAGTTTATGTTGCGAACAGCTATTTTACCTCTGCTTCCCATTCCTGATACCCATAGCAAAGGATTATAAAAAATTGCTCTGCGTTTTCTTAGTTTCTGCCATATTGATTTTGATCGGCATGCATTTTACGCCGGAAACCGATATAAAAGGATATTGGTACGTCAATCCGATTACCCGGTTACCTGATTTTTTAGCCGGCATGCTGCTATTTCAATTGTACGACCGTTTGAAACGTAAAAACATCACTGCATATCAAGGAAGTATTATTGAAATAGCATCCATCGCCTTATTTTTAGCCTTTTATCTCTATGCGGCTGAAATACCCAAAGTGTATCGGTATTCCTGTTACTACTGGTTTCCGGTTGCATTTCTTCTGATTAGCTTCTCCCTACAAAAAGGTATAGTCTCACGCCTCTTATCCAATCGTATTTTAGTGATTGGCGGAGAAATCAGTTACAGCTTCTATCTGATTCATCTTTTTGTGCTGCTGTCCTATGCAGAATGGCAAAAAGGAAGTAACTTTCATATAGCATGGTATATTTCAATTCCAATATTATTCTGTATCATCGTCCTATTAAGTTTACTCTCCTACTACTATTTTGAAAAACCGATGAATAAACGAATTAAAACATTACTAAATAAATAATTCATGGAACAACTAAGCAACAAGAATCCTCGTATCGAGGTAGTAGATGCCCTACGAGGCTTTGCCGTAATGGCTATCCTTTTGGTTCACAGTCTTGAACATTTCATTTTTCCCGTTTATCCCACAGATTCACCAACCTGGCTAAACATATTGGATCAGGGAGTATTAAGCGGTGTTTTCACCCTATTTGCCGGAAAATCTTACGCAATCTTCGCTCTCCTGTTCGGATTTACATTTTACATTCAGAGCAATAATCAGAAGAAGCAAGGCAAGGACTTCGGCTATCGTTTCCTATGGCGTTTAGTTCTGCTGGCTGCATTTGCAACATTAAACGCTGCTTTCTTCCCTGCCGGAGATGTATTATTGCTATTTGTAATTGTCGGGCTTGTCCTGTTCTTTACCCGGAATTGGAGTGATAAAGCTATTCTCATCACTTCCATTATCTTCTTGTTACAACCTGTTGAATGGTATCATTACATAGCCAATCTGATCAATCCCACACATCAGTTACCAGATCTGAAAGTAGGCGAAATGTACGCAGAAGTGGCAGAGTACACTCAGGCCGGCAACTTTTGGGATTTCATCTGGGGGAACGTTACTTTAGGTCAGAAAGCCAGCTTATTATGGGCAGTAAATGCAGGACGTTTCTTCCAAACAGCCGGATTATTCCTCTTAGGCTTCTACATCGGCAGAAAGCAGTTTTTCGTTACGACGGAAAAGAATCTCCATTTCTGGATAAAGATATTGATTATCTCCGCAATATCTTTTGCTCCTCTCTATGCCCTGAAAGAGTTGATTATGCAGAACAGTACAATCATACAGCAAACAGCCGGAACTGCATTCGACATGTGGCAAAAGTTAGCTTTTACTTTCGTACTGGTAGCTTCATTCGTATTGCTTTACCAACGTGAAAAGTTCAGTAAAGCCGTCAGCAGCCTGAGATTCTACGGAAAAATGAGTCTTACGAACTATATATCCCAGTCCATAATGGGAGCACTGATTTACTTCCCTATCGGTCTGTATCTGGCTCCTTATTGTGGATATACGCTCAGTCTGCTAATCGGATTTTGCATGTTCCTGTTGCAAGTGAAATTCTGTAAATGGTGGTTGAGCAAACATAAACAAGGTCCATTGGAACATATCTGGCATAAATGGACTTGGATGGGGACAAATAAATAAGCAATAGTTACCCTATAAATAGCCTTCTGGTGAGTGCGAAAACGAAGTTCGTAGCCGCCAGAAGGCTTTAATATGAAAGATGTCTACTTATGACAAGAGTTGTAAGTTTATGGAAAAAGATCGTTTTTAAATTGCCCCACACAAAATTGACGATATCTGGGATGTTACCCTGTAAACTTTCTCATAAGAAACAGCTATGTTTTGCTTCATCATATGCTCAATAAGGCGGCTTTCTTCTTCAAGCGATAATTCATGCTCCAATATGTTATGATAATACTCTAATTGTACAGGAGTAAGAATAGACACAATATCATACCCCAACCAGAGGGCACCAGCTACGGACAAATCAAAATCATCCATATCATAAACTTCCTGATGATAATTGATTTCAATGTAATGTTCCTGGCAAGCATCAAAATAATTTTCAATGATATACCATAGATCCTCACCATCTTTGCTTGTTTCCAGATTACGTTCTATCCATGCATTCAATTTCAAAAGAAACAAACCCGGTAAAGAAACAACCCGTATATCAAATTCACCGTCCACCCTGACTATCATGAAATCTTTCAAGGCTTCATCAAAACCCTGAACTGACATTTTAAATTCTTCTTCGGGCGGCCAATAAATGCACTTATCTTCTTTTGCAACTTCGCCAAATGGGATAATATCTATCTCATATACTTTCTTATAATAAAAGCGTTGCTTTTGACTCAAAGACTTCTCAAAACCATCCATCTGCACAATACCGTTTGAGATTTCCTCAAACTTTTGCCAATCGGATATAGCTATAGCAATATCCAAATCTTGCGTATGTCTGGCAGATTTCTGTTGCAACAGCTTCTGCATAATGATGTCACGAGCTGTTGCCCCTATCACATAAAAAGGAAGCTTCTCTTTTTCGAAATATCGGCTAAGTTTTTCTAACAACTCTTTTATTAAGAGATTATCAAACTCATCACTGGAGATATTGTAATTCATTATTATAAATTCTTTGAGCAGCTTCAATATTCCGGCTGTTGCCGCTTCCCATTAAATCTGCATAAATTAGTAATGCCGGAGTGACCTGACTTTGCTCAACACTACTCCAGAACTTCTTATAAACGAAAACTTCACCCTCATCATCCGGTCTGAGGCCTGCTTTTACCCAATCGCCCATAGTACCGCCATAAAGGGTAAATAACTCAGGATACAGATAACCATCAACCAAGTTAGCGGCAGGTTCTCCCCCCCAATAGATGTCAGATGGCAATTTTAAATCAGCCCAATTCTTACGAAGCTCTGCATCTTTGAAAGTCATTCTCCTTATTAGCTGTTTAGGCTTCAAAATTTCATTGTAAGCAACCACCCAGCGTTCCAATAGGTCCTGCTTATTCTTTAAGAATTTCCCTTTGTTCGTCTTCAACAAATATCCTGATTCTAAAAGCTCGTTCATTATAACAGTTATTGAACCCAAGGAAACATTGGTAGATAGTTGCATCTGCCGATAAGACAGATTTAGCCAATCCGGCTCTAACAAGATACGAAATATGATTCTTATTCCGGCTTCCTGAAACAAACGACTTCTGTTGGCAGATGTTGCCTGAAACTTAAGAGGTACTTTTCTTCCTTCAATATGCATTAGCAAATCACCGACCTTAATCCTACAGTTTCCTGCACTATCTAAACAGTTAATTTCCTGATGGGCAAATTCATCCATCAAAAGAGGATAAATGTTTTGTGCTACAAGCAAAACCGGCTTATCTGTGTTTTCTTGCCATGTCCTCAACTTCATTTGTATGCTACCGAAATTACTTCTCGTAACCGTCTTTTTAACTTCACATAGAAATTCATAGCCTCTGATATACAACATCCAGTCAAATTCCGGAATCGGACTTGCTTTTACATAAACATTGCTTCGACCTACTATTTCAACAAGTTTATTTTCAACTTCATGAATCAGTTCTTTTTCCATTTTCAGTAGCATCTTTTGTTCACTAATAAACCCTGTTCACAAACAATGAACATACAAATATAGTGAACACATCGCATACCTACAAATAAATGAGTAAAAAGAAAGAGTATGAATCAGAACCGGTAAATCAACTCCCACCCCAGAATATGCCTGTCCAGATCACTCTCGTGCTGGTAACAATAGAAAACGTCTGCCGACCAAGAGGACGACAGTTTAGCTTCCACCCCGCCACGGGCACGGAAGCGGGAGGCATGAAACCATTCATTTTTGCCCAGACCGTGATATTGCTCCAAAGAGACATACGGTGACCATGTAGTTACCTTATAAGCAGCTTTCAGGCGGGTGCGGAGACGGAATTCATCCGCTCCGCGTCCGTCGAAAGTATGCTGAAAACGTTCGCGTAGGGTGAACGTCCACTGTCGTTTTTTAAGAGTGAAAGAGACACCTGCATGATAACGGTGCCGGGATTTCCAACCGTCTTCACCACGGTTGCGGTAGTGATATTCGTAACCACCCTCAGCTTTTAGAAACGGAAGAAGAAGAACGGAAGTACCTACGCCGAAGCCCCAACGGTCTATCTCATCCAGTGCGTCACGGGTACGCATCTCGACATCTCCGTAAAGTTCCACTTTGGAGGATACATCGTGCCGGGCTTTCATCTTGTTCCAGGTCACGAAATCACTGTCCTGTGCCTGCAAAGGAGACAGACAGAAGACAAGCAGTCCTACACATAAAATGACGAATCCCCGTAATACAGAATATTTCTTTAGCATATTATCCTCAAAGGTTTACTTCAACTTATTTTCTTAGAAGATGCAAAGCTAAAGAAAGATTCTGTAATAAATCTGTAATACTCCTGTAATATCAAGAAATCACTTGATTTTATCGTATTGCTGTTCGGCCTTGATTTCCGTATACTTAGGTGCGTCTATCATTTCCACCAATGCCCTCAGCACCGGGCCTTCTCCCATCGGATCATTCTTCCACTGAGGACGATTATAATAGAATGACAAAGCGGGCATTATGCCCGTACCTGCACAGATAGCCGTTACATCACCCTCCGGAGTAATCTTGGTGAACATGCCTTTCAACCCTTCCCATGCCACATAGATATAGTCGGGATGCAGCCACCCTTGTTTCACCCCTCTGGCAATGCCGAAGACGAACATGGCGGTTCCCGTGATTTCTTCATAGGAATCTTCCTTATCCAGAAGCTGATGCCACAATCCGTTCGCACCCTGATAACGAATCAGTCCGTCCGCCTGCATACGGAAGTTCCGGATGACATCTTCACGCATCGGATGGTCGGCGGGCATTCGTGCCAGCAAATCGGCAGTAGCCATGAAAACCCATCCGTTTGCCCTAGACCAATGGGCAACACCATGCGCTTTATTATCCGTGTGATAGCAATGATAGTACAGTCCTTTTTCGGGGCACCACAGGTAGCGGGTATAGTTCAGTATCTGATTGGCTGCATCATCAAAGTATTTAGCATCACCTGTCGCCTCTCCCATCCTGACCAGAAAAGAAAGGGCCATAAAGGCATCATCGGCCCAAATGGTATTGACATGCGGCCATAACCGGGCAATAGTGCCATCGGCAAGACGAGGTTCGGACACCATCAGGTGATGATCAGTCTGGTCGATATACTTCTGGAAAGCCTGTTCCGGATGACGGCGGTTGAGCACAATCAGACTGGCGCCCATAGGACCATTATCATCCAGACGTTTATTCCGGTAAATCATGTGCCAATTCACATGGTTCACGGCTCTCCAACCTTCCTGCTCCAATATTTGGTTATACAGGCGATGGAAGTAGTCCTGGTTTGCATCGTCGAAAATGAAATTCATGTTCTTCAGAACATAGTTCTCGTACTTCGAAGTACCTAATTTATCTCCCAACTCCATCAGGGCTATGTTAGTGACTCCATTTGTGTAATGCCAATCCAGGTATTTGCTTTGTACTTTCACATTCTTATTTAAAGGTACGTTTTTGAGCGATGTGTAGGTCTTGCCACTTTTCTTATCTACAAAATCATAGGTTGTTGACTTCAGAATGCGGTCGGCAATCATCACAGCAGTTTCTCTGGCTTTCTCATTGGTCTGCGCAATCAATGAAGTGCTGCACAGTAGAGCGAATGAGAAGATCAAATAAGTATATATCTTTTTCATTTGTTTATCAGGAATATGTAATTTTCAATATTAGTATATCCGTTGGAAGCTATCTTCATAGCGTCGGACGGATCATTTTTATCAAGTCCGTATGTATCTTCAAAGTCATCGGGCATACCATCATTATCCATATCCAATGGTTTGGTCCCCAACTTTATTTTACCGGGGCCTTGCGTAGGCAGGTCCATCTCTGTGAGGATAATTCCTCCCTTCTTACCCAATGAAGTTAATTCTTCAACAAGATAGCTATCTACCTGATCACGGGCGGGTAATGAGGCTCCTCCATGCTGCACGATCCATTCGTAAGCATCCCGAGCGGTCATCAAACCTTCGACAGTAGGATGCACATCCGACGGTTTATCCAGAAAAGTAGGAGTTATCACAACTTCAGTACCAGACTCTTGTTTCCGTTTCGTGCAATCTTCACGGGTCAGTTCGCGACCATTCAACACTCCATCCTTATTTTCATCATAATAGTTGCCGGATAAATGGGCACGGAAATGTTCGTTATAGCGCGTGAAGGGAGCGGTGGCTCCCAGCGTTTTCCCATCATAATTTAAAGTAGCACCTACTATGAAATAGTTATTCCGGATATCGGCTTCGGAAGTCTGTTCCGTATCACCCATGATATAAGCACCTCCATTACCCCAGTTGTAAACGACGTTATTTACAAACTGATTCAGACCTTTCACTTTCGGATTACGGGTTTTGTTGTCGATATACAGGTTACGGTATAAAGTCACTCCATTTTCAGCCGTAGTCTGGATAAGTCCTCCGCAAGAATGTGGTTGCAGGCCTTGCCCTATAAAGGAGTTCTGGATAGTTATATTCCGGGGCTGATCGCCCGGTTTCTTCGGATCTCCATTGATGGAAAAACATTCATCACGTCCCCAGGTGACCGACATGTGATCAAAGATCATATTCGAGCCGTAAGCGACACCGGCGGCATCTTTACCGTCTTTCCCGTTCACCCCCATCCGTATGCGCAGATAGCGGCAAATGACATTGTCGGCCCCGGAAAAAGAAACATGATTTCCATAAATGACAATTCCGTCACCGGGAGCCGTTTGTGCAGCAATAGTCAGATTCTTGGAAAAAGCAAGCGAGGATTGCAGGCGAATGATTCCCGCAACATCAAAAACAACGATTCTTCCGGGTTTACTCACCGCATCACGCAAAGAGCCTTTTCCCGAGTCGGCAAGCGTAGTGACGTGATAGACCTCGCCATGTCTTCCGCCTACCGCATTGCGCCCGTACCCTTCTGCTCCCGGAAAAGCAAGTACTACTCCATAATCAGGGAAAGGAACAGACGGACCGGAAACCTCCTCTTTTTCATCACAGGCCAACAGAACCCATGCCAGAAGAAGTATTCCAATTGTAGCATATCTCATTATTCTAATCTCCTATTTTTAATCTTTCTGTTTTCTATCAATAAGTCAGTATTCGGAAACCGTTATCCAGCGCGGGTCACCATATTCCTGGGTATAAACCGTGGACCCGGTATTGATAATCGTAAAGTCACCATCCTTAGCATTCCTGAAAAATGAAGAATCCGACATACCCAGATCTATCAACGTCAGTCCTGTATCGGTTGCCTGTTCAAAGTCTGTGGTGCAATAATTGTTCTTTCCCGTCAGATTGACTTGTCCCGGAACCAGAGCTTTTCCTGCACTATATCCAAAGACACAGGCATTAACGGATAGCGGCAATGCCACAGACAGTTTAGAGAAATTGCCAATTGCCGTATACGACGACTTGCTTGTAGCCCAATTATAGAATGTACAATTCGAGATAGACACCTTAGCGTTAGCCGAAACCGGCACATCGGCGGTAAGCACTCCAAAGACACCCGGTGAGATATAAAATTCATAGAAGGTGGAGTTCGTTACAGAAACATCATTCCAGACGTTGGAACCTTTATTGATGGCATGTATGAATCCGAATTGCTTCGTTACATATTTGGTGTCATTGATTCCGGTAACCAGACAATTATCAATCCGAATATGGTTGATGGTCGTCATTCCTTCGCTGGCATCGTTCATCATCAGAACGGTAGAAGGCAGGACAATATCGGAGTTACGGATTTCAAAACGATCTATCGTGATATCAGTTCCGGCATCGTGCTTGCCGATATTCAACAAGCGTGTTTTGCTACCGCCACTTCCTCCGGACACGATTGGCTCTTTGACATTCACATTCTCAACAATAAAATAGTTGATTTCAGGAATATTATTCACTTCCGGTTTAATGATGAAGCCACCTTTACGTATATAGAGCGTAGGGCGATCTCCGGGATTAGCCAGAAATGCAATGCTTTTCGTCAGTTTGATGTCACCGGTGCTACTTTCGGGAAGTCCGTCTGCCGACAGATAATAATCAACCCCGTTTTTCAATTGAAAGATCAAACTTGATTGGCTGTCATCATCCATTCCCTCTTTTATCTTTGACAGTAAGTCAACGCCATCCGTCACCAGAACGGTACCGGAAGGCATACCGGCTGTTGTGAATTTCTGTCGGTTGTACTTTTCCGCACCTTCGGGAGCTTTGCTATTGGTCAATGCAACATAGTAGGATGTACGGGGAGCCAATCCTGAAATTACATACTTGCCTGAAGCTATTTCCGATCCGGACAAGTCAAAGTGCTTTTCATCCATTCCATTTTCCTGTTGCCAGATAGAAACACCGTCCACAGGATTCTGGTCAGAGACTCTCCATTCTATCACAGCCGAATTCTCCGTTATCTGGTGTTCATCCAATGCATAAAGTACCTTGGGTATGATACGTGTCAAAGTGGTGATAAGAGAAGAATATTCCGTCCAGTTTGAAATGATATCCAGACTCTCATTATTCGCTCTTACCCGGGCATAATAACCTGTTTCATAACGCAAACCTGTAAAAGTGCATTTACCGTTGTTTACGGTCTGCGTTGCAGCGGGTTCCGACTGGAAAGTTTGGTCACGCGAAAGCTCCACCGTATAAGAGGTCGCTTCTCCGGATGTTCTCCAGGCAAGGGTAATCGAATTCCCTTCCGCAAAACAGGAGGAGGCTATGAAGGAAGGTCTGAACAGGCGGGGCAGCTCTTCCGCATCATCCTTGCATGAAGTAATATTCAATAGACAAAATGTCAATACAGGTATCAAATATATCAATAACTTTTTCATACTCTCTTTTTTAATATCCATAATAATTCTTCAACAGTCCCTGATGGCTTGACAATGCATCGGGAGGTATAGGTACCAGATAGCGGACCGGATCGGTTTCCGGATTCACAGTTGCGGCATTCGATTCATTGATATAGCCGTAAAAGGAAAACAAGACAGCAGGAGCAGGAACCCATTGACGCGGATTCGAGGTATTCTTGACCTGCGTGCAATATTGATTACACATATTGATAAGTGTATATCCCGTAGGTGCCTTTGAAGGATAGGATTCAAAAGCCTCATCATAAGAGTTCTTGCCTCCTTCTTTATACCAGTCTATGGTCTGCGATACACATACGGCAGCCGGATTCACAGCATCGACCATTTTGTAATAAGCAACTGCCGGATAAGATTCAAAACGTTCATCATAAGTAGGTTCCTCAAATGCAGTGGTCGTATTCTCATATTGCTTGGTACGGGCAACTTTTCCTAACGTAATCCAATCAAAATACAAGTTATAGAGGGTCTTTCCATACAGATTCCAACGTGCCAGATCATATCTTCTATGCTTTTCACCCCCAAACTCCCATGCGCGCTCTTTAACGATTGCATCAAAGAAATCTTCTTTTGAAGTAAGTTTATCGACATAGGTGTCTACCATTTCCGGCTGATCTTCCGCCGCGAAAGCACGGTTGCGGACTTTCTTCAGAGCCTCTTTGGCTTGGGGTGTAGGACCGTTATGATTCTCATTGGCAGCTTCGGCATACATCAGTAGCACGTCTGCATACCGCATATAAGTGTAATTGATTCCGGTACCTTTATTGGAAGTACTGCCCAGAGGAGTTGCCATAAACAGGCGGTTCCATTTTCCGCAATAAACCGTAAGGGCGGCTATCGGTTTCTGAACTATATTAGTCATTCCTGAATTTTCATAGCGGAACATCTCGCACGTAAGGTCGCGGCGCAAGTCCTTATTATCAAACGACAGCATATAGGTAAGTGCCAGTTTAGAACCTCCCGAAGAATATCCATGCGGAGCATTAGATGCATTCTGTCCCTCTGAATTCTTTTGCGAAACGATGTATGTCCCCCAGGAATATCCCAACTCTCCGGAGCCTCCTACCTTTGCCGGTACATCGAAGATATTATCATCATTCACCGGAACAATCCAACTACATTCGTCCACCCAAACCTGACGGAATGAGCGATTCAGCGAATGTTTGCCTTCATTAATCACTTTACCTGCATATTTCTCGGCTATCTCATAGTATTTCTGCCAGTCATCATTGCGCTGCATTGAACCGATAGCGGCAGGGTTCGAGTAATCCGGACGCAGAGTCCATCCTCCTCTATACAATGCCATACGGGCAATCAATCCCTGGCAAAACTCTCTTGATGCCGCTTCCACTCCCCTGTCCGATTCTTCCGCATACCACATGACCGGTTCAATTTCAATCAGGTCATTGATCATATCTGTCAATATGATGTCACGGTCAGTTGCACCGATAAACAGTTCATCCTTGTTTCCTGCCGGTTTCCGCCTGTAAGGAACGTCTCCCCAGTTTCTCACCAACTCCAGATAGTACATGGCACGCAGAACTTTCGCCTCACCATAATAATGCATTAACCGCGAAGGCTTGGTTTTATCAGCAGCCTCAAACAGAGGACTTTGTTCGATACCTTCTATCACGTCATTCGTCCTGTTCACTCCATCATACATCCCTGTCCAGATGCTGCCGTACGAACTGATGTCACCTGCACTCGGTTCAAAAGCACTCTCTTTCAGATTAGACGACGTAGTGACCGTAGTAAACTCCACATCCGTATTAAACAACATTTTCTGGGCCAGACTGCCTACCCAACCTTTACCACTGACCATCGGCACATACATGCCATTGACAGCAGTCGCAATTTCCGATTCACTGGTAAATATATAATCCTTATCAAAAGTGGAAGGTGAATTTACATTCAGGTAATCTTCACAAGATGTAAGTATCATCAATATGATAACTGGAATATAAAATTTTCTCATGGTTCAATTCTATAGTATTAAAAATTCAAATTCATTCCAAGCGTATAAACACGACTGCGAGGAGTCACATTATTATCTATACCCGGCGTCAAACCTTTCTGTATATTCACTTCCGGATCATATCCGCTATATCCCGTCAAAGTGAACAGGTTACTACCGGAGAAGTATAGGCGCAGACTCTTGACTCCCAGGCGGCTCAACCAGCGTTGCGGAAATGTATATCCCACAGTCAGCGTACTCAGACGCAGGAATGAACCGTCTTCAATCAAATCGCTCATTGTGATACCCTGTGTAACGGACATCCAGGAATAAGTGGCGGCATTCTGATTTAATGCGGCCAATGCAACCGGATCACTGGAAACATTGACACCGGCATCATCCACATAGCGGAAACGGCGTGCCAAATTCATATTGGTAGACAGATTGGAATAGTTGCGACGAACAGCCGAATTCAAATAGAGTTTATTGACGTTGAATACATCAAAATCGCACATATAATTAAAGAACGCGGTAAAATCCAAATTCTTCCAACTGCCGGAAAGACCAAAACCACCTGTTACCTTCGGATTCGTATTTCCAATGACCGTCATGTCTTCTTCCGTTATCAAGTCTGAGTCGGAATCAGACAGTTTCTTGAACTTCATTGCTCCCGGTTTAAAGCTAAAGTTACCTGAGCTGAATGAAGAATTATCCGGAACTCCCGGTTTCAAAGTCCATTTCTTCGTCGTTTCATCAAAATTAAAATCGTCAACCGTATAAAAACCATCATTCACAAAACCATAGATGAGTCCCATACTTTTACCCACTTCCATTTTATAATTGTAGGTTCCATACCAGTTGGACAAGGAAGCTTTTGTTTTCCATTCCGTCTCACCGGAAGAAAGCTTATCGACTTTGTTCTTATTAAAGGCCACATTGAAACTGGCAGACAGATTAAAGTTCTTTGTCTGGACGATTTTACCGTTCAATGAAAGCTCAACTCCTCTATTGGAAGTCCGGCCTACATTTGTCATCTGTCGCGAGTAACCTGATGAATTAGGAATGATTGACGGCACCAGCAAATCTTTAGTTGTATTCCAGTATACATCGACTGTACCGGTTAAACGGTTTTTGAAGATACCGAAATCCAAACCGAGATTTCGTGTAATGGTAGTCTCCCATCTCAAATCCGGATCATACAAGTAAGTTTGGTCGGCAAACTGATAGTAATTATATTCTTCATTATTGAAACCGGGAGCACTCGATCCGCTATACACGCGATAGATGTTATGCCACAAATCATCACTGATACGGTTGTTACCAGCCAACCCGTAACTTGCTCTCAACTTCAGTTCTGAAATAAATTTGACCGATTTCATCCATTTCTCTTTGGAAAGTCTCCAAGCTATGGAACCGGCAGGAAACACACCCCATTGCTTACCGGGTGCAAACTTCGTCGAGCCGTCTGCACGAAATGTAAAAGTGGCATAATAACGGCTTTTATAATCGTACAAGGCACGACCAAAGAAAGAGGCAGTTCTGTCCGGAGCAGCTTTATAACTGGTGCTCTGGTGTGGAGTGCCCAGTGCAAAGTTTTCAAGAGCCGCTTCTGCCGTAATGGAAACCGGGAAATAACGTGCACTCATAAAAGTATTGTTATTCTGCGAATGGTTTATTTCCTGTCCAATCATCAGGTTTACATTATGAATTTTACGGAACAAATTGCGATAGGTCAGCGTATTTGCCAGTCGGTACGACTCTTTATGTGTTTTAGTACGCTTAGCCGAAGGCATATTATTCATTCCCGCAGCAGACGCTGTGCTGGATAAAGCTCCATAAAACTGATCATCATTCGAGTCCGTTGTGCTGATGCCATATTCGGAGCGGAATTGCATTCCTTTAAACATATCCCACACCAAAGCTGCTTTGAGGCTGATTGCAGTTTCTTCCCTTTTTCTATAGTTCTGCTTATTTTCCTCCAACGGGGTGTATCTCTGATTTAAGGAATTACCATCTTCATCCAGATTTTCATCATCATCATCCGGATCAAGGGATGCGCCGGAAGTCAGTCCGTTTGTGGGACGGAAACGAAGAGCCGTGACAATGTTGGTTCCCGATGTACCTGCTCCGTCAATGGTACGAGTACGATATGTGGCATTCGTCTCCAGTTTCAGATTCCTGAACAGTTCATGGTTCAGCTTCAGAATAATATTGTTACGTGACAGACCGGAACCTATCAGCTGTCCTTCATCTTTATTACGGTTATAACTTAGATTAAATTTCGTTTTTTCACTACCGCCGCTGATAGTCAGATTATAGTATTGTGAAATCGGATTGCCTCCCAGCACTTCATCTTGCCAGTCGGTAGAGTCCGTATATTTGTATAAGTCAATATCGTCATAATAGCCAAAATTCTTAATAAAAGTATCAGCCGATCCTTTACGTATCATCTGATACTCGTACTCCGCCATCACAAATTCAGAGTTGTTCATTACCGGTAACTTCCCTGCCAGTGTACGTGTCTGTACATAGCTATTGAACTGAACCGAGGTCTTACCCATCTTCGGGTTCTTCGTGGTTACAATGACTACACCATTCGCACCTCTGGCACCGTAAACAGCAGTCATAGAAGCCTCTTTCAAAACATCAATAGACTCGATGTCCGTAGGCGGAATACCACTCAAATCGTCAACCGGAAAGCCGTCGACCAGGAACAACGGTGAATTGTCCTGAGTGATTGATCCTCCACCACGTACACGAATACTGATTTCAGCATCCAATGCACCATCTGTTGTGGTGATCTGTACACCTGCCATCTTTCCCGCCAAGGCATCGGCCACAGAGGCAGAGGCAACTTTAGAGATAGATTCCGAAGACACAGACGCAATAGATCCCGTCACATCACTACGGCGAATATTGCCATATCCCAAGACTACAACCTCATCCAATAATTCGCTATTTTCTTTTAATGTAATTTTTGCCAGTTCCTTACTGCCGGACTTTAGTTCAACGGTCTGGTAACCGATATAGGAAATTAAGATAGTAGCACCATCAGGAACATCGTTCAACGTGTAATTTCCATCAAGATTAGTGGTTACACCATTAGTAGTGCCTTTCACCATTACAGTAGCACCGATTACCGATTCACCGGTTTCATCTACCACTGTTCCCTTTATTGTTCTTGTTTTCGACTTCGGGACATCATTCCCGATTTTTTGTTTGCCTACAGATATTGTATTATTATCCCTATTGAAAAACAAATTAGTTTGCTCCGTAATCTTGTCCAGAACAGTCTGCAGGGGACTATTCTTTACTTTGACAGATATGCGCGGAGCAGTGTTCACAACATTTTGATCGTAAAAGAATTTCAAGCCTGTCTGCTTGCCCAACTGAACAAAAACATTCTCTACAGTTTCATTCTGAACGTTTAACGTTACAGTTTTTTCCTTCTGAGCTTGTGCCTGATCAGGCATCAATGACAAGCATACGAATAGTAAAAAAGCTAAAAACGAATGTATATTTCTACTTTTCCTTTTGGAATTAGGAAGATTATTCATTTATTTGTGCGTTTTAGTAATTGATAAAATTAATTAGAACAAAGGAGTAATTCGCGATACATGATTCACGCGGGTCGAAACGAATGAATACCTGTTCGCATTACGAGATAGGGGCTTCTCTGTGAGACAGCTCCTATTTTTCTTAGAGGAGACGCTAAGTGGGTGCTTTCATATTCTATATTCTCTTTTAATTAAAGGTTAAACATATTAATACTCACATATATTATAACACACATCCGTTTACCAGCCGGACGTATATCCATGCTTTTCTGCTACTTGAATAAGAAGATATGATTTCCTTCTTTTCTATACCGGATGCCACTGGTATATTCCATTGATTGGAGTACCGCCTCCAAACTTTTATTTTCATGTTCTCCGGAAATCAGGTTGTTGAACTCCTGTCCTTCCGCAAACGTAATGCGACAATTATACATGCGTTCAAGCTCTTTAGCCACATCGCGCACCGGAGTGCTGCTAAAACGTAATCCACCTTTGCGCCATACAGCAACATCACGTTCTTCGCGCCGTTTGCTGTATTCACCGGAAAGTGTATTGATCGACACTTGTTCCTTAGCCTGCAAACGCATCATTGCTTCAGGCAGATCCACCTGTACTTTGCCACTTTCCACATCTACAGAAACAACTTCATCCGAAGAATAAGCTTTCACATCAAAGCAAGTTCCCAGAACCCTTACATCAAAACGGGCGGTCCTGACAATAAAAGGTTGCTTTTCGTTTCGTTGAACCTGAAAATAAGCTTCGCCTTCCAGTTCTATCTGCCGTTCATCTTCTACAAAACTGTTCGGATAGCGAACACGGGAACAGGAATTTAAGATCAGCTGTGTTCCATCCGGTAACCGGATTTGTCTGGATTCACCATAAGAGGTAGAGGCTTCCAAATAAGAAATCTGCCGTTTATCCATATAACCCAGTAGATTGATTCCCCCGAAAATGAGCAGTACAACAGCAGAAGCACTTGCCACCGTCAGGACTATCCGCCGAAACCAAGTGCGTTTCTTATGTTCGATGCGTTTCAGTAACCGACTGGCTTCTTCCTTATATTTTTCACGCTCCATGCCGGTGGTGAGCTCTTCCATAGCGGCTTCTTTCCAAACATCTGTTGCCAGTTCATCCAGCATTGGGGCATGAATATCATCTTTCAGTCGGGATAATAATCCACGGGCCTCTTCCTGGGTGTACATATCATCCAGATAACGGCGCATTATAGATTTGTCTGTTACATCATTCTTCATTGTGCGGGCTCTTTTAGTATAAAGGTCATGAAAACTTTTCCTTTACATAGAGTAATACACAGTAAAGGAAAACATCTAGGGTATGATTAACATTTATTATGTATTAAGGCAAATCAGAAGCAATAGCAAATCCACATATTCACTGCCTGAATACTTAATGAGATAGGTACGAATCAACTTAAGGGAGGTAGATATATGCTCCTGAACGGTGTTGACGGAGATGCCCAACTTATCTGCAATCTCTTTATGAGAGAGCTGGGCTTCACGACTCATCTCGAAAATCTCACGCTGGCGGGGAGTCAGCTGCTGCAAGGCATGGGAAATGAGGGATTTCAAATCATTCAGCATTACTTCACGTTTGGTATCTTCCGTGTAGTCCAATGCCTGTGAAAGAATACTCTCCTTTAGTTTTTCCTCATTAGCAGCATTGCGCAACTGGTTCAGTATCCGGTTGCGCATAATGGTGTAGAGATAGGAAGAAAAGGAAGCATCGGGATTAATGAAACGGCGGCTTTGCCAAACTACAGTGAAAACATCCTGAAAAACATCTTCTGCATACTCCCGCGATTTCAGGAAACGCATTGCAAAGTATATCAGACGGTTTTTATAAGTGGCATACAATTCACAAAAGGCGTCCTCATCCCCCTCTATCAAGCGGAGAATGAGTGAACGTTCTTCTGAGAAATTATCTGCACACATATAGCAATCTTTAGTTTTTTCGGGAAACAAAAGTTTAATAGATGCTGCAAACGTATGTAAAATCCGGGAAATAAAAAAGGGAAAAGATAAAATAAGAAGAAAGCATAGCTTACTTATTCTATCAATTTATTCCCGTGAAATTCGTTTCAGGTGTTCTTCTATCTTTTGAAAAAATGATGCCAGATGCGAACCATCTACAAAGGCATGATTTACATAAATGGATAAAGGAAATACCAGACGCCCCTCGCGGGTTACCGCTTTACCGGAAGTCATCAAAGGGTAACTGCAACCATTGCCAGCTTCGGCCAGCGTATAGGTAGTGGCAGTGAAATACATTTTGGGGACAGCGCTTAAATGCACTACATCATAATCTCCCTGTTTTGCCAACTCCTCCTCGGCACCATAAGGATTGCCATCTTCGGGGATATTGGTTATCAACTCATACGCTTCGGCATAAAAGCGTTTGAAATCTTCGTGGTAAGGAATCCGAACCGTATAAAAGGTCTTTCCGGGAACAGCTATCGGAGAAATGATATCCACTTCATCATGAAAAATAACTTGTCCGTTCTTGTCGGTACGATAACGGAGTTCCGGAACTTCATTCGCCGAACGCACTACAGCATACAGATAATAGAGAAAAAAGGAATGGTCCGAGGCTCTCGCTGCGGCACTGGCTTCGGTACAATCAATCTCTGTGGTAATGGAATACCAGGAATTTACAAAGCCCCGGAAGAAATTGTAATTGTCCCGGCGCTCCCATGTCTCGATGTCTACAATATGTCTCATAAAGTTATTGATTAATGAAAAATGCCCGGTCGCATGATATCAGCCGGGCATTCGTTCGTTTATTTTCCTTTCTTATAGTTTTCCAATCCTGTTTGCAAGAACTCAATATACTTAGGAATGTCCTCGTCATACGAATAAGATTTATTCAAAGGACGACCTTCATTATCTATCAGCACATAGAAGGGCTGTGCATTGGCACCGAATTTAACGCGTTGGAGATAACTCCACTTATCGCCTACTGTACGCAATGTACGTTCCCGGCCGTTTTCTGTCACTTTAACAGGTGAGGTCAACGGGGTTTTATTATCTACATAAAGTGTAATAAGTACGTAGTCGTTGTTAATAATGTCACTTACCTTGGAGTCTGTCCATACGGCAAGTTCCATCTTACGACAGTTTACACAACCATACCCGGTGAAGTCGAGCATTACTGGTTTGCCATGCTGACGGGCATATTCCATACCCAGATCGTAATCATCGAACTTGGCATGCACTTCATTATTATAGAGGTTGAAGTCCTGAGTCTGCATAGGCGGTGCAAAAGCACTGACCGCCTTCAACGGAGCTCCCCACAAACCGGGAACCATATATACGGCAAATGCCAGTGAGAAAAGTGCCATAAAGAAGCGGCCCACTCCCACTTTCGTATCGTCATCATCATGCGGGAACTTGATCTTGCCCAACAGGTAGAAGCCTAGTAAAGCAAACAGAACAATCCACAATGCCAGGAACGTTTCACGGTCGAGGATGCGCCAGCCATAAGCCAAGTCGGCTACAGAGAGGAACTTCAGAGCGAAAGCCAGTTCCAGGAAACCGAGGGTAACCTTTATGACATTCATCCAACCGCCTGATTTCGGCATAGACTTCAGCCAGGACGGGAACAGGGCAAACAGTGTGAACGGCAATGCCAAAGCAATAGCAAAACCGAGCATACCGATAGCCGGAGCTACCACGCTACCCGTTGTAGATACCTGTACCAATAAGAAGCCGATAATAGGACCTGTACAAGAGAAAGATACCAGTGAAAGCGTGAATGCCATCAGGAAGATACTGAGCAAACCGCTTGTTGCTTCCGCTTTACTATCTACTGCATTGCTCCATTTAGAGGGCAGCGTCAGTTCGAAAGCACCGAAGAAGGAAGCTGCAAACACAACCAGCATCAAACAGAAAAGGATATTGAACACAGCATTCGTGGAAAGTGCGTTCAGCGCACTGGCACCAAAGATCAACGTAATGGCCAAACCTAAAGTTACGTAAATCACCACGATGGAAGCGCCATACGTCCAGGCATCACGAATACCTTTCTTTTTATCTTTGGAACGTTTCAGGAAGAAACTTACTGTCATAGGGATAATAGGCCACACACAAGGGGTAAACAATGCCAGCAGTCCACCGAGGAAACCGGTGATAAAGATATAGAACCATGACATATCTTCCTGTGAAGTGGTTTCACCATAAGATTGCAGATCATTGATAACAGGTTTCCACAAGTCAATATTACCTGCCACATTTATATCCGTCGGACCATCTGCACCACCTATGATGCCAGTAGAAGCTGTATCCGCAGGTGTTTCAGTTTGAGAAGCAGGTTGAGTTTCCGGTTTCGTGTCCTCTACCGGAGTTGTTACCTTTTCAGCAGGAGTTGTGGCTGCTGCACCTTTAGCGGCTTCCGCTTTACCTGAAAAATTAAATTCTACCTGCGTAGGAGGCAAGCAGTTTTCATCGTTACAAGCACCGAATTCCAGAAAACCTTCTATCTTATAATCTCCTCCTGTGAGCTTCAGCTTCTGAACAAATTGTGCCGTAGACTCAAAATAGCGTACGTTCATCTCGAACAACTTATCATAAGAAGCTATTTCTTTTCCTTTCGGCTGCAACTTTCCTACAACTGTAGCACCGGAAATCTTCTCTACATTGAAGGTAGCCGAGATAGGACCACCGTCACCCAGGTCGGTAGAATATACATGCCAACCCTTGTCGATAGTAGCGGTAAATACAATTTCCGCCTCTCCCGCTGCAAGCGTCTTCAGTTCCGACTTAAACTTGACGGGCTCCTGTATCTGCGCTTGTGCCACGACAGCAATCAGCAACAGACAAATGGATAGTATTTTTCTCATCCTTATAATCTATAATTTATTATTAAATCTCGTAGTCAACACAGGCGCGATTCTCCTTTACATCAGCAATCAGCTTGCCTGCTGCCACATGCTCGGGATGAGTAGCATAAAATTTCACGTCGTCCAGCGTATCAAATTCGCTGTAGAGGGCAATGCTCCAAGTTTCGCCGGGATTCATATTGAGTCCAACTTCTATCTTACGTATAACAGATATTTTAGCTGGTAAAGCCTCGATAGCGGCCTTGAATTCTTTCATTGCTGTCAGCTTTTTGTCAGCCGGAGCTTCGTCTTTTAATTTAAATAATACAATGTGTTTGACCATAACTTTGCAATTTTAATGATTTATCTATATATTTGTCAACCGAAGCGATTAATATTAACCGCAAAAATACTCGTTTTGTTTTAAATATACACTTAAACGGATGTTAATAATAGGAATTGCAGGCGGAACTGGCTCGGGAAAAACCACCGTCGTACGTAAAATCATTGAAAGCCTGCCGGCAGGTGAAGTGGTACTGTTACCGCAAGACTCTTACTATAAGGACAGTAGCCATGTACCTGTAGAAGAACGACAGAACATCAACTTTGACCACCCGGATGCCTTCGAGTGGAGTCTTTTATCTAAACATGTAGCCATGCTGCGTGAAGGAAAAAGCATTGAACAACCCACCTACTCGTACCTTACTTGTACACGAGAGCCCGAAACGATTCATATCGAGCCACGGGAAGTAGTGATTATTGAAGGAATTCTTGCCCTGTGCGATAAGAAACTGCGCAGCATGATGGACCTCAAAATCTTTGTGGATGCTGATCCGGACGAACGTCTGATTCGTGTCATACAACGGGATGTAGTGGAGCGCGGACGTACAGCAGAAGCGGTTATGGAACGGTATACCCGTATCTTGAAGCCTATGCATCTGCAATTCATCGAACCGTGCAAACGATATGCGGACCTGATTATACCCGAAGGAGGAAATAATCAGGTGGCAATCGATATTCTGACGATGTATATTAAGAAGCATCTTTGAGAATTAAAAATTAAAAATTGAAAATTAAATGAGGGGAACTGCTAATCTTTTCCTGATTGCCTTGCTATGTCTGTGCTGCCTGTCGGGGTGCGGAAATAAACGGCATGGTTCCATGCCCGATGAAGCTGTGGGCGATTTGCAACAGATAAAAGATAGCGGTGAACTCGTTGTACTGACGCTATACAGTTCTACTTCTTACTTCAACTATCGTGGCCAGGAAATGGGGTTCCAGTACGAGTTGAGTGAACAGTTTGCCAAAAGTCTCGGGGTAAAACTGCGCGTAGTGGTGGCAAGGAATGTACAGGGACTTATAAAAAAGTTACTGGCAGGTGAAGGAGATATCATTGCCTATAATGTCCCCATCACGAAGGAATTAAAAGATAGTCTGATCTATTGCGGTGAAGAGGTCATCACACACCAGGTTATTGTGCAACGCGCAGGTGGGAAGACAAAACCGCTGACTGATGTAACAGAACTGATAGGTAAGGATGTATATGTAAAGCCCGGGAAATATTACGACCGTTTGGTAAATCTGGATAAAGAACTCGGTGGCGGCATCCATATCCACAAAGTGACTAATGACAGTATTTCAGTGGAGGACCTCATCACACAAGTATCCCAGGGAAAGATTCCTTATACGGTGGCCGATAATGACGTAGCCAGACTTAACACTACGTATTACCCCAACCTGAATATTAAACTATCCATCAGTTTCGACCAAAGAGCTTCCTGGGCGGTGCGCAAGGATAGTCCGGAACTGGCAGCAGCCGCTAATAAATGGCATGAAGAGAATATGACTTCTCCCGCCTATACTGCCAGTATGAAAAGATATTTTGAGATCAGTAAGGCAACTCCACACACTTCTATCCTTTCTCTTCGTGAGGGAAAGATTTCACATTTCGACGAATTATTCAAAAAGTATGCTTCGGAAATAGATTGGGATTGGCGGTTGCTTGCTTCTCTGGCATATACGGAGTCGAACTTTGATACGACAGCCGTTTCATGGGCCGGTGCCAAAGGGCTAATGCAACTGATGCCTGCTACAGCACGTGCAATGGGACTCCCCGAGGGAAAAGAACAGAATCCGGAAGAGAGTGTGAAGGCTGCCATAAAATATATCAATGCTACCAGTAAGAGTTTCTCTTCAGTACCGAAAGAAGAACGGCTCAACTTCGTACTTGCTTCCTACAATTCGGGTATCGGCCACGTACAGGATGCAATGGCACTGGCTGAGAAATATGGAAAGAACAAGTATGTCTGGAAAGACAATGTAGAAAACTTCATCTTATTGAAAAGCAATGAAGAATACTTCACCGACCCTGTCTGCAAAAACGGATACTTCCGTGGAATAGAGACATATAACTTTGTGAGGGATATTATGGGGAGGTATGAGACGTATAAGAAGAAGATAAAGAAATAATGATTAGGGGTTAGTGATAACCCCTAATCACTAAAATAAGTTCAGCTTATTCTTCTGCGCCTCCTCCAACGAAACAGTCTTCGGTGCTTGCGTAACGCTCTTTTCACGCAACCGTTGATATTCTGAACTTAATTTTTCTTTTAATTCTTCTTTGGCTTTCGGATTCATCAAGCGGGCGGCTACTGTTGCATTCTGCGAAGCATCTTTCAGATGAACTACAGGAGCATGATAGACAGGAGCTATTTTCAATGCTGTATGCAGTTGAGAGGTAGTAGCTCCACCTATCAATAAAGGAATATCGGCACCTACCTTTTCCAGTTCCATAGCCACGTGTACCATTTCTTCCAATGATGGGGTTATCAGACCACTGAGTCCAATCATATCCACCTTTTCTTCCAAGGCACGCTGAACAATCGTTTCGGCAGGTACCATCACACCAAGGTCTATAATCTCATAACCATTGCAGGCCATGACCACAGAAACGATATTCTTGCCTATATCATGTACATCACCTTTCACCGTGGCAAGCAGGACTTTTCCAGCGGAGGTGGAGCCTTCTTGTTTTTCCGCTTCAATTACAGGCTGAAGAATGGCAACGGCTTTCTTCATGGTACGGGCTGTTTTCACCACCTGAGGCAAAAACATCTTTCCGGCGCCAAAGAGCTCACCTACATAGTTCATACCTGACATTAAAGGACCTTCAATGATATCCACAGCTTTCGGATAAAGCTTCAGGGCTTCTGCCAAGTCTTCCTCCAGATAGTCACCAATTCCTTTTGTCAAAGCATGTTTCAAACGTTCTTCCACACTTGTTCCATTACGCCATGAAAGAGGGGCAACTTGTTTATCAGTGGCATTACCTTTCTGTTGTTCGGCAGCAGCTTTCAGTTGTTCAGCAGTTTCTATCAGGCGTTCGGCAGCATCGGGACGACGGTTTAAAACCACATCCTCTATACGTTCCAGTATATCGGCAGGGATATCGGTATAAAGTACAGCCGTAGCCGGATTTACGATTCCCATATCCATTCCTTCACGGATGGCATGATAAAGGAACACTGCATGCATGGCTTCACGGATATAATTGTTGCCGCGGAAAGAGAATGAAAGGTTGCTAACGCCACCACTGACATGCGCACCCGGCAGATTCTTACGTATCCAACCGGTAGCCCGGATGAAGTCTACAGCATAATTATTATGTTCGTCCATACCCGTAGCTACGGCAAGGACGTTAGGGTCAAAGATAATATCATGAGGATTAAAGCCCACTTTCTCAACCAAAAGCTGATAAGCGCGGGCACACACTTCAATCTTACGTTCGTATGTATCCGCCTGTCCTTTTTCATCAAAAGCCATTACTACGGTAGCCGCACCATATTGCCTGATCGTGCGGGCATGTTCCAGAAACTTTTCTTCTCCCTCTTTCAGAGAGATTGAATTCACGATGGACTTTCCTTGCAGGCATTTCAATCCGGCAACGATTACCTCCCATTTAGAGGAGTCAATCATCACAGGGACACGGGCAATCTCAGGCTCAGAAGCAATCAGATTGAGGAAAGTAGTCATTTCAGCCTGTGCATCCAGCAGGCCGTCGTCCATATTTACATCCACCACCTGCGCCCCGTCTTCTACTTGCTGACGGGCAATGCTGAGGGCTTCATCGTATTTCTTTTCATTAACCAGACGCAGGAACTTGCGGGAACCGGCCACATTACAGCGTTCTCCCACATTGATAAAGTTCTTCTCAGGAGTCACTTCCAACAATTCCAGACCGGAAAGCCAAAGACTTTCGGGTTTCGGTGCAGGAACATGGGGAGCAGCACCGGCTATCAAAACAGGATATTCGGCGATGTATGCATCGGTCGTACCACAGCAACCGCCAATGATGTTTATCAGACCTTCCTGAATATACTCTTTCACTTCATGCGCCATATCGGCAGGCGTCTGGTCATATTGTCCTAGGCTGTTGGGCAATCCCGCATTGGGGTATGCGCTGATATAATAAGGAGCACGGGCAGCAAGCTGTTCCAGGAAAGGTTTCAACTGGCGGGCGCCAAAGGAACAGTTCAAGCCTACCGAAAAGATATTGGCATGCTGAACTGAGGCAAGAAAAGCCTCCAAAGTCTGTCCCGACAGAGTACGTCCGCCTGTATCGGATACGGTAACGGACAGCATAACAGGAACTTGAACGCCTGTAGCCTCCATCGCCTTTTCCGCAGCAAAGATAGCTGCTTTGGCATTCAATGTATCGAATATGGTTTCTATCAGCAGAGTGTCTACTCCACCTTCCAGCAAGGCTTCCATCTGTTCCCGATAGGCCTCGGCAAGTTCATCGTAAGTCAGCGCACGCATGGCCGGATTATTCACATCGGGACTCATGGAGCAAGTCTTATTGGTAGGCCCGATAGAACCGGCTACAAAACGTGGTTTATCAGGTGTAGAAAATTCATCAGCTACTTCACGTGCCAGTTTAACGGCAGCCAGATTCATCTCACGTACATATTCCTGCACATGATAATCGGCCATACTGACACTGGTAGAACTAAACGTATTGGTTTCAATGATATCGGCACCTGCCATAAGGTATTTACGGTGTATATCCTGTATCACATCAGGGCGTGTCAGACAAAGCAGGTCATTGTTTCCTTTCATCTGCCCGGGGATGTCAGCAAAGCGCTCCCCCCTGAAGTCTTCCTCCGTTAAGTTGTACCGTTGTATCATGGTGCCCATAGCACCGTCTAAAATAAGGATGCGCTCACGCACCAACTTTTCAATAGAAACCATTTGTATTCAGTGATAGAATGATATTATCTCTTAAACATCCGCGCCATATCGCGTTTATCATCTTTCTCTTTCAACGCTTCGCGCTTGTCGTATTGCTTTTTACCTTTGGCAAGAGCCACTACCACTTTGGCAAGCCCTTTTTCATTAATAAACATACGAATGGGAACCATTGTAAAACCGGGGTCTTTTGCTCCACGCGCCAGTTTATCAAGTTCTTTTTTAGTAAGTAAGAGTTTGCGCTCCCTGCGTGCCGAATGGTTATTATACGAACCGTAGAAGTATTCGGAAATATGCATATTCTTCACCCACAACTCGCCATTGGCAAAGTAACAGAAGGTATCTACAAGGCTTGCCTTACCCATGCGGATCGATTTAATTTCCGTACCCGTGAGCACAATGCCCGCGGTATAAGTGTCTACCAATTCATAATCGAATGTAGCACGCTTATTTTTTATATTAACAGGAGCTTGTTTCATGATTTCAAACGTTAATTAAGCACCATCGTCAGCTTGTTGAATATAAACTGAATGAGCATAGGACAGGCAATCAGTAGGATGGAAGAAATGATTGTAAACCGTAACCGGTCTTTTTCTTCTACTTTCATCAACGTGGAAGCCCCCTCCCACACCACATACACAATATAGAACTGCAACAGCAATCCGATGATATTAAAGTCCGGCAATATGCCGATAATAATCTGGAGCAAGAAAAGAACAACCAGCGCATAGCCCGCAAACTGTTGCGTTAATGGCATGTCACTGTCCATCATAAACATTTTAACGCGCATCCCATTTATGAGATACGCTGCCAGAAAATATCCTCCAAAGAGGGATACTGCCACCGCGCAACATTGCGTCATGGCATATTGAAAACTCTCGGGACCGCCCCATCCCTTCGCCAGCAAAGAACCGATGAAGACGGACAATCCACATAAACCAATCATAGGATAGACAAAAGCAGTAAATACTTTTCGCCTATCCTCTTCCAAACGAATTTCCTCCCAAGCCTTGGCCGGAGAGGAAATCAGTAACATTGCTATATGGAATAATGCTTTATAATCCAAATTATTTAACTGTATATTCCCACACTTGTTCAGTAGCTCCTTCCAAAGAATTCTTCGAAGTGTTAACCTGACCAATTACTTTAATCTTAGTCGGCTTCTGCCCTGCTTTAAGTCCAAACATATTTAGTGCGGAAGTTAATCGATATGCCTTGCTTGTAGAAGTATATACATTACGTGCAACCGGATCTTCACTCGTTTCAGTTATTACATGATTCAAAGTCAAGACAAATTCTGTATCTCCTTGCTTTACACTTTCCAAATCATAAGTAAGTACAAAAGCATGTTTTGCCAATTCTTCTTTCTGCTTTTCATCACTGCTTTCCTGCTTCACCCAATACACAGGAGTTACAATTATGTATTCATTATCAAAAACAACAATCGGATCTATATTCACAGTACCACTTGAAAAAGAGACATTACCGGAAAATGCATAGAAAGCTGAATTTGCCTTTGTAGATTCAGAAGCACTTACTGGTCCTTCATTACCCTTTGCATTTATAGAAACCGGTTCAATGCCATTATAAAGTGTCACTGTTATAGAAGCTGCATCAGGAGATTGCAATTCCGAATCAAATTGGTAATAGAAACCATAAATTTCCCCCATATTAAAAGTTGTTGTTGAAGAACCCGATACAACCAATTTCTGTCCATTAAATAATTGGAAAGTAGGAGGATAAAAATCTGTACACTTGCCATAAGCAAATCCTGTGACTGTAGGGTCATTATCGCTATTAAAGCATGAAGTTAAAGAAACACCCATTAATAAGGTAAGGGCAACCATCCAGATTTTAAATTTAGCCATTTTCATTGTTCTATAAATATTAGAGTTTGCAAATTTAGATAAAAGAATTGAGTAACACTGCACTCTCCTCATTTTTTCATTGTTTTTAAGAGTAAATGAAATATTAATCTAAATACTGCACCCCCTACCTCCTATTTAACATCAATTCACAAACAACGTAATATCAGAGAAAGGAAAAGTGTAGCAACCAAACAGTGTACTTGTGGCGAACATCTTCCCAACAGCAGATAAATAGCAATAAAGTTAAAGTAAAACATTGCTTTGCCTTAACCTTTTTATCACTATGCCTTATTCTAATCTTTGTTTTCCAATTGCGGGCTGTTCAGCCCACAATTGGAAAACGGATAGCCCACAGATGGAAACCAACGGGCCCACAATTGGGTGATAGAGTTTTAGTTTAGACCTAACCAGATTTTAAATTAAGGGTGTATACTTTTAGAAGTAAAGGAAAAGAGATCTTTCTTTAGTCATTTACGGATAAATCCTAAAGAAGAAAGGGGGGAAATACGATTTTGAGAAGAAAAAAGCCCTACATTAGAGATAATAAGACCCAAAAACGCTGCTTTTTCACACAAAATACCTCTATTCAGCATTTATCGAATTATCAACTGTCAGACAAGAAGATAAGTCTTTTTTTTTGTAAATATTCTACAAAAAGTGGTGTAGACAAACAGTTTATCTACACCACTTTTTCAGCTTACCTACACATGCCTCCCCCTCCCATCAGCAAAGGGTTTCAGGCACATGGATGTAGGTGTGCAGACAAGATTGCCCAAAAACTCTCTTGTCAGACGATTTTAGCAAACAGTTCCAGATGTTCATCTACATAACTGGCTACCATAGCTGTGATTCCTTCCTCTTTTTCCAAAAATTCTTCTTCCAGTTCATCGAAAGCTTCATATTGCTCGTACATAGCCATGAATTCATCATCTGTACGTTCCCGTTCCAGATCTTCGCGATGGGCATCATAAATCTTTTTAGCTCTATATACCAGTTTTCCGAAATCTTCCGCTCCCCACAGACGCATCACTTTAGCAAATGGATTGGCAAAAATATAACCACCATACCCATTCTGTATCAACTGACAGAAGCCACCATCCATTACTTCATCACGAAAGATCTGGTATGCAAGTAAAGTGTGCTGCTCACCTGTCAGTAATGGCATGGATTCAGCAGTTAGTTCACCACCTATCACTTCTTTATATCTGTCGGTAAATACCTGAATAAAAGTATCCATTCCCTCGCCTGCGGCTTTGCGCAAGGCGGCATCAGTAATTTCTATCATAGTCTTCTTATTATGCCTTTTTCTAATTATTACGACAAAGATATGGAATTAAAAGATAAAGGTATAACAAGAAGACTAAAAACTATGAAAAGTGTTCCTACAATTTCCGCAGGACACCTTTATCACCTACCACAAAGTAAGTATCCTTATCAATCAATAATGCACGGCCACGTTTCTTTTTCTGATTTTCTTTATTGTCTACATTGACACCGATAACCTTGCCATCATAAAAAGTAGAAATATCCTTAAAGATGGTATGCCCTACGATAATATGTTTGGCTTGATAGCGTTCCATCACCATTTGCAGGCTATCCTGTGCCATTGGATGATACTTGGCATCCGTACGCACAAGGCCACGATACCAGATGGGGCCATCATTACCATACAGAAATGCGGTCAATGGAGAAAGAGCCCTGCGTTCTTTCTTATTCATGAAAAGGGCTTTACTCATTTCTTCGTTCACGGTAGGAATGCTTAAATTACGGTCATAGAAATTCTTGCCTAACCCGGCATGAACATAAAGGTCGCTGCCAATGGTCTGCATCGTATTACGAGTTCCTAACCATTTGCCCAATTCCGTATCGGGTCCAAAAAGCTTAGGATAATTCATATTCAATTTCTGTGCCAGCACTTTATATTTATCTTTCGTATAGCGCAAGTCATTGGCCAATACCAACGGCTCATGATTCCCTAACAGGAAAGAAACCGTTCCACCTGCTTTTGCGGCCTCATCTTCCAACTTATAAAACAGCCAGAATATTTGCGGTACATCTTTTCCACGATCGAAAATATCGCCGATAACCATCAGGTGATTACTACCGAAGCTCCAATTGTAGTTTTTATCGATAACCCCATTACCCTGCAACAAGCTAATAACACAATCCAACCTACCATGCGGGTCGGACATAACAAACACTTTCTCCGGTTGCCGATATTGCCAATCGGGGCGTTTCACCGGATGCAATTTCACATCAAATGGAAATCGGCCTTTATGATCTACCACATGCAGAGTAAAATCTTCGGGTAGTGCAACATAAGTCGTGTCGATAATTTTCCCTTTCTTATCGACACTGATGACACGCGTTTTACCATCAGGCTGATAAAGCACATACGGCCCGTCAGCTGATAACTCTTCTTTTTTCTCTTTGTCCTTCTTCTTACCGTCTGAACCAAAAGTTCCGGCGTTTAGGCCGGAACTGATGAACATTAGAGTAAATGCGATAAGAAAGTACTTCATGAAACTTGTCTTACTCGTCATATATCATTTATTTAAATTATCTTCCACCATATTCAGGATTCTGTTCCATATTAGGATTGGCATCCATTTCCTTCTTGGGAATAGGAAGTACAATCATATAGAAATTCCAGTCATACGTCATATACTTCGTGTCATGCTTGGTTTTACTCAGATTACTGTCTTTTACATCCTTACGTTCCACTGTCAATCCATTTCTGATAACATCATACATGCGGTGTCCTTCGGCAACCAGTTCTTTACGGCGTTCGTTCAGTACTCTCTCCAAAGTTATAGTCTGTCCTACCACTGTGTTGTCCGGATTAGCACGCTTCACAATCGGATCGAGATACTTAACAGCAGCGTCATTATCATTCTCCTTAACAGCGGCTTCGGCTGCATTCAGATAAGCCTCGGAAAGACGGATCAACGGAATATTGGCATCTTCAATATTCTCTTCACGTTGCGGCTGATACTTATTTACATAAGCATAATATTTCTTATCGAAGCTCAGCAACTTAAGACGTATATCCTTCGGGTCTTCCTTCAGGAACTGATAGAAAGAACAAGTGATACACATATCATCGTAACCGTCATAAGAGTTGAGATAACCCATACTTTCTTTACCCGGGCTGTCAGTAGTGAGATTTACGATTTCGAACAATACTTCACCCGGTTTGGAGGCTGAAGCATCTTCTCCCCAAGCCGTGGGGTAATCTTCATTGGTCCATAAAGCGTATTTATTCTTTTCTGCTCCTATAATAGCATCGCTCGCCATTTTCAAAGCATTGGCATTTTCACCCTTGTAGAGATAAACACGACTGAGAAGTACCATTGCTCCCCATTTGTTTATTTTGCCCTTATTGAATTTTTCACCCAATAAAGAGAGACTTTGGGTAAGATCATCGATTATCTTTGTATAGCATTGAGCCACAGTGTTGCGTGTCGGCTTGCTATCAATAGTGGACAGACCTTCTATAATAGGCACACCCAGTGATGCCCCATTATCTTTCAGATACGGATAACCGAAGATACGGGTCAGATCGAACAATGCCAGACCACGGATGGCTAGTGCCTCTCCTTTCAAATCATCCCGATATGCCTTGTCGTCTTCATCAATCACCAGTTTATCAATGTTCATCAAAATCAGATTGCAATTCTGGATGATAGAATAAAGATAAGACCAATGACTGGAAGGGTTATCATCCTTGGTAAAGTTAAAACGGTAATAGTTAGCTACACGCTTAGTAGAGCTAACAGCCTGCATATCATCACCCGTCACATCTCCATAATATACCAGACGTCCGGAGTAGGCATCCGAACTCTGCATCGTGCTGTAAATGCCATTCAGAGTGAATTCAACATCCGACAATATCTTAATGCTGGTTTCAGTATCTACCGAAGTGGAAGGTTCCAAATCCAACCAACTGTTGCCGCAAGAAGTAGCGACGAACAACATGGAACTGATAAATAAATATTTTAATGGTTTCATAATATCTCGTTTTTATCGGGTTAGAAATTTACATTTATACCAAAAGTTACAGTCTTCAAAGGAGGAGTCCCCCAAATTGCAGTACCACCACTCACTGCTTCCGGATCGTAATAGTCATATGCCGCCCATGTCCAGAGATTATTGGCCGATGCATACAAACGTACATTCTCGATACCGATTTTCCGTGTCCAGTCCTTCGGAACAGTGAAACCGAATGTTAGCGTTTTCAAACGGATAAAATCAGTGCTGTGCAGACGGCGGGTAGTCGTTACTTTATTCATTGCTACAGAGGGTTTCTCGTAGAATAACTCATATTTTGTAACATCTCCCGGCTTCTTCCAACTATCTTTATAGTAGGACGGGATATTAGCTTCCAGGTCATTACCACCATGTTCAGTTTTCTGTGCCCAGTTGTCATAAGAGTAACCACCAAACTGGTAAGAGAACATAAAGTTCAGATCGAACCATTTATAGCGCAACGTATTTGATAAACCACCGATAGCATTAGGCTCTGCATGTTTATCAAGCACAATGGCATGAGCTTTATTGATTTCTTCGGTGATGTCTTTAATGTAATTTCCATTTTCGTCCACATCGTTTGTATAGAACTGGGGAGCACCGGTTTCCGGATTGATACCTGCAAATTCAATCATATAGAAAGTACGGTATGATTTTCCTACTTTACGAATTTGAGAACCGCTCTTGATTTCCGTCTGCATGCCATCCAGGGTTACAATTTTATTCTTGTTATGCGAAATATTGAATGTTGTATTCCATGAGAAATCCTTAGTCTGGATGTTGGTTGAGCTGATTTCCAGTTCCACACCTTTATTCTTTACTTCACCGATATTCATCAGGTAACTGCTGAAACCGGTAGTCATAGAGATAGGACGGTCCATCAACAGATTCTTGGTGGTACGGGTGTAATACTCCAAAGTAACGTTAATACGGTTCCAAAGTGCGAAGTCCAAACCCAGATTCAGGTTATAGTTTGTCTCCCACTGCAAGTCGTCATTCCGGAGTTGCGACTGAATGATGCCCGGTTGTTCCAGATAACCGTTAGTCAGACTGCTCAATCCCATATATCCGAAGTAATCGGAAGGAAGGGTACCATTCACACCATAAGACGCGCGAATCTTTAAATCAGTCAACCAATCCTTAGTTGGAGACATGAATTCTTCTTCAATAATACGCCAAGCACCGGATATTGACCAGAAACTACCCCAACGGTTATCTCTTTGGAAACGAGAACTGCCATCCGTACGGAAGCTACCACCCAAATAGTATTTATTCTTATAATCATAATTCAAACGAGTCAGGTAAGAAACCATACGTGTACGGGTATCATTACCACCAACCGATTCCGTCTTCATACCATTACTGATTTGATTTTTATCGTGAGTTGCAAAGTTAGTGGCATATCCTGACAGATAATCGCGGTATTGATCGTCTATTTCGTAACCTACCAGCGCATCAATGTGATGATCTCTGGCAATCGAAGTTTTATAGCTCACCTGATTGGCCCATACCATTTTGTTGTATTCATAATACTTCTTGCTCATACCACCGTTGATATCATCGCCGTTGGAAGTACGCGGGTCACTCCAGTCTTTACCTTTCGTAATTACATAGTCATAGCTGAATGTAGACTTAAACTTCAGGTCCTTGATAAATTCATATTCACCATAGATGGTATTGAATGTACGGGTCACGTATTCGCGTTGATAATCGTAAGTTGCCGACAACAACGGGTTACGGTCACCAATACGGATCAAGTCACGATTCCAGCTACCATCTTCATTATATATAGGATCAGAAGGTACTACAGCATTGCGTGAAGTGTAGAAAGGGGAAGAATAAGAAGTTCCTTCACTATATACATCCTGATTAACCGTAGCAAACAAGACATTGGCTCCCAATTTCAACTTGCTGGTAGCTTGGAAATCCACATTCAGGCGTCCACTGATACGTTCCAGGCCTGAGTTGATGGCAATACCGTCTTGCTTCAGATAAGAAAGTGAAGAGTAATACTTGAACCGGTCCGTTCCTCCTGAAAGAGAAGCTTCATAAGACTGATGATTGCCTTTCTTAAACAGAACATCATCCCAATCCGTATATCCGCACCAAGGAACCGGAGCATAGTCATCAATTTCTCCATCGGCATAAGCCATTGCATCGGCTTCACTCTTACCTTTCTTTATCTGTCCGGCTACCAAACCATCATAGATATACTGACGACGCTCTTCTCCCCCCATAATCGGACGATAATCCATAGCAAAATCAGAACTACCCCAATCGGCCTTCAATGAAATGGAAGGCTTTCCTGCTTTACCTTTTTTCGTTGTGATCAGTACAACGCCATTTGCAGCACGCGAACCGTAAAGTGAAGCGGCGGCAGCATCTTTTATCACCGTAACACTTTCAATATCGGAGCTATTAATGGTAGACATAATATCAAGGCCGGCATCCGAACTCATTGTATTGATGGTACCTGAGCGCATTGGCACTCCATCTATTACATAAAGAGGTGAGTTACTGGCATTAAAAGAACCCATACCACGGATTCTCAAAGAAGAAGACGCCCCCGGCTGACCGGAAGAAGAAGTGAACTGTACGCCCGGAGCATTACCTTGAAGCAGGTCTTTAAAAGAAATTGCCGGAACATCTTTCAAAGTCTCTCCTTTTACACTGGCAGCAGAACCGGCATAAGCAGATTTCTTGAAGGTACCATAACCTGTAATGACGACCTCATCCATCAGATTATTATCCGGTGTCATCTCCACTTTAATCGTCTTTGCAGAAGTAACCTTGATTTCCTGGCGGATATAACCGATATAAGAAACCATCAAAGTGGCAGGAAGGTGATCTACATCAAGGGTAAAATGACCGTCTAAATCAGTAGTACAACCGTTAGTAGTGCCTTTCACTATTACATTGGCACCAATAATGGCTTCACCAGTTTCGTCTACAACAGTACCATTCAGCTTTGTCTTTTGCTGTGGTGCTGCCATTTCTTCAACCTTAGAAGCAGGCTTAATGGCAATGACACCGTCATGAACCGTATAAGTCAGCCCACTACCTTTCAGGCATTTATCCAGCACATTAGCAATCTTTTCATGGTTCACAATCAACTTTTCTACTTTTACATTTTTCACCTCTTCAGTGCTATACACAAAGGTGAAATCTGTTTGTCTCTGAACTTCCCACAGCACTTCGCTAAGAGTGGCATTCTTAAAGGTTGCTGTGACAGTGGTTTGTGCAAACACTGCATTGGCAGCCTGCATAAAACCGGTAACTGTGAAACAGAAAAACAGCAACGTTATCCATAAACGTCTACTGCTTCTTTCAGCTTGATTCTTGTGTCCTTTCTTGTTCATAGTAATCATTTTTGGGTTAATTATGGAATGTTATTGTATTACCTTCAATTTTCACATGCACTTCTTCCGTCTTTTCCAGCAACTTGACGAAAGGAGTTATTTCTTCATAACGATTCAGGTTACAACCGAAACGTATATTCTTAAGTCCTTCATTTTCATAAACTACATTCATGTCATACCAGCGGGAAAGTATCTTCATAATGTCTTCCAGACGCTGATCTTTGAAATTGATCTTTCCTTTTACCCATGAAGTATAGAACGAAGTATCCACCGTTCGCACTTGGATGGAATTGCCACCCGAAACGATGGTGGCCTGTTGCGACGGTTTCAGAATAAGGCTTTCACCCTTTTCGGCACTGACCCTCACCGAACCGTTGACCAAAGTTGTCTGATATTCTTCATTGGGATAAGCGGAGATATTGAAGGTTGTGCCCAATACTTCAACTTGCATACCATTGACGTTTACAATAAAAGGCTGCCCGGTTTTACTCACTTCAAAATAGGCTTCGCCTTGCAGTTCTACTTCTCTTTTACCCGTAGTAAAAGCAACCGGAAAACGGAGGCTGCTCATTGAGTTCAAATGAACCTTTGTCCCGTCACTCAGCACCAACACATACTCACCGCCACGTGGAATTTCCACCTTATTATATACAGGTTTCGGCCGGGCAGATGTGCTCTGTGCCAACCGATAGTTTAAAGTGGTCGAATCTACCTGAATATGCGTACCTTCTATCTTCCGCAAAGCATCTGCTGTTTCTTTATTCAAATTGATTGTTTCCCCATTGTCCAAAGTCAATATAGCTTTGGCAGCCCCCGGCAATATGGGCTGGGTAATCAGCACGGACTTATCAGAAAAATGGTCATGATCAGTGTACTTCAGCGTAATGCCTACAAAAAAGACGGGGACTAAAACAGCAGCGGCATAACGGAGTATTTTCATCATCCGTTCCCGGTTATTGCTTTTCCTAATACGCTTTTGTACTTCCAGCCAGCCGGTTGCGACATCAAATGACACACCTTTCTCCACATGTTTTTTAAGATTCTCTTTACTGCATATTTTCTGGAAGAGGGCTTCGTGGGCAGAATCTTCCTTTCGCCAACTCTCCAATTGAACGCTCTCTTCAGGAGTGATTTCACCGGATAAGTGCCTGGCTATAATATTAGCTATATAAAAATCCTGTTTTATCATAAATTGAACTTTTTTCGTTGTCTTTTATAATAAAACAGGAGTAATTAAAATCATGGTGAATCAAAAAGCACTTTTTTTTTAATAAACCGGAATTTAGCTTATTTTTGCCACTTAAACTCAATACATAAATTTTATGCCGATATTCTTCATTATTCTTATTACCGTATACCTTGGCGGAAATACCTATATATTTTACAGGGGTATGCAAGCGTTATCCGGTCTTCCCTGTGGAATTAAAATTTCATTGGCCGTATTGTTCTGGCTCGCGACTTTATCCATCGTAGGAACTATGCTAACCCGCAATATAAAAATGCCGGTTTTCTTATCCCATACCATGTATGAAGTAGGGACCGGCTGGCTGATCTTCACTCTATACATGGTTTTGTTCCTGCTCGCGTTTGATCTGCTGAGACTCTGCCGTTTCCCCTTCAACTACGGTTTCATCCTCTCTCTAATATTCACGGTCGTCTTATTAGGATATGGATACTATAATTACCGTCATCCTAAGACAAATACAATCAACATCGTCCTCGACAAACCTTTAGCCGGTGACGCCAAACCAGTTAAGATAGTTGCCGTAAGTGATCTGCATTTGGGTAATGGAACCGGGAAAACAGCCTTGAAACGGTATGTGAAAATGATTAATGAACAAAATCCCGATTTAATCTTGATCGCAGGAGATTTAATTGATAACAGCGTAGTACCTCTTTACACTGAAAAGATGATGGAGGAACTGTCGGAATTAAGAGCTCCATTGGGTGTTTATATGGTTCCCGGCAATCACGAATATATCAGTGGCATTAAAGCAAGCGCCCGATTCATACAAGATACACCCATACAGTTGCTGCGCGATTCAGTAGTCACGCTTCCCAACGGCATACAGCTGATAGGACGCGATGACCGGTCGAACACGGCCCGCCGCTCCTTGCAAGAGTTGATGACAGGGATAGATAAAAGTAAACCCATCATCTTGTTGGATCATCAGCCATATAAACTGACCGAAAGCGAGGCAGCCGGTGTAGATTTACAGTTCAGCGGACATACACACCGTGGACAAGTATGGCCCATGAATTGGGTGACAGACTATATCTATGAACAAAGCCATGGCTATCGGCAATGGGGAAACAGCCACATATACGTCTCCAGCGGATTATCTCTTTGGGGACCGCCTTTCAGAATAGGAACGGAAAGTGATATGGCTGTATTCCATTTATCGACGAAAAAATAAAAGCTTCTCATAACCCGAACCGTATCTGCTCCGTATCATCTCCGTATCTATACGAACGGACTTAGTACGGACTTGATACGGAGATGACACGGAGATGGCATGGAGATAGTACGGAGATACGACGGACCAGTTGTAGAAAGAAACCTGAAACGATGTTTATTTTTAACCGGCCGCTTACAAATAGAAGAGAATAAGGAAATAGTAATAGTCTTTCAGATATATACGAAGCTTTTTATAGGCAATCTTCTTAAGAGTATGTACCGTTTCAACGGATACATTTAGGTACTCAGCTATTTCTCCATTCTTTTTTCCTTCCATGGCCAATCGCATGATAGCCCGCATCTGATCGGGAAGCTTATCAATGGCATCCGTCAGCATCCGACAAGTCTCTTCTTCGACTACTGCATCATGGAAAAAAGAATCTTTCCTTTTCTCAATTACTTTCTGAGCATATTCAAATACCACTTTAGAATGTTCCAGTTCATTGAGAGCCTTATTACGTACGGCAGTATAAAGGAAAGATTTGACCTGATGCAAATAGAAAAAATCTTCTCTGATCTGCCACAACTTAGCAAAAGAATCCTGCACTATATCCGCAGAGACTTCCTCATTCTCTGTATATTGGTTTGCAAACAAACAAAGCGCCACATAATATTTATCAAAAACATTATGGAACTCCCGTTCATCAAGCCTAATACTAATAAATGTATAAGAAGTTTCTGTAACCACCAGCTTTTTATTTTCTCTATTCTAATGCGAAAATAGGAAAAATTTATTAAAAAATGACACAGTAAGACCTAAACTTCCACATAGAAAAAGAATTTATCGACATTCATTGCTCAGAAAACGCATACTTTTGTCCCATCAGAATATAAATCATAAAACCATGAAAAGAAACTACGCATTTCTATTTATCATTCTTTTATGTGCAGTCTTTGCACAAGCCCAAACAACTCCCGCCTTTCCCGGCGCCGAGGGATTTGCCCGTTACACCACTACCGGAGGACGCGGCGGAGATGTTTATCACGTCACAAACCTAAATGATAGTGGAAGCGGCTCACTACGCGAAGGACTCAAAAAAGGTAACCGCACGATTGTGTTCGATATATCCGGCACTATCAGCCTGCTCAGTACCCTTGAAATTAAGAATGCTAATATCACTATTGCCGGACAAACAGCACCCGGTGATGGCATCTGTCTGAAGAATTACTCAATGGCTGTGAAGGCCGATAATGTTATCATCCGTTTTATCCGCTGCCGCATGGGCGACGAGAAAAAGACGGAAGATGATGCTTTGTGGGGACGTAACCATCAGAACATCATTATCGACCATTGCACGATGAGCTGGAGTACCGACGAATGTTCTTCCTTCTATGACAACAAGAATTTTACCATGCAATGGTGTATTCTCAGCGAAAGTCTTACCAACTCCGTACATGGTAAAGGCGGCCATGGTTATGGTGGTATCTGGGGTGGCGAAGGTGCCAGTTTCCACCATAATTTATTGGCACATCATAGCAGCCGGACTCCCCGTCTTTGTGGTAGCCGCTACACCGGTACTCCCGATGCGGAACTGGTTGACCTGAGAAATAATGTATTTTATAATTGGGGGCCTACTAATAGTGGTTATGCCGGAGAAGGTGGCAGCTATAACTTTATTAATAACTACTATAAGCCCGGTCCTTCCACTTCTACCAAAGACCAGCTTGTGAACCGTATTTTCCAACCGAATGCAGACGACGGTACACAAAAGAATGCCAAAGGTGTCTGGGGAATATTCTATGTAGATGGCAATTATTTTGATAATACCTGTCCTCAGATACAAAACCACAAAAAGAAAGATAAGTTGCTTGGTTTGATAGCCGATGCCAACGCTGATAACTGGGAAGGTATTCATCCCAATACCAAAAATACAGACTTACCGGACGGGAGTAAAGAAAGTATCAAAAGTAACGTCGAGTTCACTGTATTACCCGTAAGCACCCATACGGCCCCCCAAGCATATGAAAAAGTACTGGCTTACGCAGGTGCCAGCCTGAAACGGGATGCCATAGACCAGCGTATTGTTTCTGAAACCAAACAGGGGAATTATACCTACGAAGGAAACAACGGCAGCAGCAACGGATTAATTGACTCGCAAGCCGATACCGAAGGATATCTCTTATATAGCAGCGAAGAAAAGCCAGCTGATTCTAATAATGACGGCATTCCTGATATCTGGGCTGCTCAATATCTTCCCGTCGGAAAAAGCTATCGGGATATAGAACCGACAACCGGATACTCTTATCTGGAGCTTTACATCAATAGCCTCGTAGATCATTTGATGAAGGCTTGCTATGAAAATAGTAATAACTCCCCAAGTAGCAATGATTTCAATTTATATGGTACTACTACTGGCATCTCTTTTCCCTCCGCCAATGCAACGGATGCAGTGAAATGTATCCGACAAGAAAAACGAATTGTCCTTAAAGGACTCTCCGCCGGAGCACGTATCGACATTTATGATTTATCGGGACGAATTATAACCTCACATCAAAGTCTTGACGAACAGGCCGAATACGCTCTTACTGAACCTGCCGTCATCAAGGTTTATTCCGGAGGGAAAAAGTACAGTTTCAAAAGTCCCCGTTAATTTTATTGTAATGTGGAGATTGCAATACACAGAATCACTGTCTCTTATTATTTATTTTTATAAAAAAAGTCAGATAACTCGATTTGCATAAATAAAGAAAAGGAGTAACTTTGCGAGCAATTTTAGAAAGTGGATTACGTTTTTTAATTTATATAACTTAAAAAAAGAGCTAATTATGACTTATTCACACGAAGTGGAACACATGTGTGTTGTAAAGAAGGGTCCTAACCACGGACCGGCTCCCATACCCGAAGAAAAGAAGGTATCATTCAGGAAGCATTGGTTGAAACAATCGGCTGCTCTGGTATGACTCACTCAGCTGCTATGGCTGCCGAAATCCTTCCGGGTAAGACATTACTCGAAGCATTGAATACTGACCTTGTTTGCGACGCTATCAATACAGCAATGCGCGAACTTTTCCTGCAAATCGTTTACGGACGTACTCAATCCGCTTTCTCTGAAGGTGGTTTGATCATCGGTGCAGGTTTGGAAGACTTGGGTAAAGGTCTGCGTAGCCAGGTAGGTACACTGTACGGTACTTTGGCAAAAGGTCCTCGTTACCTGGAAATGGCCGAAGGTTACATCAAGAATATCTTCTTGGATAAGAATGACGAGATCTGCGGATACGAATTCGTTCACATGGGTAAATTCATGGATGAAATCAAGAAGGGTACAGATGCTAACGAAGCATTGAAGAAAGTTACCGGTACTTACGGTCGCGTAACACCTGAGCAGGGAGCAGTTAAACATATTGATCCACGTCACGAATAATATAAGGAGGAAAGAAATTATGATTAGAGAAGTAAAATTTGAAAGTCAAGACCGTCGTATCAAAGGCATCATTGAAGCCTTGAACGCTAACGGCATCAAAGACATCGAGGAAGCTAACGCCATCTGCGACGCTGCCGGACTTGATCCTTATAAAACGTGTGAAGAAACTCAGCCGATCTGTTTCGAAAATGCAAAGTGGGCTTACGTAGTAGGTGCAGCTATCGCTATCAAGAAAGGCTGCAAGAATGCTGCTGACGCTGCCGAAGCTATCGGTATCGGTCTGCAAGCTTTCTGTATCCCGGGTTCTGTAGCCGACGACCGTAAGGTTGGTATCGGTCATGGTAACCTGGCAGCTATGTTGCTGCGCGAAGAGACTAAGTGTTTTGCTTTCTTGGCAGGTCACGAGTCATTTGCTGCTGCAGAAGGCGCTATCAAAATTGCTGCTAAAGCAGACAAGGTACGTAAAGAACCTCTGCGTTGTATCCTGAACGGTTTGGGTAAGGATGCTGCACAGATCATCTCTCGTATCAATGGCTTTACTTATGTACAAACTCAATTCGACTACTATACTTCTGAACTGAAAGTTGTTCGCGAAATCGCTTACTCTGACGGTGAACGTGCCAAAGTAAAATGCTACGGTTGCGACGACGTTCGTGAAGGTGTAGCTGTTATGTGGAAAGAAGGCGTAGACGTATCTATCACTGGCAACTCTACTAACCCGACTCGTTTCCAACACCCGGTTGCAGGTACTTACAAGAAAGAGCGTATGCTTGCTGGTAAGCCTTATTTCTCAGTTGCTTCCGGTGGTGGTACAGGTCGTACTCTTCACCCGGATAACATGGCAGCCGGTCCGGCTTCTTATGGCATGACTGACACGATGGGCCGTATGCACTCAGATGCTCAGTTCGCTGGTTCTTCATCAGTTCCTGCTCACGTAGAAATGATGGGATTCCTGGGAATTGGTAACAACCCGATGGTAGGTTATTTTTAACACAAACACAGCAACTTAACATATTACATAACTCTAAAAGTGAAGTTCTATAATGAACAATACGGTAATATCTCTATTAAATTCTTGTAATTTTTGACTAAAGAAATCTCCCACACATATAGTAAAATTGTAGATTTTGACTAATAAAGAAGAATTTTCGAACAATAAAGCAAGAAATTAGTTGTATATTTAAGAATTATACAATATCTTTGCAGTTGTTTATTATGATCATTTTCTACGAACGTCAACCGAGCACTGATTTCTCTTGCATTTGTAAGGATCACACATAGACCGGAAAAAGAAAACGCGAATTATCTCTAAACACTAAATAATATGTGGAAAAAATTATTAGGAACTACTCTAATTGCTGCATTTGCATTAAGCAGCTGCACAGACAAAGATGTTTATCAAGGCCCTAAGGAAGATGAAAAAGAATTCAACACCTTCCCCTTCTCTACTGTACAAAAGGACGTAAACCTAAATGTAAATTACGTAAATGGTGCTGTACAATCAAATGTTTATTTTGAAGTGTATGATGAAATGCCTGTCGTCGAAAGCGAATATGGTACTTATACCAAACGTCAGGATGTAAATTACCTGTTTGCTGCCTATACCCAAGAAGACGGTACTTACCAAGGTAAACTGGAATTGCCTTCATACCTGACAAAAGTATATATCTATTCTCCCGCTTTCTTTGCACAAACCCTGATGGAGGCAAATGTTGTGGATGGAAGTATCGAAGCAACAGATAATACTAGTACTGATACTCGTACAATTACTAATACCAGTACTCCATACGACAGTTATCTGGTAAGTAATAGATACGGAAATGAGGTATGGAAAACCTGGTTAGGTACATACAATCTGTATAAAAACGGGGATATTAATTATAAGTACAAGGGAAAATTAGCAGCAACTAAAAAGGATGGTTTATATACTGCGCACACCCGTATTATAAACACTCATACAACTTGTCCACAAGAATATCGCGGTTATTCGGATATGTACGTCAACAAGGATGCTGAAGTAGTAGTTACATTTCTGGGACAAAATACTTGTTGGACCTGTTCATTGGGATATTATTATTATAAAGACGGAGAACAACCAAAGAACTTGAATGATGCCCATGTAATCATGTTATTTCCTAACACCCAAGATGGTAACTGGTCTAATAACCCCAATCAAGCAAAGAAAAGTGCCGGTATTGACCCACTGACTGCCGTACAACTGATGTATTATCCTAATATTGCAACCGGAAGTAAAGAAGGCGCTACTACAACCTTCCCCGCAGGTTACAGAATCGGTTTTGTTCTGGCAACCAATGGCTGGAGCAATCATGTTGGCAGCTTTAGCGGATACAAGAAATATCGCGCCGCCACCTCTAGCGGTTTGAGCTTAAACGATCAAGGCGTGAACTTTGAAGAACCGCGTACTGCTGTTTATAGATATGGTGATTGGATATTGACTTCTTTTGAAGATTATATGACTGACGAGAATTTCAGCGATGTTGTCATTACTTTAAAATCTAATCCGGTAGATGCTATCACCGATATTCCTGTAACTAATCCTGATGAAGACAAGACAAGCATTGACTTCCTGAAAGGTACATACGCATTTGAAGACCTTTGGCCCAGTCAGGGAGATTATGATATGAATGATGTGGTCGTAAGATATAACTATGGCAGCACTTTCGATGAAAAAAATCTAATATATTCCGAATCATTTACTTTCAAGACTTTCCAAAATATAGCCAGTAACCAGAACGGTTTAGCATTCCGTCTCAAAACGGAAGGAAACATAGAATCTACCACCTACTCTATTCGCCAACAAGGTGAAAAGGAATTTACAGAAACCACATTTGAATACGAGCCTCAGGATAATGTATATCTTTTGACCACAAATGTGAAAGAAAATATGGGAACAGAATATAAGGTTACCGTTAATTACAGTAAGCCCATTTCAAAGCAATCTGAAGCCCAAGCTTTTATATTCAAAAATGATGAAGACGGTTTGCGATGGGAAGTGCATATTCCTCAGGAAATGCCGACATCCAAAATAAACAAGAAGTATTTTGGGCAGGGAGACGATGCATCTAACCCCAATCAGAGTATATACTATGTACGTAAGGGTAATTACCCATTTGCCTTTTTCCTGAGCCGGGCAACAGAAAGCGATTTAAGTAAATTGCTGGACAGTGCTAATGAAAAAACAGCTATCAATCTGTTATATAGTGGATATGACGGTTGGGTAAGCAGTAATGGAGAAAAGAACAAAGACTGGTATAAGAAATAAAAAAAAATTAAAGAAGAATTGCTCACTATGTCTCAAAGAAAAAACTGAGAACATATTAGAAAGTATAAAGAGAGTGTCTGCTTGCTAGCTGACACTCTCTTCATATTTACACAGATCATGAATTTCCCCCAAAGGACATTCTTTATTCAGCCTGGCTTATTCATTGAACCAATCAATTTTTTTAGAGAAATACATCACCATAGCCAATATCACAAACAATCCGAGACTACCGGCAAGCAATGCAAAAGTCTCCAACTGTATAAGAATGAAAACATAAATATAGAGCACACTGAGCAGACCTGCCATAATAAACGCCGGTTTCTTTCTTTTAATAATCCCCAGCATATAGCCTCCTACCAGCATAATCGTAAGCACTGATGCCACCAGATATGCCATGCTGAAACCTATATGCTCGGACATGGACAACAACAAACTATAGAACAGACAAAGCGCCAAACCGACTAACAGATATTGCAAAGCATGAATACGGGTTTTCTCCATTATCTCCGTAAAGAATATCACTGTAAAGGTCAACAGAATAATCAGGATAGCATATTTAGTGGAACGCATGGACTGCTGGTACTGTTCTACCGGCATTTTCAGATTAACTCCGAAGTTAGAGTTCTGAATATCTTTGATACTGGCATTCTGATAATTTATAAACACTTGCGGATAATTTCTGTTCAAGTTCAGCACTTGCCATTGAGCAGAGAAGTCTTTCTCCGTAATCTCCCGCTTCTCCGGCAGGTAATTACCATCAAAACTTGGAGTATTCCAGTTTGCTTTCAGGGCAACTCTCGTAGTTTTACCCAAGGGAGTAAAATAAATGGATTGAGATCCTTTCAGCTTTATCTTCATTTCATAGGGTAACTTCCGGTCATCTTTCAGAGCGGAAAGGTCGACAATGGCATGAACACCCATGCTTTCAATGCCGCGTCCATCCATCCCCGGCTCAAACATATAAACAGAATCGTTCAAAGTTATGCTAACCTGTTCGCTGAGACCACGCATATCAGTCAGATTCAAGCATATTGCCGCTCTTTGATATTGAAGTGCATCCATGTCTACATTACTCTTACGAAGTTCTTCCGAACTAAAAAATCCCTTGATTACCAACTCCGACTGATATACATTCACCTTGTAAATTCCTCGCTGAAGAATCTCCGTACTCAACTGTCCGTCTATTGACAATTCGTCAGGAAGCAATGTAACATTTCCCATAGTCACCTTCTTCGTACCATTATCTTCCTGTGTGATAGGATACTTCAGATTGATGTAAGGTCCTGTAATTGTCTGCGCCAGACTCCACTTCTGACCGACTTCGGCAATAGCATCCGTCTGTGTTCGCCCGCGTTCCGAAATCATGTCTTCGATCATAAACATCGGAATTAGCAGCAACAGAATAAGGAAAGCAATGACCACTGCCTTGATAGATTTAGAGAAACGACGCAGACAACCACTTGCCTGTTTTCTCGTTTCATTCAGATTCTCTGCAAGATCTCCATTGAAATCTTCGTTCAAATTGTCATTCAAATTGTCCATAATAAAATAGTATTAAGTAAGATATTTAGTATTGTCCGGTTTTGTGTGAAGCCAAACATCTATGTTGATTTCAGAAAATTCTCCAATGCTTCTATGTGAGTTTTGAAAGCTTTCTTTCCTTCGGAAGTAGCCCGGAAAGATGTTTTCGGCTTCCTCCCCACAAAGCTCTTCTGACAAACGATATAACCCAGTTCCTCCAAAGCCCTTGTATGACTTGCCAGGTTACCGTCCGTCAGTGAAAGTAATTCCTTAAGAGTATTGAAATCGGCATCTTCATTTACCATGAGAACTGCCATAATACCCAAACGGACTTTACTTTCAAATGCCTTATTTATATTTTGAAATGCTTCTATCATCTATTATTTCCTTCTTTCGTACTGTAAATAAAACAACATGCCATATAAAATATGAAATCCGCCAAAACCAATTGTCCAAAACATTAAACCATGCCCCTCAAAGAAACAATCTGCAATACCCAAGCAAAGAAAAGCATATCCTAACCATGCTACATTGGAGTAAGTGAACTTAGACACATTGACTAAAGAAAGTCCATAGAAAAGTAACATCACAGAAGATACCAGTCCGTAATGTTCATGTAGCAGTAAAGCTATACAGAACAACCCTCCCGTCAACAACGGCAATGAAAAATTCCATGCAATACGATAGGTTAGTTTACTGAATAGCTTTTGTTGCATCTTCTTGGCCTTATACCAGGACAAGATACAAGCGGTAACAATTGAAACAATCAAAACCAGTGAAGCAACCATTATCAGTCCTTCCCTATTATCTTCTGATCTTAATAACTGACCGGCCACATAAGCGCCGGCTAATGCATACACTCCGGCCAATACAGCCGTCATTCCACTGAGAGATACGAACTTAGAAGATCTTTCCATCAATTCTTTTATCTCATTTACTGATTCTATTGCTTTATTTCTATCCATATAAAAAGTACTTTGTGTTGCAAAGTAAAATATAAAAAATGAAAGGAACAAAGAATATCGAGAAAAAATGTATTCAATGAGATTAAGCCGCATAAGAATCACTATATTTGCAATCAACCAATTATCAACAGTCATAGCCTAATGATGAAACAATTAATTGCTTGTTGCGGATTAGATTGCGAAAGTTGCGATGCCCGCATAGCTACTGTCAGAGATGACAATGAGTTAAGAGAAAAAACAGCTCAACTGTGGAGTAAGTTGAATAATATACCGGAGATTACGGCAGATACCATTAATTGTATGGGCTGTTGTGTGGATGGAGTGAAAACGATGTATTGCAGCGATATGTGTGCAATCCGCAAATGCGTAAACGAAAAAGGGTTTAACACCTGTGGTGATTGTAAAGAATTGGATAACTGCCAGATAGTGGGTCCAATTTTTCAGCATACTCCCAGTGCTAAAGAAAATCTTCTATAACATTTTATCGCATTCGTCAGCTTTACAACCTGTATATCATCTTATCTTTAAAATAAAAAAACAGCATTTGAGATCCTCCTATGCTGTTTCCTTTTCTCTTATTTGAATTAATACTGTCTTATCGTGATACCCTCCCTGATGTATTTCCTTGCATCAGGCTCTCTACTTCTTCCACCATCACATGATTAAAATCACCGTATACGGTATTCTTTAATGCAGAAGCAGCCAAAGCATATTCCAACGCTTTTTGATCATTATCCGGATACGTTATAAGACCATAAATCATACCACCGACAAAAGCATCACCGGCACCTACGCGATCCACCTCGCACTCGATATCATAAATACCAGTATGCTTCAATGTGTTATCAGAATAGAGAATGGCAGCCAGTAGATTATGATTGGAAGTAATGGAATTACGAAGTTCCAGAAAAGCCTTCTGGCAACGAGGAACAAGCTCCACCACCCGACGACCAAAGTCTTCAAAAGCAGGAAGATTTGCTTCAAACGTAATATCCTCAGCATCTACGGCTTTAAAACCGACAGGTTGTATGCCAAGTATCTCTTTATATTCCGGTTCGGCACCGAAAATGACATCACTGTATTGCACCAAAGGCTGCATGACTTCGGCAGCGGAACTCCCATAGTTCCAAAGTTTCTTACGGAAATTCAAATCACAGGAGATAGTCAATCCCATACGGTCAGCTATTTCAAGAGCCTCACGGCATGCATCGGCACCATCTTGTGACAAAGCCGCAGCAATGCCCGACCAATGAAACCAGCCAGCATCGGAGAATATCTTTTCCCAATCAATCATACCTGGACGCAATGTGGCAAAAGAAGAACCCTCACGGTCGTAAACCACATTGGAATTACGGAATGCCGCACCACTTTCCAGAAAATAAAGCCCCATGCGCTTACCACCAAAAACAATGCCTTCTGTACCTAAACCGTTAGCACGGAGCGAAGCTATGCAGGCACGTGCCACAGCATTGTCCGGCAGGCGGGTTACGAATTCTGTAGGAATACCAAAGTTAGCCAACGAAACGGCCACATTAGCTTCACTGCCACCGTAAGTGGCTATCATTTGATTGGTTTGTGAAAAACGAAGGAAATCAGGAGCAGTAAGCCTCAGCATTACTTCACCAAAAGTGATCACTTTCTTATCTGTGGCAATTTGTTTCTTGTACATACGTTGTCAATAATAAAGTTTAACTAAACACCAAAGTTGTATTTTTATTCCAAGTAAACGCAAAGATATAATAATATTTATTGGCGGAAAAGCAGGGATAAAACATAATCATCAGATTTGTTGTAACTTTGCAAAGTTTTAACTGATATAACAAACAGAATGAGTTCATTGAAAAAAATTCCCTCTCCTTTAGTTTCCCTCCTGCCTATCGTGCTGTTGGTAGGAATGTTATTTGCCACCATACATACATTCGGAAGTGACGCACTGGAAGGAGGTAGCCAGATTTCCCTACTGACCACTACTGCTTTTTGCGTATTCATAGGTATAACATTCTACCGTGTCCCCTGGAAAGATTACGAACTCGCTATTACAAATAATATTTCAGGAGTTGCTACAGCAATTATTATCTTGCTGATAATAGGTGCACTGAGCGGTGCATGGATGATAAGCGGCATTGTCCCTACCCTTATATATTATGGTATGCAAATTATTCATCCTGACTTTTTTCTGGCATCAACCTGTATCATCTGCGCACTAATCTCTGTCATGACGGGGAGCTCGTGGACAACAATCGCCACTATCGGTATCGCACTGATGGGTATTGGCAAAGCGCAAGGGTTCAACGAAGGATGGATAGCAGGAGCTATTATCTCCGGAGCATATTTTGGTGATAAAATCTCCCCGCTGTCGGAAACTACGATACTTGCTTCCTCCATAACAGACGTGCCCTTGTTCCGGCATATACGCTATATGTTAATTACAACCACTCCATCGTTGATTATCACACTGATTATCTTTACAGTAATGGGATTCGTCATCGAAACAAACTCTACAGCGCACATGGCGGACTTTGCCACATCACTTAAAGATACCTTCACAATCACTCCCTGGTTACTGATTGTTCCCTTGGTAACCGGAATACTTATTGCTCGAAAAGTTCCGTCCATCATTACCTTGTTCATATCCACTATGCTGGCAGGTATTTGCGCCATTATCTTCCAACCGGATTTACTACGTGAAATAGCAGGAGAAAATAACATCTTCAAAGGGGTAATGATGACATTCTACGGAAGCACCGGTCTGGATACCGGCAACAATATGCTGACCGACCTTGTGTCTACACGTGGCATGGCTGGCATGATGAATACAGTTTGGTTGATTCTTTGTGCCATGTGTTTCGGAGGTGCCATGACAGCAAGCGGTATGCTGGGTAGTATAACTTCAGTCTTTGTACGTTTCATGAAAGGAAGAGTCAGCGTTGTAGCATCCACTGTTTGCTCCGGACTGTTTCTCAATCTGACTACCGCCGACCAATACATTAGTATTATCCTCACCGGAAACATGTTTCGCAATATTTATGAGAAAAAAGGATATGAGAACCGATTATTGAGCCGTACTACGGAAGATGCTGTTACCGTGACCTCCCCTCTGATACCCTGGAATACCTGTGGAATGACGCAGGCAACGATATTGAACGTATCTACGCTGACCTATCTTCCTTATTGCTTTTTCAACATTATCAGTCCATTAATGAGCATCCTCGTTGCGGCCATCGGATATAAAATTGTGAAGCGTCCCGTGAACAATCCCGAATAAAGGTTGTTTTGCAATAAACGAACAAGAATCGTAAAACCTAAACATTAAAGAATTATGAAAAAGTTTATTGCATTAGTAGCATTAGTGATGATGAGTGCGGCAACAACCGCCATGTATGCACAAGAAAGTAGAGCGGAACGCCGCGCAGACCGTAAGGCTCAAAGAGACGCTGAACGCGCCCGCCTGAAAGCTGAAGAACAAGTAGCCGACGCAGTATCGTATGATGACGCTGTAGCCGCATTGAAAGCCCACCAATTCGTACTGGAAGCCGACCAGGTGATGTTCCGTAACGGACAGACAGCTTTCGTTAACTCTAACACCAACTTCGTACTGGTAAATCAAGGACGTGGTACCGTACAGGTAGCATTCAACACGGTATATCCCGGCCCTAACGGTATCGGTGGTGTAACTGTAGATGGTTCTACCTCGGATATGCAAATTACAACTGACAAGAAAGGTAACGTTAACTGCCAGTTCAGTATTCAGGGTATCGGTATCTCTGCACAGATTTTCATTTCGCTGACTAACGGTGGAAACAATGCTACCGTAACCATCAGCCCGAATTTCAACTCCAATACGATGACGCTGACTGGTAATCTCGTTCCATTAAGCCAATCCAGCATCTTTAAAGGACGTTCTTGGTAAAGCCCTTTACAATATATATATTTCCACTCCGCTGCAAATTGCCAGAAATGTGTACATTTGCAGCGGAGTTTTTATATTTTTGCATCCAAATATGAGAGAATTTATCATTGCAGACAACCAGGACATCACCAAAGCAGGTATGATGTTTCTACTCAGTAGTCAGAAAGACACAGCCTTGTTACTGGAAGCAGATAACAAAGCCGAATTAGTTCAGCAACTGCGTCTGCATCCGCAAGCAGTAGTGATACTGGACTATACGTTATTTGATTTTTCTGGTGCGGATGAGTTAATTGTCCTGCATGAGCGTTTTAAAGAAGCAGACTGGCTCCTTTTCTCTGATGAATTGAGTATGGAATTTCTCCGACAAGTATTATTCAGCAGTATGGCTTTCGGAGTAGTGCTAAAGGATAATTCAAAAGAAGAAATACTATCGGCATTGCAATGCGCTTCGCGAAAAGAACGTTTTATCTGTAATCATGTCAGTAATCTATTGCTGTCCGGCAGCAATGCATCTCCCGTACGCCACACGCTGAAAGATGATTTACTGACACCTGCCGAACGAAGTGTACTGAAAGAAATTGCTCTGGGAAAGACTACGAAAGAAATTGCGGCGGAGAAGAATCTTAGCTTTCATACGGTAAACAGCCACCGCAAAAACATATTTCGTAAATTAGGAGTGAATAATGTGCACGAAGCGACAAAATATGCTATGAAGGCAGGAATTGTGGATTTAGTGGAATACTATATATAAAAAGACTATTCAAATACCAATCTCTCCACTGCCGATACATATTCGGGAAGCTTCATCATATACGACACCGAATTGTCCGGGAGCAATACCCTGCAAATTTTCAGAAGATACAATACGATAGATCTCCCCTTCCCGTATCAGTTTTCCTTTCATAAATTCCGGTGTATGGCGGATTTTAAAAGTTACATCGACTTCCTGATTATGTAACCAGGGATTTTCTGTAATGAAATGAAAATCATGAATCTTAAATTCACGCCCGTACTGCCATTGGGTATCATATCCCCGTGAGACATAAAGAACATTTGCCTCAACGTCTTTCCGAATGACAAACCAAGGACCACCACTCAATCCCAATCCTTTGCGCTGTCCGATGGTATGAAACCAGTACCCCCGGTGTGTACCGATTTTCTTTCCAGTCTCCCATTCTATAACATCTCCTTGCCGTTCACCAAGGAAACGACGCACAAAGTCATTGTAGTTGATTTTTCCCAGAAAGCAAATACCCTGACTGTCACGGCGACGGGCAGTAGGCAGTCCTGCATTGCGGGCAATGTCCCGTACTTCCTGTTTCATCAATCCACCAAGGGGGAACATCAGTTTGGAGACTTGCAAATAATCAATCTGCGCAAGAAAATCGGTCTGATCCTTTACTGGATCGACAGCTGTGCCCAGCCATACCTTACCATCTTTATGGACCGTAGTGGCATAATGACCGGTAGCAGTAAAATCAAACTCTTTGCCTACCTTCTGTTCAAAGCAACCGAACTTAATGAAGCGGTTACACATCACATCCGGATTAGGAGTCAATCCACGACGAATTTTATCAATGGCATAAGCAGCAACTTGTTCCCAATATTCTTTCTGCAAATCTACCATTTCCAAAGGTAATCCGTAACGATGTGCAATAGCCGTAGCCATCTCCCAATCTTCTTCAGCAGCACAATCCATATAATCGGTGCCGTCCATTCCTATCTTAATATAAAAAAGAGACGGCCGATACCCTTGCTCACAAAGAAGGTGTACGACAACTGAACTATCAACACCTCCTGATAATAAAACAGATATATTCATTCAAAACAGTTTAGAATATTACTTACAATAAATAAATATTAGAAGCACAATTGTATATTTAGCCTATCTCAGTCGTATACTTAGGGTACCTCAGTATCATACTTAGGGTATCTCAGTATAGGACTGAGATAGGAACATTATAACAGCACTGATAACCAAGCAATTACAAACCTCCCCTTCAACATCAATAAATCAGAACAAACAATCGGCAAAAAATAAGAAATAGACTCATTACTGTAGGGTTATGAGTTAAATGATAAATAATCTTTTAGACGCGGATGACACGGATGATGCGGATCTTTTTTTTATCCACTTTTATAGCGCAGCCTTTTAAATCCGCGTTATCCGTGTCATCCGCGTCTAAAAAATAATATACCGAATGGCGCCAATCAGCCAAGTCATCCAGCAAATCAGCAATATGCTCCGTACCGATAGACAGACGCACCGTTCCCGGCTTAATGCCTTGTTCTTCCAACTCCTGTTCATTCAACTGCGAATGTGTAGTGGTAGCCGGATGGATAACGAGCGACTTAACATCCGCTACATTTGCCAGAAGTGAGAAAATTTGTAGGTTATCAATAAATGTCTGTGCCTCTTTCACCCCACCCTTTACTTCAAAAGTAAAGATAGAACTTGCACCATTGGGAAAATACCTTTGATACAATGCATGATCCGGATGTTCCGGCAATGACGGGTGATTCACCGCTGCCACTTTAGGATGTTTCTTCAAGAAATCAACCACCTTCAATGCATTCTCTACATGACGTTCCACACGGAGGGAAAGTGTTTCCAGTCCCTGCAATAAAATAAAAGCATTAAATGGACTGATGGTAGCACCCGTATCACGAAGCAGGATAGCGCGAATTCGAGTAACGTAAGCCGCAGCACCCGCAGCTTCAGTAAAACGTATGCCATGGTAGCAAGGCTCCGGTTCTGTCAGTTGAGGAAATTTGCCCGAAGCAGCCCAATCGAACTTACCGCCGTCCACAATCACGCCACCTAAGGAACTGCCATGGCCACCGATAAACTTCGTAGCGGAGTGTACCACGATATCTGCTCCATGCTCAATAGGCCGTATCAGGTAAGGTGTGCCAAATGTATTATCAATGATCAATGGAATCTTATGACGATGTGCTATTTCAGCAACAGCTTCAATATCAATAATGTTGGAGTTTGGGTTACCCAGAGTTTCAATATATACAGCCTTTGTATTCTCCTGTATAGCCTTCTCAAAGTTCAAGAGATCAGCAGGATCTACAAAAGTAGTAGTCACTCCGTAGGCAGGCAGAGTATGCTCCAACAGATTATACGTTCCCCCATAGATGGTTTTAGCCGATACGATATGATCTCCGGCACGAGTAATATTCTCTAAAGCGTAAGTCACGGCAGCTGCACCCGAAGCAACCGCCAATCCGGCAACGCCACCTTCTAAAGCAGCTACACGTGCTTCGAACACACCTTGTGTAGAGTTAGTCAAACGGCCATAGATATTGCCCGGATCTTGCAAACCAAAGCGTGCAGCAGCATGGGCAGAGTTGCGAAATACATACGAAGTAGTCTGATAAATGGGCACGGCACGTGCATCAGTAGCCGGGTCGGGTTGTTCTTGTCCTACATGGAGTTGAAGCGTCTCGAAATGCAATTTCTTTGTTTCCATTGTCTTTGTATTTTTTAGGATTAATTGATTGAGTGCAAAGATAATGGGATGTTATGACATGGGCAATGACACAAGATAGGGAATTTTATACCACATTTATGGTAGATAAACAAACTATTCGCTAAATTTGCAACGAAAACCAAACGATAGATACAGATGAGAAGAAGGAATATACAGCTTTTCCTACTATTGGGAGTCCTTGCATTGACGAGCTTATTCTCTTGCGGAGTAGACCGTTGGCCGGAATATTACAAATGGACCGGACGCGATCTATGGATAGACAGCGTCATGAGAGAAGAATATCTGTGGTTTGAAGACATACCCGACTCAAAAAACGTGAATTATTTCCTTGCCCCGGAGGCTTTTTTAAAATCAATAAGATCATCACTTGATAAAGATTACTCCAGTGTCGATACATTGTATGCCACTCCTACACCGAGCTATGGCTTCGACTATTCCCTATATCGGATAAGCGGTAATGATACCGCCTATAATGCACTTATCACATACGTCATTCCCGAATCTCCAGCTTCCGAAGTCGGATTAAAGCGAGGCGAATGGATCATGCAAATCAACGATGATTATATCACCAAAAAAACGGAGAAACTACTGACTGAAGGTGAAAATCAGAAACTATTGTTAGGAAAATATGTTTCAGCTGTCAATGACGAAGGAGAAGATGAAAGTAAGATTGAATCTTATCGTGACGTAGTTCTTCCTGCCGCCCGTCCCGTAGAGGACGTCGCCATACCTGCTTACGACGTTTACTCCAGTGGAAGTATAAATGTAGGTTACTTGGCATACAACAGCTTCAATAAAGAAGATAATAGTGAGCTACTCCAACTATCGCAGTTCTTTAAAGATAAGGATATAACAGATTTGGTTATTGACTTGCGCTACAATGCCGGTGGAGAAATGGAGTGCGTACAACTTCTGGCAGATATTTTGGTACCTGCCGACAAATTGAACAGTCCCTTCGCCTCACTGGAATATAGCCAGAAGCGAAAATATAAAGACCACGAACTCACACTCGACAGCAAGCTTTTGCAAGGAGGTGTGAACCTAAATCTATCGAAAGTGTATGTTCTGACAAGCAGTACAACTGCTGCCGCTTCGGAAATGCTCATTAATTGTTTGAGACCGTACATGACAGTAATAACTATAGGCACCACAACCAAGGGAGAAACCGTAGCAACAGAAAGTTTCCCCAGCAATCAATTCTTATGGGTGCTTCGCCCTGTTGTATGCCAAGTATTCAATTCAGAAGGTGAGGCGGACTACACCAAAGGTTTCACACCGAATTATGCAGTCAGTGAACTGAGTGATTTTGCAAAAGTACTGCCATTAGGAGATCCTAACGAGGCTTTGTTCAGTGCAGCAATAGGTATCATCGATGGTAGTATCGTGCTCCCTGAACCTAAACCAGAACCCGAAACTCAAATGACAGTAGTGAAAAGTGTGAAAGTAAAGCGCTATTTCCGCAATGGTCTTATCATTAAATAACCCAGAATGAAGAAGAATATTTTCATAGCTTTACTATTCATAGGAGGATTGACAGCTTGTAGTGACAATGACGAGGGCTCAGATATACCCGATAATCCGGGATATCCTGTAACTCATTTCTCTAAAATAGAATTAAAGGAAGTCAAGGAAGAGCCAGGTGCACCAGCTGTTACTGTTACTCAGACTTACGATTATAGTGCCGGTCGATTGATTAACTTTACATCTACACAAAGTTTCGTAGCTGGAGGAGAATTGTTTAAGATAGAAAATGCAACAAATGTTGTTTATGGAGATCATCAGGCTGTAGTAACAGATGAAATTAATAATATCTCGACCTACGATAAAGTAGATGACATCACGCAAGGCATCGTAGTAACAGATGAAATTAATAATATCTCGACCTACACGTTGGATGATAATGGCTATGCTATAAGTTGCGTGCGCCAAGAAATGGATGGTAAAATACGCTCTTATACTTTCGATTATCTTATCAATACAGAGGGAAAATACTTCCTGAAAAATATAACAGAAACATTAGACGGAAATAAGTCCTATTCTTCTATCAACATAGATTATAGTAGCTATAGAACACTACGCATCACCCAGCAGGTTGACAAGTCCGAACAAACTTACATAGCCAGCACATCTACCGGCAATGAAATAGCCAACACTTCAGAGATTCCGTACCTATTCCTGACAGATCTATATCCTCTTTCATTCCACTCGGTTGCCATTTATGGAAAATTCTTGGGAGATGCATACAATACTCTGATTACTGATCTCAGACCAGAGGATAACAGTGGAAGTAACGAAACCACCACTTACACTTATAGGTTCGACAAGAAAGATGTCGACATCTCATGCAGCGAGTTAACCAAAAGTTACGGTACGGACTATGCACGTACCGTAGATTATATCATGAAATAAACTAAGGATATTACTTCTTGAAGAATTTATCGAAGAAGAGAATCTGATAGTCAATAGAATTATTCCAGTATTGCCCGTTATGCCCACCAGGACGGGTAATGAAATCATGGCTGATATTTTTTTCCAGCAGAACCTTATGTAATGCTTTATTCACTTCCAAAAAGAAATCTTGTTCACCACAATCAATAATCAATGCCAGATCACCATCCTTGATTTTATCAACTTGAGTAATCACTGTATGCTGATCCCATAAAGCCTTATTAGACTCATAATCACCGAGTTGTTTGTTCATCTCCCAATTCTTCGGAAAAGGGCGAATATCCACTCCACCACTGGTACTTCCTCCTGCACCAAATATCTCTTTATGACGGATTGCAAGCCACAAAGCACCATGTCCACCCATGCTCAATCCAGTAATGGCTCGTCCATTTTTCTCTGGAATAGTAGCATAGTTTTTATCTGTATATTTCACCAGTTCCGAAGCTACAAAAGTTTCATAACGATAAGCCTGATTTTTAGGGCTATCCCAATACCAACTGTTCTTACCATCAGGACATACAAAGATAATTCCTTTTTCATCTGCAATCTTAGGTAACTCCGGTTTCAATCCTACCCAACTACGTGCATTACCACCATAGCCGTGCAACAAATAAACTACCGGACAAGCCTCAGCTTCCTCACCCAATGCTTTATCAGGGAGTACATATACCACTTGTACTTCTTTATTCATGGATGGGCTTTTTACCATAATGGTATCTACTCGTGCCGCCTGTGTCGCAACAACTGAAAACAGCAATAAAACGCTAAATAAAATTTGTTTTCTTTTCATGTCTTTCATTCTTTAATAATCTCTATAAATAGGCAGCAATATTAGTAATAAAATTCAAAAAATTAGTAATTTTGCAATATAAACTATTCATAACCTATATGGAATTTATTATTATTCTATTTTTATTAGTGCTGAACGGTGTCTTTGCCATGTATGAAATAGCGTTGGTGTCATCCAGCAAAGCACGACTCGAAACCCTCGCAGGAAAGGGAAACAAAAGAGCCAAAGGAGTACTGAAACAGTTGGAAGAGCCCGAGAAGTTTCTTTCTACCATTCAGATTGGTATCACACTTATCGGTATTGTATCCGGTGCTTTCGGTGGTGTAGCCATTGCCGACAATGTAGCACCGTTATTCGCCTCCATTCCTGGAGTCGCTCCCTATGCTAAAGACCTTGCCATGATTACAACAGTGGCAATCATTACGTACCTTTCACTCATCATCGGTGAGTTGGTACCCAAGTCCATAGCACTGAGTAATCCGGAACGATATGCAACTCTACTTAGTCCGGTCATGATTTTACTGACCAAAGTGTCTTATCCATTCGTCTGTTTACTCAGTTTCTCAACCAAGATAGTGAATAAACTAATCGGCCTGAACAATGGAGAAGAACGTCCCATGACACAGGAAGAATTAAAAATGATTCTGCACCAAAGTTCAGAACAGGGTGTTATTGATAAGGAGGAAACGGAAATGTTACGGGACGTATTCCGATTCTCAGATAAGCGGGCCAATGAACTGATGACTTACCGCCGTGACCTTGTCGTACTACATCCTACATACACACGTGATGAGGTACTACACATTATCCGCGAACAACATTTCAGCAAATACCTGTTGGTAGAGAAAGGAAAAGATGATATTATCGGAGTAGTGTCCGTCAAAGATATTATTCTGATGTTAGGCAATGATCACCCCTTCGATTTACGTGGTATCGCGCGCTCTCCCCTGTTTATTCCGGAAAGTTTATATGCCAAGAAAGTTTTAGAGCTATTTAAGAAGAACAAAAATAAGTTCGGAGTTGTTGTAGACGAGTATGGTAACACAGCAGGCATTATCACCTTGCATGATCTGACGGAAAGTATCTTCGGAGACATCCTTGAAGAAAACGAAATGGAAGAAGAAGATATCGTCACCCGGCAAGATGGCTCGATGCTCGTTGAGGCTTCTATGAATGTAGATGATTTTATGGAAGAGATGGGTATCCTGAGCTATGATGATCTGAAAGAAGAAGACTTTACCACACTAAGCGGTCTCGCCATGTTCCTCATCGGGCGGGTACCTAAAGCAGGAGACTTGTTCAGCTACAAGAACCTACAGTTTGAAGTTGTGGACATGGATCGTGGACGAGTGGATAAACTGCTCGTTATCAAAAAAGAAGAGGAAGAATAGTGTGAATTTGCATTATATATTAACTTAAACCATTAAAGCAATGAAAAAAGTAATGATGATTGCAGCCATCGCTGCTGCATTGGTATCCTGCCAATCAAAAGGAACCCAGAACAATGATTCCGCCGTAGGTGAAGGAGTGTTGACAGTTGCCGGGAATGATTCTTCTGCCGTAGCCGTATACGAAGGTCTTCTTCCTGCTGCCGACGGCCCGGGTATCCAATACGTATTGAGCGTGGACAGTGTAGGTCCTGACGGAGAAAGCGGTTATACTTTGGTTACTACTTACTTGGATGCGGAAGGTCAAGGAAAGAACAAGAGCTTCACTTCCAAAGGTAAGAAACAAGTCATCAAGAAGACAGTGAACAACAAACAAAAGACAGCCTACAAACTGACACCGAGTGATGGTGACGCTCCCGTCTACTTCGTAGTAGTGAACGATACCACTTTACGTTTGGTTAACGATAGTCTGCAAGAAGCTGTCAGCGACCTGAACTACGATATTATTCAAGTGAAGAAATAATCAGCAAAACATTTCATGTGGGGGAGCCAACTTTTGTTTGGTTCCCCTTTTTTTATCCCTTTCCAATAACGCTGAACCAAGAATGTACTATTTTCATATAAAAATGGAGTAACTGAAACAATATATATAATGATTGGAATAATATTTTAAGTCCATTATCATTGTTACGCATATCTTTGTCCTATCCAATAAAGAGAGAGGCTCATAGAGAAACTATTATTCTTACTATATAAATAGAAATTAAATTCATAGGCTTTTTAAATTCATAGTTAGTTGGTAAATAGGTATTATCTCATAGGTTATTAAGGTAGATTGTTAATTGAAAGCGACTGTTGTGAGGCAGCCGCTTTTATTTTTTATAATGCTTCAGACAAAAGTGAAACGAAAATCAATTACCAATGTGCAGTTCACCCGATATCTGATAGCCTCTCACATCGGTTATATTGACATACCAGGTAGTAATACCTGCTGGCAGAGGAATTCTCCATTTATTCTTCTCTACCTTACTTTCTATTGCTTGCCAATGATATTTCTCCCGTTCCTGTCCTGAATCTGTAGTGTAATGCAAGGTGGCCTTCTCCACAGGAGTAGATGAAATGATCTCGCCTGATACAAGTCCTTCTTCTACTTTCTCATTTGTTATTTGGGCCAAAGGCTTCACATCACGAAGATATTGATCTATAAATGCAGCTATCTCTTCACTTTGCCAACCATATTTGTGACTATGGCGCAAACCTTGTTTTATCAATAACCCGGACTGTGAAGCCAATACTGCACTCCGTGCCATAGATGGCAGATAAAAATGTACGTCATTGGTTCCGTTTATAAACAATATCGGCCTCTCCATCCGGGGTAAATAGTTGGATGGATCATACTGTTTCAGCCATATTTCTCTTTGTTCGTCAGGCAAACCATCCAGTTGTTGTTTCATTCGCCCGCTTTCAGAAAGAAACCCACAACCGTAGACAGGAACGGCTACCCGAAACCGAGAATCTAATGAAGCTGCAATGCAAGTCAATACCCCACCCCAACTTATACCAGTAATGGCAGTACGCTCCACATCGACTTCCGGGAAGCTCAGAAGTAGAGAATGCGCATTGAAAATATCGCTGACAGCCTGATATACCCACTGTTCTTTTTGAGGTAAAGTGACATCAAAATAAGGTGTCTCCTTTTCATTTTCATCAAAGCCTCCATCAATGTGTTTTTTATCCGGACCATTACCACGCGTGTCTAAAGCAAGGGCTGCATATCCCCGCTTTGCCCACATTACAACCCATTCCCGGAAAGCTGTCCCACCACCGCCATGTACCAGTATAATCCCCGGTAACTTTTTCTCCTGAGAGCTGTTGCCTTGTAACATAGTAGGGGTAGCATAATAGGCAAAAACAGATTTAGCCTGTCCTTTATAAGAAACAGATTCGAATATAAGAGAACGTATAGAATCCTCTTTTACTACCCGACAGGCAGGAGTACTAAGAAAGTCCTCTCCATTCCATATTGTATTTCTCACTTGTACTTGTGCCGATACACTTAATCCACTCAAATACAAACAGAAATAAATGATGATAATCCTAAAACTGCAATTTATACTCATAACATCATTCTACCTTTAATGCAATCTTTTGTTTCGGAAGCCCCTTAGATTCTACTGTAAGTACTACTTTTCCCTGCTTCATATACTGGCTACGCAAAATGACTAATGCCAAACCGTTATAAGCATCTCTTTCTGATAACTGGAATGGTAATAGGCTGGTTGCGTCTCCATTATCTGTAGCTATAATCTCAGCAGGCCCTGTTACAGAAAACTTCAAATGATTCTTAGAACGAGGAACAACACGACCTTGAGAGTCCACAACAGCTACACGGATAAATGATAAATCAGTACCATCATTTTTAAGCTCTGTTTTCTCTGCCGTTACTTGTAAAGCGACTGGTTTTCCAGTGGTCTCTACAAGCTCTTCCGCCCACTTCTGACCGTTCTTATAAGCTATGGCTTTCAAACTTCCCGGTTCATAACGTACATCATCCCAGGTCAAACGGTCATACGAATGAGCTTTCTCTCTACGCCCCAGTGACTTACCATTCAAAAACAGTTCAACAGCATCTCCCGAAGTATAAATATGAACGGGAGTTATTTCACCAATCCGCTCTTGCCAGTTCCAATGAGGCAATATATGCACAGTAGGCACATCAGGACGCCAATAACTCTTATAGTTGTAATAACGATCCTTCGGAAAACCACATAAATCGACAATACCAAAATAAGAACTGCGGGAAGGTGTCTTAATTTTGCCTAACTCTTCCAATTCCTTTCGAGCCTTTTCTAATTCATTCGGATCACTGAAGTTTAACAAATTGGTCAGGTCTTTATTATAAGGAGTAGGCTCACCCAAATAATCGAATCCAGTCCACACAAACTCACCACTCATAAACGAATATTCTTCATTCATTTTAAATTGAACCTCAGGAGCACATCCCCATCCTATAGTTGTCATATCATACGATGAAAGCTGGAAGCCGGAACGGCTATCGTTAACGTCAGTAGTTACAGGGAAGAAATATTCCCCACGAGAACTCGTTGCAGAGGAAGTTTCACTGGCATGATAACGGCGAGTAGGATTCTGCTCTTTAAAAACCGGGTAAGTTTTATGGAAATAGTTCAGACCAAATATATCCACCTGATTCACAATATCACGGAAAACAGCATCCCGCTTATTACACCCTAAAGAAGTAGGCCGTGTAGGATCTTCATCGTGACAGTAAGCTGTCAGGTTACGAGCTATTATGACTCCCTGATCAGTCGTCTGATCAGGCATTTCATTACCTATACTCCACATAATTACAGAAGGATGATTACGATAATGACGTACCAATGAGCGCATATCTGCTTCACTCCAATCATCAAAAAGAAGATTATAATCATTCTTGCGTTTCCCTTTTTGCCAAGTATCTGCTAATTCAAGCTGCATCATCAGTCCCATACGGTCACAGAGAGCAACCAACTCCGGTGCCGGTGGGTTATGTGAAGTACGAATGGCATTTGCACCCATCTCTTTCATGATACGCAACTGCCTTTCGGCAGCCACTTCATTAAAAGCAGCGCCCAAAGCGCCCAAATCATGATGCATACACACACCTTTAATAGCTACCTTTTGTCCATTCAGCATGAAACCTTGGTCATGGGTAAATTCAATTGTACGAATTCCAAAAGGAGTTTCATAACTATCCATTTCTTTTCCATCCATGAATACCCGGCTGACCGCTACATAGCAATTCGGAGTATCAATATCCCACAACTTCGGTTTATCTACTTTAAATTGAAAGCGGGCACTCGACCAGCTATCTTTTTTAATCGCAATATCCTTAGTCATACTTTGAGTCACCTCTTCCCCCACAGGACGTCCATCTTTCCCTTGCAGATATACACTTGTCTGCAACTTTACCTGAACATCTTTTCCAGCATGATTCTCAATATTCACTCCCATTTCCATAACAGCAATTTCAGAATCAACCTGCTGGTTTCGTACAAAAGTTCCCCATTGCTCCACGTGAACAGGAGACGTTTTCACTAACCATACATTCCGATAAATACCACTACCCGGATACCAACGTGAAGTATCGTCCGGATTATCCAATCGAATAGCCAACACATTCTTTTGTCCGGCCTTTATATAAGGTGTCAGATCAAGACGAAAAGAAGCATAGCCATAAGGCCATCCACCCACATATTGCCCGTTACACCACACGGAAGCGTATGACATCGCCCCATCAATATCAAGATAAATTTGTTTCCCGGCATCATCCTGCGATAACTCCAGTGTTTTACGATACCAGCGTATCCCCCAATAAGGTAACTTTCCAGTCGAACCGTTATAGTCAATATTGAAAGGCCCTTCAATAGCCCAATCATGGGGTAAATTCAGATGTCGCCATTCACTATCATCAAAATCAGATTTTACATAGGCTATATTTTCTCCCGGATTGCCTTCCGGTCTCTGATACCTCTTCCCAAATATAATAAAGTCATTGGCACAAGGTAATAAATAAGGCTTTAGTCTAGAGTAATGTAATGCAGCACCTACCCCATCCGGATCATCTATCTGATAACGCCAGTCACGATTAATGTTTATGCGCTCACGCACCATTGAGGTATTTGCACAAACAGCATCTCGCCCCACAATGAGTACAAAACTCAATAAAATAAGAAATCTGTTTTTCATACTATTCTGTTAAATTGTTAGCACTACAAAAGTAAGGAATAGAAAGATAGACGATTATCAATATTATCTATGTTTCTGTTAATACTGTCTCAAATATCTTTTAATATGGACCTTATTTATCAACTTTGTATGCAAATAGCATGTTGCTAAATACAGTTTCAATTCATAGTTAATAACCAACAAATTTAAAAAGCCATGTACAAATATTCTAAGGATGGAGTTTCCGTACTCACAGTATTAGATAAAAGAAAACAAAAGATGAATGGATTATTTCCCATAAAAGTACAAGTTATCCACAACAGAAAACAGAAATATTACTCCACCGGGCAAGAAGTTTCTATTAGAGACTGGGAAGTATTACCACATACCAAAAATCGTCACTTATCTGAAGTACGGCGTAACATCGAAAATAGTTTTTCTTTAATCAGGCAGCAAGTCGAATTTCTATCTTTTCAAGGTGAATTTCATTTTGACATCTTAAATGCACGCTTAGGTAGATATTCTGATTTTTCAGTGAATGCTTTATTTCATAAGAAGTTAGAGGAGTTAAAGGAAAATGGACAAGCCAATACTTATCTGTCTTATAAAGGTTCATTAAACAAAATAGAACAGTTTGCAGGAAAGCACATTTCTTTTCATGAAATTACCATCAACTGGTTAAACCGTTTTGAACATCACTTATCCGCGTTAGGAATCAGCTACTCCAGCATGGGATTTTATTTCAGAAATCTCAAATGTATTCTCAATATAGCACGTAAAGATGGTATCATCAAAGAAAGTCAGTATCCTTTTGGAAAAGGAAAGTATGAAGTACCCACTGGATGTGGACGCAAATTGGCATTAAACCTGAAAGAAATAAAGAAAATTATTACTTATAATGATGGAACCCAAAAGACTGAAATTTATCGTGATATGTGGTTCTTCTCTTATTTATGTAATGGCATTAATTTTCGTGATTTATTATACTTACAGTACTCCAATATCATCAATGGAGAAATCTGCTTCATACGTGCAAAAACAGCCAGAAACACCAAACACAGTAAGATTATCCATGCAGTCATCACGCCCGAGATGCAAAAGATAATAGAGAAATGGGGGAATCCACCTAAGTCACCTGAAACTTATATTTTTCCTTTCGCTACCGGAAAAGAAAATCCGTTTGAAAGAGTAAAACTGGTAAGGGATGTTGTCACTGAATGTAATCAGATACTTTATAAAATTTCCCATAAGACAGGCATTCCACGCGTCACGACCTATTCAGCGCGTCATTCATTTGCAACAGTATTAAAGCGCAGTGGTGTCAACATTTCCTACATATCTGAAAGCCTTGGGCATTCCAATTTAGCTATTACCGAAAACTATCTCGCAAGTTTTGAAGCTGAAGAAAGGAAAAAGAATTCAATACTCTTAACAAGGTTCGATCTATAAAACAAATATGTATATGTAAATAGCATGTTCCGTAGTGACGGACAAAAACTATTTCCATCTCTTTCTTTTCACAAGATCAAAATAATAACTGCTTTTCATAGACAGAGTTTAAAATGATGTATTGATATTATGTAAAAACAATCTATTATGAACAACTCAAAAAGAATTCTAGGTGAAATCCCTTGTTAATTTAAGTCTAATTAAAAAAA
>QWCH01000109.1_pt1 | contig 130658 bp, 104 predicted proteins | sample 1972671 | NCBI WGS metagenome assembly QWCH01 (sample SAMN09866713, study PRJNA288562) | Human gut metagenome isolate term3_stool, whole genome shotgun sequencing... | isolation source: gut | host: Homo sapiens | place: USA: California
GTAAGTAGTCAAGTAGTAAGTAGTCAAGTAGTAAGTAGTCAAGTAGTAAGTAGTCAAGTAGTAAGTAGTCAAGTAGTAAGTAGTCAAGTAGTAAGTAGTTAAGTAGTAAGTAGTCAAGTAGAAATGACTTGTCTGATATATTTTCCTTAACTATTTGCTACTTAATCACTCAACTACTTACTACTTGACTACTTAACTACTTGACTACTTATTACTTAACTACTTATTACTTAACTACTCTTTATCAAAAATAGATTTTGCAATGCCCATTTCGAGCCCGCGCAATTCTGCCAGTCCCCGAAGACGACCGAGACATGAATAGCCCGGATTGGTCTTTTTCTTCAAATCATCAATCATCTGATGGCCGTGATCCGGACGCATGGCAATGGAACATTTGCGACGTTGCTGCAACTTCAACAAGTTTTTCATGACGTTGTACATATCCACATCTCCTTCCAGATGATTGGCTTCGTAGAAATTGCCTTCGGCATCACGCTGGGTACTACGCAGATGGACAAAATTAACGCGGTCTCCCTGACGTTCCATTATTCCGGCAAGATCATTGTCGGCACGTACACCAAAAGAACCGGTACAGAGACAAAGGCCGTTCGATTCATTAGGAACCGCTTCTATCAATTTAATGAAATCCTCCTCCGTGCTCATGATACGGGGCAGACCCAAAATGGAGTAAGGAGGATCATCCGGATGGATCACCAACTTCACCCCCACCTCATCGGCCACCGGAGCAATCTCTTTCAAGAAGAAGATAAGATTGGCACGGAGCTTTTCGGCATCGATATCATTGTATCTGTCGAGGGCTTCTTGGAATTGCTCAACGGTGAAACTCTCTTCGGAACCGGGAAGACCGGCAATCATATTACGGACAAGAAGTTTCTTGTCGTCTTCGCTCATCTGTTCGAAACGGGCTTTCGCCTTGGCAATTTCTTCGGCTGTATAATCCTTCTCGGCATTGGGGCGTTTGAGGATGAACAGATCGAAAGCCACAAAAGCCGCCTTTTCAAAACGAAGGGCTTTAGAACCGTCGGGCAGAGTATAAGCAAGATCCGTACGGGTCCAGTCGAGCACCGGCATGAAATTGTAAGTGACAACCATCACTCCACACTTCGCCAGATTACGGATGCTCTCTTTATAATTCTCGATATATCTCATGAAATCTCCGGTCTGAGTCTTGATATGTTCGTGTACGGGTACACTTTCGACTACCGACCAGGTAAGACCGACTTCTTCAATCATCTGCTTCCGCTTCATGATCTCCTCCACTGTCCACACTTCTCCGTTAGGGATGTGATGAAGGGCATTTACTATTCCGGTGGCACCGGCCTGCTTGATATCCCACAGGTTTACAGGGTCATTAGGACCGTACCAGCGCCAAGTTTGTTCACATAGGTACATAATAATTTTATTTACGATTTGACGATTTACGATTTACGATTGAAATTACAGTTATTTCAAGCTATTAGCTACTAACTTCTAACTCCCACCTCCCAATCAAATTGAGAAAGCATCGAAGCCACCGTCGATAACAGCTACAGTACCGGTTACGAATTTTGAGGCATCGCTGATAAGATATTGGATAGTTCCGTACAAGTCTTCCGGTTCACCGAAACGGCCAAACGGAGTATGAGCTAAAATTGTTTTGGAACGATCGGTCAAAGAGCCGTCAGGGTTTGTCAATAGAGCACGGTTCTGGTCGGTGAGGAAGAATCCGGGGGCAATGGCATTGACACGAAGGCCGTCACCGAATTTAAGAGCCAGTTCACCGGCCATGTATTTGGTGAAATTGGCTATTGCAGCTTTGGCTGTTCCGTAACCGACCACACGAGTCAACGGACGGAGTGCAGATTCTGAACAGAAGTTGACGATGCTGCCTTTTTTCTGATCGACCATGATACCGGCAAATACCATTGTAGGCAAAACGGTTCCGAAAAGGTTTAAATCGACCACCTTTTTGAAAGCGTCGATCTCAAGATCAAAGAAAGTTTTGTCCGGTGCAATGGTGGCTCCCGGCATATTTCCGCCGGCGGCATTCAGCAATACATCGATGCGGCCGTAAGCTTTCATGATTTCCGCTTTATTTCCTTCGAGTACCTCTTTATTCATGACATCGGTATAAAGAAACATGGCGTCTCCCCCCTCCGCTTTGATGCCTTGCACCAGAGCATTTCCGGCTTCTTCACTGCGGTCGAGAATAACAATCTTAGCTCCCTCTTTTGCCAGATAGGCAGCAATACCTTTACCTAAAATACCGGCTCCACCGGTGATAACAACAACTTTGTCTTTTACACTAAATAATTCGTTCATGATTTCCTGTTTTATAAAGTTATAATTTCTTATTCAGATAATATTTCAGATTCTCTTTAATGAGAATATCTATCGGCATCAGATTTACCTTATCGGGACGCTGCTTCAACACAAGATAATTGCATAAAGACTTAATGCCATCGTATCCCTGCTGTTCCGGTCGTTGGGCTATCAAGGCCGTGATAATGCCTTCGGACAGTAATTGAGTATTCTTCCCTATCAAGTCATAGCCTACCAATTTGACATTTTCCAACCCTCTCTCTTTAAGGTAATTTCCCAAAATATAACAGGTTGAATTGAAAATAACCGCTCCCTCGATCCGGGGATTGGCACGGAATATCTCATCGAGTCTGGCAAAATTATAATCCGTATCGTCTATCCTTAATTTCACTTCATGGATATTTCCTTCAAATCCCTGTTCGGTGAGATATTGGCAAAAGCCTTCCCTCCGGTTCTTCCCCTGATTGGAGTCGTTCTTGCCGCTATGCACAATCCGGGATATCAGAATATCCGAATGGCTGCCAAGCTGGCTCATCAGCAATTTGGCCGCAATGAATCCGGCATCATAAGACTCCGTACCGAAATAAGCAAGCTGATGCTCACCCACAATATTAGAGTCCACATAAACGTAAGGAATATCCCGGGCATCGAGTTCGCGCGAAAGACGGACTACGGAATCGGTGAACAAAGTGGCAATCAGCACGCCGTCAATATCTTCTTCATCAAAAAGAGTACGCACAATTGCATCAAAGGTATGGTTGTCGTACTGGTCAAAGAAAAGTTTGGTAACATTGACATTGTAAAATTCGGTCTCGGAAGCGGCTTTGTCTATCCCTTCGGAAATGGCTTCCCAATATTCTCCCGGTTTAAAAGAAGGAGTAATGGCAAGGAAATGGTACTGCTTTTTAGAAGCTAAGGAACGGGCCATCAGATTAGGCTGATAATTCGCTTTCTCAAGGATCGCTCTTACTTTTTTCTCATTTTCCTCCGACACACGGCCACGGTTATGTATCACCCGGTCTACCGTGCCAACGGATACACCGGCCATTTCGGCAATGTCTATAATGCGAATGTTTGGAGATTCTTTGTTCATAGGATAAATACCTTAAAACTCTTTTTCTTCTGCAAAAGTAAAATGAATAACCCGGATAAGCAATAGTGTGTACGCACACACATTCTGCAATAAAAACAATATAACACTATATATCAACAGTTTAATAATTATCTAATAGTAATAATATGTTTTCAAACATATAAAGAATGGAAATTTCATCCCAACGCAGGTTATTCCGGTAATATACCTTATTATGGTGATTGCATCATATACTATATCCGATATTCGATCTATGCAGATTACCTAATAGTAGCGATTGTGCAAATGACGATAAATAAAGACCTTTGCAACGCATTAAAAACGTTTAATACACAAAGGATATTTTGAAAACAAGAAGCCTAAAATTAACTCTGACTTTTTTGATAATTGCCTGTCTATCGACTTCTGCATATGCGCAACACAGGGCAATGCTCTCCGGCAAAATTATATCTGCCGAGAATAAAGAAACCATTGATTTTGCCACTGTCTACCTGAAAGGTACACAATTCGGCTGTACTACTAATGAAAAAGGAATCTATCATCTGAAAGCCCCCGCAGGAGACTATACATTAATCGTATCTGCCGTAGGATTCGAAACGGTAGAGAGAAAAGTGCACCTGACCGAAGGGGAAAGAAACAAATTAAACATCGTGATAAAACCGTCTACTACCGAACTGGATGAAGTGGTGATAACTTCTACGGGAGTCAGCCGAATCAAAAGATCGGCATTCAACGCAGTGGCTGTCGATACAAAAGAACTTCAGAATACAACGAAGAATCTGAGCGACGCATTGGCCAAAGCACCGGGAATGAAACTCCGTGAATCGGGCGGCGTAGGTTCGGACATGCAGCTCATGCTGGACGGTTTTAGCGGCAAGCACGTCAAGGTGTTTATTGACGGTGTACCACAGGAAGGTGTAGGAAGCTCTTTCGGCTTGAACAACATCCCTGTAAACTTTGCCGACCGCATCGAAGTATACAAAGGGGTGGTACCGGTAGGTTTCGGTACGGATGCCATTGGCGGAGTGATCAATATCGTCACCAACAAGAAACGTCAGCGTTGGTTTCTGGATGCTTCCTACTCCTACGGTTCGTTCAATACACATAAATCTTATGTCAATTTCGGACAGACTTTCGGTAACGGGCTCACTTACGAGATCAATGCTTTCCAGAACTATTCGGACAACGATTATCATGTATATGCTCCGGTAGAAGATTTTGAAACCGGCAGAATCGATAAGGATAAGAGGGTACGTGTAAAGCGTTTCAACGACACTTACCATAATGAGGCCGTTATCGGTAAAATCGGAATCGTGGATAAAAAATGGGCGGACCGTCTGATGTTCGGTTTTACCTATTCGCACATGTACAAAGAGATACAGACGGGGGTACGCCAGGAAATAGTATATGGACAGAAACACCGCAAAGGCCATTCGCTGATGCCGTCACTGGAATATAGCAAGCAGAATCTGTTCACCAAAGGACTGGATGTAGTGCTGACTGTAAACTATAACAAGAATACGACTACCAATGTGGATACCGCTTCTTATAAATACAACTGGTACGGAGAAAAGAAATTATTAAATTCGCCCGGTGAACAATCCTACCAACATTCAGAGGCGGACAACAATAACTGGAACGGTACGTTCACCGCAAGATACCGTATCGGTAAAGCCCATATGTTTACGTTCAACCATGTACTGAATACGTTCCACCGGTCCAACACCTCACTGCTTGCCAAAGAAAAACAGGAAGACGCCATTGCCAAAGAGACCCGCAAGAATATTTCCGGCCTGTCCTATCGTCTGATGCCTTCCGATAAATGGAATTTCTCCGTATTCGGCAAGTATTACGATCAATTCGTGGCAGGTCCGATGGCTACCACAGCCAATCAAAGCAATTATGAACGAACGACCCGCAGTATCAGTTCCATGGGTTATGGCGCGGCAGGTACCTACTTCATCCTGACAGGACTTCAAGCAAAACTGTCTTATGAGAAAGCTTATCGCCTGCCTACCATCGAAGAGATGTTCGGTGATGAAGACCTTGAAATGGGAGATATCGGCATAAAACCCGAAAACAGCGATAATCTGAATTTCAGCCTGAGTTATAACAGAACTTTCGGTAAACATTCGGTATATGTGGATGGCGGGCTGATCTACCGGAACACCAAAGATTACATCCAGCGCAACATTGCCGACCTGAGTGGTGGTAAATACGCTGCTACTTACATAAACTATGGCAAAGTGCTGACGAAAGGATTTAATATCTCCGCCCGTTATAACTTCGCCAAATGGCTCAGTGTAGGAGGAAATTTCACGAAAATGGATGTACGCGATAATATGGAGAAATCTATTTCCAGCAATGCCGTAAACCTTGCCTATCGTGAACGTATGCCCAACCTCCCGTATATGTTTGCCGATTCGGATGTAAGTTTTTTCTGGAATAACCTCTGGAAAAAGGGCAATACGCTGACCGTATCTTATGACAACCAATATCTGCACAGTTTCACGTATTATTCGTCCAATATCGGTTCGAATAAGGGTGATTATGTAGTACCCAACCAGTTCTCACACAATCTGGCACTCTCTTACAGTTTGAAGAACGGACGATATAACCTGTCATTCGAATGCCGCAATTTTACAGACGAGAAACTGTATGATAACTTTAGTCTCCAAAAAGCCGGACGCGCGTTCTATGGAAAAGTACGTATCCACTTCGGCAATTAAAAATAAACAAATAAGTAAATAACAATTAGCTTAAAATTAAAAATTACATGAAGAAAAATTTCTTTTTTAACGGACTCCTTGCAACAGCAATGGTCGGATTGACATTGACAGCTTGTTCTGATGACGAAAAGGGCAACGGATCGGGTACTGTAGACAAAGGCGAATATGTCATCGCATCTTCTGTTACCGCATCCGGAAATACAACCAATGTACTGGTGACTTCCGAAACTCTGAACGGAGGGACGGTTTCTACGATAAACAATGGTCTGGTAAACGACGGCGCCACACAATGGGTGTTCTATAAAGACCAATACCTGTATGGATTGACCTACAATCAAGGCAATGCCGGTACGACCCGCTCTTTTTTCATGAATGCCAATTATGAAATGCAGGCCCGTTCGGGCGAGTATGCAGTGAAACGGTTCACTACTTACGGCATCTATGGCAAATATATCATGACCTCCTCTACCGGTGACGGTCCTACACAGTACGCGGATGAGAACGGCTATTTACCTAAAATGTTCCTGCTCTCTTATCTTGATGTACCGAATGAGACATTTACCACAAATGACACCCAGAATAAGGCCTACATGTCGGAAAACTTCCTGGGTAATGGCGAATATGTAACATTGGCCGGTATCCTGGAATATAACAGCAAAATTTATAGCGCCGCAGTTCCGATGGGTTTAAGCCAGTACGGAGGAAAAGCAGATGGAGGGAAATGGATACTTCCGGGAAATGAAGACCTCGTGAAAAAAGAAGATGGCGGTTCGAACAGCAGCAAATACAAGAAAGGTGAATTGCAGTGGACGCAATATCCCAATGAATGTTGGGTGGCTATCTTTGATGATGAGACGCTTACTACCAAGAAACTCATCAAGACAGACAAAATCAGCTATGCCTGCGGACGTATGAAATCGCAATATTACCAGACTATCTGGGCAGCAGACAACGGCGATATCTACGTATTCTCCCCGAGCTATGCCAAAACAATGGACGATGCCCGCCAACAGACGACTTTGGATGCCGGTGTCGTACGTATCAAAGCCGGAACAGAAGAATTCGACCCGAGTTATTATTATAGCATCGAAGACCAGACCAATGGAAAATCTTTCCTTCGTTGCTGGCACCTCACCGGAGACTACTTCCTGTTGTTAATGTATGACCGTCCTTTGGACGAAGAAGACTTCACAGCCAACCAACTGGCTATTTACAAAGGAGAAACCGGAAAACTCACCTATGTAGAGGGGCTGCCTTCAACCGACCAGATTTCCGGATTCGGCAATACACCGTATACGGAAAACGGCCTTACTTATATTGCCGTAACCACTACCGACGGCCATCCCGGTATCTATAAAATCGATCCGGTAAATGCCACGGCTACAAGAGGTGTTACAGTAGAAGCCACACAAATCAGCGGTGTCGGAAGACTGAAACCTTAAATAGGCAAACAGATAATAATATAAAAGAGCCTGCAAGCCGTATGCGCTTATGCAGGCTCCTTTTATAACTCTACTCATAACTCCACGAAAAAAGCTTATATGAAAAAGAAATTTCGCCAAATACATCTCTGGCTCTCCGTTCCTTTCGGCATCATCATCTCCATCCTCTGCCTGTCGGGAGCAGCCCTCGTCTTTGAAAACGAAATAACAGAAGCACTCAACCACGATTTCTATTATGTGGAAAAAGTAGGATCGACCCCCTTGCCTGCCGGAGAGCTGGCAAAAAAGGTAGCGGCAACTTTGTCCGACAGTGTATCGGTCACAGGTATCAGTATCCCGGCCGATCCGGCAAGGGCCTATCAAGTCAACCTTTCCAAGCCCAGACGGGCATCTGTATACATCGATCCGTATACAGGCGAAATAAAAGGTAAATACGAACGTACGCCGTTCTTCACCACAATGTTCAAACTACACCGGTGGCTACTGGACAGCATGAAACCGGATGGTGGGATTTTCTGGGGAAAAATGATCGTAGGCACCAGCACGCTGATGTTTATCTTTGTTCTGATATCCGGTATCGTCGTTTGGATACCCCGTACTGCCAAAGCATGGAAGAATAGCTTTAAGATATCCGTCAATAAAGGGTGGAGAAGATTCTGGTACGACCTGCACATTGCAGGAGGACTGTACACTTTCCTCTTCCTGCTGGTTATGTCGCTCACCGGGCTGACATGGTCTTTCGGATGGTATCGTACAGGATTCTACAAAGTATTCGGTGTGGAGACTACACAAGGGACTTCCCATCACGGCGCCCTCTCTCAAACAACGGAGAAAGAAAAAGGACACCGGGGAGAAAAAAACGAAAGAGGTGATGCCGGAAATCCGAACCGCAAAGAGGGCAAAGAAGATGATCGGGAAGGACGCCGCAAAAGCAACGGAGAACAGTCTCCATATACTTCATGGCAAGGGGTGTATGAGCAACTGAAAGCACAAAATCCCGGCTACAGACAAATCACCGTATCAAACGGTACTGCAACTGTCTCTTTCAATCGTTTGGGCAACCAACGGGCAGCAGACCGGTACAACTTTAATCCGAAAAACGGCGAAATCACCGAAACGACTCTTTACAAAGACCTCGACAAATCGGGAAAGATACGCGGATGGATATTCTCTGTACACGTAGGCAGTTGGGGCGGTATGCTCACCCGTATCCTGAGTTTTATCGCGGCATTGGTCGGAGGTACATTGCCGTTGACGGGATATTATCTGTGGATAAAAAAGGAAATGGGACGGTCGGCAAGAAAAAGGAAACAATAAAAAAAACAACGAAGAATGAAATGCAACCGTCTATAGGCAAAATGCAAGAATTCCCACGCAGACGGTATCCGGATGATAACCGATGAGCGTTCCGTCGCAAGTACGGAAGAATCGCACGAGGATCGGCAGAGTCGTCGATATAAAGTCCGGGAAATTGCAGTTCGTTCATAGCTTGCTATATAAAGACTAATTTTGAGAACGAAATTCATTGGGCGTATAACCCGTCACCCGTTTGAACATCCGGCTTAGATGCTGCGGGTATTGGAACCCCAGCCCGTAAGCAATCTCGCTCGTCGTCTTATCCGTACCAAGTAAGGCTTCTTTAGCCCGCTCGATAAGTTTGTTCTGAATATATTCCGAAGCGGTCTGCCCTGTCTGTTTACTGATCATATCTCCGAAATAATTCGCAGACAGAAATACCTTGTCGGCAAAATACTTGACGGTCGGTAATCCCTCTCGTATCGGGGTATCGCTGTCAAAATACTCGTCTAATAGTCGCTCGAAACGGACGACAATGTCCTTATTTACCTCTTCTCGTGTGGTGAACTGCCTCTCATAGAAGCGCATACAGTAGTCGAGCAGTAGTCCGATATTGGCACAAATCAACCGACGGCTGTGCTTGTCGATACTATGCTTCAGTTCTGCCTCTATTTTATGCAGGCAGTCCATTACGGTTTCACGTTCTTCCTCTGAAAGATGCAACGCCTCGCGAGTCTCATAAGAGAAGAATGAGTAGTTCTTAATTTCCTGACCGAGTGCGGTGCCCCGAATTAGGTCGGGATGGAACAGAATGCCATGGGCATTCGGTTGAGTATTTTTCAGCATCTCGGTCTCTGCAACCTGACCGGGGGCGAAACTGACAATCGTACCGTCCTGGTAGTCGTAACTTTGACGTCCATACATGATGTTCCCGCAGTAGGTGTCCTTCAGATAAAGGGCATATACACCATAGTTGATCTTAAAGTGTTCCGGCCACTGCGTTGCCTTCGATAAATCGACAACACTCACTAACGGATGTCGTGTTTCAAGTCCGAACAGTTTGTTGTATTTATCTATTTCATCGAGTTTTATAACTTCTCCCATAAGCGTTTATTTAAATTCTTTCGAGCAAAAGTAATTCATTTGATTTGAATTACATACGGTCCTATTGCAGAATCGAGGATTCGGGTATGAATATCCGTAAATCGTATACAAGCCGGCTTATTCAATCGCGGTAAATTTGCAATCAGAAAATGAACAATGAAAAAATAGAAGATTATGGATCGCAGAAATTTCTTAAGGACGGCATCGAGTTTTGCACTACTCGCAACCGGAGCTACGACTGGTGTTTCCCGTGTGTTAGCCAAAGCACCTTCGTTCTCTTTGACTGGAAATCAGTCTGATGAAAATACGTCGAATACGGACGATACAATGGAGTATCGTAAGCTCGGAGGATTGGATGTATCGGCTATCGGTCTTGGATGCCTGCCAATGGTGGGTTATTACGGCGGGAAGTACGACAAAAAGGATATGATCGCTCTGATTCGCCGGGCATACGACAAAGGCGTCACTTTCTTCGATACGGCGGAGGTCTATGGCCCTTACACCAGCGAAGAGTGGGTCGGTGAGGCACTCGCACCGTTTCGCGACAAAGTGAAAATCGGGACGAAATTCGGCTTCGGCGTCGAGGAGAAACAACCGACCGCTATCAACAGCCGTCCCGATCACATCCGCCGGGCTGTGGAAGGTTCGCTGAAACGCCTGCGCACCGACCATATCGACCTGTTGTATCAGCACCGTGTCGATCCTGCCGTTCCGATGGAGGATGTGGCCGGAACGGTAAAGGATTTGATGCAGGAGGGGAAAGTGCTGCATTGGGGGCTGTCGGAAGCGAGTGCCCGTTCCATCCGTCGGGCGCACGCCGTCTGTCCGCTTTCCGCCGTACAGAGCGAGTATGCCATCTGGTGGCGGGAGCCTGAAACGAAAATCTTCCCGACATTGGAAGAGTTCGGTATCGGCTTCGTGCCTTATTGTCCGTTGGGGCGTGCGTTTCTTACCGGAATTATCAATGAAAATAGCCGTTTCTACGAGGGCGACCGCCGTTGGAACCTGCCGCAGTTCACGCCCAGAGCCTTGAAGCACAATATGCCGCTCATCGCCTTGGTACGCAAATGGGCCGAGCGCAAGGGAGTTACACCCGCGCAATTCGCTTTGATATGGATGTTATCTCGCAAATCGTGGATTGCTCCGATACCCGGAACAACCAATCCGGCACACTTGGACGAGCTGCTCGGAGCGGGAACCGTCCGCCTCTCGGCCTGGGAGATGGAGGAGTTCGACAGGGAATATGCTCGAATCGACCTCATGGGCCATCGTGCCGACCCGTTCACCGAAAGTCAAATAGATAAATAGAAGCAAAGATGATAAAAACAATACTGGGTATTCTGTCGCTGTCGGTCATGCTCTCGTGCAGTACGGCCGTGAAGGAGAATACCGCTCACCCCGATATTATGGAAACGAACAAGAAAAATCTCGGAAATCTCTTAGCACTCTATCCCAAACCGATGACGGTTGTAGGGGCGGAAGTCGAAGGGAAAGTAAACTGGCTCGTGGTGGGACACACGGGTGTTATCGGCCATGACCGGATACTGGTCAGCATGAGTAAAAGTCATTATACCAATCAAGGCATCAAGAAATCAAAACGGCTTTCCGTCAATCTTGTGAGCCGTGAAATGCTGCCGAAAGCCGACTATGTCGGAAGCGTCAGCGGTGCGGCGGTCGATAAATCGAAGGTCTTCGCTTACCATACTGGCGAATACGGTACGCCCGTCATCGACGCATCGCCGCTCACGATGGAATGTGAAGTGGTGGATATTTATGAAACCGACGGCTTCGACAATTTCATTTGCGCAATAGTCAATACATACGCCGCTTCCGATGTGCTCGACAATGATGGAAAACTCGACTATACGAAACTGAAACCTGTATTGTTCGAGTTCCCGACCTATTCCTATCTCGCTACGGGAGAGATTATAGGTAAATGCCTGAATCTGGATAAACAGCCGGGAATATGCGTTAAAGAACCGATGAATGTCGATGGTATCGTACGATTGTCGAAAATCGAGGTTTATCCGCAATATCTTGACGAGTATATGAGATACGCTACCGAGGTGGGTGAAATCTCTCTACGTACCGAACCGGGCGTGCTGACGATGTATGCGGTCAGCGAAAAAGAGAATCCCTGTAAGGTAACTATTCTCGAAACGTATGCGAGTCGCGAGGCATACGAGAAACATATCGCTTCGGAACACTTTCAGAAATATAAGCAGGGGACACTGCATATGGTCAAGTCGTTGGTATTGTCCGATCAGATGCCGCTCAATCCGGCCAACAAACTCAATAACTTCATGGAATAGATAATGTTTCTTATTCAGGTTATTGGAATGGATTCGGAGTGTATCTACAATTATGATTGAATATCTTGAAAAACTAATTATTACGATATTATGACATGGATTTCAAAGAATTGAACAATGGAGTAAAGATGCCGATACAAGGCTTCGGTGTCTTTCTGATACCCGATGCCGCCGAGTGCGAAAGGGTCGTTACCGATGCGCTGACTGTCGGCTACCGACTCATCGACACCGCTTCGGTCTATGGCAACGAACGAGCGGTCGGTACGGCTATCAGGGAAAGCGGCATTCCGCGTGAGGAGCTGTTCATCACGACCAAAGCGTGGATTTCGGAAATGGGTTACGAACGGACATTGCGGGCATTCGATGCTTCGCTCGCCCGTTTGGGGCTGGATTACCTTGACCTCTATCTCATCCACATGCCTTTCGGCGACTGTTACGGCGCATGGCGAGCTATGGAAGAACTCTATGCTCAAGGACGTGTACGGGCTATCGGAGTATGCAATTTCGAATCAGACAGATTGTTGGATTTATGCCATAATGCCAATGTTATTCCAGCGGTCAATCAGGTAGAGGTGCATCCTTATACTCCGCAAACCGATGCGATACGAATTATGCAGTCACTCGGCATACAAGCAGAGGCATGGGGCCCTTTGGCCGAAGGACGGAACGGATTGTTCACGGACGACATTCTGACCGGTATCGGTCGCAAATACGATAAATCGGCAGCGCAAGTCGTATTGCGCTGGCATTTACAGCGCGGAGTTGTCGCCATTCCCAAATCGGTACATCGGCAGCGGATGGAAGAAAATTTCAACATCGAGGATTTCATGCTGACGCCGGAGGATATGGCCGCAATCGCTTCCATGAATACGGGACACAACACGATTCTCGACTTGCACGCTCCGGAAGAGGTGCAACGGCTCTATGGTATCGAGTGTCCTGCATGACAGATATTTTCTTGATTTTTCTGAAGTTCCGGTAATCAATAAGGTTATCGGAACTTTCGTTCCCTTATATCTCTGCTGTATTCCGAGAGAGTCTGTCCGGTCTGTTTTTTGAACATGCGACTTAAATGTTGCGGGTATTCGAATCCCAAGTCATAAGCGATCTGCGTGATTTGTTCGCCGTTGATAAGTTTACTTTTGACCATATCGATGATATGGCGACGGATATGTTCTCCAGCAGTTTCTCCGGTTTCTTTCTTTACCAAATCACTGAAATAATTGCGCGACATACATAACTGCTCAGCACAATATTGTACGCCGGGCACTCCGTTTGAGTATTGTTTTTCCTTCTCATAATATTCTTTGAGAATGTGCTCGAAACGTGCCAGCACATCACTGTTACCCGCTTTGCGTGATGTGAATTGCCGATCGTAAAAACGAAGGCAGTGTTTTAGAATCAGTTCTATATATGAAACAATGATTGTTTCCTGATGTCTGTCGTGTGTTTTGGTCAATTCGGTCTGCAACATTTTCATAAACCGAACGAAGGTTTCCCGTTCTTCAGTTGTCATATGGAGGGCCTCGTTAGCTTGATAAGAAAAGAAAGAGAAGTCTTTGATGTGATTACCCAACGGGGTTCCATGCAACAAGTCAGGAGAGAAAAGCAAGGCCCATCCCTTGATATGGAATTTCTGTCCGTTATACTCTACTCCTCCTATTTGCCCGGGCGACACGCAGATGAGCGTTCCCGCGTTATAGTCGTATTTGCTGCATCCGTAGGTCAGGTCTTCCAATGTGTCGTCCCGCAAGAAAAGTGCATAGACTGAAAATTGGCTGCGTGTATGCAGGATGGGCGTGACGGTATCGTAATCTATCACGCTGACCAAAAGGTGCTGGTCGGCATGTCCTACAAAAGTGTTGTAGTCATGGACGTTTTTTACTTTTAGTATATTATCCATATTCCCTATACTATCAATCGATTACAAATTTACGACAATTCTTGGATAATCCGGATTTTTGGTACGAAAATCCGGATTTCGTACCCGTTTGGGGCTGGAGAACCGGATAATTTTGCAATAGAATAAAAATTAAGAATTATGGATAGACGTGATTTTCTAAAAAAGACGGTAACGGTCGCCGGTGGAATCGCAGCAAGCCGACTATTGGGGGAAACGAATGTTTTGGCAGCCGGGCGTTCTATATCGAATACCGACCCTATCATGGATTATGCGACGCTTAACAACGGCATAAGGATGCCGATTTTGGGATACGGCACATTGCGTATTCCGGTCGAGCGCTGTGCTGAATGCGTGTCGGAAGCGATACGGAAAGGCTGGCGTCTGATCGATACCGCCAAAAATTATGCGAACGAGACAGAAGTGGGTAAAGGTATCCGGCAGAGCGGTATCGACCGGAGCGAGGTGTTCATCACTTCGAAAATCGCTCCCGATGCCATGCGTAGCGGCAAGGTGCGCGAGTCGCTCGACCGGACGATCGAAGCATTCGGGGGAACGTATGTCGATCTGATGCTGATTCATTGGCCGGTAGCCGGAAAGGTCGAGGAGACATGGAAAATCATGGAGGAGTATGTCGATGCAGGGAAGATCCGCGCCATCGGAGTAAGTAACTTCAACCCGCATCACGTGGACGAATTGCTGGCATACGCCCGTATCAAGCCTGCCGTCAACCAGATCGAGATTCATCCCTACATGACGCAGCAGGAGGTCGTGGGTAACACCTTCGCCAAAGGTATTCAGGTCGAGGGATGTGCCCCGTTGGGACAGGGAGGTGCGGTTCTTCAGGACGGGACAATCGGCGCCATTGCCCGAAAACACGGCAAAAGCATCGCGCAGGTAATCCTGCGCTGGAACATCCAGCGCGGTCTGATTGCCATCCCCCGGTGCGACAATGCCGATTATACGGCAGAGAACATGGATATATTCGATTTCGAACTCTCGCCCGTGGAGATGTCCGTCATCAACGGGCTGAACCGCAACGAGCGTACTTACGAGAAGAACGACCCAGATAATTTCCCGTGGTAAACAACTTATAATGCTATAAATATATGAACAGACCTTATGTGATATTGACAATGATGACCTCCATCGACGGAAAGATTGAAGGAGATTTCATCCACGACCACAACGAAGAGTTGGGTGACTGGTTCGAACTGCAAAAGCTCGAAGACACCGATGCGTGGGGTAACGGAAGCAACACGCACGAGAAGTATTTCAGCGATGCGAGTATAGACCTTTCGCCTTATGCCGAAGCCGAATCCCCGACGGAAGACCATGTGCTGCTGAAACCGTCGCCCTACATCGTATCGTTCGACACGAAAGGGAAAGTATTGTGGAACGCAGATTCTTTGGAGTTTCCAGACGGTGTCCGCAATCAGGTGCTCGTTGTTACGACCCGAAGCGTCCGTCCTGAATATGTCGCTTATCTGCGGAAGATGCGGATACCCTTTATTCTGGCAGGAGATACGGCCATCGATCTGCCTGCGGCACTCGACAAACTCTATTCGCTTTTCGGTATCCGGCGCTTCGCCATTGTCGGCGGAGCGACCATCAATGCCCGGTTCATTCAGGAGAATTTGGTGGATGAGATACGTCTTGTGGTCGCACCGTTTATCGACGGCAGCAAGGAACTGACCATTACCGAAATGCCGGACAATACGCGGCTGACGAAAGCCTTTGCACTCGACCGGGTCGAGCGATTGGAACATGATGGAATTTTAATCATTTATAAACGAAACAAGTAATATGAAAACGGTAAAATTGAACAATGGAATTGAAATGCCCGTGCTGGGCTTGGGAACTTTTCTGTCGAACGACCCGGCAGTGTGCGAGCAGAGTGTCGTGGACGCCATATCTTTGGGCTATCGGCTGATAGACACGGCGCAAGGATACGGCAACGAAGAGCATATCGGACGGGCCATCGCCCGGTGCGGCGTGCCTCGCGAGGAACTTTTCATCACGACCAAGGTGTGGTTCGGGAATTACGGGAACACCCGCGCCTCGGTCGAGGAGTCGATGCGGAAGTTGCAAACGGACTATCTCGACCTCGTACTGCTGCACTGGCCGTTCGGCGATACATACGCCGCATGGCGGGCGCTGGAGGAACTTTATGCCGAAGGTAAAATCCGCGCCATCGGGGTATCGAACTATACCGCCGACCGTCTGGTGGACTTGGTGAACTACAACAAGGTGGTTCCTGCCGTGAACCAGGTCGAGACCAACCTCGTGTCGCAACAGACCGAAGTTCGGACTTGGATGGATAAACTCGGTGTTCAGCACATGGGCTATGCCCCGTTCGGACAGGGTAAAATCAATGAAATCTACGCTGACGAGGCATTGCAGTATATCGCCGGCCGCTATCACAAGACGGTGCGCCAAGTGGTATTGCGCTTCCAGATTCAGTCGGACGTGGTCGTTATCCCCAAGACGACGCACATCGAACGCATGAAGGAGAACCTCGAAGTGTTCGATTTCGAACTGCTCGATAACGAAATAGAGATACTGCGGGCTCTTGACCAAGGACAGCCCCTTATCGGAAATCCCCAGAATCCGGATTTGGTTTCTTCTTCCATTGGCTGGTAACTGCATTAAGGTACTTGAACAAGAGAGCCGGTGTCTGAAATATGATATCGGTTCTTTGCCATATAATCCACTACTACACGTTAAAACAGAGTTATATTAGGCTTTAGGCAATTTGTGTAAGAATCGGCAACAAGCATAATCCGTAATTTGGGTACGAATACCGGGAATTTGTCTACAAAGTATGTGGCAGATACCATCTATTTTTGCATCAGAGAGATAAAATATTACCTCTCCATTACAAGGTGAACTTCAGAACAAAGCAGTTTGAGCCTTGAAGCAAAGTTGTTATGGAGGGAGCTTCGTACTTTTGCACTGTTACAAGTTGAATATGAATAATAATTAAAATAAGGAAAGTATGAAAGTAATATCAAATGCAGAATTCGGTGGAGAAAGACCTCTGTTCGAATCACATGACTTACGTTTGGAGAATGTAATCATCCGTGCCGGAGAGTCAGCCATCAAGGAGTGCAGCAACATCGAAGCCGTCGATTGCCGTTTCGAGGGAAATTATCCTTTCTGGCACGTGCACGGTTTCGTTATTGACCGTTGTTTTTTCGATGTAGGCGGACGTTCGGCACTGTGGTACTCCGATAATCTGAAAATGACGAACACACGCATCGACGCCCCCAAGATGTTCCGCGAGATGCACGATATCGAAATCGAGAACGTGGAGATAAACGATGCCGACGAGGTGTTCTGGCGTTGCAAGAATTTGGACATCAAGAATCTGAAACTGCATGGTGGCACTTATCCGTTCATGTTCAGCAGCAATATCCGCATAGACGGGTTGGAGAGCGACAGCAAATACGTTTTCCAATACGTGAAAAATGTGGAGATTCATAACGCCAAGATTACGACAAAGGATGCCTTCTGGGAAGTGGAAAACGTGACAATCTACGATTCGGAACTCAACGGCGAATACCTGGGCTGGCATTCGCACAACCTTCGGTTGGTAAACTGCCACATCACCGGCGAACAGCCGCTTTGCTATGCTCACGACCTTATATTGGAAAATTGCACGTTCGGCCCCGACTGTGATCGGGCTTTCGAGTACAGCTCGGTGCAGGCCACCATCAAAGGTGTGATAGGCGGGGTGAAGAATCCGCGGACAGGTTGTATCACTGCCGAAAGTTACGGAGAGATTATCCTCGACGAGAATATCAAGGCTCCCGCCGATTGCAAGTTGAGACTTTGGGACGAGAAAACCTGTTTTACCGATTGACACCCTTGCAAATAACTTGATGGGAATAGGAAAAGGAAAGACCGATTACCTGTTATCGCTGATTCGCGAAGGGAAGCAAATGACGCTGGGGCAGCAGTTACGCCTGACTGCATACCTTAGCGTCCCTGCTATTATGGCGCAGGTATCCTCAATTGCCATGCAGTACATCGATGCTTCGATGGTGGGTAGCCTGGGCGCGAACGCCGCTGCTTCCATCGGATTGGTCTCAACTACGACATGGCTGTTTTGGGAATTATGCGCAGCTGCTGCAACAGGATTTTCCGTTCAGGTAGCACACCGGATCGGAGCCGGGGATTTCGCGGGAGCCCGAAAGATACTTCGCCAGTCGATTGCCGCCACTTTGGTTTTCAGCTCATTGTTGGCGGCTGTCGGCATTTCCATCAGCGGCATGCTTCCCGGCTGGTTGGGCGGTGATGAAGCAATACGGAGCGATTCATCCCTCTATTTTGGGATATTCGCACTTTTCCTTCCTGCCTTGCAGTTGAATTTACTTGCAGGAGGCATGTTGCGTTGCAGTGGAAATATGCGTGTACCCAGCATGCTGAACGTGCTGATGTGCCTTTTGGATGTCGTGTTCAACTTCTTCCTTATTTTCCCTTCGCGGCAGGTGGAATGGTTCGGGGTGACATTTACCACTCCCGGCGCAGGCTTGGGCGTGGAAGGCGCAATATTGGGAACGGTGCTGGCCGAGCTCATCACTGCCGGCGGGATGATGTGGTATCTTTGCCGTCGCTCGCCCATGCTGAGACTGTCCGGAGAACGGGGAAGTTTCCTGCCTCGGAAAGAGACACTGAGTAAGGCTTTCCGCATCTCCCTGCCGATGGGATTCGAGCACATGGCCATTTGTGGGGCGCAGATCGCAACGACGGTGATCGTCGCACCACTTGGTATCATCGCCATTGCCGCCAACTCGTTCGCCATCACTGCCGAAAGTCTCTGCTATATGCCCGGCTACGGTATTTCGGAAGCTGCCACGACGTTGGTCGGCCAAAGCCTCGGAGCAAACCGTATCCGGTTGCTCCGTCGTTTCGCCAATATTACCGTCTGGTCGGGAATGCTGATTATGGGTGTTATGGGAGCGCTGATGTATGTGGCAGCTCCGCAAATCATAGGAGTGATGACCCCGGTAGAGGAAATCCGCATGTTGGGAATCGAGATTCTGCGGATAGAAGCCTTTGCGGAGCCGATGTTCGCGGCATCTATCGTAGCCTACGGTATATTCGTGGGTGTGGGTAATACATTCGTACCCAGTCTGATGAACTTCGGCAGCATTTGGGGCGTACGGCTGACACTGGCGGCATGGCTCGCCCCCACGATGGGACTACCCGGCGTGTGGCTTGCCATGTGCATCGAGCTTTGTTTCCGGGGAGCAATCTTCCTCGCGAGACTTTGGGGTAGTAACTGGATTTATAAATTACGAATAAATAGATAAGTTATGAAATACGATTTTGATACGATTGTCCCGCGTCGCGGGACGAACTCCTACAAATGGGACACTCCCGAAGAGGAAAATGTACTGCCCATGTGGGTGGCGGATATGGATTTCCGTACCGCACCCGCCATTATCGATGCCCTGCAAAAGCGGGTGGAGCACGGCATTTTCGGCTATACAAAAGTGCCCGAAACCTATTACGATGCGGTCGTCCGGTGGTTTGAAGACCGCCATCGTTGGCGGATAGATCCCCGGTGGATTATCTATACAAGCGGTGTCGTGCCGGCTCTGTCGGCCATTATCAAAGCCCTGACCGTACCGGGCGACAAAGTAATCGTCCAGACTCCGGCATACAACTGTTTCTATTCATCGATTCGCAATGACGGGTGCGAACTGTCGGCCAATAACCTCGTTTACCGGAACGGTCGCTACTCAATCGACTTCGACGACTTTGAAGCGAAAGCGGCCGACCCGAAGGCGAAACTGCTGTTATTGTGCAATCCTCACAATCCGGTCGGGCGAGTCTGGACTCCGGAAGAACTGCGATGCATCGGCGACATCTGCCTGCGCAACGGGGTGTTTGTCGTGGCGGATGAAATTCACGGCGAGCTGACCTACGAGGGGCATGACTACACGCCTTTTGCCTCCCTATCCGAGCGTTTCCAACAAAAGTCCGTGACCTGTGTTTCGCCGAGCAAGGCGTTCAACATCGCCGGGCTGCAAATCGCCAATATCGTCGCGGCCGATGAGGAGGTACGCCGCCGCATCGACCGTGCCATCAATATCAACGAAGTGTGCGACGTCAATCCGTTCGGCGTGATCGCTACGACAGCGGCTTACAACGAGGGTGGAGAGTGGCTCGATGCCTTGCGGAAATACCTGTGGGGAAATTACGAATATCTCTGCCGCTTTTTCGAGGAACGACTGCCGCAATATCCCGTGCTGCCGCTCGAAGGGACTTACCTGGTCTGGATAGACTGCCGGGCGCTCGGTATCGGTTCGGATGCCACGACCCTGCGCCTGCAAGAGGGACAGAAGCTGATGGTCAACTCCGGTACGATGTACGGCCCTGGCGGAGAGGGATTCATCCGCCTGAATATCGCCTGCCCCCGAACACTGCTTACCGACGGATTGGAGCGGACGGCCCGTGTATTGGAATGCTGTTAAAAGACTGAAATCGAGTATTTGGGTATAAATATCCGTAAATCGTCTACAAACGGGATATTTTGAACCGTGTAATTTTGCAATATGAATTAGAAATTGAATAACGAAAAAAAATGGATATGGAAAAATTACCGTCAATAGCATTAGGCACATGGTCGTGGGGTGCAGGATTCGCCGGAGGCGACCAGGTATTCGGGAACAATCTCGGAGTGGAAGAACTGAAACCCGTATTCGACGAGGCGATGGCCAACGGGCTGAACCTCTGGGATTCCGCCGTGGTGTATGGCATGGGAGCTTCGGAAACAGTGCTTTCGACATTTACAAAGAACTGCAAACGGGAGGATGTGTTTATCTCGACCAAGTTCACACCGCAAATTGCAGGCGATACGGAGAACCCGGTAGCAGATATGCTGGCAGGAAGTCTCGAACGCTTCGCCACCGATTACATCGACATCTACTGGATACACAACCCTGCCGACGTGGAGAAATGGACACCTTATCTTATCCCGTTGGTAAAAAGCGGCAAGGTAAAACGGATTGGTGTCTCCAATCACAACCTCACGCAAATCAAGCGTGCGGAGGAGATTCTCTCGGAAGAAGGGGTACATATCTCTGCCGTGCAGAATCATTACAGCCTGTTGTATCGTTCTTCGGAAAAAGCTGGTATTTTGGATTATTGCAAGGAGAACGGTATCGATTTTTGGTCTTACATGGTATTGGAACAAGGAGCGTTGAGCGGAAAATACGATACTGTGCACCCGCTGCCCGCCGGTAGCCAGCGTGGGGAGACCTATAATCCGTTGTTGCCACAAATCGAGAAGCTCGTTGCCGTGATGCGCACGGTCGGCGATAAATATGATATCACACCGGCGCAGGTCGCTCTGGCATGGGCGATAGCGAAAGGCACGACACCGATTATCGGCGTGACGAAACCCTCGCAAGTGCAGGATGCCTTGCAAGCGACAAAAGTTACCTTGACTGCCGACGAAATGAAGGCATTGGAAGAAACTGCCGAAAGTACCGGTGTCGATACGAGAGGTTCATGGGAAATGCCGATGGTTTAAGAAAGGAGGAATGGGTATGAAGCGTTATCTGATCGGTTTATTGAGTATGCTGTCCGTACATGCCGCTATGGGGCAACAGGCGATAGACGTGCATTGTCATAATATACTTCCCACGTTCAAGGAACTGTTGGACAGGCACGGGGCAGCTTTGGAAGAGACTTTCCCGCTTCCGGATTGGGATGTGGCTTCTCATCTGAAATTCATGGAAGAGGCGGGTATCGAAACATCCGTCCTTTCGATGCCTGCTCCCCAACCGTGGTTCGGCGATGCGGAAGAGAGCCGTCGTGCGGTCAGGCAATACAACGAGACGTGCGCCCGGCTGAAAGCGGATTATCCCGGCAAATTCCTCTTCTGTGCTTCATTGCCCCTGCCTGATGTGGACGCGGCTATCAAGGAAGCGGTCTATGTACTCGACACACTCGGTGCGGACGGCATCAAGCTGGCTACCAACAGCCGGGGACAGTACGTGGGCGATGCGGCACTCGATACGCTGATGCAAATTCTGAACGAGCGCCATGCCATCGTGATGCTGCATCCGCACAAACCTTCGCCCGTAAACGATGGAATCATTGCAACAACACCGCTGGCCGTTTACGAATATCCGGCCGAGACGACCCGTACCGTCGTCAATCTGATTGCCCGGAATATTCCGGCCCGGTATCCGGATTTGAAGTTCGTCGTACCGCATTGCGGTTTATTTCTGCCGCTGGCCCTTCCGCGCATGAAGGCGGTATATCCGGCCATGGCGGCGAAAGGGCTTATGGAACCGATTGACTGGGATGCCAATCTGAAGGCGTTCTATTATGACCTTGCAGGAGGTGCAACGCCTGAAGTTGTCAAGGCTCTGCTGACCATAACCACCCCCGACCGGTTGCTTTACGGCTCGGATTATCCATACCAGCCGGCAACAGTTCTGACAGGAAATTTGAAACAATTGCGAACGTGGATAACCGATGATGCCGAGCTCGCACCTTTTGCAGAAAAAATCCTGCATGACAACGCCCTTAAACTGTTTGGCAGATAAAAATGAGTAATATGAAGAAAGAGGTAATGATATTGACCGATGCCGGTCAGATAGGAATGGCGATAGCCCGCCGTATGGGATATGGGAAAAAGATCGTTGTCGGAGACCTGAACCCGGAGAGTACCGAGGCTGTTTGCCGTATATTGAATGAGGCGGGATTTGATACAGTACCCGTCGAAATGAATCTCTCTTCAAGGGAGTCCATTTTGAACTTGATTGCGGTTGCACGGAAACATGGTGAAATTTCAATGTTCGTCAATGCGGCGGGCGTATCACCGAGTCAGGCTTCCATCGAAACGATTCTGAAAGTCGATCTGTACGGAACGGCTGTCCTGCTCGAAGAAGTTGGGAAGGTTATTAAAGAAAACGGTGTCGGGGTAACGATTTCCAGCCAGTCGGGGCATCGGATGCCCGCTCTGACCATCGAGGAGGATATGCTATTGGCCACGACTCCTACCGAAGAATTGCTCTCGCTCGACATGCTGCAACCGGATAGCATCAAGGATACGTTACATGCCTATCAGATGGCCAAGCGTTGTAACGTGAAACGTGTAATGGCCGAAGCTGTGAAATGGGGCGGGTGCGGGGCAAGAATCAACTCCATTTCACCGGGTATCATCGTAACTCCTTTGGCTATTGACGAGTTCAACGGGCCGCGAGGTGATTTTTACAAAAACATGTTCACCAAATGTCCGGCAGGACGTCCCGGAACCGCGGACGAGGTTGCCAATGTTGCCGAACTGTTGATGAGCGACAGAGGAGCATTTATCACAGGAGCGGACTTTCTGATCGATGGCGGTGCTACGGCATCGTACTTTTATGGCCCGTTGAAACCGTAATGTGTTGTACTGTAATCTGTAAGGTAATAGCTGCCATACGAGGTCAAGAGTACAAAAATATTTTATCCGTTATGCAAATTTGAGCTTTACAACAAATACTTTATGGTTGGAATGCGTTATTTTTGCGAAAATTAAAGACTGACAATATGGAACGATTAGATGTATTCGATTGCTCGAACGTGCTTATAGCGAGTTATTTCACCGATGACCGGGGATGTGCCCATGAAAACAGGGAGCATACGCTTATTTATTTGTGCTCCGGTGAGCTGGAGATAGAGGAACGTGGTAAGAAAACCGTGTTGCATCCGGGGGATTGTGCTTTCATGCGGCGCGATAACCGGATGTGGTTGCAGAAAAAGGTAGAAGACGGAAAGCCTTACCGTTCTGTCGTACTGAAGTTCTCAAGACCGTTTCTAAGAGAATTTTACCAGACGCTTAACCGGCAACAGATTCCGAACGACTCCGAACGTGAGAAGGTAAGCCTGCGTGTGTTGCCCAGTAACAGGCTTGATATCCGTTCGCTGTTCGAATCCGTCATTCCCTATTTCGATGCAGGCGAAAAACCGTCCGAAGACGTACTGAAGCTGAAAATGGTAGAAGGGATATATGTACTGCTTAATACCGACCGGAATCTCTATGCCTCGCTGTTCGACTTCGTGGAGCCGTGGAAAATCGACATTCTCGACTATCTGAACGAGAACTACATGTGTGATCTCTCTCTGGAGGAGATCGCCAGTTACACGGGACGCAGCCTGGCTACCTTCAAGCGGGACTTTGCCAAAGTCAGTAACCTGACACCGCAAAAGTGGATTATCAAACGCCGGCTGGAAGCCGCGCACAGCCTGATAAAATCAGGCAAGAAGAAAGTGACGGAAGCCTGTTTCGATGTGGGTTTCAAGAACCTGTCGCATTTCTCCAAGATATACAAGGAGGCTTATGGTGTCGCTCCTTCATGGTAAGATGAACTTCAGAACAAAACAGTTTGAGCCTTGCAGCAAAGCTGTTGTGGAATAATGCCCGTACTTTTGTATCGGAAACAGGAAAGACCTGTCGGTTGTCTTGGAAATGTCGAACTAAAAATCATATCGTATGAAAACAAAAGTAGCATCATTAGCTTTATTATTGATTTTAATTTTTCCGATCATGGCAAAATCACAAGTAAAAATCCAACAAACTGCCGGACGCGATGCGCTCGGAGAATTTGCCCCCGAATTTGCACGTTTGAACGATGATATTCTTTTCGGGGAAGTGTGGAGCCGGAACGATCTGCTTTCGCTCCGCGACCGTTCCATAGTAACCGTGGTGGCCCTGATGTCACAGGGACTGACCGATTCCTCGTTCAAGTACCATCTCGAATCGGCGAAGAAGAACGGAGTGACCCGAACCGAGATAGCCGAAATACTCACCCATGCCGCATTCTACGCGGGCTGGCCGAAAGCGTGGGCGGCTTTCCGTATGGCAAAAGAAGTTTGGACCGATGGCAATGCCGACAGCGTAGCGGCAGGTTCGCTCGAAGCGTACGCGCAAACCATCATTTTCCCCGTGGGGAACCCCAACGATGCCTACGCCAAGTATTTCATCGGTCAAAGTTACACGGCTCCCGTAGTAACGGACGGAGTCCCCGTGGTAAATGTGACCTTCGAACCGGGCTGCCGCAACAACTGGCATGTGCACAAGGCAACAAAAGGCGGCGGTCAGACACTCGTATGCGTGGGCGGTCGCGGCTACTATCAGGAATGGGGCAAAGAGCCGGTGGAACTGCGTCCCGAGGATGCCATCAATATTCCGGCAGGCGTGAAACATTGGCACGGGGCGGCTCCCGACAGCTGGTTCTCGCATTTAGCCATCGAAGTACCCGGTGAGAACAACAGTACCGAGTGGCTGGAACCTGTCGGTGATGAAGTATATTCTAAATTAAAATGACATGAAACAGATAGTATTGATACTTATGAGCCTACTTACATTCAGTTGCTCGTCGAAAGCACAAAAACAGACAGCGGATACCGACAGGCAATCCGATAAAAGAATCCTTGTAGCCTATTTCTCCTGCACGGGGACCACAGAGAAAGTGGCAACCGCTATCGCAAAAGAGACAGGCGGTAAACTTTACCGGATTACTCCGGCTACGGCCTACACTTCGGCAGACCTCGACTGGAACGACAAGGCGAGCCGCAGTTCGGTGGAGATGGCAGACGAAAAATCACGTCCTGCGCTGGGCGGAGAAACGATTGACCTGAAAGATTACGACGTAGTGTTCCTCGGTTATCCGATATGGTGGGACTTGTGTCCGCGTCCGGTCAATACCTTTCTTGAGAAATATGATTTCGCGGGTAAAACCGTTATTCCTTTTGCCACATCGGGTGGCAGTTCAATCACGGGTAGCGTGAAACAACTCAAGAAACTCTATCCCAAAATTGAATGGAAAGAAGGCCGACTGTTCAACGGCGGTACGGCAAACGTCGCCGGATGGTCGAAGCAGATTATTGAAAAACTCTAAAAACGACAGATATGGAAAATTTCGAATATCATACCCCGACCCGTTTGATTTTCGGGAAAGGTATTATCGACAGACTGCCCGAAGTGATGCGCCCCATCGGAAATAAAGTCCTTCTTGCATACGGCGGGGGAAGCATCAAACGCCTTGGGCTTTACGACAAGGTGAAGGAACTGCTCAAGGATTTTGAAATCCACGAATTGGGTGGTATCGAACCCAACCCCAAATACAATCCGAGCGTACTCGACGGACAGAGAATATGCAAGGAGAAACAGATTGATGTTATCTTATCCGTAGGTGGAGGTTCAGTCCTCGACTGCTGTAAGGCGATTGCCGCAGCCGCCCGATATGATGGTGACCCTTGGGACTTAATTTCGTATAAGGTAAAAGCAGAGGATGCTCTTCCCATTGTCGATGTCATGACGCTTGCCGCTACCGGCAGTGAATATGATTGCGGCGGTGTTATTTCCCGGACAGAGACCAACGACAAGATCGGATATGTGGACCCGCTTCTTTATCCTGTCTGCTCTCTGCTTGACCCTGCCTATACCGAAACGGTCAATGCCAAACATACTGCGGCCGGTGTGGCCGATGCCATCAACCACGCGATGGAACAGTTCTTTGTCAATCCGTCTAACTCGGTTGCCGACGGTTTCTGCAAAACGCTGATCAAAACCCTGATGAAGTTCGGTCCCGTCGCTTTGGATCATCCCGATGACTACGAAGCCCGCGCCGAAATCATGCTTGCCTGCACTTTCGGTTGCAACGGGTTGCTCAATCTGGGGGCAGGCATGTCGGGATGGCCCATGCACGGCATCGAGCATGCGTTATCGGCCTACTACGACATCACGCACGGTGAAGGGCTTGCCATCATCACACCGAGATGGATGCGACACATCCTGAACGACCGCACGCTGGAACGTTTTGTGAAGTTCGGTGTGGACATTTATGGCATTTCTGCCGAACTGCCGCCTTACGAGATTGCGGAACAGGCGATTGACAAGACTTACGATTTCTTCAGGAACACGATGCGCATGCCGATGACTCTGCGTGAAGTGGGCATCGACGAAAGCCGTCTGAAAGAGATTGCCGCACACATCGCGACGAATGAAGGACTCGATAATCCTTCCATTTTTGCTCCGCTTACGGAAAAGGACATTTACGAAATACTTGAAACATCTTTGTAAAACATGCAAGGAATAATCGTGGACGGATTCCCAGACAAGGAGTCCGTCTGTTTATTATAAATGATATGGAAGAATTCAGAATAGACTGCCTGCACCAGACAGAAGAAGAACTGGGCGTGGCAAAAGAGTTACGGCAAAATATCTTCCGGCTGAATCATACGATGCCGGATACGGAGGAATATCGTGAATTATTGCACAAGGTATTTCCACATCTCGGAGAGAATTGCCGTATCGAAACACCATTTGCGGGTGTCCGTACCGCAAACGTGAAGTTCGGACGCAATGTGATTGTCATGCCGGGCTGTCTGATGATGTCGGCGGGTGGCATTACCATCGATGATGATGCGATGCTTGCCGCCAACGTCCAGCTTATCTCGGATAACCACGATCTGGAGAACTGTCATGTGATTACCTGCAAGCCGGTACATATCTGCCGGAAGGTCTGGATTGGAGCCGGGGCCACCGTCCTGCCCGGAGTTACCATCGGCGAGAATGCGGTGGTCGGAGCAGGCAGTGTCGTCACGCACGATGTGGAGCCGAATACCCTTGTCGCGGGCAATCCCGCCAAATTTATTCGCAAGATAAAATCATGATTGGATGAAACAGAAAATGATTATATGTATATCCATTCTTATAGTATTGGTTCTTACCGTTATTATCGTTTTGAACCATCCGGCTTTCAGCCGTACTCCTCGTGGAGAACGACTGGTACGGATCGAACGTTCTCCGAACTACAAAGAGGGGCAATTCGTAAATCAGGAACCGACTCCGTTTATGACCACCGATAAAAGCCGGTGGCGGATTATGTGGGACAACCTGACAGAAAAGAAACCGGACAATCTTATTCCGTCCGAAAGCATCCATGCAGTAAAGACCGACCTGAAACGGTTGAACCTCTCGAAAGATGCCGTCGTATGGTTCGGGCACTCGTCTTACCTGCTGATTAATGGCGGTAAGAAAATATTGGTTGATCCGGTGCTGACGACAGGTTTCCCGGTCTCTCTTATGATGAAGCCTTTCAAAGGGACGGACATTTACTCACCGGAAGACATCCCGGAGGTGGATTACCTTATCATCACGCACGACCATTACGACCACCTCGATTACGGGACTGTGAAAGCGATACGCGACAAAGTGGACAAAGTCATCTGTCCGCTCGGTGTGGGGGAACATCTCGAATACTGGGGATATTCCGCAGAGAAGATTGTCGAAATGGACTGGAATGAAGTATACACCTCCGAACCCGGCTTTCGGATTACCTGTTTGACTGCCCGCCATTTTTCAGGCCGGTTCCTTCGGCAGAATCCCTCGCTGTGGGCTTCATTCATGCTCGAAGGGCACTCTACGGTCTATATCGGCGGTGACAGCGGCTACGGTGCCCATTTCTCGGAAATCGGCAAACGGTTCCCGCATATCGACCTTGCCATCCTCGAAAACGGGCAATACAACGAAGACTGGCGGTATATCCATACGATGCCTGAACAGCTTCCGGCAGAGATTCACGAGCTGGATGCGACCAAAGTCCTTCCGGTACACAACAGCAAATTTTCACTCTCCCGTCACGCATGGGACGAGCCGGTCCACCGCATCGAACAGACAGCAACAAAGGACAGCAGCCTGCATGTTATACATGGTATCATCGGCAGCCCTATAATCTATTGAAATAGTCCATAAAATACATCCTGTTCCTTTTTTAACAAAATGAACTTCATAACAAAATCTTTTGAGCTTCGCAGCAAAATCGTTGCGAGGCTCTTTGCGTAACTTTGCATCAGAACATTAAAGCAATTAGAATCATGGAAACAATGAATGAAAAAGTAGCGATGGTAACGGGTGCAGCGGCAGGTATCGGGCTGGCCTCGGCAGAAGCATTTGCAAAAGCGGGTGCAACCGTAGTATTGGTGGACATCAATGAGCCGAAAGAACAAGCCGGGAAGTTGGTTTCAGAAGGGTATAAAGCCGTGGCATATCGCTGCGACGTGTCCGATACGCGGGCTGTAAAGGAGATGATTGACTGGATCGTTGCGACTTATGGCAGGCTGGACACTGCATTGAACAATGCCGGGATACAGACCCCGCAACGGCCGATGGCCGAGATCACCGACGAGGAGTTCGACCGCACGGTGGCTGTCGATCTGAAAGGTGTATGGAACTGTATGCGTTACGAGATTATCCAGATGTTGAAACAAGGTGGTGGCGCTATTGTCAATACCTCGTCGCAAGGCGGCGTTACGGGGTTCCCCGGACAAGCGGCCTATATCGCCTGCAAACATGCGGTGATCGGTCTGACCCGCACGGCTGCCATCGACTACTCGGCAAAAGGGATTCGTATCAATGCCGTCTGTCCGGGTGTGATCCGAACACCTATGGCCGAAGAACTGATACGGCGTAACCCCGATCTGGAAAAGGAACTGGTCCGCGATATTCCAGCCGGACGTCTCGGTAAGCCGGAAGAAATAGCCAACGCCGTATTGTGGCTTTGCTCACCGCAGGCAAGTTTCGTAGACGGGCACGCCCTTTTAGTGGACGGGGCATTTTCCATTCATTAAGTTATAATTCATAAAACATAAAATCATGAAAGAAAACAATAAAATGGATATCAGCCGTCGTGGATTTCTCAAGACGGCTGCATTGGCAGGAGCCGCAATGGCCATGCCTTCGGGATTGGGCAAGGTATTCGCTTCAGAAGCGAAACAGGCGGAAACATCCGATGTGGATACCGATGCAGCCCGTATCAAGGGACATCGTGTATTGGGTACGGGTAAGGCTACCTTCGAGGTGTCGGCACTCGGCTTCGGCGTGATGGGCATGACTTACAACCGCAGCCAACACCCGGATAAGAAAAAGTGTATCCGATTGTTGCATGAGGCGGTAGAGCGTGGTGTAACGCTCTTCGACACAGCTATCATTTATGGACCGTTGACCAATGAGAATCTGGCAGGAGAAGCGCTGTCCGAGTTCAAAGGGCGGATCAACGTGACGACCAAATTCGGACATGAAGTGATCGACGGCAAAGGAACCGGTCGTCAAGACAGCCGTCCGGCAACCATCCGTCGCTATTGCGAGGAGTCGCTTCGCCGATTGAGACTCGATTCACTGCCGATGTTCTACCAGCACCGTGCCGACCCGAATACTCCGGCCGAGGAGGTAGCGGCTACTATTGTCGACTTGATCAAGGAAGGTAAAGTGCAACGCTGGGGTATGTGCGAGGTCAGTGCCGAAACAATCCGTAAGGCCCACGCCATTTGTCCGCTGACGGCTATCCAAAGCGAGTACCATCTGATGCACCGCCTGGTAGAAGAGAACGGAGTTCTCGATGTATGCCGGGAGTTGGGTATCGGCTTCGTCCCGTACAGCCCGATCAACCGGGGTTTTCTGGGAGGCTGCATCAACGAATACACGGTCTTCGATGTAAACAACGACAACCGTCAGACCCTGCCGCGTTTCCAGCCGGAAGCAATGCGTGCAAATACCCGCATTGTAAATGCGCTGTAAGCTTTCGGGCGCACACGGGGGATAACCTCGGCACAGGTGGCTCTTGGCTGGTTGCTTCAGAAAGCACCGTGGATCGTACCGATTCCGGGAACGACAAAACTGTCTCATCTGGAGGAAAACCTGCGCACACTCGACTTTAACATCAGCTCCGGGGATTGGAAAGAACTGGAGGATACCGTGGCTGCTATTCCCGTTGTGGGAGACCGGTACAATGCCGAACAGCAACGTCAGGTAGGCCGATAAGGAATCAGTAAATAAGGTAGTATAATCCGTAATTTGTCTACCGGCAGAGCGGAGAAGCTGCCTTACTTTTGCATTATAAATAAAAACCAAGAATATGAGACCATATATAATCAGTCACATGATGACTTCGGTCGATGGCCGCATCGACTGCCCGATGGTCGGGTAACTGAGTACGGATGAGTATTACATAGCCTAAGAAAAACTGGAGCCTTGCTCGAAACTGTCAGGACGGATAACTACCGCACTCGAATGTTCCGCCGTCAAAGAGGAAAGTACCCCCATGGAGGGAACTCCGATAGGTCATAAATCCGTATATGTCGCCAGTAAGGCACAAAAAACGACAACAACAAAATATATAAATTCAACCGGTATGGAACCATTGGAATTGACGCAGGAATGAGATAAGACCTTTCCGTAGAGCGATAAGGTGGAACATACGAGAATCACGTTCCACAACCGTTACGGCATTACGCTTGCCGCAGACCTTTACAAGCCCCCAAATACGCAAGGACGTCTGGCAGCCATTGCCGTCAGTGGCCCTTACGGTGCGGTGAAAGAACAAGTGTCAGGCCGTTATGCCCAGACGCTTGCCGAACGAGGTTGATCCACGTATCAAATCGACGGTAACATCCACTATGTACGGTATGAACCGAGTTAAAATAATTCAACAACAATCTTACTCTAAAAAAAATAACAATATGGATAAAAGAAAATTAGGACAATTGGAAGTATCTCCGATAGGAATGGGATGTATGGGATTCAGCCACGGTTACGGACAAGTACCGCCCGAAGCGTATGCCATAGAAGCAATCCGCAAGGCATATGACTACGGCTGCACGCATTTTGATACGGCGGAAGCCTATGGCAAAGAACAATTCTATGCCGGACATAACGAGGAATTGGTGGGTAAAGCTGTCGAGCCGTTCCGTAAAGAGGTGGTGCTTGCCACCAAATTTCATATTGGTGAACTCCCGAAGCCGGACGGGACGAATCTCTACCGGGAAGTGCGTCGGCATCTTGAAGATTCCATGAGCAGACTTCGCACGGATTATATCGACCTGTATTACCTGCATCGCATCAATGAGATGGTCCGGCTTGAGGATGTGGCAACCGTCATGGGGCGGCTTATTCAGGAGGGATTGATACGTGGTTGGGGATTGTCGCAAGTATCGGCCGACCAAATACGGACGGCGCATGAGGTTACTCCCTTGTCTGCCGTCCAGAACATCTATTCGATGGTGGAACGCGATTGCGAAACGGAGATTTTCCCGGTGTGTCTTGAGGAAGGAATCGGAGTCGTACCGTTCTCGCCGATTGCAAGCGGGTTCCTGTCGGGCAAGGTTACGGCACAGGAGCAGTTCGGCTTCGATGACGTGCGGAAATTCGTCCCCCAATTATCGAAAGAGAATATCGAGGCCAACCAGCCCATACTTGATTTGCTGCATCGGTTCGCCGTGGAGAAGAAGGCTACCAACGCCCAGATATCGCTCGCGTGGATGCTCCATAAATATCCCAATGTCGTACCTATTCCCGGTTCCAAGAACCAGGAAAGGATTCTGGAGAATCTGGGGGCTTGGAACGTCACGCTTTCCGATGATGAATTCCGGCAGTTACAATCAGCGTTGGATGAATGTAAGGTGCACGGACATCGTGGATGCGTGGAAACAGAACAGACGAGTTTCGGTAAACAATGGAGTGAAGGAACAGATAAGTGAATCAAGTCACATTCAGTCCGGTTGAATAATCAAAAAAAGGAAGTGAACTTCCTGATAAAACAAATTGGGGAATGTGTCAAAACTCACCTTTTAACAAAAATCACCCTCGCTACAACTGCCTGTGGCGAGGGTGATTTTTAGTTTATGAGAGTTTCGACACCCTCTTGCTTTTACCTTTGCATCAAAGTAATAACTTAAAAATAACAGATATGAAAACGAAACTCTTATTTCTCTTTACATGGCTTATGCATCGTCAGAATCGATATTCAGCAGATTCTGAATGGCACATTCTTTTGAGTTCTTCGTTCCTTCAGGAATTTCATATACTTTTAGCCAGTAACATTTACCTTTTTGAGTAAAGAACATCATTGTATTGGCATTGTTGCCGGATAGCTATGCTCGATGAAGTCTTTGGCATGCGTTTCATACAGAGGCTCAAAAATTTTAGTTAATACTACCTCATCAGCACTCATATCCAATCCTATTCAACTAAGATTTGTAGAAGAGCGACACAATGTCGCGAATAGAATTATACATAAACCCCTTACTTATATGAGCCTGCGGATGATAAAAATCAATAATCAGCTTTCCATCACCGATCTGATAATAAAGAATTTTCTTTGCCATCTCCTTATCAGCAGTTTCAAATACATGCTTTTGCAACGAAATGTCTTTTACAAGGCTCCGGAACAAGCTACCAACTTCTACCCCACAACAAACAATAATATCGGTTTGAGACCAATAAAGATCAACCTGACTGCGCAACAAGCCCTTGTGTTTTTTCACGAATTCACGAAGTTCGGCTTTATTGGAATTTGCACCTCCGGGAGTCTTCTTCAGATTCATCGCCACGACCGTTTGTAAATGATGCTTGCGTCTCGCCTTTTCCAATGAACGTAGATTGATTTCATCCGACCATTGAAGATTCTCTTTATAATGCCGGATAGCATGTGTCCACAGCGCAATGTTCCCCCAAGTATTGCTTCCGGCTCCATCATACAACCATTCTCTTGAAAGAGAAGCAGAATGTGGTTTACCTTTATGATTGGCTTCTTTCAATACAAACAATATTTTTGGTGAAGACTCTAACCATTTTTTCTCATCGACAATGCCGTCTGTTACTAAATGCGAGTTCTCCAATACCTTTTTCCACGCTTCGAAAATCTTATCTTCTTCTGTAAATAAACTCATAATATCTATTATTTTACTTCCACCATATCGAAGTTTGCCAAGCTACATCCCGAAATCAAAGAAATTCCATACTTGCGCTTAAACGCTTCTTCTATCTCTTTAATAACCGGTTTGGCAGTAGTTCCGCTTTTCACTACTTCCGCTTCCATCCCTTTAGCAACTTTTCCCACCGCTTTCTTGGCAGTGACTTTCCATAAATGACTACTCATACTATTATTTTTTTAAGTTACCTACTCTATCGGTTTTTCGGCCTCCCCCATTATATTGTTTTTTATCAAAATACTGCTTGTTATCAAATAAGAAAAGGACACAACACTCCTTTTCTTATTTCTTTGGTTAGGCTCTGGTAAGCCCGAGATCAAAATAAGTAAAAGCAGCCTGTGCCCTTTATGAAGGGTACAAACATGCTTAGACTAATTATTTTTGATCTCATTTTAAATTTACCAGATTTAACCAAATCAAATAATCGTCTGCAAGTTATGCAATATGTCTTTTATAAATCAGTTCTGTTTTTCTCCTACACAAGATTTATCTGCTTACAAAGCTACAAAAAACAGTTGGATTTATAAAACAAAAAATCTCCGCATATCACAGGCTGCCGTTATTTTGTGCAAAGAAATGAATAAGGTATGCCAAAAGGTTTCATCAACTCCTCTTTTTATTAAAATTCCGGTTATATTTCATAAGAAAAAAACAATTACTTTATCCATATATCCCACTTTTTCCCCTTTTTTGTTCTATCTTTACAGGCAAAATAAATTAAACAAAAAAAACGATAAAACACTAACCACATGCAACCAACCGTAAACAAAACACCACGTATCGAAGTGGTAGATGCCTTAAGAGGCTTTGCTGTAATGGCTATTCTCCTTGTACACAGCGTAGAGCATTTCATCTTTCCTGTCTATCCGACAGATTCGCCCGAATGGCTGAACATACTCGATAACGGAACCTTCAACGTTATCTTTTCGCTCTTTGCCGGAAAATCTTATGCAATATTTGCTCTGCTCTTCGGATTCACATTCTATATCCAATGTCATAATCAGCAAAAGAAAGGAAAAGATTTTGGTTATCGCTTTCTCTGGAGATTAGTTTTATTGGTGGCCTTTGCCACGCTGAATGCAGCCTTTTTCCCTGCCGGAGATGTTCTGTTGCTTTTCTCTATCGTGGGAATTATCCTGTTTTTAGTACGCAAATGGAGTGATAAAGCGATCCTGATCACAGCTATTTTCCTCCTGCTGCAACCCATAGAGTGGTATCATTACTTCATGTCTCTTTTCGATCCTTCGCATGCATTGCCCGACTTAGGCGTAGGAGCCATGTATCAGGAAGTAGCGGATTATACAAAAGCCGGAAACTTTTGGGATTTCCTGATAGGAAATATCACATTAGGACAAAAGGCAAGCCTGTTTTGGGCAATCGGTGCAGGACGTTTCCTGCAAACAGCCGGGCTTTTCCTCATGGGACTGTATATAGGAAGAAAGGAACTGTTCGTCACTTCGGAACTGCATCTCAAATTCTGGATAAAGGCGTTGATCCTTGCAGCTATCAGTTTTGCACCGCTCTATTCACTCAAAGAGCTGATTATGCAGAGCGACAGCGACTTAGTTAAGCAAACCGTAGGCACTGCTTTCGACATGTGGCAGAAGTTTGCATTCACCATTGTACTGGTAGCCTCTTTCGTTATTCTCTATCAGAAAGAGAAATTCAAAAATGCAGTAGCCAGCCTACGTTTTTATGGCAAGATGAGTTTGACGAACTATATCACCCAATCCATAGCAGGAGCTATTATTTATTTCCCCTTCGGACTTTACTTAGCCCCTTATTGCGGATATACAGTCAGTGTATTGATCGGTTTTGTATTGTTCCTCCTGCAAGTACAGTTCTGTAAATGGTGGCTATCCGGACACAAGCAAGGACCTTTGGAAAGCATCTGGCATAAATGGACTTGGATGTTCTCCAACAAGTAAAATTTGCCATCAAGAATGGAGAACGGTATTAGCCAAATATCATCAAAACAGCCTTATAAACATCTTTTTGTTCTCTTATTGATGATTTTTATAACAAGCACTTTCTAAGCAAAGTCGCAATCAGAGAAAAAGCTGCATAATAAAACAAATATCATGCAGCTTTTTCTGTATATTCTTACCTTATCCGGATAAATATGTGATTTATCCCGGTATGTCAACTCCATTATCCCGGCATGATAAGTTCGGTTTCTCTACGAGGAACAGTCCGAAACTCTACGAGAAACGACAAGAGACTCTACGAGATAAATTATTTCCTCTCCAAAAGGCGCTTTTTCACGCTGGTTGATGTCCGAATCCCGATCATGCTCAATTATCTAAAATCACAGCAAATACAGATTATAAAGACAAAATGCACAATAAAAGAAACATATACGGCCTATTTATCACACAATTGCCTCTAATACAAACTATTCACCCCAATAACACTTCCAATAAAGAAGATTTCCGGCAGCCATTCCTATCCATCCCTTAACAAAGCAATTCTACAAGGTTAGCTTTAGCAAAAAGTCAAAGTTGACAATGTGTCAACGAAACAACTCTTATCATAAATTCGGATTCGCATCCGTCTCCTCTTTCGGGATAGCATACAGATAATTGGTACTGTTCGGGACAAATACCTCTCCCTCGGAGAAAGTAACAAACCAATGTCCCAACGGATTCCTTTTAGCGAACCCTCCGCCTTCCTGCCAGGCATCCACTTCCTGTTTCTGCTCCTCGGCAGAAAGCATGGTACGCTTTACGGATTGCTGCGTACGCAAGATATCGGTGATCCCGAACCCTTCACCCCACAATTCCCGGCGACGTTCCATCAAAATCTCGTCGATAACATCCTGCTGCGACTTACCGGTTAAATCATAATCACCCAGGCCACGGGCATGACGCAATTCATTCAAAGGCACTACCGCCTTTTCCGGGAAACCGTCGCGAGCCAATGCTTCCGCCTCCACCAATAGCATTTCGGAAGCACGCATCAATACAATATCGGCCGTATCATCGGCACGCATGTGGAATTTCTTATATCCCAAATATCCCTCACGCATCCATTGAAAAAGCTCCAGGCGGATATCCCCGTCCGAAAATGTATCCCGGAAATGGGGATCGGCCATGAAACTGCTGTAAGCCCCCACATGGGTGGCATCCAGAAAATAGAAATTATAAGAAGCGCTGGATTGGGCAAGCGTCTGCGGATGCCCCCAGATCCACTCTTTATTAGAGATGTTATTGAACCCTTCGTACTCGGCGGCAGTGGTCATCAGCGAATAACCCTGACGGGCGGCGGCAGCAGCCTTTGCAGCTTCCTCCCACTGCCCGGTGAGCAGATAGGCACGGGCCAAAAGCCCATTGACGACATTTACATCCGGCTTGAATTTCTGCCCGTCACCTTTACGTGTATAGTTCTTCAGGTAATCCTTAGCGAGAGCCAGATCATCAAACACACGCCGGTAGACCTGTGCCACGGTCGATTTCCCTTTGGGAGCGGTATCATCCGTAGTGGGCTCGGTATAGATAGGGACACAGGGAGCCGCAGGGTCTTTCAAATAGGTAAACTGGTAGTGCTGTGCCAGATGCAGATAGCAGAAAGCCCGAAGCGCCAATGCCTGCCCCTGTGCCTGACGGAGCGCTTCCGTATCGCCCTGTATGGCAAGGGCGGTGTTGCAGTTATCAATCGTCTTATACATCAGATACCAGGCAAAAGAGGTACGGGTATTGTTGGGTATGGCGATGTCGTTGAACTGATAAGACGAGTTAAAGCCATAAGCCGGACGGGAAACAACATCATCCGCCATCATGTCGTCCTGGCATTGAAGCCCACGGTAACCGCTATTGGCAAGCGTATAAACATATTCGAAAAGATTGTACCAGGCGCCGTTAAACAACCGTTCGGCATTGCCGGGCACACCGACTTCATCGGAACTTACGGAATCTGTCGGCTCTTTATCGAGAAAATCACCGCTACATCCCGCCAATAGAAGCAGAGAAGCCATAAAAGAAAATATATATTTCATAATCGTGAATTTTTAAACTGTGAATCATAAATCAAAACGTCACATTAATCCCCCCGGTAAAAGATCTCATGGCAGGATACCTGTAATAAGTCAATCCGGTAATCCCCTGTTCAGGGTCGAGACCTTGATTGCGGTGAATGGTAAACAAGTTATCACTCTGCACAAAAACCTGTACGTTACTCAATGACGCCTTGCTGACAAGCTGCTTCGGAAGCGTGTAAGACAAAGTCAGGTTCTTTAGCCGCATATACGAGTTATTCTGCAAAAAACGGGTGGAATAGGACGTCCAGTTATTGGTAGTGGTAGCCAATGCCGGCACATCCGTATAACGGTTCTCCGGAGTCCAACGGTTCAATATCTCCTTCGACCATGCGCGGCCGGCAGAACTGCCGTTGTGCAGAATCATCGTTATGTCCCGGTTCATGATATACCCGCCTACACTATAAGCAAATATAGCCGACAGCTCCACCCCCTTGTAAGAGAAGGAGGTATTGAAACCGCCATAAACTTTGGGTAAAGAGGACTTATTGACAAAATAATCGGTAGCATCCTTGTAGACACTGGTAGTCCCGCGCCCTACGACGTTGTCATCCTTGTCGAGAATATCCATGTACCACAACGGATTTCCGTTTTCGGGATCCACCCCTGCCCACTCTTTGGTGTAAAAGTCATAAACGGAGCGTCCTACCGCCAACTTATTGACTCCGGAAGGCGGCATGTCTTTCAAAGGCAACTCGGTAACCTCATTCTTATAATGTGTCAGATTGAGACCTAATTTCCAGATAAAATCCTGAGTATTGATCAGCGTCCCGTTCAGAGAAAGCTCGATACCCGTATTCTTCAAAGCACCTACATTTTCATCCACCGACTTATACCCCAATGACGGAGCCACAGGACGCGAATAGAGCAGATCTTTCGAACGGCGCTGGAAGAAATCGAACGAACCGGATACACGGTTGTTCCACAAGGAGAAGTCGATGCCGACATTGAAATTCAGATTGGTTTCCCACTTCAATTTCGGAGTGGCAATACGATCGGAAAACAGTGCATTCTCTCCCAAATTGGAGACAATGGCATAAAGCCCCTTACTGGCATAATAGGTACCTAAGTTATCGTTTCCCTGTGCGCCGTAACTGGCTTTCAGAGTCAAAGCAGAAAGCCAGTCGGACGTGGAGATCATAAAATTCTCCCGGTCGATGCGCCAGGAAGCACCCAATGACCAGAAATTACCCCAACGCGTCTCTGGTGCAAAACGGGAAGAACCGTCGCGACGATAAGAAGCGGAAAAGAAATACTTGCTCTGATAATCATAAAGCAACTGGGTAAAATATCCTGCCAAAGCATAGTCGATGCGATAGCCGGAACCGCCCGTAAGCTGCGAGCCTACCACCAGTTCGGGCATATCGGGCAAAGCCATCTTGGTACGCGATGCAGAGAGTTCGTCATAACGGTACGAATAGGCTTCCTGCCCGGCAAGGATATTGAAATGATGCTCGCCGATGGTTTTATCGTAAGTGACGATATTATTCCACGTCCACGAAAAAGTACGGGTGTTCACACGGCTCGATCCACCTCCGGTGGTCACGGAAGGTCCGATAAGGGAGTTAGTGAAGTCGAGTGAGTTATAGTTGATCAGGTCGAAATTGAAACTCGTCTTGAATTTCAATCCGGGAATGAAGGTCACTTCCAGGAAAGTACGTCCGGAAAATTCATCCTTCATACGTTCCGACTTATCGAGAGGAAGCGTAGCCGGCAAGTTCCAGTTCGACGTCGATCCGGAAGGCCGGTACGACCCGAAATCGGGAATAAGTTCCCCGTTCGCATCAGTCTTTAAAGAGCCGTCGGCATTTACTTCATAAATGGGATAAAACCCCGGCATGGTGCGGCCGGCATTGATCACATTGCTGGTTTTCGTATCCGAAGAAACCGGATAGTTCTGCATGGAATGCGCAAAGCTCATATTCACGCCCCCTTTCAGCCAGGAAGTCATCTCACTGGTGATATTGGAACGGAGATTAAAACGCTGGTAGCCCGATTCGAGGGCAATACCCTTATCATTCAGATAGCCGGCGGAAAAGAAATACTGGTTCTTCTGTCCGCCACCGGATACATTCAGATTGAGTTCGGTACGCAAAGCCTGTTGTTCCATGGCATCACTCCAGTCAAAGTCCCAAAGGGGCCGGGCACCGTCCACGAGCTTGCCGTCCGTACCCACCGGTTGCGGATAGTTAGTGCCATAAGGGTTAGGGCCGTCACCCATCAGCTTCGTCACCAGATCTTTAGAAGCCTGTGCGGCAGCGGTGGCAGGCGTATAGTTTTCCGTATCCTTGGCGTATTGGTTGCGTAGCGCTTCCCAATAGAGCTGAAAATAGTCATTGGTACCGATACGGTCATAATCGCGTACAGCCCGGTTGGAACCTCCGAACGAGGCTTTCACGTTGACGGTCGTTTTAGAGTCCGTCTGCCCCTGCTTGGTGGTGATGATAATCACGCCGTTGGCACCACGTGAACCGTAAAGGGCGGCCGAAGCGGCATCCTTCAATACAGTCATCGAAGCGATGTCATCGGGATTGATGGAGTTGACAGAACCATCGAAAGGGACACCGTCCACCACATAAAGCGGTGCACTGGAAGCATTGATAGAACCGATACCCCGGATACGGATTTCCGCATCCGTACCGGGCTGGCCACTGGCTGCGCTGGCCTGTACGCCCGAAACCGTACCCTCAAGGGCACGGGAAACGCTGGCTACCTGCAACTTCGCTATCTCGTCTCCCTTTACGGTAGAAGCAGCTCCGGTAAAACTATATTTCTTAGCGGTGGCATAGGCCACTACCATGACTTCATCCAGTTCTTTACTGTCAGACTCTAAAGTGACATTTATCATGTTCCGCCCGTTGACCGGCTGTTCCACCGTTTTTAATCCGACAAAGCGGTAAACGAGTATGGCATCCGAAGGGGCGGAAATGGAATATTTTCCATCCATATCGGTGATTGTTCCGGTAGTCTCGCCTTTTATTTGTACAGAGACTCCGGGCAACGGCTCTCCATCGGATATCACCGTACCCGAAATTCGTATTTCTTGCTGCACGGCCGCCCACAAAGTAGCAGACACAACAATAGCAAGAAACGTTAATACTAAACGTAGATTGATTCTCATAATTTTTTTGTGGTTTAGGATTGAATTGTATGTGTTATTAAACAGAAAATTACGGAAGTTTGTTTTAGAAAGAAAACAAATTTTAGAGGAATATTAGCATAAACGGAGAGGAAACGCTACATTCGCGTTAATAATTTGCCAATGTGCCAATATGCCAATGTGCCAATGGAAGAATGAAAAAATTGGGGAATGTAAAGAATCAGAATAATGGGAAAGAGTGTCGATATAGAAAATAAGAAAATGAGAAAAGATGTCAATGTGCTCCCCCACCGGACAGCGCAGCCCATTGGCACATTGGCATATTGGCACATTGACACATTATTAATTGGCACATTATTATTATTCATTTGTTTATCATTTCCGCTTTCTTCGTTTGCCCAAAGCGGAGAAATTGAAAAAACAGTTGCAGTAGCAGATAGCTTGCAAACGAAAAAGCGTCCCAATGGATTCATAAGGGCTTTCAATTATCTGTTTAATCCCAATGATATCGATACGACTTATATCGGGCCCAACCGATATAACTATGCTTTAATGCTGGATCATTTCACGAATTACGAATATTACGCCATAGGCAGTAATACTCCCGAATCACAACGATTACGGTTCTCTCCCAATCCGCGCAACAAGATCGGCCCTTACTTCGGTTGGCGATGGATCTTCTTAGGATGGTCTATCGACACGGACGGACTTTACGGCAAGCAAAAAGGAAAAAGAAAAGGTACGGAATTCGATTTGAGCCTTTACAGCGCCAAGTTAGGAGTGGATATCTTCTACCGTCGCACGGGTAACGATTATAAAATACATAAAGTGACCGGCTTCGATGATATTGCCAGTGACTATTCCGAAAGCTTCGACGGTCTGAAAGTAGACATGAAAGGGTTAAATCTCTTCTATGTATTCAATTACCGCCGCTTCTCTTATCCGGCAGCTTTCAGCCAAAGTACCAACCAAAGACGAAGTGCCGGTTCAATGATCGCCGGTTTCTCTATCTCCACGCATGATCTGAACTTCGACTATACCCGATTGCCGCAGGCTATCCAAGGAAGTATGAACGAGGATATGAAAGTAGAACATATCAAATATACCAACATCAGCCTCACGTTTGGATATGCCTACAACTGGGTATTTGCCCGTAATTGGCTGGCCTGCCTTTCGCTCACTCCCGCCGTAGCCTACAAGACATCACGCATCGAAAAGATAGAATCACAAACCAATGATTGGTACAAAAACTTCAACATTGATTTTATCCTGCGTGCAGGAGTGGTTTATAACAACAGTAAATACTTTGCCGGCACTTCTTTCGTCGGCAGATCGTATGACTATTACCGGGATAATTTCTCGATGAACAATGGTTTCGGTACCCTACAAGTATATGCAGGATTCAACTTCTATCTAAAAAAGCAATACAAGAAGAAAAAATAATGCCTTATTCCACCAACCCCGGCTGATATTCCGGGTAGCGGCACTGAACTCTACTCCCCAAAGGTTAGGAACAATCTGACCAGAATAAATCTAACAAAAATCAGAGTATTAGAAAAAAGAAAATGTATTATCAATGGTATCAGTAAAAGTATCATGCCGCAACATCTTCTTTATGCAAGGATTTATTTCTGTATTAGGGATCAAACCCTACGAAGAAATAAATGGAAAACATTTAAAAATTTATTATATAACAGCAATTTTATCTCAAATATTTTTGTATTTTTGTTGGTAACGTAAAATATCTATTGAACAACGTAATTTACAGAGTTAATTAACTGATAATATTGACTACACCCATATAATCTTTGTAAAAATGAAAAGATTAATCTACATATTATCCTTTGCAATCTTTTTACAAATGAATGCACAAACATTCAATTCTGGCCAAAAATGGACAGATTTTCATACCAACAAGAATGCTTTATCCCATCCCGTACCAACTAATATCCAAAAGAACTTCGACATCGCCATAAATGAAATAAGCCAGATGTTGAAAGGGGAAAAACCTCTAAGTTTTAAAAAGGCGGTTTTTCTTGTAGAAAATGCCTATTATGAAGGCCAAATGAGTTGGGAGGATTATAACAATGAAATATTGAGAATAAAACCTATACTTGATAAAATGATAGATAATCGTAATTTAAGGCAGTATAAAACTGCCGGAAATTGGGCTGTCTTTACATATATGTCTGATAGTATTCCTGAAAATGATTTCAAACCGTATCAGTATGACTTTGAAAATTTTATGAGTAATTCAAATATAGAAAGTTCATTGGTTTCACGTCTTTTGAAAAGAAAAAGAGGTAATTGTAGGTCATTACCATTTCTTTATAAGATTTTAGCCAATGAAGTTCATGTGGAGGCGTTTATAGCGGTTGTCCCCATGCACTGCTATGTAAAACACAAAGATGAGAAGGGAAATTGGTGGAATCTGGAAATGACAACAGGAACATTTTCCCGATCAAGCTTTATCATGGAAACCTTCAATGTTTCTGAAGTTGCTATAGAAAGTGGCTTATTTATGAAACCATTATCAAAAATTGAATCTGTTGCATTTTGTATATGTGACTTATTAAATTATTATGAGCATAAAACAGGAAGATATTCAGATGACTTTATCAAGAGGTGTTACGACATTGGTCTACGGTACTATCCCAATAGCCAATTACAAATTAGCAAAGGAAACGATTTAAAATTCCGATTAGACAGTAAAATAATCGATATGGGTTTGAACGGATATAGAGATATCGCCAAGTTCCCAGAACTTATGAAAGAGTTTGAAGTAATGGATTCCACATTCAAATATCTTACAAAAATTGGCTATTCTACGTTAAAATCAGAAGATTATGAGAGAATGGTCAATGATATAAAAGTAAAGCAAACAAAACTGAATACAAAAAAATAACATAAATCCATGTACATTATGAAAAGACAAGTCTTATTTTTGAGTATGACAACCTTTTTTGCGTTGAACGCTTTAGCACAAACTCCTTATGACAACTTTGCACCGGAACAAAGTGTAAAGCCAATCATTGAAATGCCTAAAATGCATTTTAAAGTGGCAAACACAAACCTCAATAGCGAAATACGTAGCATAGAATTTGATAAAAACACCTTATCTTTAAATTTATTAAACGAAAGTGACAGTGTTCTCAAATCAATTACTCTTAATCCAAATGATAAGAAGTTTACATCGATAGATCCACTTACTGAAAAATATTATCATATCAGTCCTTATGCGTATTGTATGAATAATCCTATAAGATATATTGATCCAAATGGTATGGATGTGTATCGTTTTGATGATAAAACAGGAGAAATGCATTTATTTCTACAAACCGATGACGACTTTGACCAGATTGGTCGTTTTAAATATGATAAAAAGACAGATACTTATGTGCTTAAAACAAATAAAAATGGAGAAGCTCGAACCCGAATTGATAATATAGAAAAAGGCATCTTAAGTGATGGTATGAATTTTAAGACTAATGCTAATGTTTGGGAAGTAGGAGGTCAAGAGCAACCAACTGTTGAAGGATTCCAAAATTTCGCCATCGATTTTTCCGAAATGATTGGAAGAGAAGTTGCAGGTTTTTATTTTTCAGATCCAGAGCAAAACGATGTAAGCTATATCCATATGGGGAAATACGAAAACAATAGATATAACAAATCTCATTCAACCCCGAGTATATATAGTGTCAGACCGGATTTGTATGGTAATATAGCTCCACATACTTCATGGCATACTCATCCATCCACAGCACCTCTTGCAGATAGATTACGACCTTCCGGATTAACTACTCCGGGCGGAGATATGGAGCATAAACAAAATCATGTTCCGCAAGGTTTTCATACTTTCATAATACTGACAAAAGGATATCCTCCAATACTTTATTGATTATGAAAATAAGATATTATATTTTATTAATCACTATGCTTGCAGTTTCGGGCTGTGCTGTATGGAAAAAATCGTTATCTGCCAATGGAGATATCTATGTCGCAATCAATAATTGTATTATTGACTTCATCAATACTTCTAATTTATTCAAAGCTGACAGTATATTCGCTATAGATATCATTGAAAACGAAGATATCTATGTTATTGGCATTGGTGGAGCAGTAAATAAAATCTATCCGCACATTCGAGATACAATTGGAGCTAAAAACGATCTTTTCCCCAATAAATACATAATCCGAGAAGGAAAACTGTTTTATTGGAATGATCCCAAGCAAGAGATTACCCAAGAAATTATTGATGTTTTGTCTCGATATGATGCGATAGATTTAGATTGGAGAAATCGTGAGTATAATATACCTCTAAATATACCTGACGGCGATCCGAGAATAATCTATATACCTCCGATGGTGATTGATGATGCACAGAAAGGTATAGTTTACTACATTTGTAAAAATGATTTTACTATTTATAAAAAAACTGGATTCAATACAATATACCACCATTATAAGCAACCTGAGTTGAAATGTAATAATTAGATTTATTATTTCTTATAACTTAAATAAGACAACCCTTATTTCTATAGTATACAAAGGTATATCCCGAGAAGGAATGTATAACAAAAAAATACATATTAGAGGATATTCACCTATTTTCTATTAAAAATTGCCATTTACAAAAGAACAGCAAACACTTATTTGGAAATTAATCAATTACTTTTAAAAACTTAGAAGAGTACACTATAACGTCTAAAATCAATTACCATGCAGGTTTTGGCATTTCAAAACAAATAGAGACCACCTTCATAAGTACAATATTGTCATTTATGAAAAACAAAATACCTTATCATAATATGATTAATCTAAAAGTAGAGTTGTACACAACGAACTCCTTCACCGGAATTGGTCTCTTCAGACTTGCGCATATCAATCCTAAATTCTTCCATTGTTGATTTTAGCTTTGTGAATATCGGTAATCGCTTGGTGAAACGCCCGTTATTTTCTTGAAGACAAAACTGAAATATTGTACATTCGGATAACCTAATTGCCGGGCAACAACGGTGGACGTTGTACCGGATTCCATCAACATTCGTTTGGCAGCCTCCAACCGTTTGAATTGGAAATACTGTTCCAAAGTCTTACCCGTTTCAAATTTTAACAGGTCCGTAAAGTAAGCAGAAGAGAGGTTGAGTCTTTCCGCGAAATAATCGGGTGCAGGAAGTTTCCCGCTTTGCAATTTTCCAGAACCTATATAATCCTCAAGTAACTGCTCCATTTTTTTCAGAATAGCCTTATTCTTGTTTTCACGGGTGATAAACTGACGTTCATAGTAACGAGTGCAGTAATCCAGCAATAATTCGATATGCCGTGAAAGGATAGTCCTGCTATGCGTATCAATCGAATGATGCAGTTCTTCCTCTATATTCCAAAGACAACAAGTAACTTTCTCCGTTTCACGCTGCGACAGATGCAGTGCTTCTTCTTTATGATAGTAGAAAAATGTGTAATTATTAATATGGTTCCTCAATGTGGTCTGAAACAACAAGTCCGGGTGAAATACCAACAGAAAGCCTTTACCGGGTAAGGTTTTTTCCTCGTTCATACGGAAAACTTCACCCGGTTTAAGAAATACCATTGTCGCATTGGAATAATCATAATATTTCCGGCCGCAACATGAACATTCATCCGGACAGTCTTCTATCAGCAAGATAGCGTAGAACTCGAACTTAACAGTATTCTGCTCCAGACACGGATTCTCCAGATTAATAAGGCTCACCTGAGGATGCAATGTCTTGCAGTCCAAACAACGGTTACATTCATGCACGGTATTAAAGTCCAATGTATTTTTCTTCTCCATATTCTTCTCACTGATTATTCGGTACACGGTATTCGTCAGGAGTGCACCTCACCCGCTTTTTGAACAGACGACAAAAGTGCTGCGGGTATTGGGATTCCGGCAAATAGGCAATCTGGCTGACGGTATCCTCTGTACCGCCCATACGTTCCTTTGCCATTCCGATCACTTTCTCCTGAATGTGTTCCTGTGGTATCCTGCCGGGTGGCTTCATTCAAATCGATTGCACTGACCAACGGATTCAAAGTTTCAAAACCGTACAATTTGTGGTATTGGTCTACACTGCCCAAGTTGAATATCTTATCCATAATTATTGCTATTTAATCCTCAAAAGTACCTCGGTTGCATATCAATTACAAAAGTACAAGATAATCCTGTCACTCCGACAACCTTAATTACGGATTGTATAACCCCAGTTACAGATTACATATAATCTCCTTGTATCAGTATCATAAAATCTGTAATTGAGGTCTAAATAATCGGATTCAACTTCTATCTAAAAAAGAAATACAAGAAGAAAAATAACACTTTATTCCACCAACCACCGGCTGATATTCCGGGTGGCGGCACTGAACTCTACTCCCACTTTTACAACCTCACGCCCATCAGACAGATAAGGAATCAAGTATCCCTTATCATCTATCTGCTGCAAAGCCTGTTCTGCAGTACCGTTCAGCTTGAACTCGAATACATAAATATATTTAGGAGTTTTTACGACAGCATCCGCACGGCCGCAAGCACTACGTACTTCCGCTTCGGTAAACTGCCCCATTAATTTAAATACCAAATAGAAAATGACCTGATAATAACGTTCCTTTTCTTCGTTCAGTTCATAAGAGAAATCAGCAAAAAAAGCCTTTAAACGGGTAAGAAAGGCAGGAACATCACCACTTTCTAATTCTTGAATAAACTTACCTATATAGAAACGACGCTCCCCATCCGGTATAGGAGTATAAAAGGGCAGAATAAAGTTCATAAAGCCATACTTCACCTCATCATTCGGAAATCCCAAACGATATACCTTAAAACGTTTATCATACTCTTTTATCGTCAGATAACCACTTTGATAAATCAACGGAATAGGATTTTCCGCATCAGCACGATATTCGGAAAAAGCAGCAGAAGAAGCTTCCACGCCGTCAATCAGAACCCGAAGATCGTAATCACTTTGCTTGAGCAACTCTACAAGAAAAGTAGGTGTCCCGGTCTGAAACCAATAATCATTGAATTCCTTTGCTTTCAACGCATTGAGCACACTGAACGGATTGAAGACTCCCTCACCGGCCGGATGGAAAAGGTAACCGTCATACAAACGCGTCATCTCATCCACCGTTTCTTCATAAGACAACTCGCTGACCTTACCGAGAACCTCCAGTTCCGGACGAAAAACAGCCGTCAGCTCCTCTTTCGTTATACCGCAAACAGTGGCATAGTCATACCATAAACTTATATCCTGCAACTGGTTCAAGTCACTAAATACACTGACTTGTGCAAACTTTGTTACCCCCGTCAGAAAAGCAAAACGCAAGTAACGGTCGGCACTCTTCAGTACACCGTAAAAGGCTTTTAGAGTATCCCGGAATTCAGAAAGTAACGGCTCATTCCGCATAGCTTGAAGTAACGGCTTGTCGTATTCATCGATCAAGACAACAACATTCTTGCCAGTTGATTCTGCAGCACGACGAATAACTCCCATAAAACGATTGGACAAAGTTAATTCATCGTCTCCTTTTCCATATTTAGCCTCCCACTGAGTAAGGTGATTGCTAAGAATAGCATGTAGTCCTTTCGGAGAATCATACTTTTCGGCATTCAAATCAAGATGCAGCACCGGATAAGTATTCCATTCCTTTTCCAGTTTCTCTATGGCCAAACCCTCAAAAAGTTCTTTTCTCCCTTCAAAGTAAGCTTCGAAAGTAGACAACAACAAACTTTTACCAAAACGGCGGGGACGGCTTAAAAAATAAGGTTTTCCCGTATTAGCCATCCTCCAAACTAATTCAGTCTTGTCCACATAAAGATATCCTTCTTTACGAATATCCTCAAAAGTCTGTATTCCTATAGGAAGTTTACGATTCAAATCAATCATAAGGCCGTTGTTTTAATAATGAAAATACTTAAACGCAAAGATACACTTTTCTGTTCAATATCAGGATGCAGATGAAAGAAAGAAAAAAAGAAAGCGTAGGGCCTGTTCAAATTTTCCTCAGCATTATTTAAGCAGGCTCTACATAGATTCAAAAGATTCTTTGTACATTTGCCGCGTTCAAAAAAAACATTTGCTGCATTCTGAAAAAATAAAGAAAGAGAATGAAAACCATCCGCCATACCCATAAACCTGTTGTCCGCTTCCGTTGTTGGAGCCGGAAAGGGTATGCTGCCTTTGCCAGCCTGGGGCGCCAGGTCACTATCGGGCAACTGCATCTCAACGTGACGGAACGTTCACTCTCCAAACAGAAAGCGGCTCAAACAATCCCATTCAATTTATTTATGACTATTGAAGAAATGAAAGACCAGGTGCTGGGCGGTATCGATATAACGCCCGAGCAAGCAGCTTGGCTGGCTAATACAGCCGATAAAGAGGCGCTCTATGCAGCTGCCCATGAGATTACCGTGGCCCGTGCACAGCACGAATTCGACATGTGTTCCATCATCAATGCCAAGTCCGGACGCTGCCCGGAAAACTGTAAATGGTGTGCGCAATCTTCCCACTACCAAACCCAAGCGGAGGTATACGACCTCGTCAGTAAAGATGAATGCCTCCGACAAGCACAATACAATGAAGCACAAGGCATAGCCCGATTCTCCCTCGTCACCAGCGGACGAAAACCCTCTCCGAAACAACTTACTCTGCTTTGCGACTCCGTCCGCCACATGCGACGGCATTCCTCTATCCGGTTGTGCGCTTCATTAGGCCTGCTGGAAGAAAATGAACTTCGTGCTTTGTATGACGCCGGTGTCACCCGCTATCATTGCAACCTGGAAACAGCTCCTTCCTATTTTCCCCGGCTTTGCTCTACCCATACGCAAGAGCAGAAACTCACTACCCTGCGTGCCGCACGGCAAGTAGGCATGGACATCTGTTGCGGAGGTATTATCGGCATGGGAGAAACGATGGAACAACGCATCGAATTCGCCTTTACTCTCAAAGAACTCGGAGTACAGTCCATCCCGATCAATCTGCTCAGCCCCATTCCGGGAACTCCCCTCGAACATACGCCTTCCTTAAGCGAAGAAGAAGTCTTAACCGCTATCGCACTTTTCCGCTTTATTAATCCGACAGCCTATCTCCGCTTTGCAGGAGGGCGTTCGCAGCTCTCACCGGAAACGATGAAACGCGCGCTGCACATCGGCATCAATTCGGCGATCGTGGGAGATCTGCTGACTACCCTCGGTTCGAAGGTGTCGGAAGACAAACAAATGATCCGGGAAGCCGGATATGAACTTCCGTCTTCACCATTCGACCGTGAACACCTATGGCATCCATACACCTCGACCACTCACCCACTGCCGGTATACAAAGTGGCACGGGCGGATGGGGCAACAATTACCTTGAGCGACGGAACCGTACTCGTCGAAGGGATGTCTTCATGGTGGTGTGCCGTGCACGGATACAACCATCCGGTGCTGAACAACGCGGCACAGGAACAGCTGGCGAAGATGTCGCATGTGATGTTTGGCGGGCTCACCCATGATCCCGCTATCGAACTGGGCAAGCTGCTGTTGCCGCTGGTTCCTCCTTCCATGCAGAAGATATTCTATGCAGACTCCGGCTCGGTGGCAGTAGAAGTGGCCTTGAAAATGGCCGTGCAATATTGGTATGCTGCCGGGAAAGCGGAAAAAAGCAATTTCGTCACCATCCGCAACGGATATCATGGAGATACATGGAATGCCATGTCCGTCTGCGATCCGGTGACCGGTATGCATTCTCTGTTCGGCTCTGCCCTGCCTATCCGCTATTTCGTGCCACAACCGAAATCGCGTTTCGACGGAGAGTGGAACCCCGAAGATATCCTGCCCTTGAAAAAAGTGATAGAAGAACATGCCGGCGAACTGGCAGCACTTATCCTCGAACCCATCGTACAAGGGGCAGGCGGTATGTGGTTTTACCATCCCCAATATCTCCGGGAAGCCGAAAAGCTGTGTCGCGAACACGGAATACTAATCATCTTCGACGAGATAGCCACCGGATTCGGCCGTACAGGAAAGCTCTTCGCATGGGAACACGCAGGTGTAGAACCGGATATCATGTGTATCGGTAAAGCATTGACGGGAGGTTATATGACTCTGTCCGCCGTGCTGACCACCAACGAAGTAGCGGACAAAATCTCCAATCATGCCCCCGAAGCTTTTATGCACGGCCCCACTTTCATGGGAAATCCGTTGGCATGTGCGGTAGCTTGCGCATCGGTAAAGCTATTATTAGAATCCGGATGGCAAAAGAAGGTACAATGCATTGAGGAGCAATTGAAACGGGAACTGGCCCCGGCACGTGCACTCTCTTCCGTAGCCGATGTACGGATATTGGGAGCCATCGGAGTGATCGAAACCCGACAACCGGTAGACATGGCCTATATGCAACAACGGTTCATAGAAGAAGGTATCTGGGTTCGGCCTTTCGGTAAGCTGGTATACCTGATGCCGCCATTCATCATCACACCGGAACAATTAACCCGACTGACAAACGGAATTGTAAAAATAATGAATAATTTGCCAATGTGTCAATGTGCCAATATGCCAATGAGAGAATGAAGAAATAAAAAATGGAAGAATGAAAGAATAAAAGAAATATAATATCCAATCTCCACCATATGGCACATCCTTTTTCATAGCGCAGCCCATTGGCACATTGGCATATTGGCACATTAAATAATTATTATATATGATCCTCATCGAACAAATGCAACAGGAATTGCAGGAACTGGAAGCAAAGAGTAACCTGCGAAAATTGCCCGGTATCCTGCACGAAGGACGGGACGTTATTGTAAACGGACAACGGATGCTGAACCTCTCATCAAACGATTATTTAGGGTTGGCAAACGATATAGAGTTGCGTAGGGATTTTTTGGAAACACTGACACCGGAAACATTCCTGCCTACTTCCTCTTCCTCACGTCTGCTGACGGGAAACTTCACAGCCTGCGAACAGTTGGAGCAACAACTCGCTACGGCTTTCGGTACGGAAGCGGCACTGGTATTCAACAGCGGATACCATGCCAATACGGGTATCCTTCCGGCTGTAAGCAATGCCCGGACACTGATTTTGGCAGATAAGCTGGTACATGCCAGCCTAATAGACGGTATACGTTTGTCGGCAGCCAAAAGCATCCGGTACCGGCACAACCAATACGACCAGTTGGAACGGTTGATAGAAATAAACCACACGGAATATGAACGGATCATCATCGTCACGGAAAGCATCTTCAGCATGGACGGAGACGAAGCGGATCTCCGCGAACTGGTTCGTCTGAAAAAAAAATATGCTAACGTATGGCTGTATGTAGACGAAGCACACGCTTTCGGAGTACGCGGGGACAAAGGACTGGGATGTGCGGAAGAACAGGAATGCATCTCTGACATCGATTTTCTGGTAGGTACATTCGGCAAGGCATTGGCATCGGCAGGCGCTTACATTGTCTGCCGGAAAGTGATACGGGAATATCTCGTCAATAAAATGCGTACTTTTATCTTTACAACTGCACTGCCGCCTGTAATCATTCAGTGGACCTCTTTCGTATTCACCCGTCTGCCCAATTTCCGTCAGAGACGTGAAAAGCTGCAATTGGTAAGCAGTAAGCTCAAAGAAACATTGGAACATAAAGGATACGTCTGCCCCTCAAGCAGCCATATCATACCTATGATCACAGGAGAAAGCAGCATAGCCGTCCGGAAAGCGGAAGAGTTACAGCGTAAAGGTTTTTATGCCTTGCCCGTCCGTCCGCCTACGGTACCGGAAGGAACATCACGCATCCGCTTTTCATTAACAGCAGAAATAAGTGAAGAAGAGATAGTAAGATTGACCACTTAACACAAGAATTGATGAAACAATATATCTATACGCCATCGCTGTATACCCACACAGCACCGTCACATATCCATACGTCGCCTCCGCAAGAACCTCCGCGCCTTTTACTTTTTTTTGCAGGCTGGGGAATGGATGAACATCCTTTTTTACAATATGCTCCCCAAGACAGTGACTTTATGATCTGCTATGACTATCGGACACTTGATTTCGACACCTCCCCTTTAACCGGTTACACCGTCATCGATGTAGTGGCATGGTCGATGGGAGTTTGGGCCGCTTCACAAGTTCTGTCAAAGGTTTCACTACCCATTCGCAGACGCATTGCCATTAACGGCACCCCTTTTCCTATTGACGAGAAGCGGGGCATCCCGCCCGCTATCTTCATGGGTACGTTGGAGGGGCTGAACGAAGCATCCCTCCGAAAATTCCAACGCAGGATGTGTGCGGACGGAAACGTTTTTGCCCGCTTTCAGCTTACAGCCCCCGAACGAAGCATAGAAGAACTGAAAGAAGAACTTGCTGCCGTCGCAGAACAATACCGAATACTCCCTACCGGGACATTCGCATGGGAACAGGCTATTATCGGTGAAAGTGATCGTATTTTTCCTCCCACTAACCAGCGCGCAGCCTGGAAAGGAATTTCCATGTCTAATATAGACGGAAACGAAGCCCACTATGACGAATCCCTCTTTATCAAGTATCTGAAAGAAATATGAATAAAGCCCTGATAGCCGAACGCTTCTCAAAAGCCATCGGCACTTATGCCCAGAAAGCAGACATACAACAACAAATAGCGGAAAAGATGACCTGCCTGTTACAGCAACATCTCCCGGCAACTCCTTTCAATAAGGTAGTGGAATTCGGCTGCGGCACCGGAAACTATTCCCGCCTGCTTTATCACACCTTACAACCGAAACAGTTTTTCCTGAACGACCTCTGCAACGGAATGCAGGCCTGCTGCCACGATCTGCTCGATCAAGGTGCCATATTCCTCACCGGAGATGCCGAAACACTCGACTTCCCCGAAGATACGGAACTGCTGACCTCCTGTTCTACCCTACAATGGTTCGAAAGTCCGGAAAATTTCTTCCACCGTTGCCACCACCGCCTAAGCAGGAATGGCTACCTCGCAATCACCACTTTCGGGCAGGAAAACATGAAAGAAATACGCAGCGTGACCGGACAAGGACTTCCTTACCGCTCGCTTTCGGAACTCGAAGCAGCACTCACCCCTCACTACGACCTCATTCATTCGGAAGAGGAGAGACTGCATCGTTCTTTTCCCTCCCCCCTGCAAGTGCTTTACCATCTGAAAGAGACAGGAGTGACGGGAACCGGAAAACAGCACTGGACCCGGCGCGAACTAAACCGTTTTTGTGAAGAGTACATCCGCTTGTTTGGCGACAACCAATCCGTACCTCTCACTTATCACCCGATTTATATCATTGCAAAAAAAAGAAGCCTCTCCCCCGACCCCTCCCCAAAGGGAGGGGAGGAGGAGAATGTATTGTAAACTATTAATCTAATAACAACTATCAATTTATAAAACAACAACTATTAATTTATAAAACAGTACTCTCCCTCTCTCCCCTCCCTTCGGGGAGGGGCCGGGGGAGAGGCCCACAGAAACAATGAAACAGAATGTATTTTTTGTCTCCGGTATCGATACAGATGCCGGAAAAAGCTACGCCACCGGATTCCTGGCTCGTGAACTCACCCAAAAAGGCAACCGGACGATCACACAAAAATTTATCCAAACGGGGAATGTCGGCCATTCCGAAGACATCGACCTGCACCGCCGCATCATGGGAATCCCCCCTACCGAAGAGGACCGCGCAGGACTTACCATGCCCGAAATCTTCTCTTACCCCGCTTCCCCGCATCTCGCCTCCCGGCTGGACGGGCGCGCCATCGACTTCTATAAAATGGAACAGGCCACAGCCGAGCTCAGTCGCCGATATGACACCGTTCTGCTGGAAGGTGCCGGCGGACTTATGGTACCGTTGACCGAAGACCTGCTCACAATCGACTATATAGCACAAAAAAAATACCCGCTTATCTTCGTCACATCCGGCAAATTAGGAAGCATCAATCATACACTGCTCAGCTTCGAAGCCATACGTCACCGGGGAATCCGTCTCGACACCGTGATGTACAATCTTTACCCCACCGTAGCAGATAAAACGATACAGGAGGACACCTTGATATTTATCCGGAAACAGATGGAAAAATATTTCCCGGATGCACAATTCATACTTGTACCGGAAATATAGAATTAATTGCTTATCTTTACAACCTGTATCCCCGGCTGTCTGCAATGACAGCCGAATCTGTAATGATAACCGGATCTACAATAATAACCGGACAGAGATAACAGCCGGATTATAAAAAGCAATATCGGCATAAAAGCAATATCAGTATGAGAAAAATAATACTTTCGGTAAGCATTCTGCTCTCTTTCACCTCTTTATTGAAAGCGCAAGAATCCTCTGCCACCAAAGTTTTCGAATACCGGCCGGCACCCGGACAGTTCATCAACCTCTTGCCCGCCTACGCAAACGGAGATAATGAACAAACGATCTGCAACAAATGTCTGGAGGCTTTCAAAACAACCCAACTGGTCAGTTTGGGAGGCTTCGGGGGATACATCGTTGTGGGATTCGACCACAGCATCATCAATGTGCCCGGTGAGTATGACTTCAAAATAGATGCCAATGCCATGGACGGCCCCTACGGCATTTCATCGGAACCCGGCATTGTATTGGTATCCGTAGACTCCAACCGTAACGGACTTCCGGACGATGAATGGTACGAATTGAAAGGCTCGGAATACAATAACCCGCAAAGTATCAAGAATTACACGGTGACTTACACCAAGCCCGACCGAAACGATGAAGACATAAAATGGGTCGATAATAAAGGGAAAAGCGGAGTCATTCAATATATGGGTTCACAAGGACATAAGCAAGCCCACTACCCTCTATGGATTAGCGAGCGGACACTGACCTTTACAGGAACACGGTTACCGGATAATGCGGTAAAAATCAGTAGCAATCCGGAAAAGTGGAAACAAGTAGCTTATGCATACGGCTATGCCGATAACAAACCGAATAATACCGATGGTGCCAAATTCAAAATCGACTGGGCAGTGAACGAAAAAGGAGAAACTGTTTCCCTCGATAAAATAGACTTTATCAAAATATATACTGCCGTAAACCAGCAATGCGGATGGCTCGGCGAATTATCTACTGAAATCCTGTCGATAGACGACCTGCATCCGACAGCCACTTCTATCCATTCTTACGATCTGAACTCCAAAATCGACTACCGGGACGGAAATCTGACAGTCACAAGCAAACGTGAATGTACTTTAGAAATTTATAACCTGCAAGGAATATTACTAAAATCAGAACGAATCGGTCAAGGAAAATCCACCCTACCTCTTCTGTTACCTAAAGGCATTTATCTGATCAGAACGGAAGAAACAAGCAGAAAACTTACTATAAACTAATTCAAAGGAAAATTAATTAAAGGGAGATGGGAGATTTGAGATGGGAGAAGTACTATGCAGCATGATAGCGCAGCCTACTTCTCCACTCTCCATCCTCCCATCTCCCTTTTTTCCTTCTCCCTTGAATTAATTATTTCACTGTAAACCGTTTCACAACTGTCTGTTCTGCGTTATACAGCTTCAAGAGATACATACCCTTTTCCAGACCGCCGACTACGATGGTGGCATCACCGGAATTGTTTTCCTGTATCAGTACTTTCGCACCACTTACAGCAATCACTTCGATGGTGTAATTTTCCAACTCAGTCACGATATTCAGCTTGTCGATAGCCGGAACCGGATAGATAGAAGTAGAAACACGAACGCGGTTACTTTCCATACCGATCGCTTTATTGACAGTAAGCGGAATCTGTACAAACTGTATCTTTCCTTTCTGAACGGCACTAACCAGCAACGACAGGGATGAACCGGCTTCCTTACCGGTAACCAACAGTTTTCCATCTTCCAATGTGATGGTTGCTACTTCATCATCAAACGGTTCTTCGATCTGATAGTCAATAGAAGCATCGGCATCATCAAAGGTAAAGAACTGAGCCAGATTGATAACCGTCTCCTCAAAATCGACATCCTGTTTAGCTCCTTGCTTCACTTCGCGATAACCGTTAAAGTCGTCCATACAGAAATAGGTCGGTGTAGTGAGTCCGTATGAATTCTGCTTCGTACCCTCCATCCGGAACGAAACTGCTTTCACCTTACCCAACGGACGAAGATCTACCCACTGCCAAGTATCCAGACAGTAATGATCTGCTTCTTTCTTCGAAGTATAATCAGCTAAATAATAATCCAGTGAAGTAGTCGTATTATCTACCGCCTTTCCTGTAATGATCAATTTCAGATAATCACCGGTTACGAAACCTCCGGCAACATCCGATTGTCCGTCCCCCTTCAGAACAGACTCTTTCACCCATGCCGTATTGGATACATAGAATCCACGAATGGAGTCTCCTTCGGCCTTATTATTCGTCACATCGATTGCATGAGGAATACCTGTATAGACATAAGAAACCGCGTAATTATCAGAATTGTGTCCACTTCCTACCGCCGAACGATATTGGTCGCTCAAACCGGAATATTCCACAGATGTCTGATTGGAACATGCAAAACCCGACCAATAGGTAGATGTATGCCTATTGTTACTGAAAGCGTACGAACCGCTATAAAGTGTAGAGAAAGTTCCGTTACCGGCAAAATCATCTTCCCCTTCACCGTTCCAATAACTTTCTTCTTTCAGATAAACATCTTCGAAAGTAGCCGTATACGCATTACCTTCTACGGTAATCACTACCTCATCCGTATCCGTAGCTCCCCATGCATCGGTTACCGTCAACGTACATGCAGTTGTATTTTTAGCATCGAATGCATAAGAGACCTCCGTAGAAACCACTTCCTGCATAGCATTTTTCCACACATAGGTATAAGGTGCCACACCGGTAGAAACCGTAGCAGTCAGCGTCACGCGGTCTTTTTCCTGAACCGTCCGGTTGGCTATATAAACCAACAGGTCAAGAGGTTCGCCACTAAAGTTATCCAGATAAGCATCTCCCGCAGAAGTCATTTCGATCTTCGTTATCAGACCTTTGTCCTTCAAATTGCTGAATACCCATTTACCATCCGTTGCTCCTAAAGTGAAGGTATGTTTCTGATCTGCTTCATCATAAACATCCATTGTCACCGGTTCACCGGCTTTCAGGAAGAATCCGGTCAAAGGAATTCCCTTATCGGAATTGGTGAAGGTAATGGTTCCTTTGGCTCCTATCTTAGCTACCTTCTTACCAACGACTACCGTATCGTCCGCATCTTCTACCGTAAATCCGGAGAACTTGGCAGTTCCGTCTTCAAAGTCGCCCTCAACGGCAGTAACCTTCTCGAAAGTAGAAACTGCGGTCGGTGTATAGGTAGTGGTGAACACGTCACTGGCAATTACTTCGGAACTGACCTCTTTCAGATTCTGCAGAACCACATAAAGTATGTATTCCGTCTGATTCGCCAAACTGCTCAGAACAACAGAAGCCTCTTTTCCCTTTCTCAGTTGCAGTACTTGTTCGGAAGCCAAAACTTCTTCCTGCGTCGGTGCAACCGCTGTTTTTTCCTTCACTAACAGGAATGCTTTTCCGCTCAGATCGACTTTCAATACGGCAGTAGCTTCCTCGTGCGTAATGTTACTGAAAGAAGGATAGCCCTCTACCAGAACCGGAGTATTATCGGAAACATCACCGTATTCATAGGCACCGATGGTAGGAGTCTGCTCATCGCGGACAGTACCGTTCAAGTCCGTCGTTACAAATGCCAACGGCTTCGCATTCTTCAAATTACCGGTTTGTGCAGGTTCGAGTACTGTTTCCGAAAGGAAAGACGTTTGTTCGTTGTAGCTGTCCTTTTCTCCGGAAAGTACTTTCCAGGCCTCAAAATCATTGACGGCAGTACCGGCATAGGCAAATGCAGTACCGGAAGTATAGGTCATATTGTTGGAGAAAACGATTCCGGTGAAATAATCCTTACTGTAAATCCGGTAAACATGCCCGGTCGCTTCGTTTTGCAGAATATTATTCCGAACCGCACCATTGCTTATGCTGCTATTGATAAACAGAGCTGCAGAAGAATTGTACACACCGGTCAGTCTTACTGTATTATAAACGATATTCAAGTTAGTAGACACTTCTTTACTACCGACTTTTATACCATAGAAAGAACTGTAAGCTCCCGCATTTGCATTGCAAACGACATTTATTTCATTATTATGAATGCTTCCCGGAGCTTCCTGACCAGCTTTTATATACTCGGTATATATACCGGTGGCGTCTTTGGAAGTAGCAAGATTTATGATATTATCCGCAATGACACACTGTTCAAATCCCCTTCTCATATCGAGTGCAGTGTAAGACGCAGTAGCCCGGTCGTTATAAAATTCATTACCGGTAACAGAATAAGCTTTCATTCCTTGCAGATAAATCGCTTTAGCACCTTGATTACGGAAAGTATTGTTCCGGACACAAGCTCCTGCCTCATAAGACGGAGTATTGACCCAACTGGCCCCTAAAGACATTCCTTTGTTAGCTCCTTCCAAAAGACAATTCTCAACAACCAGATAGTCGTTCGTATCGGCAGCTATATTACGGCTATACGTTTCGATCAAAGACATGTCTGCCGACATTTCCGTATACAGATAACAATTCCTGACCGTCACATAACAACTGGCATCTTTCAAACGAACGATGGCCGGATAAGAGACATCCGAAGAAGTCACCGTCACCCCGTCCAATGTAAAATAATCCGCGCCTGCAACGGTGACTACACCATAGCCGGCATGTACTTTTTCATTCGAATCGACATCCGGAGCAATGTATCTGCCACCGACAATCTTCACATCACGGTAACTACCGCTTTTCGACTTAATGGTAATGGTGTTGACAGCAGATGTTCCCTTTATCTCCGCAATATTTACCACTTCATTGTAAGTTCCGTTCTCCAGTTCAAATACCACAGGACCGTCGATACCATCTTTCATGGCATTTACGGCATCCCCGATAGATGCATAATCGGCCTTGTCCGAAACACCGACCGTATAAGTACCTTTGAAACCTTCCACAATATACCCTTCGGCAGAGAACGGCTCTTCTATCTGAGTTTCGGTGCCCTGTGCCGTTACACTCACAGGTGTTGCCTTAATCGTATTTCCTGTCAAGGCATCTCCGGATATATCATAAACCAACCAGAATTTATAGATACCGGGTAAAGTAGCCGTGTAGTTTCCGTCAAACTGATAAGGCAGTTCTTTCAGTGTTTCACCATATTGATTCGTGTTCATAAATACGCTCACGGTATCCGTGCAATAAACTCTTGCCGAAGCAATATCCGTAGAGAATGAAGTGCCTTCATTGCTGAACTTCAAAGCATCGAGCGTGAATTCTCCTTTATCGCCTTTGATTTCCACATCTACACGAAGCATCACTGCATTAGCTCCTCTGAGGAAAGAACGTTCATTTACCGGAACAACTTTCAGTCCACCCAACGACAGAGGTTGTATCTCGTATTCGCTTACCTCTATTTCAAATCCATCGAGTCCGGTACTGGAACCGTAACTGGCTGTCTGGAAATACAGAGTTATCTTGCCATCTTCGGAGAATGAAACGACCTCCTGAGGATACTTGGTAGACTCGATCAGTAAATCTTCTTTATCCCCTTTTTCTCCTCCGTAATACACATACATCTTATCACTGCCACCGATATTCCATTTTTTCAATGTCAGTTTAAGCGTTTTTCCGGCATGTTCGGGTTCAAAAGTCACCGTTCCTTTAAAGCCGCGAGTGATACCACCCTCTACTCCGCCTTCGTCGTAGAACATCAGAGATTGAGAACCAACCTTGATTGTTCCGTTCTCTCCGGATTTCATGACATAGATACTCTTTGTCACACGTTCCCCCGCAGGGTCACCGGATACCGGCTCTTTTACATCACCACTTACTTTCACAGATGTCAAAGCAGCATCGATGGATTGCTCGGCAGCAACATTCTCCTTCATATCATAAGCAATCCAATAATAAGAAGCTCCTTCAAGAAGTTCCAACGGATTGGTCAATGTCAGTTTCAAGGCAGCAGATGAAGCATCCGGAAGAGCTTCCGCTATGGGTGAAGCAAGGTTCAATACGCTATCCTTGCCCGATGTATATACGTACGCCTTGCTTACTTTATCTTGGGCGCCTTTCATATTCAAGGTGATTTCTTCCAGTGAAAGAGGAGTCTTATCTCCGGCTGTCAGTATCTTAAAGCCGATAACCTCTTGATTGGCCGCTGCCGGAGAGGTAGGAATAACCTGGGTGCTTGCCTGAAAAGCATTCACCGAACTAAATTCCATCGGTACGGAAAGATATTCACGCACCTCGGCTTGCCAGCCTTTTGCCGTATAAGAAGCAGAAGTGGTCTTCGCATCAAATACAACGGTCAATGCTCCGTCTGCCGATTCCGAACGAAGAATACGTTCGGGACCTTTATCCTTGTCATCTGCCGTAGTCAATGACCAAAGCAGCTTACCTCCGGTTCCTTTTCCGCTATAAACTTCAAATTTAGCTCTTGGATAATAAGAAGAAGCAGTAGAATGATAATACAGATGAAAATCGCTGAATTCCAACTCTGCAATCATTCCTTTCGTCCCGGGAATAAAAGTCACGATCTGATCGCCCTCAACAGGATTATATCCATCATAGTATGAAGACGGATTCTTGGTACTGGCAAAGTCCCACGTTCCGAAAATGGTCTTTTCAAATGTACCGACCACTGAAAGATATTCATTCTTCACCGTTCGGAAACCTTCCGGATTACCGTTCGCTACTGCATGAGACTGTCCGGAAAGAGTGATCCCGGTACAGCCGCCATCAATCACTTCACCGCTCTGTGTGTCTGCTTTCAAATCGTATGCCAACCAAAAATAATTATCCCCTTCGACCAAGCTCTGCGAACAACTGCTCAATTCGAAAGCCGCATTCCCTGTTAAATCAACCTCACCCACTTTCACTGTATTGGCAAAGACATTGCTTTTTCCGGTATAATAAACCGTAGCTTTTGACAAATGAGATAAAACCGTAGTTCCTTCGGCAGTAAACTTAAATGCTTGCGCAACAAGAGGAATAGTATTTTCCGTCTTAATATTGACAGAAAGAATCGGTTGCGAAACATCACCGGCCACGACAGTACCTTCGGTATATTGAGCAGGAACAATTTCTTTCACCTCCATTTGCACGGGAGTATACTCGGACACAACGGCTTCAAAACCATCTTTTAAGTTATAATCGGTTATCTGTATGGTTTTTAAATAGACAGTCAGTGACCCGTCTTCCGCCATTGACTTCACAACCGCCGGTACTCCATTGCGCATGATTGTATTTAAATCAGCTTCACTGACAGTTTTTCCATCGTAAATCTTCATCACATCATCATTGGTAGAAGTGCTATATATATTTTCATATAAGCTTACTTTGGAAAAGTCTATCTGAATTTTATTTCCCGGAGTAGTCGGAACAAATGTTACTGTCCCTTCAAACTTTGAAGAGATTTTCCCATCTTTTCCACCATCATCATAAAAAAAGAGATTATCGCTCCCCACCTGATAAGTGGCGGGAGTAGCAGACATCAGAACCGTATGCGGAATAGTCAAAGTAACGGGGGTAGCCGCTATAAAGCCCTCTACTCCGGTGGTATGGGCAGTCGTTGTTACCTTCGAAACAACAGCTTGCACCTTTGCTCCGAACACTGCATCCGCCTTGACATCACCTGCAATGGAAAACCAGTTCCGACCGGAAGACAGCGCTTTAGCTAATGTCAAGGTATAAGTACCGTCATTCTCGGTAAAAGTTGTTTCCAAAGGTGTCTCTCCGTCAAAATTCAGTTCAGCACCGGCATACAGTTTCAACTGTCCGGGTTCTACAACTTCATTTATAGGAAGCGTAAACGAAACACTCGTCAGATTCTCCGGTTTCATGATTCCTTCGGTATCTACATAAAAGCTGACTAAATTTACCGCTTTTTTAGCTACAGGCTCGGTTTCCACTTGCTCGTAAGAAGAACCGGAACCTATAACCGTCATATCTTCCACCTTTACACAACTCACTTTAGCTACCCAACCGGAGCAATTGGTTGCATTCACGAAATGAAACCCGACAGAGAGTGCTCCACTGGGATCGGTAGAAAAATAAGTTTTATTGGTATAAGTCCCGCTAAGCGTTTCCAACAGTTCACCTTCCGGCAATTTAGATGTATTTGAAACTCCATAGGTCGTTGTAGGAAATTTATAGTCCGCACCCGGTTCCAAAATTCCGTTATAAATATTCAAGTAAGCCGGATTAGTGGTCCATGAAGTCTCATACTTTAATACCTCTACCGACTCAAAAGTTATTTGAATTACTTTCCCTTCTTCCGCCGGTTTAAAAACAACGGCCGACAAGGAATTGTAGCTACTGCTACCCTTTATCATATCTTCTCCCCAATGATCATAAAACGTAATCTCATCGGAAACGATCACCGCCCCGTCTTCGGGCATTCCGAATTGGGGCATAAGCACAACATTCGGGTTATCAGAACCTTGTCCCCATGAATACATGGGGATGGCACTGAGCACCAATCCGAGTGTCATCAAAAATAAATGCGTAATTCTTTTCATAAGCATTTTAATTAAACAATTATTTGAACTAAAACTAAATATTCAAACTCTTGAATAACTTTTGCCAAACGAAAAAAACAGAGATTGCCCTAAGAAATGCAGGCATTGAAATAGGTCCTAAAACGTCTCTTTTAGTCTATTACTCTCCGCTTTAACTCCCGAAAGCATCAGATATTATAAAAATTGGCAGGTCTTCTGACTTGTCTCTCCCTCCGGATGCCTTCCCATAAAGCAGGGCGCTTTACAGTGACATTCTTATCCGGGTTCTACGAGAATTACAGCAGCGGGTACTGTTACCGATTCGCACGGTATTCCCTTTTTATGCATCACAACTCGATGCAAACCAATTTTTTGCAAAGGTAAACTTTATTTTTGAAGTAATCTCAGAGCCTGTTTAAATTTTCCTTTTAAATGTTTTTATCAGTTTATCTTGAGCAAAATTAAAACGAAATGGGGATGTGTCAAAACTCCCCTTTTCGTTCTCATTTAAAACCGGTTCTTATTTCAGTTCGTCTTCGGTAAGTTCCCGAATCACCTTGCAAGGATTGCCCACAGCTATCACATTGGCAGGAATATCCTTTGTCACTACACTCCCACCACCTATGATGCTATTATCTCCGATTGAAACTCCCGGCAGTATCACTACATTCCCTCCAATCCAGACGTTATGTCCTACCGTTACCGGATAAGCGTATTCCCAACCGACTATACGCTGTGCCACATTTACAGCATGCCCGGCCGTATAAATACTCACATTCGGCGCCAATAATACATTGTCTCCGAATGTCACCAAAGCCTCATCCAATATAGTACATCCCATATTGGCATAAAAATTCTCACCAACACGGATGTTATAGCCATAATCGCAACGGAACGGCTGTTCGATAAGTAGCTGCTTGCCGGTAGCACCTAAAAAATGTTTCAATATTTCAGTACGCTTTTCCATTTCCGACGGATGCAGATTGTTATATTCAAACAATATCTCTTTCGCGCGGGCACGTTCCGTCACCAATTCATTACAAAAAGCCAGGTAAGGTTCACCCGCCAACATCTTCTCTTTGTCTGTTTTCATATCTTTATATATCCTAAGTTACGGGAAATCCGACTCATAAGGACAACAAATATAGATGAATTAATGAAAAGTGGATAAGATTTCTTATAGGAAACCTGATTTTTTACTATAAATAAGCCTTTTGGGAAAAATCGTCAACTATTCCGGTAAAATTGCTATTCTCCTGTCTTAGAAACAACTCTATCTTTGCAATAGTAAAAAACAATAAAGAATGAACTATATGAAATCAATTAAAATCTTAACTGTGACATTTTCGCTTATGTTGACTTTTATAACATCAGCCTGTGCAGGCAATAAAGATAGCAAAAGTATTAACTCTCAAAAAGAAAAGAATGATATGGAAGTAATAGCATTGACCAAAGCAGATTTTCTAAAAAAAGTATATAACTACGAAGCTAATCCCAATGAGTGGAAGTTTGAAGGCAGTCGTCCTGCAATCATTGATTTTTACGCCACTTGGTGTGGTCCCTGTAAAGCGATGGCACCGATACTGGACAGTATAAGCAAAGACTATGCCGGGAGAATCGATGTCTACAAAATAGATGTGGATAAAGAGTCTGAACTTGCGGGAGCATTTGGCATTCAAAGCATTCCCACTCTATTGATGATTCCGGCAAAGGGAGAACCTAAAATTTTACAGGGAGCCATGCCGAAAGATCAACTTACTAAAATAGTAAACGAGTTTCTATTAGAAAAGAAATAAAGGTAGAAGGACGTATCCAAGAGATTTTATAGATACTTCCGGGACATAGAAGTATTTGTTAAAATTGACTCGTTATTTCAGACGCAACTTTCACTGTTACACAGATGTATTGGTTTATCACGAAATAATAAACCGGGTGTAACCAGTGAAAGTTGCGTCTGATTTATATTCTATTTTTATTTATATATACAAAATACATCTTTATTTTGTAATATAAATGCCAATATATGTAATGCATCATTACATATATAGATATCAAAATAACTTCCCATCTTGTTCGGGATATAATGCCTTGTAATATTTGATACGTTCTCCCCAGGGACGGAACTCAAAAGGAAATACATGCTGTTGCTCCGCCCAGCGATTCCACTTCTTCTCCAGACTTTTCACCTTCTCAGGATATTGTGCAGACAGATCTTTCTCCTCAAAAGGGTCTTCTGAAAGGTTTATCAACTCCCAAGAGGATTTTCCATTGGCACGTACCAACTTCCATCCGTCCGAAATAACGGCACAAGACGTCTGATGCTCGAAAAACAAATCACGTGAACACAATTTTTTATTCTGTATGGCAGGTAAAAGACTGGTTCCCGACAATTTCACTTTCTCTCCCTGAAAAGAAGAAGGGTATCGGACCGATGCCATATCCAGACAGGTAGGAAACAGATCGATAATATGACCGGGTTCCCGGCAAATCGTGCCTTTCTCTTTAATTCCTCTTTTAACAGAATCACCACACTTTATGATCAGAGGTGAACTTGTCCCACCCTGAAAACACCACTGCTTATAGCTACGGTAAGGAGTATTACTCAAATCCGCCATCAACTGTCCCAGATATCCCCCTTCGCTGGTTGCCCCGTTATCGCTCATAAACAGAAAAACGGTATTCTCATAAATGCCCTTCTCCTTGACTGCTTCGATAAGTCGTCCTATACCATCGTCCATGATCTCGATCATGGCGGCATAAGTAGCCATGTCGTTTATCCATTGTTCTTGCTGCCGGGGAGTAAGATCCGTCCACGACGGGCGTTGATCATTGAACTCCCGCTGATAAACCGGCAGTTCCATCGATTTTTTTACCAGCCCACAGGCTTTCTGGCGTTCGAAACGTTGACGACGCAGTATATCATATCCCGCCTTATAACGTTCACGGCAAGCATCCACCCTCTGTTTCGGAGCGTGTAAAGGCAGATGCGGTGCATAATGCGCCACATACAGAAACATAGGAACATCAGCAGGATGTTCCCTCACAAAACTCACGGCGGAATCGGATATGGCCGTGGTATAGTAATAATCATCAGGGAACTCAGTAATCCTTGTCAGACCGGAATATACCGGTTTAGGAACATAATAACTTCCACCGCCACTAAGGCAGCCGTAGTATTTTTGAAATCCGCGTTGCACGGGATAACTTCCGTTGGGTTCATCAAAAGCGCCGTCTACGGTCACATGCCACTTACCGCTCATATATGTAGCATAACCATTGTCGCGAAGCACTTCGGCGATAGTAGGGATATTGGCCGCTATCTGTCCCCGATACCCGGGACGATGTTCATCGACAGCCGTCATCCACCCCATACCGGCTTCGTGCTGGTAATGGCCGGTAAGCAAGGCCGCCCGGCTGGGACAACTACGTCCCGTATTCTTAAACTGGCTGAAACGTATCCCTTCTTCTGCCAAAAAATCAATATTCGGAGTACGCACTTCACCCCCATAACATCCCAAATCGGAAAATCCCATGTCATCACACAATATCAGAATAATGTTCGGATGGTTCTCTTTAGAAGCATTGCCGGCAACGGCACTGTTCCCTATGGAAGATAATATTAGGGAACTTATCAACAGTCTATTCATTCGTTTGGATTTAAAAGTTACTCACGGACAAATATACCGCTAATCAGTGAATGGCAATGTTCACTTTTGATTATTTATTGTCTAATATTATCTAAACTGCAACAAAAAAGAAAGAAACCAAATAAGTTCTTCTGAATTATTCTTAACTTTGCCACGTATCTGAAAAACGGATACATCGTTTTCGTAGAACGATGGAGAAATCTTATTATTATCTGCCATCAAAATCTGGTAAATTTTAGCATATGCAGATAATAAGTGAGACTCTCCACGTCCAAGAAGTGTATGACTTTGTTATATACCATCTTGGCGTGGGGCTATTACTTATTATTTATATGCGGGCTTACCAGAGCCATGATGGGATAATATAGTATATAGCTCCCACGCCTTTTCATCATGCATGGGAGCATAAATAAATTAAAAGCACACAAATAATTATGAATGAATTAACTTGTCCCTGTTTCATGAAAACAGATCTTGAACTCGCGGTTGACAAATTATCCTTTCTTGAAGAAAACTATTCCTGCATGAATTCTCCCGAATATCTTAAGACTCTTCCCAAACATGAACTGTTATGTTGCTTGTGCCTGATCGATGTAGTTATACTTTCTATCAAGCAGAAACGTTATACATGTACAATCACAGAGCTGATTCGGTTATATGAATGCAGAGAAAATATTATTTTGGTAATTTTCGTAAAATATAAATTCCATCCACGCCTGTAATATCTTCAGATAAACAGACATATCACGGGAAGTGAACAGAATACCTCTTATAGATTTACTTCTAAAAGAAGCTATCTGTTTCGCGGAAATAGAAGGTTAAGGGATACAAGGTACGGATACAAGGCTCTTAACAATAGCAGGCAAACTATCCAAAACCATCACAGGATTATCCGTAGAAACAAGATTCACACCCAACGTTACCATCTCCCGCAAATCTTCAGGTGTATTGATGCCCTGTACATTCACAGTCATCCCCAATTCCTGCGCTTCCCTGATCCATTGAGGGTGGTCACGATATTCTTTCCGATGATAATGAATTCCCCGTATCCCCATTTCATAGACCTCAGCCGGTGCCATTCCCCCTTTGAGACAGGCCACTACCGCCTCCGGATCAATCCGAACGAGCTCTTTGCATATATCCAAATTAAACGTGATATACTGCACCTTATTCTCCACTTTATAATACCTCACCGTATCCAGCACAGCCTTTACCACAGTCATATTTCTCTCGAAACTATCATGCTTCTTAATCTCGATAAAAAGTTTGGTTGGAGATTCCGACTGCTTAAGTTGCACAAGAAAATCCTTCAATTGAGGTAACTTTTCACCATTAGACAGTTTCATATCTTTCAATAAATCATAATCGGTATCTTGAAAGGAAAGACCATTCATTTTTTTATCATGCCCTACCACCAAATAACCGTCTTTAGTGAGCCATACATCCATCTCCGAGCCATAAAGCCCCATTTTTTGGGCATTCTTCAAAGCGGTAACCGAATTCTGTGCCGCTCCTTCCGTATTCCAATACCCCCGATGGGCAACAATGCCCGGCTCCCGGTTTCCTCCGTTCTGAGAACGGAGAGAAACACTTGGGCAAGCCAAAAAATAAACTAATACACAAATCGAAAAAACACGCATATGTTTTAATGATAATAATTACATAATATTATATTTATACCTTTGAAAGTACGCTACTTCAAGGTGACCATCACATTAACGGTAGAAACCACTTCCATCTCATTCGCTCCATCAACTGATGAAACAAGCTTGTAGGAAACCGCTTTATCAAAATCGACAGCAGAAGAACCCGAAATCTGCTCCACATCATTTATATAAACCTTATCTGATGGAGAAAGCGTTTCAAAAACCGGAACTAACGCACCTGTATCCGTACCTTCGGGAAGAGTCACATATAAATCGAACGTAGTATAATCAAAAGCACTTCTATCCAATATACCTGCCACACCGGCTACCCTGAAAGATTTAAATTCGGGATAATAGCAAGTATACAGTTTATAATGACGTTCCGTCCCTGAATAAGCCTCCACCAAGATATCCATCGGAGAGGATAAATCGTACTTGGTATTTGAGGAATATAACCGATCGTTTATAAATACCTTGGTAGAATCGGAAGCGATTGAGAAATTCAATTTCTGAGACATGCTGATAGATAAATCCTTATTGTTATATCTCATTTTATAGGGCAACATCAACAACCACTCATCATTCTCCTTCTCTTCGGCATATATCTCGTCATAATAAATTTTAGACGAAAGTTTATCGATATCCGTCACATTATCTACCACGTTGACTATAACAGAAGCCGTGTCTACCCTCATGTCTTTACCCAAGTCCAGATAAGTGGATGCCACACACACCACCCGGTAAGTACCTGGTACGGAATATGAGTAAGTGAATACTCCCTTATTGACTACCATACCGGTATTGTTCTGACTCCGTAATTCATAATTATGCGACTCATCGCCTGTGAAAATAGCTACCTGATCGGCAATACCTGTGAACTTAACCACCATTGACTCATTGAGTTGAAGCGTAGTCTTATCTACCGTCATTCTTGCATAAGGAGTAGCAGACGACTCGTCTTCACAAGCTATAAACAGCAAAGTCATACATGCCCCCGACAATATTCTATATAGAACTTTCATATTCATCTTGATTACTTTTTATGATATTAATAACCCGGATTTTGCATAACCGCTCCTTGAGAAAGGTCAATCTCGGCTTGAGGGATCGGGAACAGTTCATTCACCCCTTTCCGAAAATAAACTCCCCGCTTGTTGGTATTCGCCAATCCAAAAGCCTTTATTACTTCCGCAGCACGTTTTTGGCGGACAAGATCAAAGAACCGGTCCCATTCGAAACATAACTCTTTGCGACGCTCCGACCAGATCTGATCGCGCATGTAACCATATCCACCGGCCAAATAAAGATTTCCGTTTCCGTCGATGATATTTGCCTGCCGTTTATTAGTATTTAACTGTTCGAGCGCACGGGCTCCTTCACCACATTCATTAAGAGCCTCGGCATAAATCAACACTACTTCGGGATAACGGATTATCCGCCTGTTTTTACCATTGTCGCCCGTATATAAAGGTCTTTCCTTAATGGGTGTATACCATTTCAAAGTCAATTTCTGTTGCGGACCACAGTCGAGCATCTCCAAATCGGGAGCACTTTCCTTTTGGCCTACCATACTCCTGCGACGCGGATCGGTTCCGAACATGGATTCCAAAATAGCTTCCGTAGCCCACATTAACGGAGAATTACAATAAAGCGTCTGATAGATAGCATCACCTTCATTGTCATTTCCAGTAGAACCATCTCCCGATTCCTTGAAAACAATTTCAAAAATAGAACCTTTGCAAAATTCTCCGGACTGGAAAAACTGTTCGTAATACCTCAGTACATTTCCATAGAAATCCTTATATTCAAGAGAATATGCTCCTTTCAGCATCGGAAGTGTAGTCTCCGGCAGTTCATAGGGATCGGCAGAATGATTCAGCGCTTTAGGTTTGAACCAAAGACGTTCGCGAAGCTCTTCCCAATCTTCTTCGGAAGCATCATAATGCAATATGTCACCAAAGGTCATTGTAGTTCCATCTACAAAATACTCACCCAGCCGAACGACTTCTTCCCATTTTCCGGAAGGTATGCCGGGAGTGGCCTGATACATGAGTACCTTCATAAGCAATGCCACTGCCGCACTCTCACTGGCCCTGCCCGCATCGTCGTCAATAAACTTCGCAGGAAGCATGATAGCCGCTTCACGCAAATCTTTTTCTATGTAAGCGTACACCTCCTCTGCCGAAGACCGGGGAACAACCAAGTTGTCAACCATTTCTATCTCCGGACGAATAGGTACTCCCCCATAAGTTTTCACCAGATTAAAATAGAACAAAGCCCGCAAAAACTTTGCTTGTCCCAATATATAACGGATATCACGATAAGATGAATATTCTTCATCCGCCAATCTCACCCTGTGGGCATTAGCAATCACCTGATTGGCACGATATATACCTTTATAATTAATGGTATACCTCTTCTGAATCCATTCATTGGACGTATTAAAGCGGAAATTGACCAATTGCCCCATTTGGGTAGTCAAATCTTCATCGGTTCCTTTCACATCATCTCCACATGCCTCACCAAAACGCCAGTCACACTGGTTATAAACCTCCATTTGTAATACATCGTACGTGGCATTCAATGCTGATTCCAGTTTATATTGAGTATCATAAAAATTCTCATCCGTTGAATAGCCGAGCACATCTTTATTCAAGAAGTCTTCACACCCAGTCAAGAAGCAAACAGCTAGGCTAAATATCGTAATTTTAAATACTGTCTTATTCATATTCCCAACTTTTATAAAGTAATATTTAGTCCAAAAGTAAATGAACGTGCCTGTGGATAGTTTCCATGATCAACGCCCATGCTAAGATTATTGCTCTCGGTTCCGGAGACCTTGCCCACTTCCGGATCAAATCCATTATAGCCCGTCAATGTCAATAGGTTATACGCTCCGACAAACATCGACAGATTCGTCAGATGCCAACGGGAAGTCAGCTTGTTGCTGAAATTGTAAGTAAGCCGTACTTCCTTCAAACGTATATACGAGCCGTCCTTCACCATGAAATCGGAAGCCCGAAAGTTACGGGCTTTATCCGAGCCTCGTAAATCAGGAACAGAAGCATCCAGATTTTGCGTAAAGAACCGGCGGCTATCGATCGCATACTCTTCTCCTCCCGACCAATGCTTATCACGAATGTCGGCATATACATTTCCCTGAGCCGCATTATTAAGGTAGTAATCCATCACATTAAAAATCTTATTACCAGTCTGTCCCTGGAAGAATAACTTCAAGTCGAAATTGGCATAACTGAATGACATCGGGATACCAAAGACAAAATCAGGCAGAGGTGAACCCAAATAGGTACGATCTTCGGCAGTGATCTTTCCGTCATTATTCAAATCTTTAAATCTGAAATCGCCCTGCCGGGTAGATAAATCGAATTCATTTTTACCGGCATCATACTGGGCACTGGCTTTCACCTCGTCCAGAGAGTTGAAAATCCCGTCTGTCACATACCCGAAGAAACTTCCAATAGGCTTACCTACCGCAGTTTTCGTCACATAATCAAGAATACTCGATTCGCTAAGATAACCTCCGTAAACCGGTTCGTCACCCAATCCCAAACTTACAACTTTATTCTTGATATAAGACACGTTGAAACCAATTTCATATCTAAACTTTTTAATCTTGTTACGGAAATTGACAGACAGCTCCACACCACTGTTACGAACCGAACCGGCATTGGTCATCGGGGCATCATCATCCACATTATCGAAGTCATCGAATCCGGTAGAAAGCGGAACGGGCACACGTAAAAGCATATCAGTCGTCAACTTGGTAAACCATTCCAAGCCTAAAGTCAAACGGTTGTTGAACAAACCGAGATCCAATCCCACGTTAAATGTCTCGGTCTTCTCCCAATGAATGTCCGGATTGCCTATCAAAATGGAAGTGGTGCCCGGATAAACCCGGTGATTGCCTATACCAAACGAATAATTCTTTTCGGTATTCAAAAGAGTATAACGGGAAAGTTCGTTGATACGATTGTTGCCTAACTGTCCCCATCCAAATCGTAACTTACCAAGCGAAAGCCAGTCTTGATTTTGCATAAACGGTTCGGAAGTAAATTTCCATCCCACGGATACGGAAGGGAAATATCCCCAACGTTCGTTTTTGGAAAAGATAGAAGAGGCATCGGCACGAAAATTAGCCTGAAAAAGATAACGGTCGAGGAAATTATAACTTAAACGACCTACAAATCCCAATGCAGTCCATTCATTATCCAGTCCGGCCGCATCATCACCGGTATATCCGCTCGACAAAAACCAAAGATCGGAAGAATTGCTCGCAGTCCCTTTACGGGTACCTTCCATCCAACTGTTTTTATAACCTTCGGCTGTCTGCCCCAATAGTACAGAAATATCGTGTTTTTTGTCCTTCCAGGCAAAAGTGAACAGGTTATTGATCTCCCACTTGTTGGTTTGGTTACGCCGGTTGTAAATCCGGGTCAGATCGTTGGGCATCGCAAAGTCTTCATCCAGTTTATTAACCTCATAGAAACGTGACCGCTTCCCGATAACAAGGTAATCGGAAAATTTAAATTGATAAGTCAGCAACTTTCCTAATTTGGCAGTGAGGTTCAAATTCAAATCAATACGATGATTTTCTCTTTTATTGTGATTCCGGTCTATCACGGCAATGGGATGATTGGAATTATAATTTCCCCTGTAATTGTAAAGATATTCCAAAGGGCTCTGATACAAAGCCTTTTTCAAAACACTCTCACTTCCTTCGGGTACAATATTTCTATTTTCATTTGTATAGAACATGTTTGTAGTCATATTCAGCCAGCTATTCAACTGGTTATCCAGATTCATGCGCAAATTAAACCGTTCGTAACCGGAAGTTTTTACAATACCTTTTTCATTATAATAACTTCCACTGACCATGTACTTATGCCGATCCGTACCACCAGATACAGATAAATTATATTGTTGTTTCAATCCTGTTTGTGTTATCGCATCCCACCAATTATCCGGAGAGTTTCGTCTGATAGTATCTACTTTAGTATATTTGAGATTATCATAATAATAACCTCCGTCTTTGTCTTTAGAATAATACAATCTACCGTCTACCGAATAAATACTGTTTCCCGAAACGTAATCCCTCATCAATGCATACTCTTCTGCGTCAAGAACATCGATTTTCTTCCAAGGATTCGAAAAGCCCACAATCATATCGAAACTAATTTTCGTCTTCCCCGAAGCACCGCCCTTGGTTGTAATCACCACTACTCCATTGGCCGCACGCGCACCATATACGGCGCTCGAAGCCGCATCTTTCAGTATTTCGATATTGGCAATATCATTCGCATTCAGATGATCGATACCATCGACTATAAAGCCGTCGACCACATACAAAGGGTCCGCATCATTAACGGTTCCCGTACCCCGAATCTTAATAGTAGAACTGCTACCAGGAGCACCGGTATTCTGTATAATATTGACACCGGCAGCTTTTCCTTGCAATGCCTGCAAAGGTGAAGAAACCGGAATATTGGTTAGCTCTTCTCCCGACACGGAAGATATGGAACCCGTAATATCACTCTTTTTCTGAACACCATAACCAATGACCACCAGTTCGTCCAACTGGATATTCTCTTCATCCAGTAATATTGTCAATGGTTTATTATCACGTATGATAACCTCACTGGACCTATATCCCATATAAGTGATTTTAAGGATAGTACCGACAGGCACTCGCATAGAGAACTTTCCATCTATATCTGTTATCACACCGTTTTTGGTTCCCTTTTCCACTACGGTAACACCAATGAGCGGTTCTCTGTTCTTACCATCCAGCACCTCCCCCGAAATCGGTAGAACCGACTGCGCATAAGAGGATACTATGTGGACGATAGCCATGATAAACACTGCCATCCTGGGTAATATATCTTTATTCATCTGCTAATAATTAAATGAAGCGGTTATATAATGGTTATAAAAAATATTTCATCCGTGGATTATGCGGAATAGATGACCTCACCCGCAGATGAAATATGAAATAACAGAAAACACACTGAAAATCTGTGTTTTCATACTGGCATCAGATCATTTTTTAATAATCAGATTGGAAGACGAAACGCCTTTTGTGCTTTGTACATTTATCAGATACATGCCTTCGGCCAGTGAAGACACATCGACAGCGTTCTCGGACGGTTTATCCACAACCTTAACCAGTCTGCCGACAGAATCATAAATTTCGACCTTTTTAACGGTTCCTGTTGTTTTCACAAAGAATTTATCACTTGCCGGATTCGGATAGATCTGAGCTTTGTTTCCTCCGTTCACAGGAATATTTTCAATGGAAGTCCCTATCTCCGCACGTGTACGATATTCGATATCCAAATTATCGGCATCTTTTATAGGATCATAATCCGGTTTACGATAGTGATAACAATAAATACCTTCACCCTCATTAATGGCAAAAATAACATCACCGCCCAAATTTCTCATAGAATGTACCTTGTCGCCTTCGCCCGGCTTGATATTCGTTACACGAACAGGAAAATCGGATTTACTGTCTACCCGGAATAATTTTTCCTGCCACTCCTTGTTCTGCACACTCGAATCCCAGTAATACATACTTCCGGAAGCCACAATCGGCTCTTTCACCCAAGCATTAAGTTTGCCTGTACCTAAATCAGAGTGCAAATAAACATCCTCCCCATCTGTATAATGCAACTCTCCACCAAATCCCAACGGCATACCGGTACCTCCAGAATTGGCCGAAAACATATAAACACCATCAAATTCCACTCCCGCATCCGGAGAACTGTTTTTGGGTTTTCCATCTGTTCCAGGAACATTTTCATTGACATCGAATGCACCATAATTACCCGGTTCCAAATTGGTAAATGCAAGCTCGGAACCATACTCCTCATGCCAACCACGGAAATATATTTTTCCATTATAAGGAATAGGACTGGCATCGCTCACCCAACCACTCTGAGGACTGTTATTCTCATCCTTCCCCGGCCGGGTATCATAAATAAGATAAGTTCCCTCTTCCGTACCGTCACTGGCAAAAGGTTCACCGCCGTATTCGTAAGACCAAGCCTGAAAAAAAAGCTTTTCATTGTAGAAGTTAACCATATCATCTATGGCTGCACTCATAGTAGCGCCTGCAACTTCCGGATTAGGCTCTACATTCATATCTTTCACTAAATGTGTTCCGGCTTCCGTCCCATCAGTTACCCAAAGCTCCTCACCATACTTTCCATCTTTATCATCGGCCTTAAAAAACACTTTGCGACCCACCCGGCAATACGGACTGTAAGGAGAACCATTATCTGTCCCGGGATACCCCATCTTACATTCATAAATCAATTTGGTTCCTTCTTCGGTTCCGTCACTGACCCAAAGCCAATGTTGACCACCATTATACTCCTCGCTGTCAAAATTCTTAGCAGCAAACACAAACTGAGTTTCATTCAATTGCGTAAAACCTTTCGGATCGGAAGAAGCTAATTCATGAATATCCTTCACCATATAAGTACCCTGTTCCGTTCCGTCAGAAATCCAGAGTTCCGCTCCGTTAACACCATCGTCTGCCTGAAAAACGACTTTATCATTAAACCGCGTCAACCAAACGACATTAGAACTTGTCGGCCCGGGAATGATATCTTTCACAATCCTCGTCCCGTCCGGAGTTCCATTCGTCACCCATAATTCCTCTCCGTGCGCAGCATCCGTTGCCGCAAAAAAAGCAAGGTAACCTTTCTCCTTACTTCCGGCAACCGTTATATTCTTTTGTTGGATAAGTTTACGAGTATTGTTAACAAATGCAGTTACCCCTTCTGGTAAGAGACTTCGTAATTCACCTCCCGGATCACGAGTAAAATCACCTGATGTCTGAGGTTGTCTTCCTCCTTGAGCAAAAACACTTCCCATAGCAAATAATGAAAAGACAAATAAAAAGCACAACTTTTTCATATTCTATAAAATTAAATTAAAAAAAGACTGAATAACTCGTATTTTACGGGATAACCAAAACTTTGTATTAATGTAATCGTTGTGTTTCTACATTTTTAATTCGAGCAAGTGTGTTCTTTTCCTTTCATAGTACAAAGATACACGACCCCGATGACAAAAATAGATCAAAACCATTACATATATGATACAAAAAGAAAAAGAACTACCGGTTAAATACCTTGTAAAAATGTAGTAAAGAAAGACTCCATTAATACCAGATTTTGGTTATAACACCTGCTATATGAATTCTCTGTTTTCTTTCATATTTCCCGGGTGCATCAAGAATAGAAAGAATGCATCAAGCAGGTACAATAGGTTATTAAAACATCACAAATGTACGGTCAAGGCAACTAAACGAATGTTAGAAATTGACCAAATATTACAAGATTTTCGTGAAAATAGCCCTTCAAAGCCACGTAGTATCATTTAAATATTTTTTTCATTCGAATTACAACATCTATTCAAGAACAATATCAAACTGATCGTAAGACTCTGTCCGGTGGGCTAAATGCTTAGTCAATGCCGATATTCCGAACAACGGCGAATAGGTCCTGACCTTAATCGTTTTCCCATCAGGCATGAATTCCAGTATACGGAGCCATCCGTCACCACCATTTCCTTCCGGACCGCCTCCCAAAAACTGTACGTTGAACATCATCTGATGAATCGGTTTACCAGATGTATTATTGTCGATTCTGTATCCGACATTATCTTCGTATTTACTATTTCCATTACCGGTATGTCCACATATCAAAAGGCGGATATTGGAAGAAGGATAAAGTAGCTTTTCCCATATTTGAGTCCCTACGTTCATAGGAGAAAGCGCATACTTTTCTTTATCACGGATAGTACCGCCTTTCGGGGGAGTACCGGGATTAAGATATCCGTGGGTCATAAAGATGACTTTACTATCCTTATAAGTTTCGCTTGCTACGAGTTTTTTTGCCCAATCGAGCACCTCATCCCGTGGAGCAAACTCACTGGTGATAATCAAAATCTTTCCCCATGTCGGTTCATTGAATTCGAAAGCGGCATTCTCTAAAGAAGCAACACCGTTACGGTTTGGAATTGCACTGACACAAAGGTCTCTCCATGCCGTATTCCTTTCAAAAGGAAAATATTCGGGGAAATGCGTCATTCCGTTTTCAGAGCGTTTATAACCATATTCATGATTACCTGTCGATATGATGTAAGGAACCTTGTTATCGAGCCTGGCAAATGCCTTCGAACTGGCTTCCCACATTTCGCGACTGGTTTGATTAAGCATCTTCCGGTTACGCACAATATTCTCATTTTGCTCTACGACATCTCCCGTACATAACACTGCTTTAATCTTTAAATTTTCAATATGATCTACAATCCATGCCGTACACAATTCAAACAAAGGCTGATTAATATCGTACTTGACATATCCCTGCGGATCCCCCAAAAGAATCATCGAGAATGATTCCGGATCAATCAGATGTTGCTGGTCGGCTCTCTTTTGAGCGCCCAAGCCTATCCAAGCTCCTGAGACAACAGCTAAACATAAAAAGAACTTTCTCATAATTTACATTTCTCCTTTTTTTATACTTTATTCTAAATACACACATCTCAATATATCCTTACCGGGATTTTCCGGCAAACATTTTGTCTCTACTGCTAAACAAAGTCTTTCGGCAACACACCAAACTGTTTTTTAAAACAGCTCGAAAAATAAGAAGGGGTACTGAATCCCACCATATAAGCTATTTCCACAATTCCGTACTCTTTCTCCTGTAATAAAGCAGCCGCTTTCTTTAGCCGTGTAAGCCGTAGATATTCATTAGGCCCTATTCCCAACACTCCTTTCAGTTTTCTAAAGAAATTGGACCGCCCCATGTTCATCGCTCCCGCCATATCATCGACAGATAAATCAGGATTCTCCAAATGCCGAGCTACGTACTCCTCCAACTTGCTGATAAACTGTTTGTCGGCCTTCGACTGCGCTATGGTGTCAGCTTTAATAAAGGGAGATTCCATAAAGTGCCGGCACAGTTGTTCCCTGTTTTTCAGTAGATTGGCAACAGTAACACGTAAATATTCTACTGAAAAAGGTTTCTCGATATAAGCATCGGCACCATGCTCCAATCCTTCTATTTTCTGTTCCATAGCAGTTTTTGCCGTGAGCAACACAACGGGAATATGACTGTAATCCAAATTAGATTTCAGATGTTCACACAATTCCAGTCCATCCATTTCGGGCATCATAATATCCGTAATTACCAGACTTACCCGGGCATCGGAAAGAACCGAAAGTGCTTCCACTCCATTACCTGCCACCAGTACATGATACAAGCCGGCAAACTGGCGTTGGAGAAACGACAACATATCTTTATTGTCTTCTACAACCAGAATCGTCGTCAATTCCTCGTTTCCCATTTCCGAACTCCCCATTTCCGGCTGTTTCTCCGGTAAATCGTTAAGTTCTTCATTACTGTCCGGTACGAGGCATGGAGAACAGTGTACAATCGGAATAGAAAAAATAAAACGATTACAATCCAGCGAACGATCCATCACCAAGCTCCCACCATGCAATTCCGCCAATGAACGAGCCAGTGCCAGTCCGATACCCGTTCCCGATTCCACCTTATTCCCATCCCGATAACGCACAAAAGGTAGAAAAATATTATCTCTCATTTCCAATGGAATCACTTCACCGTCATTGTCCATTACAATCAAAAGACTACTTTCCTCATCATCGGCAGACAAGTACAAGTGTGCATAAGTCCCGGCGTACTTCAACGCATTAGAGAAAAGATTACTCAATACTTTAATAATCGCTTCCTTATCGACGCCCGCATAAATATCCGCTTCAGGCAACTCGATTTTCAAGTCGATCCCCCTTTTACGGGCAAGCGGAATGAAACGTTTGTACACCGAATGAATGACAGCTCCCATATTACATTCCGCAAGGTTAAGTTTAAACCCTTTATTCCCTGTTTTCCGAAAATCAAGTAATTGATTGGTTAAAGCCAATAATCTCTCGGCATTCTCATCCATAACCTCCAGTTCCGTTTTTATACTTTCCGGCAACGCTTTCTCTTTCAGTACACTTTCAAGAGGACTTTTAATAAGAGTAAGCGGAGTACGTATCTCATGAGCCACGTTGGTGAAGAATTCTATTTTCGAAATATACAGTTCCCTTTCTTTCTCCTGCTCGAATTTTTCCATATCACGCCGGTGTTTTTCGACTCCCCTTCTTCGGAAATAGAAAAACACAGAGCAAATTAATCCCAACAGAAGTAATATGTAGACAACATAAGCAGCCGTAGACAAATAAAAAGGAGGGAGAACCCGTATCTCAAGCGAACGGATTTCCGGATTCCACAATCCGTCACTATTAGCTCCCTTCACCATCAGTCTGTAAGTATCAAAAGGCAGATGCGAATACGTAATCGGTGCATTACCGGCGACACGCCATTCAGAATCATATCCTTCCAATTTATACATCAATGTATTCATCTCAGGTGCATGATATGCAAGCGCAGCCACACGAAAAGAGAATGAGTTCTGGTCCGGTTTCAAAACAATTTCATCGGATAAGGTAATGCTCTGCTTTAAAGGAGACCCCTCATCACCCACCGTCACCCTCTTGTTGAAAAGCATAAAGTCGGTTATAACAACGGGTGGCACATAGTCGTTGCTTATAAAAGTGGAAGGATCAAAAGAAATAAACCCGTTAATACTCCCGAAATACAGGTTACCGTTCTCATCCTTATAGCTGGACTGATAATTGAACTGGTTATCCAGCAACCCGTTGGCCCGTGTGTATACCTTGAAAGTCTCCTTCTTCGGATTAAAACAAAGCAACCCTTTATTGGTAGAAATCCAGAACAAGCCTTTATTATCTTCTTCAATCCTGTAAACGACATTACTCGGCAGTCCTTTTTCAGAATCATAGCAAGTAAAATCGGTAGTGGACGGATCAAAACGACAGAATCCTCCTCCCTGGGTAGTAAGCCAAACGCGGTTCTCGCTATCTACAAAGACAGTAAGTACTTTATTTGAAGGAAGACTGCGCGGCTTATTCTCATCGTGCACAAAATGTTCCCATTTCTTCGTCCGAATATTCTGTCTGTAAACGCCGTTAACATAAGTCGCAAGCCACAGGTTTCCCTGTTTATCCTCGGTAATGTAATAAACAAACACTCCCGACAGTTCCGGAACAGAAGAGAATGTATCCTTTTCCGAATCATAACTTATCAAACCGGAAGGCGTTCCCAGATATAATTGTCCGGAAGTTGTCCGGAAAACAGAAAAAATGTTTTTCGGGAGATGGGCATAATGCTTAACCTTCCGAGTTCTCAGATCAATTTTGTTTAAACCTTGCGAAAAGGTACCTACCCAAAGAGCATCATCATCAAGACAGAGCCCGTGAATATTCTGATAGATCAAAGGATCTTTAAAAGGTTCTACCGAACGTGTTACCGGATTAAAATGAAACAACCCCCTGTCTTCCGTACCTATCCACAAAGTCCCGCTTCGGTCTGCGCAAAATTCTCTGACGCGTTTCCCCATCCGGTCTGTTTCCGAGCGAGGATAGAACTTCTCAAAATAGGTATATTGCCGAGGATAATAGTTCACTCCGCCAAACCAGGTTCCCACCCACATTCCTCCTTCACGATCTTTACAAACCGCGTAGACCGCATTATCGGATATGGAATAGGAATCACCGTATATACTTTGCAAATGAGTTGTTTCACCTGTACGTGAATTATATACATAGATACCGGACTCCGTACCTATCCACAGGACATCATCGGAATAGAAAACCATCTCTCTTACAAAAAGACTCTCTCCGGCAGCAGCAGTGCCCGGGAGCAGGGAAGACAATGCCCCGGAGGTTAAATTCACCTCCATTAATCCATCGTCTGTCCCTACATAAAGGCAATTATAAGGACCGGGAAGTAACTTATTGATTCTTTTGCCTTTGAAGGGCGCTTTGATTTCTGGAGAGAAAACAGGTTTCAACGTATGAAGCCCGTCTCTGGAACTGTATAGATTACCATCGTGTATATCCAACCAACACACGTCATCCTGATCAAACACAATCTGACCAGCATTCCTTAACCGTTTCTTTCCGGATGCATCAGTCTGTAAATGTTCCAATGTACCTCTGTTTGTATCGTAACAAAAAATCCCTTGCCTTTCCGAAACAATCCAGACCCTTCCTTTACGATCGCCTTTTATAGTATGAACAGTCTGTTCAATCGTAGTATTCAAATTGCTCTGTATAACGAAGCGTTCCACTTTCTCTCCAGAAGGAGAGTAAATATAGACTCCGACATCCGTACCGATCCATATCTGCCCGAGGCAATCTTCGTACAATGATGTTATAAAATTATTTCCGAGCGTTCCCGACTCTTTCATAAATGTTTGGAAAGAGACTCCGTCATAACGATTTAGTCCATCCTTTGTACCAAACCACATGAACCCGAAACGGTCCTGAATAATAGCGGCGACAGTATTCTGCGACAATCCGTTATTAATGTCGAGCGAACGGAAAGCATAACGCCCCATACCCGTACCAGCAAACATAGAGGAACAATATAATATCAGAAAAAAGCAAAAGATAAATACACGACGTGTTTTCATACTATATTTCTTTTTTAATCTTTCATGAATTTTTCCGCCCGCCCGGGAGTAAGCAATTCCCAAAGTGAAGCGACTGTCCAGCCGGGAGCAAAAATATTATTATAATACCCCTTGCCGTTTTTACCATAATCCCAGTTTGTGTGCTGAACAACTTCGGGATAATACCCCACTTTAGCCACACCACACAAATGTCCTTCGTACGGAAGCAATTGCCGCATGGAAGTGGAGATAACATTAGAAAATGCGGAGAAACGCGGCTCATCATACTCTTTTGCAAGCCAATTGAGTACAGAACCGAACTCAAAAACGAAAACATCTATATGATTATTCTCAACCGATACATTTCCCCAACCGCGCGTTTTGAAACCAAGATCTCCCAGCATCTCACCATCAGCAAACGGAACATCCCACACATAATACCAGGAAAGTGCAAAATAAGCAGCTTCACGCGTAAGATCGGCATAATGTTTTCTCTCTTCCCCTTTCGTAATCAGTGCCAGATAATAAGTTGCTGTAGCTGCATAGAGAGAAGCCTCCTTATCTTCACAATTCGCATCGAGCGTAGACGAAAAATAATCGGCTTTAGATATCAACTCTTTCTCCAGATAATCAGCCGTATGCTTGGCACTCTCCAGATAGCGTTTATCCCTGAAGTACTTATAAGCCATGACGAGTGGAAGTGTTGCAGAAGGAGTACTTCCACCACTTTTATCGGTAATGGTAAAATCATCCTTAAACTTACGGGGGAAACTGCCATCAGCATTCTGAATCTTTAAAAACATATCGAGTATATTCCTTAATCTATACTCCCACTCGGGATGTTTCCTGCCGTTCGCCCTCTCGTAATCCAAATAATGCAGCATTGCATACACCGCTTCCGACTGACGGCGGATACTATTAGCCGGTCTGTCTTCTCCCTTCGGATCGTTGATAAAACTTACACGCTCCCGAAAGAACCCTCCCGGCGTAAAGCCATTTTCCAGATAACTACCGAATATTTTTCTACAATCTTCCACCAACTCCTGCCGGTCGTGTCCATACCCATATTCCCAAGCATTGAAAGCGTTAAGCAAAACACGTCCGACAAATCCTACTTCGGCCACAGGAGGGCTATCACACGTCAAGACATGCATTCTGGGACTTGCATAATAAGAGAGAACAGGACCATCGATAAAACTTTCAACGAAATAATTGCTCATTACCTCTTTCATCTTTTCAGAAGAATAGGATGTACTTACGGGCTGCGGTCGGTACATGTCGTAACTATACTCCCAAGTACGACGCACAAAACCGGAAAAATCATCCGAACTGCCATATGCGATTTCCCAAGTAAGCATCACTGTTTCTCCTTTTCCCAACTTTTGATACGCTTCGACCTCTGGTGCCAGAGTCAACTTACGGACATAACTTTTAGGGGCTTCACGATAGGGAAAACCAAAGGAAAGAGTAGCCTTTCCGTTATGATTGGCAAAACCTGTAAATCCGATGGAAGTCTTACCCGAGAGAATTACTTCCCCTTCACTGTGAGTAGTCAAAGCGTCATGACAGAATTCATCTTTGCGGATCACCGTCAGATACTGCCCGTCTTTTACATTGTAAATTCCCGTCAAAGGAGTACTGAGACGATCTTCACGAACTTCCCAGCTATCGGATGTATGAAAAGCAGGCGCCCCTTGTGGCGATCGGAGGTTTTGTCTGTACCAAAATCCTGGCATATAGAACTGACAGTCACCATGACGGAAAGAAGTGGAAAATTGCTGGCTGAAATTGAAATAAATATCATCCAAAGCAGTGAGTGTCACCTCCATCTCCCAACAATCACTTTGGTTTCTGACACGCTCCGTGATTACCAATGGTAACTCTTGAGATGCTTCCAAAGAAAAACATCCTTTCCCGGAAGCAGACTCCAGAAAAGTTAAAGGATATTGTCTGGAATTATTTCCCGGTGTTTTCAACGAGATACACGCAGATAACTGCCCGGGCAAATTTTCAACAGCTTCGGCAGTAGTAACAAACACCCCGACAATCATAGCACAAATTAAAGATTTTATATTCATAAAACATGATTTTAACAGCGGGAAGTTTCCGGAACTTTTATTTTCAAGGCATTTCTTCCCAGCAATATTAAACAAAAAATAAAAAAGGTAATGTTAACAAGGTATCTTTAATACCACACATTACGAAAAAAGAAAATCGGTTAACCTTCATCCATAATTATAGATGCAAAATACGGGAATGATACAATCTTGCAGTACCACAAATAGGTATTTTTATAAGAGAAATCAGCAAAACTTGCCTTTTCTTCAAATTACAGACACAAGATATTTGTTCACAATTCAGAGACACGATAAATAAAGGCGGATTTACACAGAGACCAGACCGTATATTTGCGATCTGGCTGCTGTGTAAATCCGCCTTTATTTAATAATTGAAAAAAAATCAATTTAAAATTCAAATCCTGATAATCCATCGTTCCCCCTTCCAAATTGAGCAATCCGGTGGTAGAATAACGGTAATTGAACAGATAAGATGCTTTATGTTTCTTGCTCAAAGGCCCTTCGGAAGCAAAATCAATTCCCATAATGCCCACTTGAAACACATTCTCGTTTTTCTGATTATTGCCGTTGCGCAACTTCATATCGAACACTCCGGATACGGCATTCCCATATTTGGAAGAGAAAGCACCGGTGAAGAAATCGGAGTTCTTCAATACCTGGCTGCTCAAAGATGAGAGTATTCCCCCGCCTAAAGAGGTAATGTCCGCAAAATAATTAGGGTTGGGAATCTCCACATCTTCAAGCCGCCACTGCAACAAATGGGGCGCATTACCATGAATAGAGATACCATTGGTAGAAACACCCGGTGCCACTCCGGCAAACGAAGCTACCAGACGGGCAGGATCATCGAAACCGCCGGCATAATGACTCGCCTCTTCCACACTCAGCATACGGGCACCAGCCAGGACCATCTTATTCATCTTATCCTTTCCATTATTTTCCGACAAAGATACGTCAGACGAAAGGACTGTCGTAATAAATGAGACGTAACGCAGAATTTCTGAGACAAAATGTATATACCCGGAAGAAATGCCTACCACATAAAGGGATACAGCATAAAAAAGAAAGTCAATACGATAGATTATTATTCGCCCAAACTCAATGGAAGCCTTACAATAAAACGAGTACCGCGTCCCATCTCCGAATCTACCGAAATTTTTCCGCGAAGATGTTCCACAATTGTCAGACAAATAGACAATCCCAAACCGGTACCCTGCTTGAAACTGTTCACCTTGTAGAAACGTTCGAAAATATGTTCCAAGTGTTCACGAGCAATTCCTTCTCCTGTATCTTCCACAAACAGTGCCACTTTTTCTTCTTTTTCAAGAAGAGTATAGCCTAATTTAATGTAACCTTCCTTAGTAAACTTGCGAGAGTTGTTCAGTAAATTGCCGAGAACCTGTTTCAATCGGGAGGCGTCTGTCACAATACATAAATCGTCATCCGGAAACACAGCAGTAATCTGCATCTTTTCAGAATAGAAATTCATATTCTGTTCGGTAAGAATTTCATTCATCAATGCCCGAAGAGAACATGGAGCAAATACAAACTCCATCGTATTCGACTCAATCCTTGATAAATCAAGAATATCGTTAATCAGCCGCAGCAAATGTTCACTGTTCGTATTGATCAGGTTTACAAATTCTTCACGTTCTTGATGCGACAATTCCTCGAAAGTAGAACTCAGTACATCAGAGAATCCCACAATCGCATTCAGAGGTGTACGGATCTCATGGCTCATGTTGGCTAAAAAAGCAGTCTTCAGCCGATCACTTTCTTCCGCCTTCATCCGGGCGCTGATCAAGGTATCCTCAATATCCTTATGTTCCTGTATACTCATACAGATACCGACCAAACGATAAGGCAAGCCGGACAGTTTTCCGATGTAAGTGGATTGCCCTTCAAACCACTCCCATCTTCCGTCTCCACGCAATATACGGAACGGGACAGGCTTTTCGTATATGGTATCACCACTGAACTGAACACTGAAAGCATCGAACAACTGTTTTTGGTCATCCGGATGAATCAATTTCAGATACCTGTCCATAGATAAAGTATAACCCGGTTCCGGTTCAATACCCAGATATTCGAAATAACGCGCATCAAGACTGAATATTTGGCGATCCAAATCAAAAAACCAAGGATAAATACGGGTACGGTTCAATGCCGTGTTCAGAATATATTCCTGCGTCAGTTCACTAGTTATATTCCGGAAATAAAAGATAATAACTTCTACTCCTTCGTCAAAAGGAAGTCTGCAAAAACGTCCTTTCACCGGAAATATCGTATTGGTAGACTTCTCACGGATACTGGTATTAGGAGGTAAAATTAATTCTTCTTTTCCCTGACGTATCACATCCAAAGCAGATGTAAGGATATTCTTATCCCGATAAATCAGTTCAAACAGTTCACCGGCATATAGATCTTTTTCATAAGAATCCGAGGAAATATTAATGTGAAGTCCCGTTTTTGCCTGCAAGTTAACTTGCAAAACTCTTTCATCAAATGTCAGAATAACAATGCCATCGGGCAGTATATTCAACAAACTATCGGCATAACTGATATTATCTACAGTATTCATCTCTGCTTTTTTATTTTGTTCGATTTGCAAAGAAAGATATTTTTATTGATTCCATACAAATCAAAAAGAGAAAAAATACCATGAGAATACATTATTTATTATTATAACCATTGAAAAAGAAACCATTACCCATAAAAACAAATGGTCTTCTGATTTGTATATAAAATAAAAAGTTATAACTTTACGGCGCAGGAAAACAGAAAACACTCAAAGCAATCAATATAATTGGAAAAACAAAGTACATTAAAACAATATGTATTGCCGTTTATACGGGTCAATACTATAATGATATGTGGATGGGTAATAATCGTTCTTCTATTCAAAATGAGCAAAATGGAAATGACAACTTGCTTATCAAAGCAATACGGCATTCTCATTCTGTTCGGAATCAGTGCATTTGTTTATTTCCTGTGGATTTATTGCCCTTATTTCAACAAATTATACCGGAACTCGGAAAGGAATGACAACATAGGCCTGCCGTTGGCTTCATTAGGAATGGCTCTCTGCATGTTCACATTTGCAAAAGAACAATACCTGTATGCATTCACGCTCTATATAGCTTCAACCACTGTTTTTATACTTTTACTATACTGGGATTTATACAAAATCAGACAAAGAAAACAGAAAAGAAAAAGAGAAAAGACGCGGAGAAAATCATAATAGAAACAATGACCGTTAATTAAAAAAAGAAGAGTACGAAGAACTTTTTCCTAACCAGAACTTTTCTCTCTTATTTCGCGTTTATATGAATGATAAAACATAAAACTATGAGCGTAAAAGAACAATACTGGAGATATTCACTTATTGCTATCATTATCGTACTTGGCATTGTCCTGTTCCAGCAAATCACCCCTTTCTTAGGCGGACTGCTGGGAGCACTGACCATCTATATCCTTGTCAGAAAACAGATGATACGCCTTACCACAAAACGAAAAATGAAACGGAGCACTGCCGCTCTGCTGATCACGACCGAAGCCGTCTTCTTCTTCCTGATACCTATTTCATTGGTAGTATGGATGTTGGTCGACAAACTGCAAAACCTCAATCTCGATCCGCAATCCATCATTGCTCCTATCGAAGAAATAGCCGGAATCATCAAAAGTAAAACAGGCTATGACGTATTGGGCAGTGATACGACCTCGTTTATCGTATCCGCCCTTCCCCGCATCGGGCAAGCCGTAATGGGAGGGATCAGCAGCTTTGTCGTCAATCTGTTCGTACTGGTCTTCGTTTTGTATTTCATGCTGATCGGCGGTATAAAGATGGAAGCATATGTCAATGCCATCCTGCCTTTTAATGCAACCAATACGGAACACGTGATACATGAGATCAATATGATTGTCCGCTCCAATGCCATAGGTATTCCTCTTTTAGCCGTCATACAAGGAGGAGTTGCCATGATCGGCTATTTCATATTCGGAGCCCCCAATGCATTATTGCTCGGTTTCCTCACCTGTTTCGCCACGGTTATCCCAATGGTGGGCACAGGCTTGATATGGTTCCCCGTCGCCGTCTATATGGCCCTGACCGGAGACTGGCCCAATGCCATCGGGCTGGCAGCCTACGGTGGTATTATCGTCTCGCAACTCGATAACCTGATACGCTTCATCCTACAAAAGAAGATGGCCGACACTCATCCGCTCATTACTATTTTCGGGGTAGTCATCGGCCTGTCGTTGTTCGGATTCATGGGAGTGATCTTCGGACCGTTACTGCTTTCCTTGTTCTTCCTGTTTGTCGATATGTTCAAAAGAGAATATCTCGACACACGAAAATAACCGCTTGGCAAAGCATGTATCCTACCGAAAATTTGCGTACTTTTGTATCCTAAAAACGACATTACATCAATGGAAGCATTTACATTCAGTACGGCAGAACTGATATTATTATCAGCGGCAGGAGTTTTTCTGATTATTCAATACATTTACTATCTGGGAATTTACAACCGGATACATATGCGGAATATCACCGACCGGAAAAACGAACTGCACTTCACAAAGGAACTTCCTCCCCTGTCGGTCGTGATCTGTGCACGTAACGAATCAGAAAATCTGCGCCGTTTCCTTCCGGCTATCCTGGAACAGGATTATCCGCAATTTGAAGTAATCGTCATCAATGACGGCTCTACGGATGAAAGCGAAGCCGTACTGTCCGCTTTTGAAGAAAAATACCAACACCTGTATCACAGTTTCACTCCGGACAGCGCCCGGTATATCAGCCGCAAAAAACTGGCACTGACATTGGGTATCAAGGCAAGCAAACATGACTGGCTGGTGTTCACCGAAGCCAACTGCCAGCCCGCAAGCAATCAATGGCTGCGCCTGATGGCCCGTAACTTTACTCCGCATACCCAAATTGTATTGGGATACAGTGGATATGAACGTGGTAAAGGATGGCTGCACAAACGAATATCGTTCAATACCTTGTTTACTTCACTGCGCTATTTAGGCTTTGCCCTTGCCGGAAAGCCTTACATGGGATTGGGACGAAACCTCGCTTACAGAAAAGAACTTTTTTTCAAACAAAAAGGATATTCCACGCACTTGAACCTGCAACGGGGAGAAGACGACCTGTTCATCAATCAGATAGCCAATACAGAAAATACCCGGGTGGAAACCAATGCCCGTGCCATCATGAGAATGCAACCCATAGAGAGATACAAGGACTGGAAAGAAGAAAGAGTAAGCTATATGGCTACGGCACGTTACTACAAAGGTGTCCAACGCTATCTGCTGGGCTTCGAGACATGTTCCCGCCTGCTGTTCTATATGGCTTGTATAGCCGGTATCGTATTCGGAATCATCCACTCGCACTGGCTGGTAGCCGGTATCGCTTTCTTTATCTGGCTGTTGCGTTATACCGTGCAAGCCATCGTCATCAATAAAACAGCAACCGATCAGGAAGAAAACCGCCATTATTACTTCTCCCTGCTCCTATTCGACCTGCTGCAGCCTTTACAAACCCTCCAATTCAAGCTTTACCGCCTATATCGCGGTAAAGGAGACTTCATGAGACGTTAGAGGTACTCAATGCAAGAAACTTTTATCAGATATTTTATGAAAAACAAAATTTTAATTATGACTGTCCTATTAATAGGACTATTGAGCTGCCAGAATCAAAAACCTGCCGAAAACGGTTCGTTTACGACAGCATCTTACAATCTTCGTTATGCCAATGCAGAAGATTCTGCCGCAGGCAATGGCTGGGGAAAACGTTATCCCGTGATGGCCAAACTGATACAATACCACAGTTTCGACATTTTCGGTACTCAAGAAGGATATATCCGGCAACTGGAAGACATGAAAGCCGCTTTACCGGGATATGAATATATCGGCGTAGGGCGTAATGACGGCAAAGAAGCAGGAGAACATTCGGCTATATTCTATCGTACGGATAAATTCGATCTTATTAAAAAAGGAGATTTCTGGCTTTCGGAAACACCCGATACGGCAAGTATCGGATGGGACGCGGTATTGCCCCGTATTTGTAGCTGGGGACACTTCAAATGCAAAGATACCGGATTCGAGTTCCTTTTCTTCAATCTGCATATGGATCACATCGGAAAAAAAGCGCGGGTGGAAAGTGCCTTCCTCGTACAGGAGAAGATGAAAGAACTCGGAGCCAATCTGCCGGCTATCCTCACAGGAGATTTCAATGTAGACCAGACACACAGTTCCTATAAAGCATTAGTAAGCAATGGAGTGTTGAAAGACTCTTATGAATCCGCAGATTTCCGCTATGCAACCAACGGAACTTTCAACAGCTTCGATCCGAACAACTTTACAGAAAGCCGCATCGACCATGTATTCGTATCGCCGTTATTTAAAGTAAAGAAATACGGGGTATTGACAGATACTTACAGAAGCACTAAAGCCACAGGTACGGAAAAAGCAAATGTCAAGGACTGCCCGGAAGAGATCTCCATTGAAAGTTATGAAGCACGTACACCGTCGGATCATTTCCCGGTCAAAGTAGAACTGGAATATTAACAATCATAATATCCCGTCAGAACAGATCCGGCCCTCCTGTTATTCGTATCGCATGGAGCTGGCCGGATTTATCTTGGTAATCAGATAAGAAGGCCCCAACAACATTAGTACAGAAGCAAGCAAGGTACCGGCATTGATGAGCAGAAAAAGCCAAACATTAAAAGAGACAGGTACCGAATCGACATAATAACTTTCGGGATCCAATTTGAAAAGATGAAACTGTGACTGTATGAGACAGAATACCAATCCGATAGCATTTCCCCAAATCATCCCCTTGCCTATCAGGAATACCGAAAACCAAAGAAACACTTTACGGATCGTAAGGTTATTCGCTCCCAAAGCTTTCAGGATACCGATCATGTTGGTACGTTCGATAATAATAATCAGCAAACCGGAAATCATGGTAAAGCCTGCTACCCCGATCATCAGAATCAAAATCACCCACACATTCAGATCGAGCAATCCAAGCCACTCGAATATCTGAGGATTGGACTCCTCTATATTCTGCACAAAATATACACCGCCATATTTATCCGCCCGGTTATCCGTGCTTTCGGCCACCTCATAGGTGATGTCTGGCAAACGGTCATAATCCTTCACTTGCAACTCCGCACCGCTCACTTGATCGGGTTTCCAATTATTCAACCGGTTTACGGTATATAAATCCGTCAGCAGGAACAGGTTATCATATTCCGAAAAGTTAGTCTGATAAATCCCGGTAACGGTCAACGGACGAACCCGCACATTGTCCTGGATATAATAAGTAAATATCTTATCCCCCAATTTTAGCTTCAGCTTATCGACAAGTGCTTTTGATATGACCACCTGTCCGGTGGCAGCCGAATCGCTGAAAGCCGGAATCTCACCTTCCAACAGATTGTCACGAAAAAACGTGGCATCAAACTCCGGCCCTACTCCTTTCAGAACCATTCCTTGAAAAGCATCGTCCGTCTTAATCATCCCCGGCTTTGTGGAGTAACGCTGCACATGCTTTATGCCCGGATTAGCCACCAAAGCAGCCATCATACTGTCACCCACCACCACAGGATGAGTTTCGTATGACCGGACAGCATCGAAATTAGTAATCTGGATATGAGACCCGAAACCGGTCACCTTATTACGCACCTCCCTCTTAAATCCAATCACTACGGCCACCGTAATGATCATCACTGCCAAACCAATAGCAATCCCCACCATAGCGATGAGAACAGCCGGCCGCGATACCTGTTTCCCACCATCGGTATCACGATAAAGGCGACGAGCTATGAAGAGGGGAAAAGACATAGAAAATAGTGATTAGCGGGTTAGTGATAATTGATTAGCAATTTGAGTGACTGACGGGGTATCACCAATTCACTTCTATTTATTCCGTCTTCCCCGGATACGCCTCCAACGCCTTTTTAAGCACAAAGAGCGCGCGGTTCAAGTCTTCTTTCTTTAAGACATAGGCGATACGGACTTCATTCCGTCCGGCTCCGGGAGTAGTATAAAAACCGGAAGCAGGGGCCATAAAAACTGTCTGGCCTTCGTATTCGAAATCGGAGAGACACCAGGCACAGAATTTATCCGAATCGTCTACCGGCAACTTGGCTACGGTATAGAACGCTCCCATCGGAATAGGAGAATATACACCCGGAATACGGTTCAGGCCGTCAATCAGGCATTTACGACGTTCCACATATTCATCATAGGTATCACGCAGATAATCTTCATTGGCATCCAATGAAGCCTCAGCAGCAATCTGACCGATCAAAGGAGGACTCAGACGGGCCTGGCAGAATTTCATCACAGCATCACGTATCTCCTTATTTTTCGTGATCAAGGCACCGATACGGATACCACATTCAGAGTAACGTTTCGATACCGAGTCGATGAGCACCACATTGTTTTCAATGCCTTCGAGATGACAGGCAGAAATGTAAGGAGAACCGGTATAGATAAATTCACGGTAAACTTCATCAGAGAAGAGGAAAAGATCGTATTTCTTCACCAGATCACGTATCTGATTCATCTCTCTGCGAGTATACAAATACCCGGTAGGATTGTTCGGATTACAAATCAAGATCGCTTTGGTACGCTCGTTGATCAGTTCTTCGAACTTCTCTACCTTAGGCAAGGAAAAGCCCTCTTCGATGGTAGTGGCAATGGTACGTATTTTTGCTCCGGCAGAGATGGCAAAAGCCATGTAATTGGCATATGCCGGTTCGGGTACAATAATTTCATCACCCGGATTCAGACAGGAAAGGAATGAAAAAAGCACCGCTTCCGAACCTCCGGAAGTGATAATTATATCATCAGCCGTCAGGTTGATATTGAACTTTGCATAATATCCTACCAATTTCTCCCGGTAGCTGCGATATCCCGCACTCGGGCTATACTCCAATACTTTACGGTCAATATTACGTATGGCATCAATCGCGACCTGAGGTGTGGGCAGATCCGGCTGTCCGATGTTCAGGTGAAACACATGTACCCCTCTTTGCTTTGCTGCATCAGCCAAAGGAGCCAGCTTTCTGATAGGAGATGCAGGCATCTCGTTTCCGCGAATGGATATTGTTGGCATAATGTTATTTACTTATTTATCGATTTACTATTTTTAATTAGAGAGGGCAAATGTACACAATAAATCGGACACAGAGACATAAAAACTTTAAAAACCTTATCAAGGGTAAAAACGTTATGGTATTATGAAAAGAAAGCTATACATTTGTCATATACAAAACCCAAAACAATACCATAATGACCATAAACCTCATTACGTTTGCGTCACTACTACACAAACAGGCTTCTGCACTCAATTCGCACGAAGTGATATTGAATGAATTAGAGAAATATTTCACGGTCCGGTTTGTTAATTATGAGGATATCGACAAGCTGAGCAGTGATGATTTCAAAATCATCTTCATAGCCACCGGCGGAGTAGAAAAACTGGTTATACAACATTTTGAATCTCTCCCCCGCCCTGCCATCCTTCTGGCAGACGGCATGCAAAACTCACTCGCAGCAGCGCTTGAAATATCTTCTTGGCTCCGTAACCGGGGTATGAAAAGCGAAATTCTCCACGGAGAACTCCCATCCATCATAAAACGTATACAGATTTTATATAATAACTTCCAGGCACAACGTTCTTTGTACGGAATGCGTATAGGCGTTATCGGGACACCTTCTTCATGGCTCGTAGCCAGCAACGTAGATTATCTGCTGGCCAAACGCCGTTGGGGAGTGGAATACATCAATATCCCCCTCGAACGGGTGTACAAAATTTACGAACGCATCAATGACAATGAGGTGGGTGCTTCCTGCGCTGCCGTCGCTTCGCAGGCACTGGCTTGCCGGGAGGGAACTCCGGAAGACATGCTAAAAGCAATGCGTCTCTACCGGGCTGTGAAAAGAATATGCAAAGAAGAAAAGCTGAGTGCAGTCACTTTAAGTTGTTTCAAGATAATAGAGCAGATCGGCACTACCGGCTGTCTGGCATTGGCTATGCTGAACGATGAAGGTATCCTTGCCGGATGTGAGGGTGACCTGCAATCCATATTCACGTTGTTAGCAGCCAAAGCATTGACCGGAAAGGCCGGATTTATGGCTAATCCTTCCATGATCAATGCCCGAACCAATGAGATTATTCTGGCTCACTGTACCGTTGGATTAAAACAGACGGAAAAGTATGTGATCCGTAATCATTTTGAAACGGAAACAGGGATCGGTATTCAAGGAATTTTGCCTACAGGAGACGTCACCATCCTAAAATGTGGTGGAGAATGCCTGGACGAATATTACCTTTCCACGGGCACACTTACCGAAAATACAAACTATATCAATATGTGCCGCACACAGGTACGCGTCAAACTGGATACGTCTGCCGATTATTTCTTAAAGAACCCGTTAGGAAATCATCACATTCTGATACACGGAAATTATGAGACGGTACTCAATGAGTTCCTGCAAGCTAACTCCTGTAAAAGAACGGAATAGAGAGGAAAGAATCAGACGCTTTCCCAAAAATCTTCTCATCCCTACTGACTCAAAAAAAGAGACCGTTCATATACTTGCCAATATACAAGTATTATGAATGGTCTCTTCTTTTATCATGGATGATCTCTCTTTTTGAAATGACGAAAGAAACTGAATTTATTCTTCCATTACCCACTCCTCTATATTTCTGGCCTTACTACTAAAACTCACACCTATCTTGAACAGCCGTCGAGGATCATTTTGAAAAGATTGCCCGTAACGTTTCTCATTGATTTGCGCCAAAGCCTCTGCAGCCGTAGCGTCCTGTTTGAATTCCATAAGGTAGATATAATGATCGGTTGTCAGCACCAAGTCCACACGCCCCCGGTTCGTATGGTATTCCACCCGAACATAAAAGCCCATCATCTTGAACACGATAAAAAGCACGTTCTGAAAAAACAACTCCACATTACGCTGCGGCTCCTGACCGACAATCACCTCGTAGGGAGCATCCGCAAAGAATCTCTGCAGACGACGGAAAAAACCGTCCACTTTCGCATGTTCCACCTCAGATACAAACTTGCGGATTTCAAACGGTGCTTCAGATTCACTCTTGTCTGTATAGAAAAGCATCAGATAATTCAAAAAGCCTTCCTCTACTTCCTGATTAGGATAATCCAACGTATAAAGTCTAAAACGGCTGTCGTAATCCTTTATAGTCAGATATCCGCTCTGATAGATAACAGGAATGAGATGGGTACCTTCCGAATCGATACTGTCCAGCACATCTGCCGTAACCTCCACTCCCTGAATTTCTTCCAACCGGTAATTATGCTTTTTCAGCAGGTAAACCAAGTAAGAGGGAGTACCTGTAGCAAACCAGTAATTGCCGAATGCCATAGAGTCGAACGTATTGAGCAGGCTGAAAGGATTGTAGATACCGGGAGTGTTGAAATTAAAATGATAGCCGTCATAACGTTTCTTCATTTCAAGGCACACGCTATCATAATCCATATTCTGCGCTTCGGCAAGAAGATGCAGGTCTTTGTCAAAATACTTGTTCTATCGCCAACCCTTTAAACAGTTCACGTTTTCCTAAAAAATAGGCTTCAAGGGTGGAAATCAGCAGACTTTTACCGAAGCGGCGCGGACGACTCAGAAAATAGTAACTGCCGGTGGTCACCAGCCGATGTACCCATGCGGTCTTGTCCACATAGACATAACCGTCTTTGCGCAGCTTCTCAAAATTCTGTATGCCAATAGGATAAATTCTTTTTTCCATATATTTTTATTCTCTATAAAGATAGGCATTTCCTGTTTACTTTCAATCTTTCCACCGGAAATGATTGGCCTTTTTCTCTTTCACTTTGCCAAATCACATTCCACCCACTTTCCCTGATGCATCTCCATCACCGTACTGAATCCTGCACGTTTCAAAGCCGCCAGCGCTTCCGGACGTCCGGCATTGATTTTTTCGGGATAATGGGCATCACTATTCACCATCACACGGATACCCAATTCTTTCAACAACGGAAAGTAACGTTCGTTCGGAAAAAATGTGCCGTAAAGATGATAAGCCTTGGAATTGATTTCAACCATATACCCTTTTTCTGCGATCCGGGCGAAATAATCCTGCATCAGTTTCTCATACCACGGTTCGTCCAACAGGCCGGGACGATAGCAAGCCGAATTATAATGCATCTTGTCCGCATGCCCTAAAATATCAAAACCACCCAACTCGATCATGCGAAGCTGACGGTCGTAATAAAGACGGATCACCCGATCGAGATCGCCGCCGAAATGCCCGTCTACTATCTTACGAAATACTTCGGGAGCCACATCGACATCCACCACTTCTCCTTTGTCATTATACAACAGATGCACGGAACCGATGCGATAATCCAACGGCAATTCCCGGAAACGGGAAACCGACGGATTGCTCTCTTCATTCAGATAATCGATTTCCAGGCCGACATAAAATTCGATCTTGCCGGCATACTTCTCCCTTACCCGGCGAAACTCCTCTAAATAATCCTCCATACTGTCCCATTCCATCGTCCATGCAGTGGGAAAAGGTAACGGCGCATGTGATGAAACACCATACGATGTAAATCCTTCACTTATGGCAAAGCGGATGAAAGAGTCCATATCGGCACGTCCGTCACAATAAAGGCAATGGCTATGATAGTTCGTCAGGTTCATGATTCTATTTCGCTTAATTCCAACCAACGCATAGTTTTCTCATCAATCAGATCATTCACTTCGGGCAGGCGTTTCGACTTCTCCGTAAGCTCGTCTACAGAAAGCGTACCACTGCAAAGCTGCTCTTCAATAAGCGCTTTCTCTGTTTCCAGCTCTGCTATCTCCTTTTCCAACTGCTCGAATTCACGTTTCTCCTTGAAACTCATTTTACGTTTTTCATTCAGGCGCACACGTGCAGTCTTCTCTTCCTGGGATTTCTCGGTCTCTTTCTCCTTCTGGGACTTGGCTTCTTTCCAATCACGATAATCGCTATAATTTCCGGGGAAATCACGAATATCTCCCTGACCGTTGAATACTAACAGGTGATCTACCACCTTATCCATGAAATAGCGGTCGTGAGACACCACAATCACACATCCTTTAAAGTTCTGAAGATACTCTTCAAGAACATTCAGTGTAATGATATCGAGGTCGTTGGTCGGTTCATCCAGTACCAGAAAATTCGGGTTACGCATCAGTACGGTGCACAGATACAACCGCCGACGCTCTCCCCCGCTCAGTTTATAGACATAGCTGTGTTGGGTTTCGGGAGTAAACAGGAAATGTTGCAAAAATTGTGAAGCAGTCAATTTCTTACCGTTACCTAATTCGATAACCTCCGCGATGTCCTGCACCACGTCGATCACCTTCATCTGTTCGTCAAACTGCAACCCGTCCTGAGAGTAATAACCGAAACGAACCGTTTCGCCTATATCCACCGTACCGCTATCGGGCTGTACCTCTCCCATCAGTATCTTGATAAAAGTAGATTTCCCTGTCCCGTTATTGCCGACAATACCCATCTTTTCATAACGGGCAAAAATGTAAGAGAAATCATCCAATATCTTCAGATCACCAAAACTCTTATAAAGATGATCCGCTTCGAATATCTTGCTGCCAATGTAGGATGCCTTTACATCCAGTTTTACATTGTCATTATTGAAACGCTGCTTGGCCACTTTCTCTATTTCGTAAAAAGCATCCTGCCGGTACTTCGCCTTATGTGCGCGTGCCTGTGGCATGCGACGCATCCAGTCGAGTTCCGTACGATAAAGGTTATTAGCACGCTCTATCTCCACACTTTTTGCTTCGATCCGTTCCTGCCGTTTTTCCAGATAATAGCTGTAATTTCCTTTATACTGATACAACTGCCGGTTATCGATCTCTATAATCTCGGAGCAGACACGATCCAGGAAATAGCGGTCGTGCGTCACCATCAACAAGCTTAGGTTTGTGCGCCGCAGGTAATCTTCCAGCCACTCCGTCATATCCAGATCAAGGTGATTGGTAGGCTCATCCAGAATCAGCAGATCGGGCTCGGTAATCAAGGCATTCGCTAAAGCCACGCGCTTTAGCTGTCCTCCGGAAAGATGTTTCACCTGCTGGTCGAAATTACGGATTTTCAATTGCGACAGAATCTGTTTAGCCTTCTGCTCATATTCCCATGCTTTCTCATGATCCATGCGTACCAGCAAATCTTCCAGTCCCGGATGTCCCTCCGTTTCCATGCAATGCTCGTATTCCTTGATCAGTTCTACCACACTGTTGCCATGATGGAAGCAGGCTTCCAGCACAGTCAGTTCTTCGGGATATTTCGGATCTTGCTCCAAATAGTCTACACGGAGATCCCGACGGAAAACAATATTCCCGTTATCATATCCCTCCTTCCCGGAAAGTATATTCAGAAGGGTCGTCTTTCCCGTCCCGTTTTTAGCGATCAGTCCGATACGCTGCCCTTCGGCAATACCGAAAGATATATTTTCAAACAAAACTAAATCTCCAAAGGATTTAGTAAGATTATCTACTTGTAAATAAGGAACCATAAAATCAGTAATTTAGTAGTAAATGGTTAAAAGGAGCTGGTGGGTAGGTAAGAGGTTTAGCAGGTAAGTGATTTAGTAGTTAAGTAGTCAAGTAGATAAGTAGTAAGTAGTAGATAGTTTAAGTAATAAATAGCAATTAAAAATATAGGAGTGAAAGATCGCATTAAAATCCATAGCCCCCTACACGCTGCACAGCTACTTAACTACTTAACTACTTAACTACTTAACTACTTGACTACTTAACTACTAATTCTATACTGCCGATTTAAACACTTCCTCCACATCACACGTCTCGTCATTTTTCACTTTACTCCAAAACAGTTTCAGAGGATCGATGAGTTTTCCATCTTTATATTGCAGTACGGGCACTTCCCGGTTACCATCGATTAAAGTCATCCATTCGAATCCCTCCGCTTCATTGACCAATATGGTACAGACAGTGATGCCGATAGCCAGCCATTCTTCCTTCTTCTTTTTTCCTATCACGCCGCTATCAATCACCTGCTGGAGTTTCGGTAAATCTTCTTCCAAACCTTGGAAATCTTTTTTCAATTCCTTCTTTACGGTATTCACTGTCCATTCATACCCCTCATTAATCACGTAGATCTCGGACAAACGCACGGGAATCACTTCCGCCGGGTACTTCTGTCCGTCTTTGCGTATATCCAACGTACTGATCACTTGTTCCGCTTCTTTCACGCTTCCACCTTTAGGCACGGTAAACGAACATTCGAATGCTACATTCCCAATGCCGGTAATCCAAAGGTGAGTGGTATAATAAGCCCCCTCTTCCTGAAACATTTCTTTACTGTAAGCACATGCTAATTTTCCGATTTTCACCAATGAAGCCGAAGGATTCTCTTTTAGCTCCTGCTTCACAGCTTCTTTGCCATAATCCATGGCGCCGCGTGTAGCAGCATCCGCCTTGAAAGCCGAAATCCGGAAATTCCCTGTCCAGGTATCGGGGTTGTAAAATAGAAAGGAACCTTCACCGTCTTCAAACTCATTCCAATCTGAAGGATAAACCATGGTGAACCACGCTCCCGGAGAAATAAATTTCTTACCTTGTATCATCTTATTTTGTTTTTTCTTCTACTCAACAGATATTTCGACAAAAATAACACTCCCGAAGCGGATATGCAAAAAACAGGAAACAATAAATGTTGTCTCATTTGTTTTTCCTTCAAAGAACCTCTATCTTTGGAGCAAATGCAATAACTAAAACCGCAAGAATATGAAAACATTCGCAGTACTTGTCACTCTATGGCTAAGTGGCATCCTGGCAATCTCCGCACAAGAAGACAACAACTCCCGCTACATCGAAGTGACCGGCAGTTCCGAAACGGAAATCATCCCGGACGAAATTCATTTTATGATTACCATAAAGGAATACTGGCAGGAAGAATTCGAAAAAAAAAGCAAGCCGGAAGATTACCAGACCAAAGTACCCGTCAATGAGATTGAACATAACCTGATGAGCGCCTTAAAGCAAGCGGGTATCGCTCCGTCGGATATTCAGACCAAAGAAGTAGGTGATTACTGGCGCGAACGTGGAAAAGATTTTCTCATATCCAAAACCTTTGATATAAAGTTACAAAATCCCGACCAGATCAACCGGATCATACAGACAGTAAATACCAAAGGGATTCAATCGATGAACATCGGCGAACTAAAAAATAAAGATTTGCAGGAATACCGCAAACAAGGAAAAATAGAAGCCTTAAAAGCAGCACGCCAAAAGGCGGATTATCTGGTGGCGGCAATGGGACAGAAACTCGGGAACGTTCTCCGTATCGTAGAGCCGGAAGAACGGAGCTTCAGCTATTTCCAACCACAGTCGGCTATGAGCAACGTGGCAATACCAAGTTATGACAGTAATCCGGAAAATTTCAGAACGATCAAGCTCAGATACCAGATGACGGCCCGTTTTGAAATACTCCCTGCCGAATAGTTACCCCACACGGAGGAAGATCTTACTTCCCTATCGGCTGGATTTTCCTCCGTACCTCTTTTGATATTTCCAGAAACATGTAGTTCAACCTACCGGAATGAATACCTTCTTCATTCTCCTTATATTTCTTGTTGGCATACTGTTTCGACTTCTCAAAAGTAAGCAGAGACATCTGGTTCTGAGATTTTCCCACCATGGTAGAGTCCAATTGCTCATCCGGAAAAAAGTCGTCCAGATCGACATCACCGATCATCGTCGTTTCCAGGAAATTCATATCCTGATGGGAACTGTCCGTATAATATCCCACAAACATATGCCCCGGCGTACGCACCAGAATCGGATCGATATTGATGGCACGAAGCAGAGAAGCGAACAACACGCTGCCATCCACACAGTTTATCTGCGACGATTCCAAAGCATCATCGAACGTACGTACCCGTTGTGAGAAAACCACATTACTGGATAAGCTGGTATTAGACACCGAACTGTAACGGAACTTACGCTTCTGCAACACGTTCCAAAGGGCATACACCTGTTTATCCACCGCATCCGCCTTTGCATTCTGATATCCTAAGAAACGATTCACAATCCGGGTATTCAATGCTTCACGCAGCAATTTATCGATCATCGGATTCTCTTCATTGACATAGGCGGCAAAGAATATGCCGGTATCATGGAATTTCGTACCGTTAGTGACGTATCCTAACAGACATTCATTGATACTTCGCACCGAAAAGGTACGTACCCTCTGCCCCAGATCATCCCCATTCATCTCTACCGTTACCGCTACACTGACCGGTTCTGCCTGCACGTTATTCTTCAACGCTTCGTAGTTCCAGATAATATCGGGATAAATCGTATATTCCCTATGCGGTTTCTCAAGGATAAACTCGGATACGGAACGTGAAAAGAAAGGAGTCTCCGCCACTTCAATACGTACCCGGCTATACGCCGAACGGGATTTCACCCTGATGGCGATGCACGATTTCGGATTACCGATATAAAAAGAATCGGACGGTTCGATGACCTGGGCATCGGTAGTAGCCACAGACAGGATAGCAGAAGGAAAGATGTTTCCTCCCAAATCATCCGTTATTTCAAAACCGGAACTGAAAGAGGCATATTTATAGATGGACATTCCTGTCACAATAACAAATAATATGGCAATCACTCCCAGCACTTCCCGCTTTCGCTGCTTCAAATCTATCTTTATCATTTTTCCCTCTACTTTTTTTGTAGCACATACAAAGGTAAAAAAATAAAATCGATAGATTGAATGAAATACAACATTTAAGAAAAGGTTGTATTTCTCATCGGATGCCTGCCCTACCCTTATTTCATTTTTTTAGGTTCATATCAGTAATATTCGCTCTTTTTATTCATGAATATGGCTTATCTTTGTCCATTTCTAAAAACAGACTCCAAATACATTGACTTATGCCGACATTCTTCATTATTCTTATCAGCGTATACCTCGCAGGAAACATTTACATATTTATCAAAGGATTACGGGCACTGCCTACCTGCCATTCGGGAATAAAAGTAGCAGCAGGCATTCTGTTCTGGTGCGGTGCCTTGTCACTATTCGGCAGTTTGCTGAGCCGCAATGTAGAAATGCCCTCTTTCATTTCGCATACGATGTACGAAATAGGTACAGGCTGGTTGATATTCACCCTATACATGGTGATATTCCTGTTGTTGACCGACATACTGAAACGATTCTATACGCCTTTCAGATACGGATTTCCCGTGTCATTGCTGTTAACATTCATCCTATTGGGATACGGATACTACAATTACCGCCATCCGAAAACGAATGCAGTCGATATAACAATCAACAAACCGTATGAAAACAACTCGCAACCGATAAAAATCGTAGCTGTAAGCGATATTCATTTAGGATACGGAACGGGAAAAAGCGCCTTGAAAAAGTACGTCGATATGATTAATGAACAGAAGCCGGACCTTATACTGATCGGCGGCGATCTGATCGACAACAGTGTCGTTCCCCTCTACACCGAAAAAATGAGCGAAGAATTATCAGAATTAAAAGCACCGATGGGTATCTACATGGTTCCCGGTAATCACGAATACATCAGTGGCATCGACGAAAGTGCCCGGTTCATAAAAAGTACTCCGATACAACTCCTGATAGATTCGGTGGTAACTTTGCCCAATGGCATACAATTGATAGGACGTGACGACCGGCATAACCCCTCCCGCCGTTCCTTACAGGAATTGATGGAGAATATCGATAAAAGCCGTCCCATCATCCTGCTGGATCACCAACCCTATAACCTGACAGACGCAGAAGCTGCCGGCATCGACCTGCAATTCAGCGGGCATACCCACCACGGACAGGTGTGGCCTATGAGTCTGGTTACGGATTATATCTATGAACAGAGCCACGGCTACCGCCAATGGGGAGACACGCACATATATGTATCCAGTGGATTATCACTATGGGGACCTCCCTTCCGGATAGGAACAGAGAGCGAAATGGTGGTGTTCGAACTGTCTGCCGGAAGTACCGACATCTCAAATACCTCATCGCCATTACTTTAATAATCCCTTTTTATGAAAAACCACAAATTGTAACGTAATTGTAACACGTGTTTCACCCCGTCGTAACAAAAATCACCCACCTTTGCTGCGAAATAAAATAAAAGATTATATTTGTAATGTCATATAAACAGAGAATACAATGAACGATTACCGCATTTTAGTTGTCGACGACGAAGAAGACCTTTGTGAAATCCTGAAATTCAATCTTGAAAATGAAGGTTATGAAGTAGATACTGCCAATTCCGCCGAAGAAGCTCTGAAAATGGATATCAGCAGTTATCATTTGCTATTGCTGGATGTGATGATGGGAGAAATCTCCGGATTCAAAATGGCTAATATACTGAAAAAAGATAAAAAGACGGCTCATGTACCTATCATCTTCATCACCGCCAAAGACACGGAAAATGATACGGTGACCGGCTTTAACCTCGGTGCGGACGACTATATCTCGAAGCCTTTCTCCCTGCGTGAAGTGATAGCACGCGTAAAAGCGGTTCTGCGGCGTACCGTTACCCCCGAAACCGAAAAAGCACCGGAACAGATCACTTACCAGACGTTGGTAATCGACATTACAAAAAAGAAAGTTAGCATAGACGGAGAAGAAGTGGCACTGACCAAAAAAGAATTCGAAATCCTATTCCTGCTATTACAGAACAAAGGACGGGTATTTTCGCGCGAGGACATCCTTGCCCGCGTATGGAGCGATGAAGTATACGTACTCGACCGTACGATCGATGTCAACATCACCCGTCTGCGTAAAAAGATCGGCATATATGGCAAGCGGATCGTCACCCGCCTGGGATACGGATATTGCTTTGAAACAGAATGAAATAATGAAATAATGTGCCAATCGGGCAATGTGCCAATGTGCCAATTGACTGCGCCATAAATGCGTGATAAAGAGACACACCACATAGCCCTCCTATTTTTCATTCCTTCATTCTTTCATTTTTTCATCATTCCACCATGAACCTACCTGTCAATCAAAAGCATTTTCTTTCATTCAGCCGGAAGCTCTTTCTTTCGGTCATATCATTGTTTCTGGTTTTTGCCGCTTGCTTCATTGCTTATCAGTACCAACGGGAAAAAGAGTACAAAGTAGAGCTTCTTCATTCCCAATTGCAAGACTATAACGCACGTTTGAATGAAAAGATAGATACGCTTTCGGGCATCCGGAATGAAATGAATGAGTATATCAATAACCACGCATTGCAAGATTTACGCGTGACAGTTATCGATCTCCAGGGAAATGTATTGTATGACAGCTATAAAACAAACAACTCCCTTTTAGAAAACCATATCACTCGCCCGGAGGTAGAAAAAGCATTGGCAACCGGTAGCGGATTTGATGTTCGCCGTACTTCGGAAACAACAGGAGTACCTTATTTTTATTCGGCTACTCTTTACAATGATTATATCATACGCTCGGCATTGCCTTACAATGTCAGCCTGATTAACAATCTGAAAGCCGATTCGCATTACCTCTGGTTCACTGCTATTGTGACCCTGTTATTGGTCGTCATCTTCTACAAATTCACCAATAAATTAGGTACCTCCATTAGTCAGTTGAGAGAATTCGCCATGCGTGCCGACCGGAATGAGCCGATCGAAATGGCCATGCAATCCGCTTTTCCCCATAACGAATTGGGAGAAATATCACAGCACATCATCCAGATATACAAACGACTGCACGAAACCAAAGAAGCCCTTTACATCGAACGGGAAAAACTGATCACCCATCTGCAAATTTCTCACGAAGGACTTGGTGTGTTCAACAAAGATAAAAAAGAAATTCTTGTCAATAACCTCTTTACCCAATATAGCAATCTCATCTCTGACTCCAACTTAGAGACAGCCGAAGAGGTGTTTACAATCAATGAATTGAAAGAGATCACCGACTTTATCAACAAAGCCCCTAAACGGCCTTCCGGTAAAGAAGAAAAACGAATGTCTATCACTATCAATAAAAACGGGAAAACATTTATTGTAGAATGTATCATCTTTCAGGATATGAGCTTCGAAATAAGCATCAATGACGTGACGATGGAGGAAGAACAGATACGCTTGAAACGCCAGCTAACCCAAAATATCGCACACGAATTGAAAACTCCCGTAAGCAGTATTCAGGGATATCTGGAAACCATCGTCAACAACGATCACATCCCACATGATAAAATAAACGTATTCTTGGAACGCTGCTATGCACAAAGCAATCGTCTGAGCCGCCTGTTACGCGACATCTCGGTGCTGACCCGCATGGACGAAGCAGCCAACATGATAGATATGGAAAAGGTGGATATCAGCGTACTGGTCACCAATATCGTCAATGAAGTTTCTCTGGAACTCGAAGAAAAGCAGATCACAGTGGTCAACTCTTTGAAAAAAGATATTCAGATACGGGGTAACTATTCGCTATTGTATTCCATTTTCCGAAACTTGATGGATAATGCCATTGCCTATGCCGGTACCAATATCCAAATCAATATCAACTGTTTCCGCGAAGACGAGAATTTCTATTATTTCAGTTTTGCCGATACCGGCATAGGAGTATCTCCGGAACATTTGAACCGCCTGTTCGAACGATTCTACCGGGTAGATAAAGGCCGTTCACGTAAATTGGGCGGTACCGGGTTAGGGCTGGCCATTGTGAAAAATGCGGTAATCATACATGGCGGTAGCATCTCTGCCAAAAACAATCAAGGCGGAGGACTGGAATTCGTATTCACGTTAGCAAAGGAAAGATAAAAAGCATCCGGCAACAAGGAAGTTCTTCTTCCAGAATTAAATTTACACCTAACAATGACAGCCAAGATTCAATAAAGCACCTCTTGTCATATTACCTAACCATCTTGTTCGTTTCTCTACGAAAAACGACCCGTTTCCCGTAGAGAAACGAGATGAAACTCGTAGAGAAAAGACTTGTTTCTCTACGGGCAAAAACAATATTATATAGCACTCTGATAAACAAAGCATTACAAACAAAACAAGTTGTTATACATTTTCATTTCAAAACAAATCGTATCACTGTATTTTCAAATCTTACTTTACAGCACAAATATTTACACCAATTATATGGAGCAATATAAATAAGAAGAGATTTAAGCTATCGTCACAATAAAAAGGAAAAATAAAACGGATTCTTGTTGTTTCGACGGAATAATCGCATAATTTTGTAGAACGATTAAAACAAGAGAAATGAATTATATAAAACATCTTCCGATAGCTCTCGTATTCTGTCTCTTTTCCTGTAAAAACGGAAAATCTTCAAGTCAAGTATCCTATATACCACAAGATACCCTCACTGCCTTTTATTTACCGGCTATACCGGCCATGCTGAACACTCCCGAACTACGGGCGGATTTTCTGGTGAAGCATTATTGGGACAATGTAAACTTTGCCGATACAAACTATATCCATCATCCTGATATTACGGAACAGGCCTGGGCCGATTACTGCGATTTACTGAATCACGTTCCTTTGAGTACGGCGCAGGAGGCGATAAAGAAAACAATCGCCCGAACAGAAACCGAGAAAAAAGTTTTCGATTATATCACCGGACTGGCCGACAAATACCTTTATGACCCGAATTCCCCTTTAAGAAATGAAGAATTTTATATTCCGGTGCTGGAAGCAATGATCTCTTCATCTGTTCTGACAGAAACAGAAAAAATCCGTCCTCAAGCACGCATAGAGATGGCATACAAAAACCGGGTCGATACAAAAGCGATCGATTTTACCTATACATTAGAATCGGGTGCGCAAAGCACACTCTATAAAATAAAATCCCAATACACCGTATTGTTTATCAATAACCCGGGCTGCCATGCCTGTACGGAAAACATAGAAGCACTAAAAGACTCTCCTATTATCAATGAGTTGATCCAAAAGAAACAGCTGGCAGTAATTGCCCTCTATCCGGACGAAGAACTGGACGAATGGAGACGACACCGTGATGAGTTTCCCCAAGAGTGGATCAACGGATATGACAAATCACTTACCATCAAAACCCAAAATCTATATGACCTGAAAGCAGTACCCACCCTTTATCTGCTGGATGCAAATAAGAAAGTGCTATTGAAAGATGCCACCGTGCAAGCAATAACCCAATATCTGATGAAATAAAGTATACTCCATACAGTCCGGCAAAGTATATTATAGCTAAATAGATTATGGATAGATAAATGATGTATCGGCACAATAATAAGTCCGTACCATTCCTTTGCCATTCTGAATATTCTTTCTATCTTTGCCACGCATTGGTTCATAGTCTTCCTTCGGAAGATGTGATTAAAAAGGGAATCAGGTGCAAATCCTGAACAGTCCCGCTGCTGTAAGTTCCATAAAAACGTTACGGACAACTACCTTTAGCCACTGGGAAATCCCGGGAAGGCGTCCGCCACAGGAACAAGTCAGAAGACCTGCCATGCAATCTTTTCATTGCTTTCGTGGAAAAAGCGTTGAGTCTAATGAACCGGATAAATTCTATCCATCATTTCATTCATCACTCTGATTCAGAGAAAGTATAATTTACAAATAAACTCTGCCAAGTTTATTGATGTGTCCGGTCGAAGTGATTTCGCCCGGACATTTTAATCAAAACTGATTAGATGAACAGATTGAACCGGATCTTTGAATACAAATTTTTCAGTGCAGTAGTTTACTGCCTTTGCCCTGTTGCATTACTTTCCGCCCAACAGCAGAAGGTAGATACGACACATGTTTATTCTATTCCCGAAGTAGTGGTTTCCGACCGATATCAGACACGGGAAGTACGCGCAACGGCACCCACCCAGATATTTTCCAAAGAAGAATTAAATAACTTGCATGTATTACAGGTTTCCGATGCTGTAAAACACTTTGCAGGAGTAACTGTAAAAGACTATGGAGGCATTGGCGGATTGAAAACCGTATCCATCCGCAGCTTGGGAGCACAACATACGGCCATAGGATATGACGGCATTGCCATAACCGACTGCCAGACAGGACAAATCGACATCGGACGCTTCTCCTTGGATAATGTAGACCGCCTTTCGCTCAACAACGGGCAGAGTGATAACATATTCCAACCGGCACGCTTTTTCGCTTCCGCAGGTCTACTGAATATCCAGACACTGACCCCGCAATTCAAGAATAATAAAAACACCCATATCATCGGTTCGTTCAAAACCGGTTCTTGGGGATTGGTGAATCCGTCCGTACTGATAGAGCAGAAATTAGCCCGGAAATGGGCACTATCTGCCAATGCCGAATGGATGTCGGCAGACGGCCACTACCCTTATACCCTCTATTATGGCGATAAGGATGATTTAACCTCACGCGAGAAAAGAAAAAACACGCAAGTGGAAAGCCTGCGTGCCGAAGCCGGCCTGTTCGGTAACCTCTCCGACAACGAACAATGGAGGCTGAAAGCATACTACTACCAATCGTCTCGCGGGTTGCCCAATGCCACTACCTTCTATTACGACTTTGCCAACCAACACTTGTGGGATAAAAACACGTTCGTACAAAGCCAATATAAAAAAGAATTCAACCGGAAATGGGCATTCCAAGCATCGGCCAAATGGAATTGGAGTTATCAGCGTTACCTGAACCCTGATTATGCCAGTTCAGCCGGTAAAGAAGATAACAGTTATTACCAACAAGAATACTATCTGTCTGCTTCGGCACTCTACCGGGTATTGGATAATCTGTCTTTTTCTCTTTCCACAGACGGTAGCATCAATACGCTGAATGCCAACTTAACCGATTTTGCTTATCCTACACGATATTCATGGCTGACCGCACTCGCCGGAAAGTACGTGAACGAATGGCTTACGCTCTCCGCTTCGGCATTGGCCACGGTCACCAATGAAAAGGTGCAGCAAGGCACCAAAGCGGATAATCACCGCAGACTGACCCCTTACGTCAGCGCTTCTTTCAAACCGTTCAGGAGTGAAGAGTTCCGTATCCGCTTCTTCTATAAAGACATTTTCCGGTTACCCAATTTCAACGATCTGTATTACAGCCGGGTAGGAACGAGAGATTTGCGTCCGGAAAGCACCCGGCAGTATAATGTAGGCATTACGTACAGTAAATCTGTCTGCACATTTCTGCCCTATGTATCGGCCACGATAGATGCCTATTACAATAAAGTGACGGATAAAATAGTCGCTATTCCCAACAAGAACATTTTTGTATGGACCATGACCAATCTGGGAAAAGTAGATATAAAAGGTTTGGATGTCACCGGAAGCATATCCTTGCATCCAATGGAGAAATTACAAATCAACCTTTCCGGAAACTATACTTACCAACGTGCACTGGATGTCACCAGTGCAACAGACAATACTTATAAAAAGACTTATAAACACCAGATCGCCTATACTCCGCGTGTATCCGGTTCGGGGCAGGCAGGCATCGAAACACCCTGGATCAACCTGTCCTACGCTTTCCTCTTCTCGGGCAAACGCTACACACAAGGAGAAAACATAAGCCAGAACCGTCTGGATGGCTATAGTGACCACAGTCTTTCGGCCAGCCGCAATTTAAAAATACGCGATATAAATACATCACTCAGCATCGAGGTACTCAACCTGCTGAACAAGAATTACGAAATCATAAAGAGCTTCCCTATGCCGGGACGTTCGGTACGTGCAACATTGAAAATTACTTATTAAAATACATATATCTTATGATGAAATATAAATATCTCATATTATTCGTATTCGGCTTGCTAATTCATGCCTGTGATGATATTACAGATAAAGATAGCCCCGAAGACAACGAAGGGAGCAACACAGAAACCGGAACCGCCGGTATTTATGTATTGAGTGAAGGACTGTTTAACCTGAACAACAGTACGCTCATGTTTCATTCACTCAAAAACGGACAGACGGACACTGATTATTTCCGCAGTAAAAACCATCGAGGATTGGGCGATACCGCCAATGATATGGCTATTTACGGCAGTAAGCTCTATATCGTAGTGAATGTTTCGAGCCAGATCGAGGTAATAGACCGGGCATCAGGACTCTCTCTGAAACGGATACCGGTACTGAATGAGAACGGTAGTTCGCGTCAACCGCGTTACATCGCTTTTCATAAAGACAAAGCATATGTCTGCTCGTTCGACGGCACTGTGGCCCGCATAGATACCACCTCATTGGAAATCGAAGAGTATGCCACAGTAGGACGGAATCCGGACGGAATTTGCGTGCAGGGAGATAAACTCTATGTATCCAATTCCGGAGGGTTGGATTGGGACGGAATTGGCGTGGACAACACCGTGTCCGTAGTCAGCACAGAACCGTTCAAAGAAATAAAGAAAATACAGGTAGGTTACAATCCGGGGCGGATCAGGGCGGACAATTACGGCCACGTCTATGTGGCAACACGCGGTAAAGACATCAGTGCGGGCGATTATAACTTTGTTCAGATAGACACCCGCACGGATGAAGTGAAACAGATTTATGACGAAAAGGTAATGAATTTTGCCATCAACGACCAACTTGCTTACTTATATAATTTCAACTACACCACACAGGATTCGCAGATAAAGGTATTCAACCTGCAAACGGGAACTACCCTGCGCGAGGATTTCATTACAGACGAGACCGAGATCAACACCCCTTATGGCATCTATGTCAATCCGTATAGTGGAAATATATACATTACAGACGCCTATAACTATTTGGTAAGAGGTGATGTACTCTGTTTCAATCCACAAGGAAAATTAATATACCGTCTCACTAATATCGGACAAAATCCCAATACAGTGGTTTTCTCCGACAAAGATACGCAAAGTGGCAACGACGATCCGGATACCCCGCAGGCAGCCGCCTTCGCCAACAAAGTATTGGAGTATCGCCCTGCCCCGACACAGTTCATGAATACCACCGCCACCGCTTATAAGGAGGGGTTTACCTATCAGCAAGTATTGGAATATGCTACGGAACTGTTATCAGACCGGAATGTATGCTTACTTTCATTAGGTGCTTTCGGGGGATACATCACAGTAGGTTTCGACCATACTGTACCTAATGTATCGGGCGAATATGATTTCAAGATATACGGGAATGCCGCCTATGACATATATGGCACCAATGAAGACAAACCCGGCGGAAGCGCAGAACCGGGCATCGTACTGGTTTCCAAAGACACCAATGGAAACGGACTTCCCGATGACGAGTGGTATGAACTGGCAGGAAGCGAATACAACTCCCCCTCCACCATCCGGAATTATGAAATCACCTATTACCGTCCTGAACTGCCCGGAGACAATGTACAATGGACGGATAACCAAGGTGGTCAAGGAGAGATAAAAAGAAATGACTTTAATACCCAAGACTCCTATTATCCGCAATGGATAGAAGAAGACCGGATCACCTTCTCCGGAAACCGCTTAGCCGACAATGCAGTAAACGAGCCACGTCCTGACATGCCGGAACATTGGGTAGGCTATTGCTATGCTTGGGGATATGCCGACAATCACCCGAATGATACGGAATATTCTAAATTCAAAATCGATTGGGCAGTAGACAAAAACGGTAATCCGGTACATCTTGACGGAATTGATTTTGTAAAGATATACACGGCTGTCAACCAAGACTGCGGATGGACAGGAGAAATATCAACAGAGATACAGGCAGTGGAAGACCTGCATTACAATAAATAGAAATATTTTATTATCAATAATTACATTTAAAAAACAACATGAGAAAATTAAATTCTTTTTTCAGCAGACTATGTATGGTAATGCTATTGGCATTACCAATGGTATTTGCATCTTGTGAAGATGATGAGGACAGTGGAAATATGGTTCAAGACCATAGCTTTTATGTAGTCAACGAAGGACAGGGTAACGGTTCTATCTGCTTTTATGATAATGATGGAATCTGGCATAATAACATCTATCAGGAAAATAATCCCGGTGAAAAATTGGGAGTAACCTCGACAACTGCTGTATTCTATAATGGAAAGGTTTACATCGTATCCAAAGATAACCCGTGTTTGGTAGAAGCCGATGCTGCCACTTTCAAGAAAACATCTTCTATAACCAAAGCTGTTATTGATGATAATCAAGCGTACAACTTTGCAGTGATCAACAACACTACCGGTCTTATAGCAACTGGCCGTGGAGCATATAAAACAGCAATCAATCCGTTGCCGGCCGAAGGCACAAAAGCAGATAAAATAATAGACGGCTTTTGTAGAGACATATACGTATCCGGAGATTATTTATTTGTCATCGTAGACAATACTGTTAAAGCATATAAATCAAATGACTTCTCCTATATAAAAGATTTAGGAACCGCCAACACTGGTTTTGCCAAAGCGAAAGACGGCTCTCTTTGGGCAGCTAACGAGAACCAACTGGTAAAAATTAACATCAAAGATCTGACATTTGAGATAATCGATCTACCGGAAGGTTATACAGTAAACTATAATAGTGCTGCATATACTCCCACATGCTTGTGTGCATCAATTTCTGAAAATGCTTTATATTTTGTCCAAAAGGATGGATGGACTCCTAAAAAAGCATATAAATATGATATTGATAACAACTTAGTTACAGAATTAGTTTCTGATCCAAATGGGTACATGTTTTATGGTGCAGGACTAACCGTAAATCCTAAAAATGGATATGTATATGCAACATTAATTAAAGGTTATGGGCAAGACGCTTTAAGCAATACGATTATAATAGTAAATGGTGAAACAAAAGAAACAGTAGAAACCATCGATTATTCCGGCAGCTTCTGGTTCCCGTCTCAGATTGTATTCAAATAAAAACTACATTACAAAAACAAAACAAAGAAACTGTTTAAAATTTTACTCCAATCATGAAAAAAAATATAATATTAATAGTTATAACTATTTTGTTCCTATCATGCTCAGATAATGAGATTATTCCAGAAGTTATAATACCAGAACAATCTACCCCAACAACCAGAAGTGTTGGGGATGGTAAATATGATGCACTAGGCTTCGGATATAATTGTTTTTATTCTAATTTTTCAAATCCTCTTTATGCAAAAGCTCAAGTTATTGACCTCCAAAAATTAGAAGCAGGTATAGGTACGGATCAACTAACAGGAAAGAAATTTATATTTAATCCATCCAAAATAATAGAAGCTCAACTACATGGATTAACAGAATCTAGAACAGCTTATGGAACATCCATAGAAAAATTAACAGAAGATATGAGGTTCTATATACACACATCATTAGATCAAAAAAAAATAATAAAACTTTTTTCTTTAGATATAGAAAGCACCATCACTAATAGTAGTAATTATCAGGAGCTAAACTCATTCTACAAAGTCGATGCACTAAAAGCAACAAGAAGACTAACCTTGCCATATACAAATCCCGCGCAATTAAAATATTTTTTAACTGATGAATTTTTATTTGATTTAAAAAACTTATCTGGCAAAGACATTGTTAACAAATATGGAACTCATGTTATGACAGATATATTATTAGGAGGCAATTTTTCTGCATTATATACTGGAAAATACAAATCTTCTGGAAGTACTAGTGGAAAAGAATTTAAGACCAGTGCCAGTTTCTTAATGTCATCTATAAAAGGAGAGACCAAATTTGATAAAACAACATTTAAAAGTTTTACTAATGTCAATGTATACATCAAGACACAAGGAGGCAGAAATGCAGTTTCCACAATTATAAATCAAACAGGAGATGGAACTTTAGGAAACTTCTCTATCGATTATAATAGTTGGATAAATAGTGTAGATATAAACTCTGAATCATTAATTGGAATAGGTAATCCTGATACAGAAATATATTTCATAAGCAGTTTTATTGAGCATCCATTTATCAGAATGGGTATTGAAGAAGCCCTACTATCTAAAGAATCCGGTTGTTTTACTTTGTCTAAACCCAATAATAAAGAAGAATGTTATTTATGTAAAAGGATGGATCAAGATTATAAAAAATATGGATTAATAGTACCGAAAGAATACCCATCTGGTGCAACAGTTCAAACTTCAGTAGCTATGCAATATGAAAAAGCGGGAAAACATTTTCGTCTTAAATATCCATATGGAATAATCGATCCCCAACCAATCAATAAATATCTATCCAGTTCATTTGATTTGGTACCTTTCCAAAATAGTGACACTCAACTATGGAATATATATGTAAATGATAAGAATAACTCCGAAATATTACTACAAAATGTAGCAACAGGATTATACCTTTCTGCCAAAGATGGAGAATTTCATAATAAACCCAATAAAGAAGAAATACAGGATTTTTATTTGAAATTTTCAATTATGTAATTAAACATCATAAAGATAGCTATATACATAATTATTTATTCACAATTTTCATAAAAGCTAATTGGACTTATATTAAATCCAATTAGCTTTTCTTATTTTAAAACAGCAAAATGTCAGTACTTTATTGCATATTCCAAAGGTTTTCCTTAAATTCGACGAATAAAACCAAATATCTAAGAATATGGAATTACCTTTTGCAGAATCATGGAAAATCAAGATGGTAGAGCCTATCCGTAAAAGTACCCGTCAGGAACGCGAGCAATGGATAAAAGAGGCGCACTACAATGTATTTCAACTGAAAGCCGAACAAGTATACATCGACCTTATTACCGACTCCGGTACGGGTGCCATGAGTGACCGTCAATGGGCAGGAATGATGTTGGGAGACGAGAGCTATGCCGGCGCTTCTTCCTTCTTCAAACTGAAAGAAATGATCACCCGGCTCACCGGTTTTGAATATATCATACCAACCCATCAAGGACGCGCAGCCGAGAATGTATTGTTCTCCTATTTAGTTCATGAAGGAGACATCGTACCGGGAAATTCGCATTTTGATACTACCAAAGGACACATCGAAGGGCGCAAAGCCATAGCATTGGACTGCACCATTGACGAAGCCAAACAAACCCAATTGGAAATCCCCTTTAAGGGCAATGTAGACCCTGTCAAACTGGAAAAAGCATTGCAGGAACATGCCGACAAAATTCCCTTTATCATAGTAACCATCACCAACAACACAGCAGGCGGACAACCCGTTTCCATGCAAAACCTAAAGGAAGTACGCGCCTTGGCCGATAAATACAAAAAGCCGGTACTTTTCGATTCGGCACGTTTTGCCGAGAATGCCTATTTTATTAAAACACGGGAAGAAGGATATACCGGGAAAACAATCAAGGAAATCACACGGGAAATGTTCGATCTGGCCGACGGTATGACTATGAGCGCAAAAAAAGACGGTATCGTCAACATGGGAGGTTTCATTGCCACCCGCCACAAAGAATGGTACGAAGGTGCCAAAGGATTCTGTGTACAATTCGAAGGCTATCTTACCTATGGTGGAATGAACGGACGGGATATGAATGCCCTTGCCATCGGCCTGGACGAAAACACGGAATTCGATAATCTGGAGACACGCATTCATCAAGTGCAATATCTGGCAAAAAAACTTGATGAATACGGTATTCCCTATCAACGTCCTGCCGGTGGGCACGCCATCTTCGTAGATGCCCCAAAGGTATTGACTCACGTCCCCAAACAAGAATTCCCGGCACAAACACTGACTGTTGAACTGTATCTTGAAGCCGGCATACGCGGATGTGAAATAGGTTATTTATTGGCAGATCGTGATCCGATAACCCACGAAAACCGTTTCAACGGATTAGACCTACTACGCCTTGCTATCCCACGTCGTGTTTACACCGATAACCACATGGATGTAATTGCCGCCGCACTCAAAAACGTATACGACCGCAGAGAAGAAATTACACGCGGTGTACGCATTGCATGGGAAGCTCCTCTGATGAGGCACTTCACAGTACAATTGGAAAGAATTGAATAATGTGCCAATTGGCACATTATTATTCATATTCGAAATACTCGAAATCGGCATGTGCTTTTGAACTGTCAGAAGTAGCAACAGCATATAATCCTAAAATAATTCCTGTAAAACCACCGGCAGTCTCCGTACTTACATAGCGTGTGTTCATTTTATCCAATTTGCGGAAATTCTTTCCATCCGTAGCATACTCAAACGAATAAAACTCATTGTTACCTTTTACACGAAGCTGAATTTTTCCTTGCGGCACAATCACTTCCTTTTGCGTGTGTGTCAATTCACCTAAACGATAGCGTAGTACGACTGCCTGCTTTTCATCCGCCAGTTGCTTGACGTAAAGATCATAATGAGACGACTCGCACATATATACTGTCAATCCCGCTTCATCGGCAGGAGATGCCTTTTGCAACTGCATAGAAGTGGTAGCTGTAAAATCGGTATGTTGCTGCCGGCGTCCGACAAAAGTAGGACTGGCTTTGTCATCATTCAAACTGACAGGAGCTGCTTTCAGACGTAATTTGCCGGAAACAAGCGTGTAATTCTCAGGGTGATTGTTTCTTATATGCACCCACTCCGGGCCAAGTTTCTCCCCCTTAAAATCAGTACGGGGCGATTTCTTGGCAAGAGGTTGCTGAGGAAGAGTCGGAACATCCATTTGCAGTGCAATGGTTCCATCTCCATTCACCACCGGCCACGCATTTTTATCCCAACGCATGGGGGCAAGAAACGTTTCACGACCTAACAGATGATGATAACCGGTCTGCGGACGAAACGCAAGGCAAAGTACCCACCAGGAACCGTCAGAAGCCTGTACGAACTCTGCATGTCCTACCCCCTGTATCAGATTGCCCTGCGCATTCATATTGATATGTGTAAGAATCGGATTGGCGGGATTAGACTCGTAGGGGCCGTCTATATGCCGGCTACGGGCAATAGTAACTTTATGCCCGTATTCCGTGCCCCCTTCGGCAATCAGCAAATAATACCAATTATCCTTTTTATAAATATGCGGTGCTTCGGGATAGCGTCCACCGGTACCATTCCATATACGTTTAGATTCGGTCAACTGCTCACCGGTCATCGGATTTATCTCACACAATTGAATGCAGTTGTCCGGATTGCTGACCAGATAGCATTTCCCTCCTTCGAAATAAAGAGAAGGATCGATGCCACCTTGCTTAACTGATACAGGTTCCGACCATTCCCCATACAAATCAGTGGTATGTACGATAAAGTTTCCTTTATCGGTAACATTGGTCGTAATCATGTAATACGTACCGTCATTATAACGAATAGTAGGTGCATAGATACCGCCCCAGATGCTGGCCCCTTGAAGTGATACTTGCGAGGGGCGGGTCAGACAATTACCGATCTGTTCCCAATGGATCAAATCTTTACTGTGGAATAACGGCACACCGGGGAAATACTGGAAACTGCTGGCGACCAAATAATAATCATCACCTACGCTACAAACACTCGGATCCGGATAAAAACCGGGAATAACCGGATTCTGATACCCTTGTTGATTTTGCGAAAAACAGGATAAGCTCAAAGCCAATCCTAAAAGTAGTGTCATTGTTTTCATAAATTTTGTGTTCAAATAGTTTTTATGTTTTATTTTAGATTTTTATCGGTTTGACTTAACCGATTGAAGAATAAACTTTTAGCGAATTATTTGAGAAATAGAGGTAACGATTTAGCGACCGTGCAATTTTCAGTGATTTACGGTGCTATGCTGTCAAATAACTCTTTCTGAATGCGAAGATAGCCATTTTTGACGAAATAACAAATCACTCGAAAAAATCATCGCTAAATAATGTAGCTTACTTAGGTTGGTTTTGTTCTTTCTTTATTTTTTTATACTTTTTAGTGTCATATTGAAAATGCTCATCATCAGACCATTGTGTTATAAGCTTGACAATGTAATACGTTTTTGCTTCTTCAATATCATCTTTAATTGTCGTTTTTGTTTCTATCTGTAAATTGCATGTAATTGAAGTTCCATTTCCAAATTTAATTTCTTGGTCATAAACTTGCTCCAAGAAATCCTTGTCATCTATCTTGAATTCAATTGGAAGTCCTGAATAAATTCCTCTCCAAGGCAATTTTCGACCTTTTACTAAAACAGGAGAAACAATATAAATAGTTGTTCCATTTATTATCTCTGTTGTAGTACTTGTTCCCTCTTGAATAACATGACCGTAGAAATCTTTTTTTCAATAGTTACAGTATTATTTTGATTATCTCCAGTTGGAATATTTGCTTCTATTTTGGTTATTGTTTCTTCTTTCGAAAGGACTTCATAGTACTTACTAATCCATTTCTTTAATTGTTTGTCACCTTGTAATAGTATCTCTGCTTCTTCTTTGGAAAAATCACCACTTTTAATTTTTTCTGCTATTTCTATTCGATTCTTAATTTCGTCTGTTTTGTGAATTGCAGGACGGAAAAACAAACCTACAAATCCAGCCAGCAAAGCAGTTAAAATACCTGAAATATCAATTTTATCACAAATGAGTAATAAATTGTCAATTATATCACCTTCATTTTTAGCTTCAACCCTAACGGATATATCACACCCTACATATTTTTGTAACTCAGAAATTGCTTTTAATAAATATCGCTCGGATTCATTATGAATTTTTGCATCCATTGCATGTGGGGTATTCCCAGCAATGAAATAGTGCAATTAGAAATCTAAACAAATATTCTTAGCTGCCATAAATGAACAATATATAACTTGTTACCGTATATATTCAAGTTGTCTTCAAATCCATTCGGTCATGAGAATCGATATGTGTATATCTTTTCTATTCTACACGTACAACATTTGACTTATTTCATGTCTAATTTGCTCTATTACTTCTTTATTGGCAATTTCTCCATCTAAGCTGAATACGATAAACACATTACCGCCATATCGTTCTTTGAACGATTCGAAACTCACTTTCATTCGTTCAGTCAGCGAATAACTACCGAAATTGGCACTCGCTGTTATCGGTTTGATTTGTATGCCTATGGCTTTATCTCCGATTTTTGCGATATAATCGATATCTCCTGCATGATCCAATTCGGGATCGCTTTCTTCGAAGTCTATATTAGGAAAAACTTTAGCCAATCCGTCATTGATTACAGACTTTTCTCGTATATAACCGTCATAAGTACGATTTATAGTCAGATTGTATATATAGTCGATACAGTCCTGTTCTGTCAATTCACGAAAAGCTGCTTCCCATTCAGGAATCACGACTTCCGTAATTTTTGCATACAACCGTTCACCCAATTCATGGAGACTTTCGACTGTGATTTTCGTCGGATTTTTTCCTGCGGTATGAGCATTTTCGAAATACCATGATTGCCATTCATCGAACGAAAAAGGTTGGCAATCGCGAATAAGAGCCATTACAGCACCTACTTTATTCGGGCGAGATAATTGGTATGTTTGGCAAGCGTAGTTCAGTACGCGTTCTTTTTTTCCGAAATTCATAGAATATTTATCCATAACTTTTTATGCGTTTATCAGTTTTTCGAATTTACTTTTATATTTGAAATCGAAAGAATAGTCTACATCGACTAACCCGTTTTTCAACATATGTGCATTGATAAAGGTCTTGTTGTCCAAGTATAAATAACAAAGCAACATATCCTCATCATCGTATTTTATCGTATCGTAACGCAAGAATACTTTGCGTCCTTTGGTTTTCTCCAAAAGAAATTTCGTAGCATTACCGTTGACGCATGGCTTTTCCTTGATACCAAGCAATCGTACGGTAAGTCCGTTATTCAAAACGATTGTATTCGGAGATAAAATCGTTTTGACCGAAAAATATTCTTCTCTTTCTTTTTTATCTTTGTCTATTCGAGAACCGAACTGCAAACGCTTGATGTCTATCTTATTCCCCATTTTATGGGGATCGCGAAAAAGATACGGTAAGGTTTCCATCTTGCTTGCTATATCGAAAGCGTTCCCGTCCGTTCGGTATTTATATTCTACCGTTCCGAACGATATGGATGACGACACTTTTTCTTCATAAAACTTTCTGAAATCGGGATTTATTTCGTATCCGATGGAGTTGCGTTGCAGATTACGTGCAGCTAAAGCCGTTGTTCCGCTACCCATGAACGGATCGAATACCGTTTCTCCGGCAAAAGAGAACATTTTTATCAAACGGCGCGGTAATTCTTCAGGAAATACTGCAATGTGTCCGTCTTGTTTAGCCCCGCCGAAATTCCAATGGGAAGCAAAAAATGTATTCCATTCATCTTTGGTCATTTCCGAACATTGCTTTTGCTCGATAGCAGGAACGGGAGCCTTACCTTGTTTTTTGAAAATGAGGATAAATTCGTAATCTATTTTCAAAATACCGTTTCGAGGATAGGGAAAACTACCCATAACAGCTCCTCCCCCTGTCGTATTCATCGTTGTTTGCTTCTGCCAAATTACGGCTCCCATATAATCCATTCCGAGAGCTTCGCAAAAACGTATGATTTCAGTTCTTATGGGAATCACTTTATAACGTCCGTAATAGACGGAACGAGCGAATTGGTCTCCTATATTTATGCACAAACGGCAACCGTCATGCAATACTCGATTGCACTCCGCCCAGACCATATTCAGATTGTTGATATAGCTTTCGTAACTATCATGAAATCCTATTTGCCCGTCATTCCCATAATCTTTCAATTGCCAATACGGGGGCGACGTAATGATCAAATGGACGGACTTGTCCGGCATAAGAGAAAGATTCCTGCTATCTCCGTTGATAAGCGTGTGTATAGTCTTTATTTCCATTTCTATTGTCAATTATAGTCTTCAATGCTTTATCCGCAATGTTTTTATCGTTTCCGATAATTGCATTTATCTTATCCGCAATCCAAAGGCTCAACAGCTCTTCCCGTTCGATATTCAAGATGTCCGAAAGCAATACCACTTGCTCCTTTTTAGCTTACCTGTCTCCGCGTTCTATTCGGCTATACATAGGGACATCTATATTCAAAGCCGAAGCCAATTGCTTTTGCAACAATCCGCTTCGGACTCTAGCCGCTTTGATCTTTTGTGCGAATAACGTTCGAATATTTTTCAATTTGTCATTATTTGGCAAATTTACTACTTTTATTTCGTTTATGCACATAGAATGCCAATAATTTGATTGACTTAAATTTAGTGATTGTGATACAGCTGATTATTTCTCTATTTCCCCTAAATCCCCCTGCCTTTCCTTTGCGGCTGTATGGGTCGGTGTATGTTCTGCCTTAGCTTGTCGAATTGCTCCTTGAACCACTCGGCAATGGGCTTTCGGTCGATGGCAAGAACTAATTTCGTCCCGTCCGTAGGGTCTTTCATCACTTGAACCCCAGCCTTTTCGGTCTTGAATTTCCGTTTATGTTCCTCCGAGTAGAGTTCCCCTGCATACTCCAACGGCTTTCCCTTGACGAGCATTGCCGGCTGCCCGTCGCTGAACCCGACAAAGTGGCAGAGGTTTTCGATACGGAGCATTTCACGGAAATAGGAGAACCATGCCGCCGCCCTTGCGATTACCGTTTTCAGAAACGATATTTCCTCCTTGTGCTTCGCTTCCTTGTCCGCTATCTCCCTGCGATGCTTCCGCTCTACTTCCGCCATTTGTCGGCTGTGGTCGGTCTGCATGGTCTGTATTCGGGTTTGCAGGGCTTCGATGGCTTCCCCGTGCGTGGTGACCTCCCTATGCAGGGCGGTGTTCTCCCTCTCCAACGTCCTGACCTTGTTACTGCCGAAAAGAGAACCGACACTCTCGGCGATGTTGGCTGCTGCGGTGGTCGCCGCCCCTTTCAGCTTCTCGGTCTGTATCTCTTTTTTCTCCCGTTTGAGTTCCTCCTGCGCCGTTTCTTTCTGACGCTGCAAATCCACTACCTCCGTTTTGAGGCTGTCGGTGAGTTTCTTCGTTTCATTGTAATACTGCTGCGTGGACTTGTGCCGTGCCTTCGAGCCATCAATGCCCCTTTGCAGCCCGTATTTCGCCATCGCCACGGCGTAGGTGTCTTGGTAGGATTTCAGCCTTAGGCGTGTCATAATATCGTCGGCGCACAGCCTTACGGTATCGGTCGGCTTCTTACAGTATCGCTTCTTCGTCTGTTCCTCCCTTTTCCTGCGCTTGCGCTCTCCTTTGACGATGGGAACGAGCGTGACGTGTATGTGCGGCGTTTCCTCGTCCCGATGCAGGTGCGCCACCACGATGTTCTCCTTTCCGAACGTGTCGGCAAAGTATTTCATATTGTCAGCGCACCACTCGTCTAAACGCCCCTCCCTTTCGATGCGTTCCATGTCCTCGTGCGTTCCCGACACGGTGATGCGGATTACCCGTACTTGGTTGTTTCCGATTTTGCGTGTCAGCCCGCTTCTTCCAATCTTCTCTGCATAGCCGCCGAACGGCCTTTAATCCCGTCGGGGTAGGTAACGAGTTTTCGGTTCAGGTGCGTCCGTGTCGGGTCTGCGTTCTTCGGTATGATAAAACGCTCGATGTGGCCGGTCGTTCCGCTGTCGGAACCGTGCGCCTTTTCCATGTGCAATACTACGAAACCCATATATATTCCTTTCTTTTTTAGCTTGTGAAACAATGATTCTTTGTATCTTCGGGGGTGGCAAAGAGCCGTCCCCGACGGGGTGTACAGAGGGGCTTGCCCCTTGCCTTATTGGGGAATTTTCAGCGATACGGGGTATTGCGGCTCGGAAAATTCCCTAATAAATTACGGCATTTTCTTCGTAAATCCCCTGCGGCGTGTCGGCGGTCTGCCCGTGCCTTATCGGCTCGGCGATTGAATCCGCTTTGTGTACTTGGCTGTTCGCGCTCGTTGTACTGACTTTACCGACTATACCAAACCCCACCTTATTATTTCCCCCTTTCGGTCGGTGGGGGACGGCGGGGCGGTCGTTTCCGTTTTCAAAGGCTTCTTTGCACGGGGCGGTCGACGGAAAGCCCCGTGTTTACTTCGCCTTTGTAAACGGGAATGACTGCTCCGCTTTCCTGCGGTCGGGAAACAGCCCCTTTCCGTCCGTGCGACGGTATGACCGTATTACGGACTGATACCCCGACCGACAGACCGTTACGCCATCCATCGACGGCTCGACTCGGTGTCGGCAACGACAGACACGATAACCGTTGTTTTCTCTTTTCACCGATGCGTTATTCTCTCCAACAACACTTTACGGACTTTCGCCGCCCCGAACGATTCGATACGGAAAGCGAGGGCGGCTATCGTTTCGAGGTCGTAAACCTCTATGCTGCTTCTGTCCGATAGGCGGATAAGGCGTTCGATACCGTACTCTTTCAATACTCCGCTCTTGCAGAGTGCCTTTATCCCTGCCCGAACCGTTGGGGCGATAACCCCGAACATATCCCTTTAAAGATTGTACTCTAATATTTAAGAAGAAAATTTAAACATGCCCTTAAAAATCAAAACAGAGTGCCCTGATTTACAAATTTCCGGAGAACAAACAAACAAAACCTCCGGATAAACTGTTTATTAAGATATAAATTAAACAATTAATGAAGAAAATTATGACAGAGGAATATGAACTCATTGATAATGAAGAAAGCCGTAGATACGAATTCCGTATCGATGGCCATATAGCCAAAATAGAATATATAAAAACTCCGAACGGAGAAATCTACCTGACTCACACAGAAGTCCCTCGTGCATTGGGAGGTAAAGGAGTCGGTTCTCAATTAGTTGAAAAAGCATTGAAGGACATTGAACAAAAAGATTTACGCCTTGTGCCACTTTGTCCGTTCGTTGCCGGCTACATTCATAAACATCCGGAATGGAGACGCATTGTGATGAAAGGTTTTCATATCCAATAAAAAAATAATAAACATGGGAAAGAAAATAGAATATACAAATGGCGAAATGACCATTATCTGGCAACCGGAGCTTTGCCAGCATGCAGGTATCTGCGTAAAAATGCTACCGAACGTATACCATCCCAAAGAAAGGCCATGGGTACAGATAGAAAACGCGACCACAGAGGAACTGATCGCACAGATCAGAAAATGCCCTTCGGGAGCACTCAGTTACAAAATGAATAAAGAGAAAGAAAACCAAGAAGATGGATCCAAACCTTTATAAATATCGGTAATAAAAAAAAGTCGTATCAACTCTACTTTTGAATAATGATACGACTTTTTTTATGCTTATCAGTTACAATCTGCAACTTTTCAGAGTGTTCTTTTGGGGATACACAAAGTTCGTATCTGTCTTCGTCCGAAAATCACCCTTAGCCGTGTTGAAACGATAAGCAAAGCCAATCCCTTCATTTTCAGAAACCGGTCTCAAAACTATCAATCGTGTTCTACCATGTTTTGCTGTCGACTTATACGTTTCTCCCTCCTGAAAAGAGGAAGTTCCGCTTAGGCGGGTAAAAGTGAGAGCAACCGTAAACGGAGAATACGATGTATTGTCTGCATAAAAAGTAACTTCTCCCTTTGCAGAACGTTCATGAGAGACAGTGACCGGAGCATTCTGAGACTGGACCATCACCGGTATCCAAAAAAGAAGACCCAAATAATATTTCAAATTCATGTTATCTCATTTTTTATCAATCAATACTCCAAGTCATTACAAACTCAGGGTGAAGCAAATAATGTATCCGAAAACTACGCTTCTGTTCGGTTCTATATTCATGAGCGGTAAAATCGCCCTGCTCTTGAAGCAAAAAAGGTTCTATATGTAAATGTTGGCGAAAATCGACCCCGTCCGTATCCATACATTTAAACATCACCTCCTTAGCAGACCAATGCAATAAAAGACTCCAGGTAGCATCTTCTTTATAAAGACGAACCGATTCATCCTCCCGCATATATTTATGGGCCACTCTGTGTACCCGTTGTCCGTACTGCTCGATATCGATGCCTACCGGCACTTTATCACTCAGAATAACCGACACATAACCTTTCGTATGGGAAATGCTGATGAAATATGAATAATCCGCCAGATACGGTTTCCCACTCGGCTGATAACAGACTTCCTTATGTTCTCCCAATAGGCGAAACAGCAACGCACGGACGGAAAGCCACTCCAACCGGCGATGAGAAGCGACAAAACGCTGCACTTCCCGTTCATAATATTCCCGCTCCGGAAGCAGATCAAGCAAAGTATCTACAGATTCATCCATTTTCCAGACACCCCACCGATACAAAGGTTCTTTATGAGAAAGAAACAATGCCATAATTATGCATCCTCATCCGACGGAGGTTCATTGATAGTAAACTTTACCTTCAAAATACGGCGATTATCCATCTCCAGTACTTCAAAATCATAATTCAGATAAGAAACCTTTTCATGAAGTGCGGGAAACTCCCCTTTTATCTCGAGCAGAAGTCCGGCTAACGTATCGGCATCACCGGCCATCCTTTCGAAATCATCTTCATCCAACTTCGTGATTTTATAAAAATCGGTCAATTGGGTTTTAGCTTCAAATATCCAAGTATGATCATTCAATACCACATAAGTACGTTCTTCGTCATCGTATTCGTCATGAATCTCACCTACAATCTCTTCAATGATATCTTCCATGGTCACAATGCCGGAAGTTCCTCCGAATTCATCGACAACAATAGCAATGTGTATTTTATTGGCTTGAAAATCACGTAAAAGATCATCTATCATTTTTGTCTCAGGCACAAAATAGGCCGGACGTATCAGCGATTGCCAGCGAAAAGTATCCCCTTTATTCACATGGGGCAAAAGGTCTTTTATATAAAGTACCCCTTTAATATTATCACGAGAACCGGAATAGATGGGAATTCGTGAATAGGCATTCTCCACAATACACTTCATCACATCCTTGAAAGAGGTACGTATATCCAAATCGACTACGTCGAGACGTGAAGTCATTACCTCTTTGGCTGTTTCTCCACCAAAACGAATGATACCCTCAAGTATATTATTCTCTTCAGTAAGTTCGGCTTTATCCGTCAGTTCCAATGCCTGTGAAAGCTCATCGACTGAGATATTATGATTCTTACGCGTAAAACGCTTATTCAGAAAAGTTGTGGAACGCACGAGAAGGGCAGAAACAGGACGAAAAACTTTCCGTAAAACATAGATACCCGGAGCTGCAAAACGACAGAACACCAACGTTTTCTGTGCTGAATAAATCTTAGGCATGATCTCACCGAAAAGCAGCAACAGGAATGTAAGAATCACCGTCAAAATCAAGAACTCCGCAAGCGCTGAATGAAAAACAAAAACATTCATAAAGAAGAAATTGCAAAGCATGATGATGGTAACATTCACAAAATTATTAGTGATCAGCACGGTTGCCAGCAAACTTTCGGAATCTCCAAGCAAACTACTGATTTTTTCATCGGAAGGATGATTACGCTCGTCTATTTCATTGAGATCGGAAGGAGATAATGAGAAAAAAGCAATTTCCGATGCGGAAGCGAAACCGGAGGCGAGCAGAAGCACACCGGCTAAAACGATAGCTACAATTGCCGAAAAAGAAGGTGGGTTTACAGTTATACCATTAAAAATATCTGCCAACTGGCATAAATAAGCGTCTGGGTCCAAAATCTTGGTTTTTAGTTAAACAATTATTGATATGGATGAAAGTTGAAAACCTTATCAGTTGAAAATTGAGGATTTAAAACAAGTAGTTGAAAATTATCAATATCATCATGCCGTATAGCAATTTTCAACTTTCAACAGATGAGGTTTTTAACTATTCATTATCTTTTTTAAAACGGCAAATCATCTGCCGGATTATTCTGTATAGGGGCAGTCTGCGATTGTTGCGTCTGCTGAATTTGTGACTGATTTACAGGTTGTTGTACAGAAGAAGTTGGTAAAATACCACCGGAAGATCCACTTTTGGGTGTTAGCATCTCAAAATAATCCACATATACTTCTGTCACATAACGAGTAGCACCCGCCTGATCTGTATAAGTACGTGTCCTCAATTTCCCTTCCACATACAGTTTATCACCTTTATGCAAATATTTATCCACAATTTCAGCCCAACGATTAGAAGCTACAATATTATGCCATTCCGTTCTTTCCGGCACTTGAGTACCATTAGCTAAGGTATAAGCACGATCTGTCGTTGCCAGAGAAAAAGTAGCAACAGCCGATCCGGAATCAAAATATTTCACTTTAGGATCTTGACCGACATTTCCTAACAATATCACTTTATTAACTGACATATTATTCTATATTTATATTATTTTGTGCCAAAATTAAATAGAAATACAACACGAAACAAGTTTTTATACATATTTCTCCAGAAAGGCATGTATCAGTTTTGGCACGGCATATTGCTCTAATTCATTCGTTTTTATCTTTAAATACGATGAGAAAGATTTTGTTTTTTCCGGCAGAACAACTTCATAAAAATTAGCATAAAGAACCCGGTGCGATAACACATGTTTCACATTTCGGCAGATGGAACGAACCACCGGCACTTCCTCCTTATCAAACAATTTTATAAATTCCGGAAGCGCCAACAACTCTTCTTCCGTAACAGATGATGCTGTCTCTATCAAAGGCAGTTCGAAAAGATTTTTCCAAATATCGTTTCCCGTCCGTTTATTAATAAAAGTACAGGCACCCGCGCGTACATATATGTAGTTCAAAAAACGTTCTGTCGTCTTCGTTTTATGTTGCTTTACAGGAAGCTGTGCTACCATACTTTTTGACAAAGCCATACAACTGCCGGCCAAAGGGCAAAAAAGACAAGCGGGATTCTGCGGAGTACACTGTATAGCCCCAAAATCCATGATTGCCTGATTATAGACAGCCGGCCGCGATTTATCCAAAAATTCTCCAGCCAATGAAGCAAACAGCTTTTTACCTTCAGTGGAATCGATCGGTGTTTCAATACCCAAATAGCGGGAAAGTACCCGGTAAACATTTCCGTCGACCACCGCATAAGGCATATTATAAGCAAAAGAGCAAATAGCGGCAGCCGTATACTCTCCCACCCCTTTCAAAGCTAATACTTCGGGATAAGTTTTAGGAAACACACCGTTCATGCTACGGGCCGCCGCATGAAGATTGCGTGCACGGGAATAATATCCCAATCCCTGCCAAAATTTCATCACCTCATCTTCATCGGCTTCGGCAAGTGACGTCACATCCGGAAAACGTTTAATAAAACGTATAAAATAATCATATCCCTGAACCACTCTCGTCTGTTGCAAAATGATTTCTGAAATCCATATCAGATAAGGATCAGAAGACTCCCGCCAGGGCAATTCACGCTTATGTTCGCGATACCAATTAATCAATATTTCACTGAAATTATTCATCCAAACAATGTATCAATATAATCACTAAAATACCTCCTTCCCCCTTTCTGAGATACCTCACAAACAGCTAATACACTATCATATCGACAGATTGAAGTATTTATTTCATGCAAAAGTAGCTCTTTTTTAATCTAACAAAACTTAAGGAAGAGACTTTTTTCTAAAATTGTTCAGAATATATTTTTTTGAGTGCTTAAAAAGCTATATATTTGCAGTCCAAAAAATTAGAAAGAACATAGTAATAATATTTTTTTTAAGGAAAAATGACTAAAGCAGATATTGTAAACGAAATTGCAAAGAACACCGGAATTGACAAAGTGGCAGTATTGACAACTGTTGAAGCGTTTATGGACGCAGTGAAAGATTCTTTGGCGAAAGATGAGAATGTTTACCTTCGTGGGTTTGGTAGCTTCGTAGTGAAAAAAAGAGCTCAGAAAACAGCTCGTAATATTTCCAAGAATACTACAATTATCATCCCTGAACATAATATTCCGGCATTTAAGCCAGCGAAGACATTTACAATCGCCGTAAAGAAATAATAAACAAGAGTATTAACCATAAAAATTTCAAGCTATGCCAAGCGGAAAAAAGAAAAAAAGACATAAAATGTCTACGCACAAGCGTAAAAAAAGACTAAGAAAGAACAGACATAAAAGCAAAAAGTAATTTTTAGTCTGATCTGGACAAAAATAAGGAACAAACTTGTGAAGCGAATGTCTTTCGAGTTTGTTCTTTGTTTAAATGCCCGATTCCAATGAACAAGATTCAAATTCATTTGTTCATTTTTTAAAACCAAATAATTAGGAAACAATTGTGACAAGCGAATTAGTAGTAGACGTACAACCCAAAGAAGTATCCATCGCCCTACTCGAGGACAAGAGCCTGGTGGAACTTCAAAGCGAAGGAAGAAATATCTCCTTTTCGGTGGGTAATATGTATTTGGGGCGTGTCAAGAAATTGATGCCCGGCCTAAATGCCTGCTTCGTGGACGTTGGTTACGAGAAAGATGCTTTCCTTCATTATTTAGACCTGGGTCCTCAATTCAATTCACTCGAAAAGTTCGTAAAGCAAACTTTAAGCGACAAGAAAAAGCTAAATTCAATTTCTAAAGCAACCCTGCTTCCCGACCTGGACAAAGACGGCACAGTAGCCAATACGCTAAAGGTAGGACAAGAAGTAGTGGTGCAGATTGTAAAGGAACCGATCTCAACAAAAGGACCGAGACTTACTTCCGAACTTTCATTTGCCGGAAGATATTTAGTACTGATCCCTTTCAATGATAAGGTTTCTGTTTCACAAAAAATTAAATCGAGCGAAGAACGCGCCCGCCTTAAGCAACTACTAATGAGTATCAAACCGAAAAACTTCGGTGTGATTGTTCGTACGGTAGCCGAAGGAAAACGTGTTGCCGAACTCGACGGAGAACTTAAAGTATTGCTCAAGCACTGGGAAGAAGCTATCACCAAAGTACAAAAAGCCACCAAATTCCCGACGTTGATTTATGAAGAAACAAGCCGTGCCGTAGGACTATTGCGCGACCTCTTCAATCCTTCTTTTGAAAATATTTACGTCAATAACGAGGCGGTGTACAATGAGATCAAAGACTACGTTTCACTTATCGCCCCCGACCGGGCAGACATCGTAAAACTGTACAAAGGGCAACTTCCCATTTACGACAATTTCGGTATCACCAAACAGATCAAATCATCTTTTGGCAAAACAGTATCCTACAAGAGTGGTGCCTACTTGATTATTGAGCACACTGAGGCGCTTCACGTAGTAGACGTGAACAGCGGTAACCGCACCAAGAATGCCAACGGGCAGGAAGGTAACGCACTCGAAGTAA
>QWCH01000463.1_pt1 | contig 127288 bp, 88 predicted proteins | sample 1972671 | NCBI WGS metagenome assembly QWCH01 (sample SAMN09866713, study PRJNA288562) | Human gut metagenome isolate term3_stool, whole genome shotgun sequencing... | isolation source: gut | host: Homo sapiens | place: USA: California
TCAATACTAAAACTCTCTTATATATGGATTAGTATACATTTACCTTGGTAACAATCGTATTGCCGGCATTGGTTAATTTCACAATGTAAATGCCATTTGCTACCGGTATTTGCGCATAGCTGCTGATGCGTGCATTGTAAACTGTCTTACCGAGCATGTTCACAATCGTCAGCTGCAGCGGCTGAATCGGATTCACATAAATATTACCCTGTTTTGCATATACCTGGGTATTGGCAAGAGCTTCTTCAAGGCCGGTAGCAAAGTCTACCGTCACTTCGCAAGTGGCAGTCTTACCACCATCCACAGTCGTAACCGTGATAGTAGCCGTACCCACCTTCAAAGCAGTCACCTTACCATTTGCATCCACCTTGGCAACGCTTTCGTCGCTGCTCTTCCAAGTAACGCTCTTATCAGAAGCATCAGACGGATTGATAGTCGCTACCAACGTATAAGATTCAGTACGCGGAAGAGTCAACTCTGTCTTATCCAAAGAGACGCTGTTTACAGCAACAGGTTCCGGATCGGGAGTACTACCACCAGTCGATTTCTTCTTCATTGTAGCAGTAACACTAACAGCAGCAGTACCAGACACTTTATAAGTTCCATCCTCTTGTTTGGTTGCACCGTTAACAGTCAAAGTAGACAATTCATAACCGGAAGCTGGCTGAACAGAGATCGTCAAAACATCACCATCTGCAATCGGATCACCGGATGCCAAGACTATTTCACCACGTTTAACTGTGATCGTACCATTTTCAGGTTGTACGAAAGAGATTACCTGAGCATCAGATGCAGTAACAGATACGTTCGCAACCTCAACACTTTCAAAGTTCTCCGTATCGGAAGGAACGAAGGTCATTTTTTTAGTTGCGTCTGCACTAATAGCTTCATCTGCATCTTTCCAAACAAACGTACCATCCGTAGAAGCGGCTCCGCCTGTTACCTCTGCACTGTACAGCATAGCGCCTTTCGCTACGGTTGCAACAGGAGCTGTTGTTACGGTTGGTTTGGCTTTCTTTATTTCAAATGCACCAGGAATCAGTTTGCGGCAAGCGTTATTATCTGCATCGGCAGCACGTGTTACCAATACATCATATTTACCTGCATTTACCGGAACAACAGTGATTCCATTCTGCTGGAAGCTGTATGACCAACCGTCTGCTACATTATCTACACTGATCGTCAGATTACCACCCTTGGCTGTTCCATCGTATGTAGCAGATACGTTTGTCACTGAAGGAGTCAAATCTGCTTTCTTCACAAATGTTGCTGCGAAAGTGATAGCATCACCGGAAGGAGTTACCTCTGCAGAGGCTTTGCTCTTGTCGCTTTCTGTAGTAATACCATTTGTCCATCCACTAAACTTGTAACCTTCTGCCGGAGTTGCAATGGCAGTAAGTGCTACATCCTTCGCAGCTGTTTCACCGTTTTCAATCTGCAAGCTACCTTCCCAAACCGTAACTGTTCCATTTGCCGGTTGATTGATAGTAATTGTCGGATCTGAATCACCTGTCAGTGCACAATAGCCAACTGAATAGTTATTGCTGGTCGGAGTATAGATTGCATAAGTAACACCGCTGCTCTTTAATGACTTTGTCATCGGCTTAACAACATCACTTGGTACATCAGTACTATTAGTCCATGTTCCTGCAACAGAAGCAGCACCACCTTTAGTTTCAGTACCAGAAGGAGCTTCACTCGGTCGTGCCGTAATCACGATCGGAGCCTTTGTGATCTCTAATGTAGCTGTTGCATTCAATGCCTTGAAGTTTTCATCTTCCGGACGGTTGATCCGTACGGTGTATGTACCGGCATCGATCGGAGTGGAAACAGTTGTTCCGTTCTTCACATAAGAAACAGAGACGCTGTCCAAACCGGCAGGAGTAGTCTTCACTACGAATGCTTGGTTATAGCTGTTGTAAACGTAAGACTGTTTATCCGTATTGACAGCGACAGTAGCCTTTTCCTTTACGATAGCCTGAACAGTTGTATTTTCCGTCAAAGTAAATGTACTGTTGTTCGGAACTTCCTTAGCATTGACCATCAGGGCAACGGTTTTGTAACCGGCGCTTACCTCATAGCTTACATTTACCTCGTCGCCATAGTTGCCTGTAGATTTATCCACAGAAAGTTTATAGCCTGTACCGGTTTTTGCTGTGATCGTATAGACTTCTTTTTCAAAAGTTGCTGAAATAGTCACATTATCTTGAACAGTCTGTTCAGTTCTTGCCTGGGCTGCATCCGCCAGTTTATAACCCTTGTTAGGAGTACATTCGATAATGATTACCGTATTGTTATCAACATAACTACCGGCTACGATTTCCTTACCATTCGCTTTATTTGTCAGACGAATCGTACCGCCTTCGGAAGCTGTAACTTCTACTTTCTTCGGAGTTGCCGGTTTAGCTGCAAACGTTGCAGAAATAGTAGTGTTAGCATCCAGGAAGATTTGTCCCTTGCTCAATGTAGAACCTGTTGATGTGATAGATTCTGCATTATATTCTCCTGTAGGAGTTGCTACAACAGTCAGGACAGTTCCATACGGATAAGAATTACCGGATGTTATGTCTGCCGATGAACCCTTATTATCATATGTAGCTTTTACCGAGCCATTCGAAGTTGTTGCAATTGTAACAATAAACGTCTTCTTTGTAAAATCAGCCACAAAGCTTGTGTCCTGTCCAACTGTATAAGAAGTTTCTTTATGATCAGTCTTACCATTCCAGCCGGTAAATTCGTATCCCGTTTCCGGAGTAATCGCAAAGTTCAGCGTAGTGTTTCTTGCATAACGGCCGGAAGTCGATTTATTCGTAATAACAGCTTTACCGTTTGCACTGACACCTGTTGTAACGGTGAAGTAACGTTTGGCATTAATGGTAATCGTATCGACAGCCACTTCCATTTCGGCCAGGTTAGCAGGCGTAAAGACTACTGCACACTTGTTATCGCCCTCCTGCATGATCATGTTGGCATCAGCCCAGGCAAAAGTTCCTAAGACTTCATTGCCTTTACTATCCACCGCTTTACCGCCTTCCAGGAAGGACATAGACAAAGGTTGTCCGGCTTCAACAGCAGTAGGAGTCGGAAGGCCTTCTTTAATAACGGGAACGCCTTTTGCATTGATGGACATCGTTACGGTGTCGTTCAGTGCCAAATAAGTTGCATCAGCATCACGAGTAAAGATGACATAATAAGAACCTACACTTTTGAGAGTATCACTGACTACTTGCGGTTCTTCTGCGATTGTCTTATAAGTAACAGTTACAGATTCTTTCGCTTCTTTCGGTGTTACTGTATATTCTACTTTCTTTACTTCCCCGTCATAGAAGAACGTACTCTTCGTCACATTAATCTGAATCTTCGTCTTTTGTGACCAGAAAGTCTGCTTGTAATCTTTATCGGAAGGTTTTTCTACAAACATATTCCAACCTGCACCGGCTACCCATTCGGCAACCTTTTCGCTACCTTCCTTACTTGGATCGGTATCGGCCCAAATCTGAGACGCTTCATTTAATGTACTGTTGGAGATGATCAACTTAGGATCGGTAGTTACATCTTTTCCCTTGCCGACTTCAATACCACCCCAAACATTATCCTTTGTAGTCAGTTTGTCTGCAGTAACCGTTGAACCGTTTACATAAAGGCCACCGGCTTTGTTGTCGGACAAAGTTACATTTGTCAGTTTCACACTGTCAGAACTGAACACATGCAAACCGTAATTATCAGATTTCGTAATTGCGATGTTTTCCAATGATACGAGATCACCCTTTACAGATTCGATGGTAACAAGATTATCACCTTCTGCAGCAGATTCAACTTGCGTTGCCTGCGTAAGAGTTGTCATCTTATTATCTGCTCCAACTGTTCCAACTAAAACTATCGGATTAGTAATTTTTAGATTAGAAGCAAGCGTATAATCCTTTGCATCCAGGTTGATACGGTTGGCTTTGACTGCTAATGCTGCGGTCAATTGGTCAGCGGAAGAAGCGGCAACGTTCAGGGTACCGTTGTTAGTTAAGGAAGAGCCTTCATCCACCGTCAAACCTCCATTCTAATTCCAAGTCTTATCTTTTGCAATTGTAAAGGCAGTCTTAGCAGCATCTGCACCATTGTTGAAAGAAGCTACTTTAACAGGAGCACCTTCTACTGTAACATTTGCATTTTCCAGACCGTCGCTCAGGCCCATTGTCGGAATATTCGTACATTCCTTATCAAAAGAGAAAGAAATCGTACCAGGAGAAACAACTTCAACACCGGAACTTTTATAATCTTTCTTCCAATTTGTTGTTCCACCAATATAAGCAACGACACTCTCCGGGAATGTACATTTATTAAAGTTCAACGTAACATTTTTCACATGTCCACGATTGATACTGGCAATTTCCGTCGGATAGTCATTTCCCATATTTGTAAACGTACATCCGGTCAAAGTACCTATTACATCATCAGAAGCGCCATTCGAACCATTACCAAAGATACCAACTAAAGAAGTAGTTCCACTGATATTAGCCGTAGCTTTCTTCACATAACCGCCCCAGCCATCTGTACCACCAATACCGATATAACAGAACGTACCGCCTGTAATAGTCAGAGTACCTTCGTTTACTGTATTCGTACATTTATCAAATACCGGATATTTACCTGCGGTTGTCAATCCACTTTCCAAACCACCACAAAGAACCCAAGCATTAGCATCCATTGTGACCTTACTGATTGTAATATTCACCGTGTTAGACTTGGAATAATATAAACCACCACCCATGATATTATGAGCTTCACCACCGGAAACATTGATTACGGTACTACCTGTTACGCCTGCCGGTTCAGCAGTTGCAGCAGTTGTACTACCATTGCTTTCTCCGTAGCCACCACCAAACAGATTCATGATCTTTCCACCTTTCATTGTAATCTTGGAAGATTTCACTGTTGCGTTCTTAGCACCACCGAAAATAACCGGGTGCTTGCTTGTCTCCACTTCCAGAAAATCACTTGTATTATCTACACTGATCTTAACAAAACCTTCTTTGGAACTTTTATCAATAGTGATCGGTTGGCCATTTGCATAAATAAATGTATATCCACTATTCCAGCTCGCAGGTTTATTCGGAAATTGCTGATAGAACTCAAACGTCAGTTTCGAATTCGTCCAATATCGCATCTCCTTCGAATTTGTTCCCTGTACACCAACGTATGAAGTCCAATCAGCCGGAGCCTTTACCAATTGTGCTGGTTCTGTTGTTGTATCTTCTGACCATATCTTGGATTGTTCTGTAAAGACAGAGTAGTCAAAATCGAAAGAGGGAGAATATTCAGGAGTTCCTTTGTCGATATTCACACCACCCCAAACATTGTTTTTTGTATATAAGCTCATTGCTTCTACTGCTGAGTGAACCAACAGGCCGGCAGTTGCATTACCATCCAAAGTGACATTATTCAGTTTAGTTGTCATTGGAGACTGTGCATTGATACCGGCAGCCTTTGAACCCTGTATAATAAGATTACTTAAAATAACATCTGAGCCGGCTGTTCCACCCTCTATAGAAACTAAATTAGTTTTACTATTGTCAAGCTCCTCACTATTTGTTTTCTTAGGCCATGTAGCATTAGCATCAGCTTTTAAAATTGTTTGAGGTACTCCGCTTGCTGCGCTACCCATAATATTCACAGACCTGTTAATGACAAGTTGTTTGTCAAGGACATATTCACCTGCAGCCAACTGGATATTATGTATAGTCGCAAAGTCATCACCAAACATAGCCTGCAAAGTTGCGACTTTACTAATCGACTGTTTATCCTGGAATGTCCATGCACGAACCGGCAAACTGTTCTTTTCTGTATGTAACGTTGCTTTATCAGCATCCCACCAGGTATGAGTAAATGTGTCTTCTTTGCCGAATGTGACCATCGCCTTAAATTCTTCTGGCGTAGGAGTATCACCGGCCGCCGACATTTGATAAGCCTTCCTATCAAAATAAGCAATCATAGGAACATCTGCTTCCTCAAATAAATAAGTTCCATGTATATTTAAACCCGGCAAATTTGCAGTCTCACGAGACAACTTAATAACAAACTTACCATTGTCACGAGTATGTATATCTGTTGCATCCAGCTTTGAAGAGTTCAGATGAACACCACCTACTGCATTGTCAAACACGTTCACTTTCTCAAACACGAGATTTGTCATGTTGTAAAAGTTAAAGCCGATAATGTTCGTATTACCTACTGTCAAGTTTTTGAATGTAACTTTACTCTCACTGTTTTGTAAATAGAAAACATAAGTTTTATCCTGATATTTATCTATTACAGCATTGGTATTCGAGCCTGTTGTCCCCTGTATAGTATTTGTACCATAGATTTTGTGATTCTGTCCATCAATAGTCAATTCTACCTTCTTACCAAGGAAGAACATACCCTGATACTCTCCTTTTTCACCATTTCCTCCCATAACTTTCAGCTGGGAGATGTCCAAATCATTAGCCAGAGTAATTGTCGTAGCTTCATTAACTGCTTTCAAGGCATTTTGCAGCCCTTCTGCAGTAGTCACTTTGTAACCATCATCGGTTTTTTCATAACCGTCTTCCGGGGTCTGCGCATGCACCCACCCCACACTCGTCACCGCCATAAAGGCAGCGAGCAACATAAGTAATCTTTTCTTCATAACATTTTTAATTAAAGTATTAATAATGAGTTTATTGATTGAAATAAAATCCTGCACCCTATCATCGCTCTATTAACTTACCCTATACAATGTACGCCTACAAATAGTAGTTAACAAGTGTGATTTTCTGTATTTTGACGACCGAAAACGATCCTTTTTTTTAGTCATTTTTAGGCTGGATGCGGGTTTGGAGAGTTTTTATCCAAAATAATGCGATAAGTTTTGAATTTCAAGGAGTTTTTTATTTTTAAAAAATTTGGAGGATTGAAAAAAAATGTAGACTTTTGATGACTAAAATAAACGATCGTTTTTTTTAGTCATTTTTCAGGTAGATTTTTGTTTAGCAAATAGCAGTTGATATTCAAATGATAGTAGTATTTGAGGAAAAACACTTACATTTTTGAATGAAAAGCTGTCGAGGGTTTTCTAAATGTATTTTTACAAAATACACTTTTCCAAGAGGGTTTTCCGCACGTTCCGCAACTTCCATACTACACACGTTTATCGTTGTAATTTTATTGATTTTCAATACATTATACCAACACTTACCACTCGTGATTCGTAAGATCAGCACCTTTTTACACTAACGTATAAGAGCTGATTCAACTGATCTTTTTCCATTCCGAGAATATGGCCTTTGTCGAAGGCTTCTTTTATTGTAAAATTTTCACCTAATTAGAAAAAAAGTCACTCGCTGACGAACGGGTTCAAGATCGGATTAATTACAATAACCCCCATTTCGGCCGTTTTTCTATTTCGTCTGAAATTTTGGTCGATTTTGGTTTGACTTTTTTCATTGATTATCCCTTCCAGTCTGACAACAGATGAAGTGAGGTGCGCAGCCCGTTCCGAAAGGCATTCTTTTTGATTGCCGAAAACCGGAAACGCCGTCAAAGTGATAAAGCTTAACTCCCGGAGAATCGAATATTTGCGAACGAAGACGAACAGCGTTCCAAATATCCCAAGGATATTTTGAAGGCTTGTTGCCATGACGACCGTCCTCATCGCCTTCGCGACCGTCTTCATTGAAATGGCGACCGTCTTCATAGGGTACGACGACCGTCCTCATGGCGATAAAGTCCCATGAAAATGAAATAAAGTCCGACTTCACGGCAATAAACTCCCGAAAAAGAGTAAAAAGCTCCTTTTTGACGTCGAAAAAGCGGATTAACATTTATATGATTTCGGATGTCTTCCGAACCTAAAAAATGCGTTTTTTACAATAAGTCCCCCTCGAATAGTTGAAAGTCACACGAACTTCTCCCTCTTTTGCAAGTTCAGGAGGCCAATGAGCATCCAGACGATACTGGCGACAAAGAGGAAGATGCGGCTTTTGATGATGATGCCTTCCCAGATGACCGGCAGGAAATTACGGGGGATGGAGAAGGGGTTGAGCATGATGTTCCAGAAGGAACGCTCGATCAGAGGGGTATTGCTGAAGATCAGGAGAACGATACCGATGACGATCATCAGGACAGCCGTTCCGTTACCGCTTCGGGTAATGGTGGAAAACATGAAGGCGAGGTTGCCGAAGAAAAGGATCGGGAACATCAGCTGCGTGGCCATCTCAAGGGGATTGACGGGATAAAGTAACAGCGTTGCCAACCACGAGAAGGCGATCAGGATCACGAAGATCGCCACGTAGATCATCAACAGGCGGATGCCCCATACCTTATATTTATAGTTGGGGATGCCGAAAAGTATCTCCAATATCCGGCTGTCCTCATCGTTCTGGATGCCGAACACGGCGGGATAAAACACTAACAGGACGCAGGGGAACATCAGGAGGTTATAGATCAGCCCTTCGTTGATCTCCGCCCGGTTCCAGGCGCTCTGGAACATGAACAGGGCGAAGAAGAGGAACGCCGCCAGCAGGAACCAGATGAATTTCCCGGCAAAGATGATCTTCAGGTTATATTTAACCAGGCGGGGCAAGAGGGATATGAGTTGTTTCAGTGTCATCCTATAATCCTTTTAATAAACATAAATAGGCATCTTCCAGGTTCGGCTCGACCTGCACTGCGCCTTCGTAGGGGGAGGCGGCGGAGAGATAGCGGACCCGGATCCGGTCGTCTTTCTGGATATGGTTGACGATACGGGATTTATCTAATGCTTGTTCAAACGCTGTCTTGTCGATATCGAACTGCCAGACTTTACCGGCGGCCATACCGACCATATCGACCGGATCGCCGAAGTAACGCAGGGCACCCTTGTTGATCACGACGACCTGGCTGCACGAGCTGGATATATCTTCGATGATATGGGTGGAGAAGATGACGATACGGTCCTTGCTCAACTCTACCAGCAGGTTACGGAAACGGATACGTTCGCGCGGGTCGAGTCCGGCTGTCGGTTCGTCGACCACCAGGATACGCGGCAGGTGCAACAGGATCAGGGCGATACCGATACGCTGTTTCATACCGCCGGAGAAAGAACCGATCTTCTCGTCCTTGCGGTCGTACATGTGGACGGCTTTGAGGACATACGTGAGGCGCTCACGGCGGACAGCACCGTCGACCAGGCCTTTCAGGATCGCCTGGTAGTCGAGGAATTCCCACGACGACATATTCTCGTACGTCCCGAACTCCTGCGGCAGGAAGCCGATGAGGCTCTGCAGTTCTTCCCGGTAGATGCGGGTGTCGAGTCCGTTGATCCAGATGCTTCCGTAGCTCTGCTCCAGGATACCGCAGATGATGCGCATCAGGGTGGATTTACCCGCCCCGTTAGGTCCTAACAAGCCGAACATACCCGTACGAATCTCGAACGACACGCCCCGGAGCGCCTTGAACGGGCGGCGGCGTTTGCCGATCAGCGGGATGCCTTTCACCAACCGGAACCACGAACGGCGGAGCCCGGCAAAGCGTCCCTTCACACGCTCGATATTGATCTCCTTCTCGAACAGGTAACCGGCAGTCACATAGACGGCAATACAGAACGCCCACAGCAGCCCGACGGTACTGACGAGGTTCGGATTGTCCAACCTGCGGAACAGGGCGAAGAGGATCAGCGGCGGGATGCTCCAGAAAATGACACGGTTGAGAATCCTCACCGTACGGCTTCCGGCAAAACGCCAGTAGAGGTATTCGCGCACCTTCCTCCACAGATAGAGCGTGGCGGCATAGATCGCGAAGGATAGGATAAAGATCCACAGCCTGCTCCCGATAAAGAACCAGGTGAACCAGATGGCGAAGCCCAAGAGGGCGAACTGCCAGCTCACGCTTATAAAGTCTTTCAGGGAATGATATTCCCCGCCTATCCCCAACCGCCGGCGGATCAGCAGACCGCTTCGCCACTGGCGGCTGACACGTCCCGGCCAGTCGTATATCTTCACTAAGTTGCGGACGGAGATATGGATATCCGCCTCCGGATCGATCACCTTCGAACGGGCACGGCGCAAGCTGGTCTGCATAAAATAAGTCATGCCCGGAATACCGGCCAGCAACACCACTCCATAGATAGATTGCCACAACAGGCTGCCGCCATAGAGATAAATGCAGCTCATGCCTGCCATGAGGAGCACGCTGTGCAACACCCACACTTTCGGCGACAGGCCCCGGTACCACTGCAACGTGTTTTCCAGCCCCATGCAGACAGTCGGAATCAGTATCAATGTCAGCAACGCCGAGAAGGACAGGCCTCCGATCACGGTAATGGCGAAAGGCGCACCGATCGCACCGGCATACTCGTCATTGCCCATCGCCATCGGGAACATGGCGACAATCGTCGTAATGGAGGTTATCAGGATCGGACGGATACGCGACAGCCCTGCCGTCATCAACGCCCGGTTACGGCGATAGCCACGCCGCCGCAGGATATTGGCATAGTCGATCAGGATAATGCCATTGTTCACCACGACACCCAACAGGATCAGGAAGCCGATCATCACATTCGCATTATTCAGCAGACTGTTGCCCGTCAGCAGCAGCGCTAACAAAGAACCGATAGCCGCCAGCGGAATGGAGAACAGCAGGACGAACGGCGTCGCAAGGGATTCGAACACCGAGGCCAGTATCATAAAGATCAGGATAAAGGCTGCCAGCAGGAGGAACTTGAAGTCAGCAAAAGTATCTTCCTCATGGAACACCTCGACCGCCACACCCGACGGGAGGTTATAGCCCGCCACCAACTGGTCGATATCCGAGCGGTAGCCTTCGAGGAGGTCCTTGGAGTCTTCCACGTCGCGCGAGAAGGAATAGAACAGTTCGATCTGCTTGTCCTGGTTCACACGGGTGATGCGGGCACGTCCCCGGCCATAATCGATCGTGGCGATGTCTTCAAGGCGGTGCAGTCCGCCGGATGCATTCGGGATGCGTACTTCGCGGAGGTCGTCGACCGTCTTGTCCTGCTTCTTTTCGGCTTCCAGCTCTTCTTCCGTCCGGTTCTCCCGGTTACGGATGATGATGTCGTAGGTGTCTTCGCCAACCTTAAAGGAGGTTCCGGAAGACATCTCCGGGTTCAGCGAGGCGAGGCCGGAGGATATATTCTGGCGGGAGATATCGAAAGAAGTGAGCAGGATCGGGTCGAAGCCGAGACGGATCTCCGGCTGGCGGCGGTTGTAGGAGACACGGGTGTTGCGGATGAACTCCTGCTCGTCGAGGTAGTAACGGAAGTCTTCCGCCACACGCTGCATACGGTCGAAGTCGGAACCCTTGATAACGATCCGTTCACGGTTCTCACCCATTCCGAGGAGACGCATGAAACCGCCCATACCGGACATATCGCTGCCTCCCCCAAAGGCTCCCCCCTGTCCTCCGCCCGAAGGAGAGGACAAAGATATCTCGGCGCCGTTAATGGTCCGGAGGCGGGTTTGCACATCGGACTTGATATCGGAGATCTTGCGTTTCCCGATCTTCTGGTAATCTTCTTTGAGGACAAACGTCAGTTCGGCATCCGTCTCGCGGATACGGCTGATCAGGTCTTGCTTCTCAGGGAACTCGGCGAGGCGTTCTTCAATGACGCGGACCACCTGGTCGGCATTCTCCAACGTGCTGCCTGTCGGCATGGTCACGTAGATGCTGAAACGGTCGTTCTCGACCTCTTTACGGTCCTGTATATTGAGGGAGATCGAGAGGATCAGGGAGACGAACAAGAGGATGACAGCCCCGAATATCGTCACACCCGGATTCCGCATACAGGTCTTCAGCAGCACTAAATATATCTGCACAGGCCGCTGCGTCACGGACACCTTCTCGTAGAAGACAGTGTCCCCTCCACGCATTACCGGACGCAGACGGGCGCAGATGAACGCAGATAATTTATTTCTTTTCTCTTTAAACAAAAGTCTGCGTCCTCCTGCGTTATCTGCGTCATCTGCGTCCGGTAATTCCGTTTGTTTACGTCTCAACACCGTATACGTCGCCATCGGGATGAAGAGGAGGGCGACGAAGAGGGAGATCGTCAGGGTAGAGATGATCGAGACGCCGATATGGTGCCCCATCAACTTGATCAGAAAGTTATCGGAAAAGACGAAGGGCAGGAAGACCGTGACTGTCGTCAGCGTAGCCGCTAAGATAGAACGCCAGACCTCGCGCGTACCTTGCGTCACCGACTGTTCGGGACTCTTACCGGCAGCTGAGAGACGGTAGATGTTCTCCAGGACGACCACACTATTATCCAGCAGCATGCCGATCGCTAACGCCATACCGACCAGCGTCAGACTGTTAATCGAGATCCCCGCCCCGTAGAAGAAATTGAACGCCGTATAGACGGAAATCGGAATGGAAAGGGCGATGAAGAACACCAGCCGGAGATTCTTCAGGAAAAGCCAGAGGATAAGAACGGCAAGCAAGCCACCCACGAGGGCGAGGTGGATGATCTGGTCAATATTGTCTTCCATCGTCTCTGCCTGGTTACTCTCCACCACGATCGAGAGATCGAGCGGGGCAAGCTGTTCGTTCAGGCGATCGATGACGGCTGTCGTACGGTGGGAGAGTTGGATCAGGTTCGCCTGCGAATCGGCAAGCAGGGAGACGGAGACGGCATCTTTCCCGTTCACACGGCTATAGCTGGTCTCCTCCTTCTTGTCGAAGAAGATCGTGGCGATGTCTTTCAGCAGGATAGGACCGGGAGCGACGACGATGTTCTCGAGGTCCGACACTTCGGCGTAGGGAGAGTCGACGTGTACGAAATACTTTCCGTCAGGCTCTGTGGCATAGCCGACAAAGGCTTTCTCCTGCGTGTTCTGCGTTAGGATACTGCTGATAGTGGAGGGTGTCAGGTTAAGTGCCTTGCAGGCATCGGGGTCGAGCTGCACTTCGATCGCCTTCTCACGACCTCCGTAGACGTTGACCGAGGCGATCCCGTCGATGTTTTCCAGGTCGGGACGTATCTCCTTCTCGACCAGGTTACGGACACGGTCGGTACCACCCGAACCGCGCACCTGCAACGACATGAAGCCGCCGCTGAGCATCGAGACGTCTATCTTCTGTATCTGTACCGTGAAACCTTCGGGCAGCGTCGAGGCTGTCTCGTTGATCTTCTCCTGTAGCTTGAGGGCGGTGATCTTGAAGTTTACGTTCGGCTTGAAGTCTATCTTGATAGAGGATTGGCGGCTGTCGACCTGCGATTCGATCTGTTCCACACCGCCTATCGTGCCGATCGCACCTTCGAGCGGGATGATGACCTCCGACTCCACATACGACGGGTCCATATCCTGCCGGGCAGAAACCTGCACGAAGAGCATCGGCAGCTCCGCATTGGGCAGCAACTCGACGGGCAACTGCTTATACGAGACATAGCCGAGGCCTGTCAGGGCTATAAACAGCATGCAAATCGCAATCCTTCTATGTAGTAAAAAGTTCATACTTATCTTCTTTTCATCTTCTCAAACACGTAATAAACACACGGTATCACCACTAAACTCATGACCGTCGAGGTGACCAGCCCCCCGATCACCGCTATCGCCATAGGCGAACGGAGCGATGCGCCTTCCCCGAAACCGAATGTCATCGGCAGGAGAGCGAGGATCGTCGTAAGCGTGGTCATCAGGATCGGGCGGATACGCTGGCTGCCGGCCTCCACAATCGCATCGTTGAGCGACATACCGGCCTGTATCAACTGGTTGATACGGTCGACCAGGATAATCGAATTGTTCACCGCTATACCGACCAGCATCACGATACCGATCACACCCATCATGTTGATCGTCGTACCGGTCAGGAAGAACAACAGGATCGCCCCTACGACCGCCAACGGAATCGTCAGCAGGATCGTAAAAGGATGCAACAGCGACTCGAACTGCGAAGCAAGCACCATATAGACCAGGATGACCGATAGGGCAAGGGCGAACAGGAGACTGTTCATGGACTCCTGACGTTTCTCTTCTTCTCCGGTGACGGTGATCGAATAGTTGTTCGGCAGATCGATATCTTTCACGGCAAGCCGTATATCGGCGGCAACACGGTCGAGCGAATGCCCGGCGTCGAGACTGGCGGTCACCTTACTGATACGGTTCTGGTTACGGCGGAAGATCTCCTTCGGCGCCTGTGAATGGGTGATCGTGGCGATCTCCTGCAGGCGGAATTCCTTCTCGCCGCTCCGTATCACGAGCGTACCGAGGTCACGCAGGGTGATGTCGGGCACTTTGATCAGGATGTCACGCATCTCTCCCCTGTACTCCATCTTGCCGGATTCCAGGCCGGTGAGCTGCTGTTTCAACTGCTCGATAACGGTCGAGACGCTTACGTTATTGATACCGGCAACCGTACGGTCGACGGAGATCGTCACCTCGGGGGCGCCATCTTCGACGGACGACTGGATGTTATAGATACCCCGGACATCCCCAAGACGCTGCTTTACCTCATCCGTAAGGGCGGCGATCTCGTCCAGTTCCTCTCCCTTCACCTCAACGACAATGGGAGCACCTTCGCTGCCTAAGAGGGAGCTGAGGGAGTTCTCTTCCTGCTTCAGGGTGATTTCCAATCCTTCGGTGTTTTCAGTGGTCTGCACGAACTGTTCCATGACCACCTCCGGCGGGACAGGGCAGGAAGGCGAGAGGATCACTTTCATCACGGCGGTATTCTCACCTTCAAATATATCATTCTCCGAGCCGCTCCCCGATCCGATATGGCTGTAGATCGTACAGAGCGAATCCTGCGAAATGGTGTGCATCAATGTTTCTAAGTTCCCGACAGCCGAAGCGGTACGTTCCAACGGAGTCCCTTCCGGCAGCTTGATAACAGCCGTAAAAGCCCGGCTCTCCGCCCGGGGCATAAACTCCGTCCCGATAAAAGGCACCAGCAAACCCGCCAATGCTATCAACCCCACAGCACAGCCGATCACCAACCAACGGTGCCGTAAGAGGGCACGCAGGAATGGGGCGTAGGCGGTAATCCGAATGCCAATTACCGTCTGCGTTGTATCCACCGTCGTCGTTTCGACCGTAGAGACGCACGGCCGTGCGTCTCTACATACGCCACCCACGCCATCACCATTATCCCGTCGTCCGGTAATCCAGTCATACAACATCGGGATCACCAACACCGCCACAAACAGCGACGATACTAACGAGAAGGTCACCGTCCAGGCCTGGTCCTTAAACAACTCTCCGGAGGCGCCATGCAGGTAGACAATCGGCAGGAATACGACAATCGTCGTCAGCGTCGAGGCGATAACAGCCCCCGCCACTTCGGACGTTCCCGTAATGGCAGCTTCGCGCACCGTCATCCCTTTCTCCTGATTACGGAAGATACTCTCGATCACCACGATCGCATTATCTACCAGCATACCCGCCCCGAGGGCCAGACCGCCGAGTGTCATGATGTTCAGGGTAAGATGATTGAAGAACATCAGGTTGAACGTGGCAACGATCGAGATCGGGATCGCCAGACTGACAATCAGCGTAGTCCCTAATCGACGGAGGAAAACGAAGATAATGATCACCGCCAGGATAATACCTAACACGGCACTGTTCTTCACCTCCCCGATCGCATTCTTGATGAAAGTCCCCTGGTTGGTAATCACCTGGAAACGGTAGCCGGGCAACGCCTGTTCGATCATCCCCAACTGGCGGATCACGCCGTCTACCACCTTTATGGTATTAAACCGCATCTCCTTATAGACCGACAGCCCGATGCTGCGCTCGCCATTGATACGAACAATATTCTCAGGCCGTGCATTCTCAAAACGGACATCGGCAACTTCTTTCAAAAAGATCGGCGCCTTATCGACACTTCCTGCTGTCGTGCTGCCGGCTGTTGCCGAAGCAGCTTCCTCAGCCTTAACCGCCTTATAGCCGACGATCAGATTCTCGAAATCACTTTCCGTAGCAAAGAGGCTCGAACTCTTTACCAGGTATTGCAATCCCAACTCGCTGACTCGGCCACCGGAGATGCTCTGATTGTTGGCTTCTATCTTGGAGGAAATATCATTAACGGTCAGCTTAAAGGCATCTAACTTATAGGGATCGGTACGGATCGTCAGCGTACTGACCTCATCACCGGACAGCGTGACATCAGCAACACCTTCCAGACGGATCAGTTCGTTACGGATATAGCTCTCGGCCACCTTGCGGAGCTCCGCCATATCGGTAATACTGCGATGCGAGAGGCCGATCAGGACGACGGGCGACTGGTTCGGGTCGTGCTGCGTGATCTTCAGTTCGGTGATATCCTTGTTCTGGGCATACGGATTCATCGCTTTCTGCAAATCGAGGAAAGCCTCGTCCATATCCTTCTTCCAGGTATATTCGACGGTGATGCGGGCAGAACCGGCACGGATGACGGACGACACCTGCGTCACATCGCTCTGGCGTATTGCCATCGATTCGATGTTCTTGACGAACTGCTTCTCTATCTCCTCCGGCGGACGCTCACCTGCCTTCAGCTCGATAAAGAGCCGGGGGTTATTCAGGTCGGGCAGCAGGTCGACAGCCAACTGGTCGTAGGATATCTTGCCCAACAGCAGGATCGCCAGTACGAGCATGCAGATAGTGACCGGGTTGCTTACTGCAAATTTGATAATGCTTTTCATATTAATAATGTGCTGATGTGCTAATATGCCAATGTGCCAATGAAATATACCAATTCATTCGCATATTTAGCGAAGCGCCACATTGGCATATTGGCACATTATTTCTGTACTTTTACCTTCGCATTCTCCTTCAACGTCTCGAAGCCTTTCACCACTAAGTTATCGTTTTCCTTCAGGCCTTCCAGGACCTGGATGTTCTTGTCGTCTTCGAGACCGGTCTTCAGTTCCCGAAGCAGGGCGGTGTTCTTTTCAACGATATAAACGTATTTGGTACGGCGGTTGGACTGGATCACATCTTTCGGGATGATAATGGCGCTGTCCGCCTTGTTGACGATGATATCCGCCTTGACGAACATTCCGGGACGGAGTTTGAGGCCGTCGTTCTGGATCAGTATCTTTCCCTTGAAAGTACGCGTCTCGGAGCTGATAGCCGGCGACAGTTCGCTGATCACCCCTTTGATCGTATCTTCCGGCAAAGTATAGTGGGTGATACGGACCGGCTGATCCGCCTTCACATATCCGATAGCACTTTCCGGCAGGTTGATGTCCATATACATACGGGCATAGTCCATGATGCCGACAACCGGTTTCCCCTGCTCGATCCGGACATCGGACGTATAATGCGGCAGGTCGACAATCACACCGTCGAAGGGAGCCGTGATGTTCATCTTTTCCAGATTGAGCTTGCCGTTCTCGAAGTCGTAGCGGGCGTTCGTCACCTTTACCTCCGTATTGCGCATCTCGCTAAGCGTCACGCCGCCCTTCTCGTAAAGGGCTTTCTGCTTCACCTGCTCCTGCTCGGCTATTTCGAGGCTCAGTTCTTTGGCGTCAATCGCAATGCCGTTCTCATACTCTTTGTCTTCGAGGCGGACGATCAGTTGCCCTTTGGAAACGAGATCACCCAACTTAAAGGGCTTACCGGTACGCGGGTTCGTCTGTAACTTATACAGGCCGCTCATCTCGGAATTGAGGGTGACGCCGTAGGTGGGCTGTGCCGTTCCGGTGGTATTGACCAACTTGCTGATAGAACCTTTCTTGAGTTCCATCACGGAGACAGGGGTTGCAATATCGTTCTGCGTGTTCTGCGGCTGATTGTTACAACCGGCCAGTAAAACAGCTGACAGCGAAAGAGAAACAAGGATTGTATTATAGTGCTTCATAACCGTTTATTTTTTCGTTATTAAATCTTTCATCGGGACAACAGCCACATCGTGCTCGAAGTCGTAGAGGGAAAGTATCTTGAGATTCAACAATTCGATTTTGTAGTTGATAAGCGATTGCGTGTAGGCAATCTTCTTATTGGAAAGCTGCGTCTGGAACTGGTTCATGTCCATACCGGTGATATCGCCTTCGCGGTAGCGGGTCAGGTTCAGGTCGTAGGTACGCTGGGCATTCAGCACGTTTTGTTCGGCAATCTTGATCTGCGAAAGCAGGTTCTCCAGGCTGCGCCAAGTCTGACGGATATTCAGCTCGATGCTCACCTTGTCTTCGTGAAATTCCAGTTGGTTGATCTTCTGGGCTACCTCCTGCGCCTTGACACGGGCTTTCTTCTCTCCCCAGTCGAAGATAGGGACGGAGAAGGTGATCGCGACACGGGGGTTCTGCGTCGGATTGTTGTAGATCTGGTCCAGGTGGCGGTTATCACCGATCAGACCGAACGAAAGCGAAATGTCGCCCTTAAATTCGTTCAACGCCTTTGTCTTGATCATGTCGAAAGCCAGTTCCTTGCTCTCGATCTCCCGCTGGCGAAGTTCGAGGCGCGACTCAAGGCCATGCTGGATCGCCTTTTCTAAGTTCACCTCCACCGGCTTGATCTGCACTTCGGCAAAGACCATCAGGTCTTCGTCCAGGTTCATCCCCAACGTCTGCTTCAGCTGGTCTTTCGCGTTTTCGAGCGATACCTGCTGCTCTTCCATAGAGGAACGGGCGGATGCTAAGTTTACCTCCGCCTGGAACAGTTCATCGCGGGCGGCCAAGTCGGCTTCGACTTTATTCTTGATGATATCATAGCTCTGCTGTGCGTTGGTCAGTTCTTCCTTCGTAATGGCCAGCTGGCTTTGCGCCATATAGACGGAATAGAACTGCTGGGTGATGTCTTTCTCCGTATTGAGCCGTTGCAGGGCATAGCTGATATTGGCATTCTCGTAGTCATATTCGATCTGTTGCAGTTCCATCTTGCGCTTGTTATAGGTAAAGATAGGCTGTGAGAGTTGCAGATAGAGGTCATTACTGAAAGCCTTGTTGCTGGTCTTCGTCCCGTCTATATTGGAATTGTTGTCCTGCCATCCGAAGCGGTTGATCAGCGAAAGGACACCATCCGTCCACAAGATCGGCTGGTCGACCTGGAACGTCCCGCTCGTACTGAATCTCTCATTTGTGTACCATTGCGACAGACGGTTGTCGAAACTACGGCTCTTACTATAGTCCACCGGATTGAGGTTCAGCGAGAACCTCGATTTCAGGGAGGCCCGCTGTGCAACCAGGTTCTGCTGGTAGCGTTCCAGGTTCATGTGGGAACGACGCAGGGAAGGGCTGTTCTCTTCCGCAATATCCATCGCCTTCTCGATCGTCAGTGCGATCTGCCCGTAGGAAGGAACCGACAGGCTCAGGCAGGCAAGGCCCGTCAGCAGCATCTTTTTCATGGATAGTAACTCTCTTTGCATCATGTATCGTAATCTACTAATTAATATCGTTTTACTATTTTGACCGCATCGGCCGTCACACTCCGGAGCTTGCACTCGTTCGTGAGGGTGATCCGGATCGTATCGCCGCTGAAGTAGTAAGCCCCTAAAGGCTCCCACCCTTCATTCGCCTTCTTCAAATCTATATACGCATCTTCACTCTCCTCATCATAGGCGACCTTGAAGTGATATTCCCCGCCGGCCTGCTTACTATACTTCAGTTCGTTATCCTTGGAAACATAATAATAGACATCATATTGCCCGGCAGCCGGGACAGGCACTTTCCAGGTAGCCGTCTGGTTCCCGTTGCCACTCTTGATGACATAAGCGGAACGGATATAGCGGCCGTAGTAAGCCGCATTCGTCGTCGCCGTCCACTGAAGCGGAGCGCGCCAGGGAGAAACGCCGGCATACTTAAAGGAAGTGTCTTCCACCTTATCGAGCCATTTGGGCAGCAGTCCGACAACAGCCGGTTCAGACAGGGAGAAAAGCGCATCTTCATTATCGACGATCACCTCCCCCTCCGCCTCGGGAGAAAAGTCCTGAACGATGAAATCCCCTTCCGGATCGATCGCACGCTCCCGTTCTTCCGGGATATTGGTAATAGGCAAGTTCAGCACATTCGGCAGGTTGCCGGATATCAGCGTATTGACATCCACCTGGACAGGCGCATCCTCCCAAACGGTTACCAACAGCTTAGTCTGATGGGCGGCAAGCGGCAGTTTCCGGCTGGTGCGCGGATCGATATCCGGACCATTGCCCCTGGCCTGTATATCGAGCTGGAGCATCCCGTCGTAATCGGAATTATTGGTGACCAACTGTTTCAACACAAAACTCTCCTGCCCCTTATTCGTTATCTTCGTCACCCCGGGCTGTCCGATCGTATAGAAAGGAAGCGGCGTCGGACGCTCCCAACTGGAGATACCCGAACGGATATCGGAGCGGCTGATCATCCCTAACGTATCGAGCAAAGACTCGAAGCGAATGTTTTTAAACTCATTCCGCCCCAACACGGCATACAGGGAATCGCGGAACAGGCTGACCCCGATATTCACCTCGGCAGGGGCGAACAGGCTGTAGCCTTTCAGACTGATAATATTGTTCAGCAAGTCACGATGTTCTACATCGGACAGCAGCTCTTTAAACGACTGCTTCTCCATCAGCAGGTTCGCCTTCTCGTTATTGCTGATGCCATTAATCTCCCGCTCCCAACCGTTGTTATCGGCTTTTTTCTGCAGGTAAAGCTCGATGATACGGTTCGTAACGGGCCATGCGGATGAATAGATATTGTACCGGAAATTATAAAGCTCGGGAAACAGCAGATAAGGATTGCTCTGGGAAGAGATATTGAACTTACCCCGGCTGCCGGAAGAGAAGTTATAATTACCCTCCGTCTGCGAGAATATCCACAGGAAACTGTTCAACGTCCGTATCTCAGCCTCCTCCTCGCTAATCTCCCGCCCTCCGCGTTTCGCCCATCTCAACTGGTTTTTCTTGTTCCTGACGAAGTCCATCTGGTTGAACATACAACCCATTTCGGGGAAAAGAACCATCTCGGGCTGTACAACCTCCTGCGCCTGCGACCAGGAACGGACATAGCTGTAGAACTGTGCCGGGACCTCCACCACCGAGAAACGGTCGAACGGATAGCTCAGTTTATAAGTACGTTCCAGGTTGTCCCGCTGGTTGCGGACAAGCCCCGGAATCGTATCGCGGATCGAATCGAAAGCCGCCTCATAATAGTCATGCCCTTTTATATGCCAAACACTATAGAGCGTACTGTCGCTCTCGAAGCTCTTCTGCTCATACCGCCCGATAATCAGCGAAACAGACTGATAGGGAGCATTACCCGACTGCGAAACGGCAACCAGCCCAGGCAGCGGCTTCACATCCAGCCGGAAACGGCTGAAATAGGTCTGCTGCCAATCCGGACTCACGTCGCTGTATGCTGTGCCGGGACGGGGATACCAATATGTCTCGGGTGTAAACAGCACATAGTCGGGTGTCTGGAAACTATATTTCTTATCTATCTTCAGTAGTTCCTTCTCATACGGTTCCTGCAAGACCTCGGCCGGGATATCCAAATAGCAGAAGTTATCCGCTATCCGTCCCGCATAGCGTACCGAGAGCGAAACCGTGTCCCCCTCCTCTATCTTCCTACCGAAATCCACCAGCAGGATCTGTTTGTCCCGTTTAAAATCGAGCGCCTTCTCCCCTTCCCTCACCTCTTCCACCTTCAATCCCGGATTCAGGCAGAAGGTAAAGACATCGGATGCGGCAAGGGCCGCCCCTTTCATCGTGACGACCGACTCGATCGCCTCAGGCTTCTGTTCCACCGAAATATCATAGCAGTCGATCACCATCTTCGGCGTATGGACATATTTATTGTTGATGCTTGTGTATAAAGCCCGCACCTCTCCTTCCTCCAGGATAAGGCGTATGTGCCGGAAACCTGCCGTCCCCGCCACCCCGAACATACAGAGGGATAGGAACAACCAGGGATAATGGCTCCTCCGGGCATTAGGCAACCGCTTAAACAGAAAGATCGTAAAGAAGATAAACCCCAATCCGGCAAAAAGGTAGATAGCCCGGTGGTTCAACATCAACTCCGGACTGCTGAACCCGACAATCGTCGATTTAAACAACGGCAGGTTATACGCCATATAATCGAACAGGTAATAAAACTTATCCTGTATATAGAACAATGTCAACCCGATATACCCCAACAACAGAATAAAGGTCAACGCCTGGTTCTTCAACAACAACATCAGGAAAATGGAAAGCCCGATAATAAAAATAAGCGTCGGCAAGCTGATCAGGAAGAAATAGACGATATAGGCCTGCCAGTCGACCGCAATACCGGGCGCCATAAAGTTTAAAGCCATCACAATCCCCAATATCAGCACATTCAGAAGCAGGAACACACGCAGGTTTCCCCATATCTTCCCGACCACATATTCCGCATTGCTGAGCGGACGGACATAAAAGACTTCGGACGTATCGAGCTTCTTATCCCGCTTCAGGAACTCGGACGAGAGGAAGACAGCCACCACCGCCTGCCCCGTGTTCAACAGCAACAGACTAAAATAAGGTATATTGGAAGCAACCGATTTCTCGAACCAAAGCCCCCCGCTATCCTCCATCAACAGCATGGCAAAGTTGAAGAACCCTAAAAAGGCGACGGCAAGCAGCGTGAAGATCCGGAAAAACCAGCTTCGCACCAGTATCTTGCTTTCGTATTTAGCGACGGATTGTATGTTTGTGATAAATGACATCTCGCAGGCAACCTCCTTTAATCGTTTCTCCACCGGTTCAACTTATTCTCCATATAATAGACGTAGGCATGTTCCAGATTAGGCGTGTAAGACTCCGCCTCATACCCCCGCACCTCATCGGCCACCACCTGCACTTCCCAACCCGTACCGGAAGGAATAGTCGAGATAACAGGGTACTGCTTATCCACCTCATGCAGTTCGTCACTGGTCACCCGTATGCGCCACACCTTCCCTTCCGCCTGCTTCAGCATATCCTGCGGGGAACCGAAGAACGACACTTCCCCCTTATTCATCAACGCCATACAGTTGCAGGTACTCGAAATATCCCCCACGATATGCGTCGACAGGATAATCGTCACGTCATTCTCACTGACTTCCGACAGCAGGTTACGGAAACGGATGCGCTCTTCCGGGTCGAGCCCCGTAGTCGGCTCGTCCACGATAATCACCTTCGGATGATGGATCAACGCCTGCGCAATCCCCAAACGGCGCTTCATACCTCCCGACAGCTTGTTGGCATAGCGGTCGCGCACGTCGAAAAGCCCCACGTTCTCCAACATCTCATCCACCGCTTTCTTCCGGAAAGACTTACGGTTCATTCCGGAAAGACGCGCAGCGTAGTCCAAAAACTCGTATGTTTTATATTTGGCAAAGAAACGGAAGTCCTGCGGAAGATAGCCCAAGATGCCCCGTATCTCTTTCCGCTGCTTCATCAAGTCGTAGCCACAGATATCCACCTCACCGGAGGTCGGTTCCATAAGTGCGACAAGGATACGCATCAAGGTGGACTTACCTGCGCCATTCGGCCCCAACAGCCCGAACATACCGGTCGGTATTTCCAGATTGACATCTTTTAGTGCGTGGTTTCCATTCGGATACACTTTATTGAGATTTCTTATCGATATGCTCATCAACAGGTAAATTCAGATTCATATAAATAGTCGGGCTAAAGATAGAGTTTATTTCATAAAAAACGCTCCCTTACAACATATTATTGTAAGGGAGCGCCCTAATTTAAAAACTAATAAGATAATTAATAGTTCTGTTTCATCGGTTCGAAATAAGCCTGCGGGTGAGCACATGCCGGACATTTCATCGGAGCCTTCTTGCCTTCGAATACGAAACCGCAGTTACGGCACTGCCACATGATAGCTTCGTCTTTTTCAAATACCTTGTTTGCTTCCACGTTAGCCAACAGCTTGCGGTAACGTCTTTCGTGTTCAGCTTCCACCTTTGCAATCATACGGAAAACGACAGCGATTTCCTTGAAGCCTTCTTCGTCTGCGATATCAGCAAAAGCCGGATAGAGGTCTGCCCATTCTTCGTTTTCGCCAGCAGCAGCGGCAGCCAGGTTTTCAGCAGTTGTTCCGATCACACCAGCCGGATAAGAAGCTTTAATTTCAACCATTCCACCTTCCAGAAACTTGAAGAAACGCTTTGCATGTTCCTTTTCCTGTTCAGCTGTTTCCATAAACACACCTGCAATTTGTTCGTAACCTTCTTTTTTAGCTACACTTGCAAAAAATGTGTAACGACTTCTTGCCTGAGATTCTCCGGCAAATGATTTCAGCAGATTCTGCTCGGTACGAGTACCCTTAATACTTTTTTCCATAACGCTAATATATGTAAGATAATTATGAGTTTGTCTAATCGCCTATAAATAATAACGCTCAAAGGTATGAAAATGTTTAAGGGGATTACTAATTTAGATGATAAAAATATTTCTATCGTTACATAAATAGAATCTATAATTTGAGTTTTTAATCCTTACTCTAAATAAAGAAAAATGACAATAACCCCCTTTTCAGCCGTTTTTCTATTTCGCCCGAAATTCTGATCGATTTTGGATTGACTCTTTTCACGGTTTAAGCTCCCCTTTCTGACAATAGGAAAAACGAGGTGCGCAGCCCATTCCAAAAAGTGTATAATTTGATTGCCGAAAGACGGAAACGCCGACAATGTGATAAACCTTAACTCCCGGAGAATCGAATATTTGAAAATAAAACAGACGGCGTTCCAAATATCGCAAGGAAATTCAGGTGCTTTTTTGCCCTTTAGACGGTCCTCTTTTCAATTACGACCGTCCAAATCGCCATTACGACCGTGCTAATCTTCGCGAGGTGCCGAGTGCACTACCTATTAGCACGGTCGTAATGGCAAAGAGGACGGTCGTAATTGATGGAAACGCTCAAAAAAGAGGAAAAAGTCCCTTTTTGAGGTCAAAAAAAAGGATTAACATTTGTTTAGTTTCGGATGTCTTTCTGGAGTGAAAAATACGTTTTATACAATAAGGGTCAATATTGAAGACCGAATATCCACAACGGAATTTTATTTCCCAGTCCGATTTCCATATCGTCATAAGCAATATAGCTATTGGGGATATTTCGGATTTGCTTAAAGCTTTTTCCTTTACCGCCTACTTCAAACAGACAGGTATTATCCGCCATAAAATCACCTTCCGACGGAATAGTCAGTTCATGCCGGTAAACCATCTGATTGGCAAAAAAAGTCTCACGCAAAGTGCCGCTCTGCGTGTTATGGCTCAATGCAAACAGCAAATTAGTATTCTCCATATATAGTTTGGAAGGTTTTGTAAGTTCCGACAATTTCCGTTTTCCACTATACAGTTGCAATAGCAATTCTGCCCGATCCAAATATTGCAGATAACTTAACAGACTTTTCCGGTCAGTTTCGATCAACCCGCTAAGGTCATTGATATTGGGAGTATAGGGTACAAGAGTAGCCACATGAGTCAACAAGCGTTTCATTTTTAAAATAGTGGCATACTGTAAATTTACTATTGAAGGCAGATCATTCTCTAATATCGTGTTTACAATACCGGACAGACGGTCGTAGTAAATATCCTTTCCTTCCTTATAGAAAGGATAGTAACCATATTGCAGATAATTATGGAATGCCGGCAGTATCTTCACCTTTGTCACAATCTCGGATGCGAGTTCAGTATGCTTATCCAGTATCTCTTCTAATGGGAAAGGAGGCAATGTTATAATATCTTCAAAATAAAGGAATTCTCTAAAAGAGAGCCCACGTAAAGCGTACATCACACTTCTACGACTTAAATCGGCCTGTGCTTTATAGATTTCCAGGATAGAAGACCCTGTAAAGACTATATACAGGTCAGGATAACTGTCATATAGGTTTTTTATTTCGATTGCCCAGTTGGGATACCGGTGTACTTCATCCAGAAACAGATGAGTACCGCCATCTATATAGAACTGATGCGCCAGGTCCACCAATGTATTCTGGGAAAAATAAATATTATCCAGACTGACATATAACGCCGCACTGCCCAACTTCTCTTCCTTGATATGCTGTAAAAGCAAAGTTGTTTTTCCGGTACCGCGTGGCCCGGTAATCCCAATCAGTCGATGCTTCCAATTGATCTGTTGGAACAAATATCGCTTTTTGCTAAGATTGGTATAAGCCAACAATCTTGTAAAATTATCAATCAATCGTTGCATATCTTCTTCTTTATTAATGATTCAGAGATACAAATATACTATTTTGTAGGTTACAACCCCGTTTTTTCATGCTATTTTGTGGGTTACAACCCCGTTTTTTCTATTAAACTTCATGAAAGGATAATTTTTTTCTTTTTTTTGTACCTTTGCAGCATTTTTAATCAATTAGGCAGAAAGATGAAGAACAGGTTTGATTTTCAGCCCAAGCTGTTATCGGCACTGAAAAATTATTCGAAGGAAAAATTTATGACCGACCTGATGGCCGGTATTATTGTCGGGATCGTGGCGCTCCCGCTTGCCATTGCTTTTGGTATTGCGTCGGGGGTTAGTCCGGAAAAAGGACTGATCACGGCTATTATCGGCGGGTTTATCGTATCGCTGTTAGGCGGCTGTAATGTGCAGATCGGCGGACCGACAGGGGCCTTTATCGTAATCGTATATGGGATTATCCAGAATTTCGGGATCGAAGGATTAGCCATTGCGACGGTGGTAGCCGGGATTATCCTGGTGATTATGGGGGCATTGAAATTAGGTACGGTTATCAAGTTTATCCCCTACCCGATTGTTGTCGGTTTCACCAGCGGTATCGCCCTGACAATTTTTACCACACAAATGAAAGACCTTTTCGGCCTGACGATAGACAAGGTACCGGCTGATTTTATATCCAAATGGATTGTTTACTTCGAACATTTCGATACGATGAACGTATGGTCTCTGTTGATCGGACTTGTCAGTATTGCGATTATAGCCTCCACACCTAAATTTTCGAAAAAGATTCCGGGCTCGCTGATCGCGATCATTGCCATGACAATCATCGTATATGTCATGCGGTATCATTTAGGTATAACAGGGATCGAAACGATCGGCGACCGTTTTACCATCAACGCTGCCCTGCCCGGTCCGGCATCTATCAGCTTCAATCCGGAAACAATAAACCTGTTACTTCCTTCCGCATTTACGATCGCCATGTTAGGAGCGATCGAATCGCTGCTTTCCGCTACGGTGGCAGACGGTGTGACAGGTGATAAACATAATTCAAACACCGAACTGATCGCTCAGGGAGCGGCCAATATCATCGTGCCGATTTTCGGCGGTATCCCGGTGACCGGCGCGATTGCCCGTACCATGACGAATATCAATAACGGCGGACGTACTCCGGTAGCCGGTATCATCCATGCAATCGTATTGCTGTTGATCCTGCTTTTCCTGGGTCCGCTGACCAAACATATCCCGATGGCCTGCCTGGCAGGGGTGCTGATCATTGTCTCTTATAATATGAGTGAATGGCGAACGTTCCGTTCGTTGATGAAAAACCCGAAAAGCGACGTGTCTGTCTTGCTGGTGACGTTTTTCCTGACGGTTATCTTCGATCTGACGATTGCGATCGAGGTAGGATTGCTGATCGCCATGTTCCTTTTTATGAAACGTATGGCGGAAACCACCCGTGTGTCTGTCGTGAAAGATGAGATCGACCTTTCGGATGATGGGGAAATCCATCATGACGAAGAGGTTCTTTCATTGCCTAAAGGGGTGGAAGTGTATGAGATTGACGGACCGTTTTTCTTCGGTGTGGCGAGCAAATTCGATGACATCATGCACAATATGGGCGACAAACCGAAGATACGTATTATCCGTATGCGTAAAGTTCCGTTCATGGATTCGACGGGACTGCACAACCTGGAAAGCCTGTTCCGCATGTCGCAAGCCGAACATATCCACATGATCCTTTCCGGTGTAAACGAACAGGTACGTAAGATACTTGTCAAGTCCGGCTTCGACAAAAAGATCGGAACGGAAAATATTTGCAGCAATATTAATGAGGCAGTTGCAAAAGCCTGGGAACAGGACAGGAGACAAAAAGGTAACTGATACTCTCTACATAAATGCAATATAAAGGTAACGATTGTCTAACCGGCAATCGTTCTTTTTTGCTTCAAACACGGATTCTTTCGCAATTGTTTCCGCATCTTCAAAACTAAATCCATTGTCCGGCTGGCTCCAATACCAAAGCTGCGGCATCTGTTTTTTACTTTTTGTTGATTCCATTGTATTCAATTATTTATCTAACTTGTAATTATAAGACATGGAATCGACAAAAACCCCTATCCGGATCAGAAATAAATATTACATTTGCGAATTAGTACATCATAAATCAACGTACATTATGAATAAAAAGGCTCTCTTTCCGCTAATCAGCTTATTTCTGTTAGTAACAGGAATTATTTTGCCGGAATCTGTTCGTGCACAAATCAGTGAAGGCGGGATACCTTCCTCTTTCAAGTACTCAAACACATTAAAAAGTGATCTTCCGACCGTTCGGATCCCCGTTAATTTTAGCGTGGAAGACCTGAAAACAGTCGATGCCTGGCAGGTGAGCCAGGGGGCGCCGCTGAAAGTGGGAACTCTCATAAATACGGATCTGACAATAGATAAATCCGGTAATTGGACTACTTTACCGGACGGCAATAATATATGGCAACTGCGTTTACAGGCAAAAGATGCTATTGCGCTGATGCTTAGTTTCAACGATTTTTATATTCCTGAAAATGGCAAATTATTTGTTTATAATGCTGATAAAACACAGATAATTGGAGCTTTCACCCATCAGACCAACCCACCGACAAAAGAATATGCAACCGAGTTTCTGGCGGGCGATGATATTATCCTCGAATATGAAACAAGCAGCCGGGAAGGAGAACAACCCCGTATTTCGATAGATGCAATCGGCTATGGATATAATCATTTATATATTTCCCGCACTAAAGCAAATACAGGTCCCGGAGCTTCCGGCTCCTGCATGGTAAACATAAACTGCGAAGAAGGAGATGCCTGGCAAACAGAAAAGAATGGTGTTTGCCTGATGACGCTTATTATTGGAAAATATATTTATTACTGTTCGGGGGCATTGGTCAACAATACGGCAGAAGACCTGAAACCCTATATCCTTTCCGCTTATCATTGTATAGATATGGATGAAACTGTTACGCAGGCAGACTTAAACAAATATACTTTCTATTTTCATTTCGAACGCACAGGTTGCGAGAACACCTCAGGCATAGCTTCCTATAAAACAATAATAGGCTGTAAGAAAATGGCCGGAATCCCACTGGATGGCGGATCAGACGGTTTATTATTATTGTTGAATCAAAATATTCCGGAAAATTATAATGTCTATTATAATGGTTGGGACAGAAGTAACACTTCTGCCAAATCAGGTGTAGGTATTCATCATCCGGCAGGAGATTATATGAAAATATCAACCTTCAGCAGAGAAGCAACTACTACTACCTGGTATGGTGTCGACAGTGTAATCGGCGCAGCAAAAGCTCACTGGAACGTAATATTTGACCAAACAGCTAACGGACACAGTGTAACCGAGGGAGGTTCGTCCGGTTCTCCTCTGTTTAATCAAAATAAATTGATTGTCGGAACACTTAGCGGCGGTTCTTCTTCCTGTGAAAAACCTAATCAATCCAATACATATGGTAAACTATACAGTCATTGGGATCAATATAGTAAAGCCGATACGGCCCGTATGGACGTTTATCTGGATCCGGCCAGGACGGGAGTAACCCAGTTAGCCGGACGCTATGCTACTGCCCATAAAGTAGCTCCAACCGATCTGATTCTGTCATATAAAAACGGAGAAGTACAATTGAACTGGAAAGCTCCTGCTTCCACTTCAGAGAAGCCTTCCCAATATGCTGTCTACAGAAATAATACATTAATCGATTATACAACGTCTACTTCTTATGTAGATAATGACCCTGAAACAGGAACACAATTCTACAGCGTATCTGCTTTCTATGCCGATGGAAACGAGTCTCCTGTTATAGGTGAATTTATTTATATCTATGAGTTGAAGACACCTACAAACGTAACTGCTGCATCCAATGGCAATAACGTAACGATAAATTGGAAAGAACCTGTCTACCAACAGATGATTTATTGGGGAACCGGCTCTTCTTACATGATGGTCGGTTTTGGACAACCGTTCTATTTCGGACAGAAATGGGATAAAAGCGACCTGGCTCCATTAAATAAAAATCTGATTAAATCTGTAATCTTCCTTCCTATCGAAGGAATTCCCTATTCACTGCTGATCATCCAGGGCAACCGGAAGTATACACAAGAACTGAATAATCTGTCTCCCCAAAAAACAAATACGATTGAATTGAAAGAGCCTTTCGTTATCGATGCTTCAAAAGAACTAATTATTGCTTTTTATGCCTCAACAAATAAAGTAACAGATTATCCGGCAGTTCTCGATGAAGGACCTGCTATAAATGGAAAAGGAAATCTTGTTTCTCTCGACGGCGAGAACTGGGAATATTTATACGAACCTTCGGAAAACGAAGAAGAAAATTATGACAACAATTTTATGTTGGCTGCTGTCGTCAGTTCTGAACAGAAAGAAATACCCGGTACGAAAGCTACTGCATCGGATGGAAATATAATATTATCCAAATCATCGGTAACACCATCATTTACCAAAAGAACGGAAGCTAATTCATCACTTCGCAGTACCGAAGCCACTACATTTCCGGAAATAACCGGTTACAATATTTACCGTAATGATATAAAAGTAGGAAATGTATCCAATAAATCAATTACCGAATATACGGATAAACAAGTGCCTGCCGCTCGTTTTACCTATCAGGTTTCTACTTTGTATGAAAACAATAATGAAAGTAAAAAGAGTGAAGCAAGTGCGGAAGTTAGTGTAAACAACGAAAGCATACGTACTTCAGAGGTAACCGTTACACCTACTTCATTTACCGACAAAATACAGTTGACAGGAAATGAAAAAGTTTATTTGCTGGAAGTAGTTTCGGCTGACGGCAGATTGGTTATAAAACAGAATAATCCAGAAGCTACTATTTATACAGGTTCACTTCCTTCCGGTATCTATTTCTTCCGTATCCATACGGACAAAGAAATAAAAGTGATAAAAGGTATCAGAATAAATTGAAAATGAAAAATTGAGAATTGAGAATTAGTTGGACTTCCTATAATTCTCAATTCTCAATTTTCAAGCAGAAACCGTCACATCGAACCCTTCACAGCGGGCGCGATCGGCAATTGCTTCCAGCTCTTCTTTGGTCACCTTTTTCAGGTTCTTGACAGGCGTTTCCCGGTCTATCGTATAGATCATGACCTGTTTCGGTTTGATTTGTCTGAGTGCTTCCAACCAGCCGGATATTTCATGTTCAGTTGTGTTGGTCACGCTCTCTCCGTCTATTTCTCCTTTCAGGAACATGGTTTGGATGATCAGATTGCCGTTGAAGCGGCAAAGTTGTTCCAACAGGCGGGAGAAGGTAAAGGCGGGAGAATTGGGTACGTTCAGCTGCCGGATCCGACTGTCCAGTATGGAATCGAGCTTCAATATGTTATCTTCAATCTTATTCAATGCTTGGAAAACTTCTTCCTTATGAAGCATAGTCGAATTGGAAAGGACAGCTATCTTGGCATTCGGGAAAAAGCGATCACGGGTCTCGATCGTATCGTCGATGATACCAGCAAATTCAGGATGCATGGTCGGTTCGCCATTCCCGGCAAAGGTAATCACATCGGGAGCCACACCTTCTGCTTGCATGGCCGATAGCTTTTGTATCAAAGCTTCTTTTACTTCTGCCCGTGTGGGCAGTTTGCTACGCGTACGGCGTTCCTCATTCAGCCCGCATTCGCAATAAATGCAATTGAACGAACAGAGCTTGCCGTCTGTAGGAAGCAGGTTCATACCCAACGAAACACCTAACCGGCGACTGTGTATCGGTCCGAAGACTATTTTATCAAAAAGAATTGTTGACATAATGATTTATATTTGAGTACAAAGCTACGAAAGTTATCAGAATTTCCAGCGTAGTAACGTATATACATCTGCTTTGGTATGCCCTTCAATCTCTTCCAGGTCGGTACCGATCACGTCGCGATCGGCATAATAGGTATATCCGAACTTAGTTGAAAGGGAAAGACGTTTCATTATATTCCACCGAAAAGACACCGCTAACCGGACCCCTCTGCCATAAAACGAAGGCATATTAAAGGCATACAGAATGTTTTTTTCATAAGAAGATATCCGGCTCTGATAGTCATCCGTATGAAATCCGGCCACATAGAAATCTGCCTGAACAGGCGTATCAACCGGTTTCCAACCGATACTTTGTGCAACCATCCACCCCCTACTCTTCCCCTCAACCTCCGTGTAAAGAACACCGTCCACGGATGTCCGTAACGAAACAGACGAAGAAACGGCATATAAGGCTTGCAACCGCAAACGTTGCTGATGGTAAGGAAACATATCCTGCTCTTTCTCCTTATACTTATAACGGATATAGGTTGACAAACTTCTGTTCGGCGTATAGTCCGCCTGAAGCATATACTCCTTCCCTGTCGAAGGTGCATCCATTCCATATTTCAACCAGGGAAAACGGAAAACATCGGCATAAGCAGATAATTTCCAATGCCTGAAAGGTGTCCACTGCATTCCCATATATAACCCCTGTTCATTCTGGATTGTTGAACCTTGTGAAAAGGCATTTCCGAAAAATGCCTGGTAGCGTTTATCATAATACCGGTATAATAATTGGAAAGAAAAGTAAGAGGCAGGTGTCAGTTGCAAGGCATTCAGCGAAGCTATCGCCCCATTCCGGCTTAGAGCAGTCTCGCCGTAAAATTTAACCAACCTATTTTTCAACAGATAATCCACACTTACATTCAGATTCCGATTACCACGAAAATAGAACAGGTTATAAGGTTTAGTTTCCGGTTGTACGGAATAATCTCCGAAAGAATAGGAAAGAGCGGTCAGACCGATACACAAATCCGGCGTCGCATATCTGATATTTCCCCCATACGTCTGCATGGAAACCGTATGTATCTTTTCCCTGTCGCGGACCAGCCGGTGCAAACCATCTGTTTTGAACGAGCGGACAATATTACTATCCACACCTGCATCCAGTTTCCTATATGAATAAAACAGGCTGATATCAAACTTATTCCAATTGACAGTTGCCGCCGCTCCCCGGAAGAAATCGTTTTCATTGGTTGAAAAATGACGTCTGAATCCGTTCGTTCTTCTTTCCGCCTGTGAAACGAGAGCGTTCCGGCTGGGGGAAAAATCATTGCTAATCACCAATCCCTGTCCGAAAGAAACTTTATAGTCGCCTATGGCAAAACTTTTCAACCATTTATTCATTTCCTTTAAAAAGAGATGAACCGAATAATAATCATACCCTTTATGATATTCATTCCAGAAAGGTTCCCCCGCATCTTTCTCCGCCACCGCTCCAAACTGAACACGTTCGTCAAAGGCATACGAATAGCGAAGTGAATGGTAAAACGGTTCACCCAGGTATTTACGGTTCGGATATTGTTGCAACACACTGTCAGGATATGAACCATACCCCTTCTTTTGTTGAAAACATCTGTCATATCTGATTTGCAAATCATTAGAACTGTATTTCAACAGGTTCTTCACAGTTATAGGCCGCTTATCAACCATTATTTCACCGATATGGACAAAAGGAATCAACAGGGAAATCGTCTCATAATCGAACGATTCCACGTTTTTGAGTTCATAAAGCGTAACCATCTTACCATAACGCGAACGATATTCCAACAGCTTTTGTATCTGCAGATCGGAAAGGAAAGGCAGGCGGCGCAACTGTTCTTCCGTCACCGTATTCAGTTCGAAAGGATGTTCGGCAAGGTAAGAAAGGTCGGTATAAAGTGTTTCGATACGTGCTTCATCTTCCGTTTCCGAAGCCATTTCCTCTATATATTCCATCCACTTATCAACAGAATATAATGTCTGGCTTTTAAGTTGATAACTGCTTATGAACAGGCATACCAACAGGTTTATAAACATTCGTTTCATAGTCTGATCTGATTAAAAAGAATAACTTAAACCAAGCCCGGTACTGACTCCCAAAACCGGATGATAAACAGTCGCTACATCAACAGTAAATCCCGACAGGCGGTATCCGACACCTAAAGTAGGCAATAGAGGAGTAGCTTGCATACCTGCCCGTATATGGAAGTCTTTGAACGGAGTATATTCGATCCCGGCATTACCGGTTAATGTATGCTCTTTATTGCTTTCGAGTGTTCCTACTATGAACAAGCTGTTCATTACTTCCCATTGAAAACCTATTTGAACAGAATAGCTTGTAAAATATTTGATTTCAGAATTTTGCTTATTAATCGCCACAGAAGGAAAATTCATTATCAACATTCCAATCAACAGCTTGTCAACGGGAACAAACAGGATTCCCACATCCGTAGACAATTGTTTCGGCACTTCTTCCAACAACTCTGTCTGCAACACGGTACACTGGAAGCTAACACCTATTCGCCACCACTCATCCAATTGCTTTCCTAATGACAAACGGAAAAGTGTTTCCCTATACTTATCATACCCGAAAGAAGAGATATTAACACCTGCCGACAATCGTGAATCGGGATAAACGAAACCAATACCAGCTGTTCCCAATTCTTTTACCCCATAGCGATTAAAGTATTCGATATGAACGACTTTATCACTATGCAATGTTACCAATGCAGGATTGAACAGTACGGATTGTGTAACCCCGTTCCCTCCCATTCCCACACTGCGCATATCAGTCAAGCGGAGGTTATCAACAGCATGTATGTTGACAGATACAAGAAATGCAACAAGTATATTTATTGATTTCATAGTAAGGTTTGATTTATTATCAGTTAGTAGAATTGTTTCGTTTCAAAACTTTCTTATCCTCATTTTCTATTCTCTTCTGAACTTTCTTAACATCTTCACCAGGCGATAACTGTTCAGGATGAATGCCTCGTTTCAACAACATATCCCGGACTGCTGAATTATTATCAACATGTTCTTTTTCTATAGGAGGTTGTCCATATAAATCTTTTGACTGTACATTAATATTAGTCATTTCAGCAGCTAAATCTTTAGCTTTTATGCTGATAGTCGGAAGAAAATCGGCAACCGGACGTCCGGAAGGAACTCCCATTTTCTTTTTTAACACCTGTGTATTCATATTAAACAAGGCTTGGTCACCTTTTGAACGAATAATTGCAAACCCTTTACTATCAATGCCACGCTCATATAATATACCAGATAGTTGTTTTTCTGTCCTGCTAAGCTTTTCACGAGCTTTTACCCGTTCATAATCAAGAAGCCGTTGCTCAATAATCTCTGCTTTACGAGTTTGTACAGCAAAATAAGTTTGTGCAAAAGCAACCTGAGGTTTTCTGCTGTCTCCATTTTGAGCTATTAAATAGCATGCATAACGCGTTAATAAGATGTCATCTATTTGTTTTTCAACACCATATCCTATAGAAACCATTTTCCCGACGTCGGGAAAATGGTTTTGTATATCTTCTCCTGCATTCCTACATGCCTCTTTGGCTTTCACCACAACATTGTTGATAAAGTTATCCCACTTTGCATATCCTAATAAAGTTTGTAATTCTCTGGCACTCCAGCATTCTACTTCTTCTACAACATTTGCAGCCGCCTCAAACTTATCTAATAAGTTTTTGATTTCTTCTTTTTTCATAATACAAGTTTTTAAGTGATAATTATTTATATATTAAATATTTATGATTTATAAAGAATGGAAAGGAAGTCGGATATTTCATAGTCTGTTGATTTTAGTTGTTTGTACTGCTACAAATATAATGATTTATATAGAGTTGACAACATATTAACAACTTATTTATAAGATATCGTCTTATTATCAATAAATAGAACCATATAACTGATTAGTCAAATTCTGTAAAACAAGCAGATGCTATTCGTAAATCAACTACATTTGTACACGATGTTGAGACAAGGCAGGTATAAAATATTGATAATATTCATGTTGTGTATAATAGGGGCCAAAGCACAAACATTGAAGATTAATACCGTTCCTGAAGGATTACAAAGAGCTTATCTGGATGGAAAGGATACGGTACCTGTTGTCAATCTGCGGGAAATATTCATTTATCCACCGGTAAAGTTCAAAAACAAGCGTGAACAAGTCAAATACAATAAATTGGTTCGTGATGTGAAACGTACATTACCATATGCAAAAATGGTTTATGAAACACTGATTGAAACATATGAATATATGGAAACACTTCCGGACGATAAATCCCGTCAAGCTCATTTGAAACGAATGGAAAAAGAACTCTTCCAGGAGTATAAACCGGAACTGAAAAAGCTTACTTTCTCACAAGGTAAGTTGCTTATCAAATTGATTGACAGGGAATGTAACCAATCGAGCTACAATTTGTTGAAAGCCTACTTAGGAAGTTTCCGGGCGGGTTTCTGGAATATATTCGCCGGTATGTTCGGTGCCAGCTTGAAAACCGAATACGACCCGAAAGGAAAAGACGCTATGACGGAACGGGTAGTCGTACTCGTTGAAAATGGATTAATCTGACAACTGCTTAAAGAAATCCCAGATAATAATACCGGTAGTAACCGAAACATTCAAGGAATGTTTTGTCCCATACTGTGGTATTTCAATACACATATCACAGTTATCAACGACACATTGTTGAACGCCTTTTACCTCGTTTCCCATGACGACTGCATACTTCTTATCTTTGTCCAACAATAACTTATCCAACATTGTACTGCCTTCGGCTTGTTCCACTGCACAAACGATATACCCTTGTTGTTTCAGGTTATCAACAGCCTCCATCGTATCTTTAAAATATTTCCAGTCTACTGTCTCTTCCGCTCCTAAAGCAGTCTTATGGATTTCCGCATGAGGCGGACAAGCCGTAATGCCACACAGATAAATACTCTCCACCCTGAAAGCATCGGACGTACGGAACACGGATCCTACATTATTTAAACTCCTTACATGATCCAACACGACCACCAACGGAATTTTTTTACTATCTTTGAATGCCTCCGGAGTCAGGCGGTTCAGTTCTGTTATTTTTAACTTGCGCATAGCTGTCATTTCTTTGCTTGCAAAAATAGTCAATTAATGTGGATATGCCGTTGAAAAGGTATTGATAAGTGGTGGACACAAAATGAAAAATAATTCTTGCATTATCCAAATTGTTCGCTATACATGCTCTCATTTCTTTTATGCAATAGAAATAACAAATTATTTACTACGCTCTGTCAACAGTGATTATACACGTATCAACAGCATCCTACCGCTATGAACTTTTACACACAAGTAGTTTTCAACCGGAAATTAATAAAGTTTGTAAAGTAAAGAATAACAGGATATAATAAGAAAAGCTGTATGTTGGTATCTACTTAATAAGTAGTTTACATCGTTTAATAACTAATCAAGCAAGTATTGTAACAAAAATGTATTAACTGTTTCAACCGGATATTATATTCATCATATTTAGATTTAAAATAAAGAATAAATAAGAATATAATAATATGATTGTGGATAACTCGAAGAAGGGGGAAAAGTTCCGGATGAAAACAGTCGACAGGTTTTCGGAGGAAGACGTACGTATTTTCGTGAAAACCTGCCGTTGTTCTTATGGTTTTATATATGTTTCCTATGCGAGAATCAATAAAGTTCTTACCTTTGCACAATATCAACAATAAGTTGATAAGTAGAGTAAAATAAAGATTATCAGTGATAAGAATAGATGATAACTTTGTTGACAGGCTGTGAATAGCAGTTTGTACTCGTTAGCGGTTATTGAATTTTAGAATCATTTAATACAGAAGTAACTATGTTGACAAACCAATCGATCGGATATATGGATGCCCCCATTCCAAAGGGTTTGGATTTGAAGGAAGAGATAAACAGAATGCGCAAAGAGAAAAACGCCGTCATCCTTGCTCATTATTATCAGACTGGTGATATCCAGGATATAGCGGATTTTGTAGGAGACAGCTTAGCATTGGCACAACAGGCAGCTAAAACGACAGCTGACATCATTGTTTTCTGTGGTGTCCATTTTATGGGAGAAACAGCTAAGGTGTTGTGCCCGGACAAGAAGGTATTGGTTCCCGATCTGAATGCCGGTTGTTCGCTGGCGGACAGTTGTCCGGCTCCTGACTTTGAAGCATTCGTCAGACAACATCCCGGTCATGTGGTTATTTCGTATGTAAATACGACAGCTGCAGTCAAGGCTGTGACAGATGTGGTGGTAACTTCCACCAATGCCCGCCAGATTGTGGAAAGTTTTCCGGAAGATACGAAGATTATCTTCGGACCGGACCGTAACTTAGGTAATTATATAAATGGCATTACCGGACGTAAGATGTTGCTTTGGGACGGCGCCTGCCATGTACACGAACAGTTTTCATTGGAAAAGATATTGGAGCTGAAGAAGCAGTACCCGGATGCGGAAGTAATTACTCACCCGGAATGTAAGCAGCCCGTTATACAGATTTCAGACTTCGTTGGTTCGACCGCGGCTCTTCTGAAGCACACGGTTAAGTCTGACAAGAAACGATTCATCGTAGCGACGGAAAGTGGCGTTATTCACGAAATGCGCAAGCAAAGTCCCGACAAGGAGTTTATTCCGGCTCCTCCCAACGACAGCACTTGTGCTTGCAACGAATGTAATTTTATGCGTTTGAACACAATGGAAAAATTGTATAACTGCCTGAAATACGAATTACCCGAAATCTTTGTAGACGAAGAAGTCCAGGAAAAAGCAATCCGCCCGATCAAGAAGATGCTGGAGATATCGGAGAGGTTGGGGTTGTAGGTATGTTATTCAATTCGATTGAATTTTTAGTTTTTCTTCCGATTGTTTTTTTATCCTATTGGTTTCTTTTCAATAGGAGTGTGAAGTTACAGAACTTATTTGTAGTGGGAGTAAGCTATCTGTTTTATGGCTGGTGGGATGGACGTTTCCTGCTATTGATAGCTTTTACTTCCTTCTTCAGTTGGCTGAGCGGAATAGGTATTGAAAAAATTAGAAATACATCGGAAGACAATTTGAAATCGATGCGGCTGAAGTGTCGCTGGATAGCAGGCGGTAATATCGTTTTGAACCTGTTGATATTGGGATTCTTTAAATATTATAACTTCTTTATAGAGAGTTTTGTCAGTGCTTTTTCATTAGCAGGTATTACGTTGCATACTTCAACTCTCTATGTGATTCTTCCTGTAGGTATAAGTTTTTATACGTTTCAAGCATTAAGTTATACGATTGACGTATATAGAAAAAGACTTGAACCTACGCATGATATAGTTGCTTTCTTTGCATTTGTCAGTTTCTTTCCACAGCTGGTAGCGGGGCCTATTGAAAGGGCTACGAATTTGTTGGTTCAATTTTATAAACCGCGTACTTTTATTTACGATAATGCTGTGGATGGAGTTCGACAGATGTTGTGGGGATTCTTTAAGAAGATCGTGATTGCTGATAACTGTGCTCTTGTCGTGAATGATGTATTTGGAAACTATGGTCATTATTCCGGCAGCACTTTGTTGATGGGAGCTATCTTATTCGCTTTTCAGATATACGGAGACTTTTCCGGATATTCGGATATTGCCATTGGTACGGCAAAGTTGTTCGGAGTTAATTTAAAACAGAATTTCAGATATCCTTATTTTTCTCTTAATATAATAGATTTTTGGCGTAGGTGGCATATCTCATTGAATACATGGTTCGTTGACTACGTATATATTCCTTTAGGAGGAAACCGGGTCGGAAGATTCAAGCATATCCGGAATATTTTGATTATATTCTTGTTAAGCGGACTTTGGCATGGGGCAAACTGGACGTTTATAGGTTGGGGATTATATCATGGGTTATTATTTATTTGTTTATTGCTGTTGAAAGGAAATAAACAACAGACACCTCGTTTATTAAAAATGTCAGTGACTTTTGCCTTTGTAACTTTAGGATGGATTTTGTTTCGTTCAGAAACAGTATCTATGGCTTTTGCATATATAACAGATATGTTTTCTTCCTCTTTGTTGAAAGTACCTAAAGTTAGCGGTATTAATAATGTTATTGCTCTTATTTCTTTATTTTTCATTGCATTGATGTTATGTATAGAATGGAAAAACAGAGATAAACTTTTTGGGTTGGATTTATCTGCTGTACGAAGTATATGGATAAGATATAGTTTGTATATGGTTATTCTCGTCTCCATCTATTTTTTCGGTAACAATTCATCTGACTTTATATATTTTCAATTCTAAATGTATGAAACCAACCAAGAAACAGTTTAATAATATCATATGTTTCATAGTTTTTATATTGGGTCTGATTTATATATTGAATTTTGTGACTCCTTATTTATACAGGTGGTTGCCTAATGACTATATACGTACTCATCTTATTATTGAAACATTGGCTGATACAGCTCAGACACCGGATGTAGTTATTTTTGGAAATAGTCGGGGAATGAGTGGTATAAATGGTTATATGCTGGAAGAAAAGATGAAAGGAAATCCTACCGTTTATAGCTTAACATCGACAGGACAGCAAGTCAGTGAAAGCGCTTTATATTATACATCTTTACCAAGTTCAGTGAAAGTAGTTTTACAATGTGTAGATATCGATCAATTGTCTAAACCGATAGATATGAATACACCCAACCGGATAGCTTTGCATATGTATGGGTATGAGATGGACGCATTGACTGAAAAGATTGTCCCTTCTTTATCTGAAAAATTAGACATTTCTCCTTTCTATTATAATTATGAAGCCAGAAATTGCTTATTTACCGGTTTATCAATTGTTTTACGTAATCTACTGGATGATGATGTAATTCAGGATGCTACCGCAAAAGAACTTCGTTATCCAACTTCTAAAACCTCAGATAGGAATGACATAACTTATCAACGTGATGTTGATGAACAGAATCTAAATAATAAATTCGTGGATTATGAGATAATTCCTGAATGGAAGCAACTTTTAGAAGATTCTTATTTATATTTTCAAAAACGGGATATTATGTATTGTTTGATAATTATGCCTTATAACCCAGATATTAAGTCTTCGACTTTCCAAGAAAAGCAGAAAGCTTTGGAATTAGTCAAAGAGACGTTTCAAAATATTCCGATGATTGATTGTTTTAGTTTGCTCGAGGCTTCTGATTTTTACGATGCTATTCATCCTAACAGTAAAGGAGCAAAAAAGATTACAGAACGGGTTATATTACAATTACCGTAATTTTTTGGGTTTATACAGACAAGGTTTCTCTACGTATTTCCAGGATAATGTTCCCAAATAAGTACAAATGGCAGTTGTCAATGCCAATGTCAGAACCAAACTGTATTTATCTAATCCGAAATGGATGAAGGTTTGTATGATGGGAAAATGGAGTAAAAATATACCATAAGAAAAGTTTCCCATACGATTAAAGAAGTGTAACCATTTAAAACTATAGGCTACCGATATGATAATAGAAGCTAATGCGATCGGTTCGAATATACTGAGAAACAGAACATTTCTAAATATAAATAGCAGAATACTTATCGGAAAAATATATTTCATGTACTTTCGGAACAACGGAAAATAGGCTAATATTATGATACCGGAACAGAAATACATCATTTGTCCGGGGAACTGTCGTTTCAGAAATGCGTATATAGTGTTATGTGTTGTGTCATCCAAATAGTTGCAAGTGGTGGAATAAATGAAAGATAGTACATATATCAATATCAGACACATCAGTTTGTTATATTTCTTTAGTAGCCAATAAATGAGAGGAACTGTCATATATAACATCAATTCCACTTTGATTGTCCAGAGCGAACCGTTCATTGCATGCATCGTATTATTTTCAAAAACACCCGGAAGATCCGGACAGAGAAAATTTAATGTCAGCAGGTTGGTGAACAGATAAGTATATGGTTTGGATGATGTCAGAAATTCATGGTGTGGCAGTGTGGTAAGAAAGAAACCCAATATCAGACATAACAGAATCACCAGCGAATAAGCCGGCATGATACGTTGTACGCGTTTACGAAAGAAAACATATGTATCCGGTGAGCGCAGGAAACTGAACATAACCAGGAATCCGCTGATAATGAAAAAACCTTTTACACGGAATCCGCCACTGACGAACCAGAAAGGGTCTGTATCCGTCAATGTACTGAAATGATTGAACATGACCGAATAAGCTAAAAAGAAGCGGATAAAATCAAAGTTATTCGCTTCTTTAACTTGTGCAATCAACTTAGAATTGAGCAATACCTTTTCTGTTGGATTCATTTCCTTATTTTATGACTGCGATCTTTGTTACTACACTTTCTTTTGAATCTTCGGTAGCAGAAAGTACAAGATAGATACCTGATGCTACACGAACACCTTTTTTGTTGCGACAGTTCCAAAATGCTTGTCCACCTAAGGATTTGGTTTGATAGATAAGATTTCCGTTCAAATCTGTGATTTTTACGTTTGAGTTATCCATTAAACCTGTGATAGTAACTTTATCTGCATGTTCCGGCCGTACAGGATTTGGATAAGCGTAGACGTCAGAATAATCGCTTTTTCCTTCCGTTGCCTCTCCTTTATAGGAGACTAAACCTTTATCTGTTCCAATAAAAACTTCACCTGTCTTTCCATTGATTTCGATGGAATATATTTTATCGGATAAAAGAGGACTGTTGGATGTATTGAATTGGTGAATGACTTCTTGATTGTCTCCGCTCAATACATAAACGCCATTGCCATCTGTACCTATCCATTTCCGGTTTCCATTATCTATTTTTATAGTTGTCACCATTACGTTGTCGAGGAAATAGTAGGGTGTTCCATCTTCTTCATTGATAAGTTTGACACGTGTACAACGCATCGATTTATTGCTTTCCGATGTTGCCAATTTAGGATTGGTAAAGTAAATGGCACCTTTATTAGTCCCTACCCATACATATCCGTTTTTGTCTTCTGCCATACAGGTGTAATTACTTGGAGAGAAATTATTACCATCAGTATCGGTAAAACTTTCAAAATAGTAGGAATCAGCTGTATCCAATGAATTACTATTTGCAATGACTGTAATGCGAACTTCACCGGCAGGACGAGGTATATTTACCCATTTATCATTGTTGGAAGTTATGAGAATGTCATTTATTGTATATTTATCTTTTAATGATTCAACAAATAAACTATGCCATTTTCCATCTTTATCTAATATTTTTATAGCATTATTTTTAACTTGAGAGTTAGTCATCCAAAGATTTCCATCCTTATCGAAAGAAAGTCCATCCATATTTAAATAATTACCTGAATTTCCTCCCGCTCCTTCAAGTGGACTATTTGAACCATGATATCTGATTTCAGGTTCTCTATTTTTATATTGGATAATTCCATCACCGAAAGAAGATACATAAATTATTTCATCTCCTGCATCGTTTGTACTCACAACAATACTGGTAAAGTCGCGAGGTAACATACCAAATTTACTTTGATTTTTGGAAGGTTCTAAGACTGTCCACTTATCATAATCATATATCATTACCAAACCTTCTTTACGAAAACGGAGGCCATCTGTCAGATTTTTACCACCGGGTATGATGTATACTTTATCATTTTGACACACAATATCGAACGGACTATTGGAGTAGGGACCGTCCAACGTGATCGCTTCATTTACAGCTTCAAATTGATTGGCACCGGTTCTCTTGATGGAACGCAAACCTTTGGCACCTTCTGCAATCCAATATTTATCAGTCTGATAAGTACTGATATCTTTTATGGCAAGATTGTTTATTTGGTCAAAAGTTTTTGTATCAGTGAAGATATAAACTTGTGAGGAAGCTATACAAGCTAATTTTTCACCAATTACTTTGATGCTATTTATTGGAACATTATCGACTAAAGGAACAGTGGTATTATTTGATTCATAATAAATGCCTTTGTTTTTAGATAGATAAAACAGCTGGTTTTTGAATAATACAATTGTATCTATGGAGCTATCCGATGGAAATCCTGCAATTGTATATGTTTTCCAATTAGATCTATCCAATAGGTTATCGTCTAAAGATGCATATAAAACACCGTTGAATGTCTCACTTTTTACAGAAGCGTATATCCGGTTATCCTGAATAGCGCAGGATGTGATATTTTGAGATAAGTTGTAGGTATCGGTTATTTCTTTTTTGTCCATGTTGACAACTACTATACCTGATTTTATGGATAAGTAAGCATATTCGTTATGAATCATAACAGAATTGACATCTTTGTCTCTTATTGATGTAGTAGTATACAAGTAAGGAATATTCTTTACCGAACCTTCTTGCAGAATGTCAATATTACAGTTTTTATAAACAATCAGCAGGGATTTTGTCTGTTTATTATAGGAAATGAATTGAATGTCGGTGTCATTCAATCCGTTTCCTTTATAATATTGCTTGATGCTGTTATCTTCTTTTCCATATGTATATAGAGCGCCTTCCGCTACTACAAATACCTGGTCAGCAGATTCTTCTACGTTGTTGGTGTTGTAGTAAGAAAGATATGTTTTCCATCCGAGTGTGTTATCATTGGCTGCCGTGGCAGTGAATGAAAGGAAAAAAAGTAAGATAACAGTCAATATATTTCTCATATTAAATACAATATTAGAACGTGTAATTTGAAAGAAAGGCAGTCAGTTTCTTAACTGCTTCGGCGCGGTGGCTGATTTTATTTTTGAGCTCGTTACCCATTTCGGCGAATGTCTGCGAACAGGTGTCGGGAACAAATACAGGGTCGTAGCCGAAACCGCTTCCACCTCGTTTGTCCCGGATGATGGTGCCGTTTACAACTCCTTCGAACAGGTATTCCTTGCCGTCCAGGATAAGGGCGATAACGGTACGGAAACGGGCTTTCCTGTTTTCTTTTCCTTCCATCTCCCGAAGTAGTTTATTCATGTTTGCTTCCGAATCATGTCCCGGACCGGCATAACGTGCGGAGTATACTCCCGGAGCGTTGTTCAGAGCTTCTACTTCCAGTCCCGTATCATCGGCGAAACAGTCGTAACCGAATTTCTCTTTGATATAACGGGCTTTTTGCAGGGCATTACCTTCCAGGGTTTCTGCTGTTTCGGGAATATCGTCGTGACAGTCGATGTCTGAAAGGCTTACTATTTCGGTGTATCCGGCTGTTATTTTCCGGACTTCGTCCAGCTTGTGCTGGTTATTTGTTGCAAATACAAGTTTCATTTTCGTTGTGTATAAATAAAAAAAGCACTTCTATACGATGTGTATATAACGTACGGAAGTGCTTTAAATTGTTCGAGTGACTGTTTTATGTTTTTATCTGATCAAACCCTTCTCCATACACGCCTCTGACAATGCTTTGCGAGATGAACGCCTGGTGGTCTATTTGTTTAACCAGGCGGAAGATGGCGACCGATTCGGATTTTTTGGCCAACAGGACGACCACTTTGACCGGCTTGCGGGAATAACCGCCTACGCCGTCGAGGATGGTGCATCCGCGGTCCAGGTCGTGAATGATCCGTTCGGCTATTTCGTCGTACTTCTGCGAGAAGATGAAGAACTGGACCGATTGGCGGTTACCGTTCAATACCATGTCAAGCACATAATTACTTATAAACATCTCTACAAAACCGAATACGATCTTTTCGACGTCATGAAACAGAAGAAAAGAAGAACCGATGATGAAGAAATCGCAGAACAACAAGGCGCGGCCAATGGATATATTCTTATATTTGTTGACAATAGCCCCGATGATATCCGTTCCTCCCGTACTGCCGTTAGCCGAGAATACAAGTCCGAGACCGGCTCCGCAAAGGAAGGCTCCGATGATGATAGACATAAACGGCTGGTCGTGCAGGATGGTATGGTCTTTCAACAACCATTCGAAGAACGACAGGGATATGGACAGGGAGAAGACTCCGAATATCGTTTTTATCAGAAATTTAAACCCAAGTATTTTCAGGGCGGCCAACAATAATACTACGTTTATCACGAAGTAAGATACAGACACGGGGATAGCCTCGTTGGTGGCAAAGAAGATTAAGGCACAAATACCGCTGACTCCACCGGTAATAATTTCATTAGACAAGATGAAGGCGTTGAAGCCGAAGCCGTACAAGAGAGTACCCAATATAATCATCAGGTAGTCTTGTACAGCAAAATAAACTTTATTGTTTATGAACTTCATATAAATGTTTAGATTACGATGTTTACAATCTTTCCGGGAACAACGATAATCTTCTTCGGTGTCTTGCCTTCCATCCATTTGGCGGAGTTTTCATGTGCAAGAGCGGCCTTTTCTATCTCTTCGCGCGGCATATCGGCCGGAAGTTCCATGCTGAAACGGGCTTTACCGTTGAAGGAGATAGCATAAGTAAGCGAGTTTTCTTTCAAGTATTCTTCGTTGCAGACGGGCCATTTGGCGTCACAAACAGTTGTGTCGTGACCACAGGTATGCCATAATTCTTCGGCAAAATGAGGAGCGAACGGAGCCAACAGGATGATTAATTCTTCCAGAATGGCACGTTTGTTACATTTCAGGTTGCTCAGTTCGTTCACACAAATCATAAAGGCACTGATAGAAGTGTTGTATGAGAAATGTTCGATGTCGAACGTCACTTTCTTGATCAGTTTATGCAGTGATTTCAGTTCGTCGGCTGTCGGCTCTGCATCTATGATCTGCAATGTGTCCGTGTTACCGAAGAACAGTGCCCACAGCTTTTTCAGGAAACGGTGAACGCCGTCGATACCGTTCGTGTCCCAAGGTTTGGATTGTTCCAACGGGCCCAGGAACATTTCGTACAGGCGAAGCGTATCGGCACCGTATTTTTCAACGATCATATCCGGGTTAACGACGTTGAACATCGACTTCGACATCTTTTCAACTGCCCAACCGCAGATATATTTGCCGTCTTCCAGTTCGAACTCGGCATCTTTATATTCCGGGCGCCAGCTTTTGAAGGCTTCCATATCCAGGACATCGTTCGATACGATATTCACATCCACGTGGATAGGAGTCACCTCGTATTTATCTTTCAGGTTCAGGGAAACGAACTTGTTCGTACCGTTGATACGATACACAAAGTTGGAACGTCCCTGGATCATTCCCTGGTTGATCAGTTTCTTGAACGGTTCTTCTTCGCAGACAACACCCAGATCGAACAGGAATTTATTCCAGAAGCGGCTGTAAATCAGGTGACCGGTAGCATGTTCGGTTCCACCGATATAGAGGTCTACATTACGCCAGTATTCGTCTACATCTTTAGCTACTAATGCCTGGTCGTTGTGCGGGTCCATATAGCGCAGGTAGTAAGCCGATGAACCGGCAAATCCCGGCATGGTACACAGTTCGAGCGGGAAAATAGTCTTGTTGTCTATTTTGGAGACTTCTACAACTTCCTGTTTAGCGGTATCCCAAGCCCATTTTACGGCGTGTCCTAAAGGAGGTTCTCCCGTTTCGGTCGGCAGGAATTTATCGACTTCCGGCAGTTCGAGCGGCAGTTTGTCGACCGGCAACATCTGAGGCATGCCATCCGCATCGTAATAGACAGGGAACGGTTCGCCCCAATAACGCTGGCGGCTGAAGATAGCGTCGCGCAGGCGGTAGTTAATTTTTACACGTCCTAATTGGTGTTCGGCTACATATTTCTTGGTGGCGGCGATTGCTTCCTTTACGGTCAGGCCATTCAGAGAGAGGTCGCAATAAGGCGTTACTTCCGGTCTCGGCGAGTTGCAGACGATGCCTTCTTTTGCATCGAAGCTTTCTTCGCTGATGTCGCATCCTTCGATCAACGGGATAATCGGCAGGTTGAAATGTTTGGCAAATGCATAGTCACGGCTGTCGTGTGCCGGAACGGCCATGATAGCACCTGTTCCGTAGCCGGCCAGTACGTAGTCGCTGATCCAGACGGGCACTGCATCGCCTGTGAACGGGTTAATGGCGTATGAACCGCTGAATACACCGGTTACGGAGCGGTCGGCGATGCGTTCGCGTTCCGTACGTTTCTTGGTGCGGTCCAGGTAAGCGTCCACTTCCTGCTTCTGCTCGGGAGTGGTTAGCTGGGCAACGAGTTCGCTTTCGGGAGCTAATACCATGAAAGTGACACCGAACATGGTATCTGCGCGGGTCGTAAAGATCGTGAATTCCAGATCGCTGTCTTTCACCTTGAACTGGATTTCGGCTCCTTCGCTGCGACCGATCCAGTTACGTTGTGTTTCTTTCAGTGAGTCTGTCCAGTCGATTGTGTCCAGTCCGTCCAGCAAACGCTGTGCATACGCAGATACACGCAAGCACCATTGGCGCATGATTTTCTGTTCCACCGGATAACCGCCGCGTTCGGAAACGCCGTTCACCACTTCATCATTAGCCAATACGGTTCCTAATGCGGCACACCAGTTTACCATCGTTTCGCCCCGATAAGCGATGCGGTAGTTCAGCAGGATTTCCTGTTTTTCTTTCTCACTCTTGGCTTTCCATTCGTCAGCCGTGAAGCTCAGCTCTTCGCTGCAGGCAACGTTCAGGCCTTCTGTTCCGACCTGTTCGAAAGCGGCAACCAGTTCGCTGATAGGGCGTGCCTGCTTTTCGTCGTTGCAGTAGTAGCTGTTGAACATCTGGATGAATGCCCATTGTGTCCATTTATAATATTCCGGGTCGCAGGTACGGATTTCACGGCTCCAGTCGTAGCTGAAACCTATTTTATCCATTTGCTCGCGATACCTGGCGATGTTTTTCTTTGTCGTTACTTCGGGATGCTGTCCGGTCTGGATGGCATATTGTTCTGCCGGCAGTCCGTAGGCGTCATAGCCCATCGGGTGCAAAACGTTGAAACCTTGCAGGCGTTTGTAACGGGAATAAATGTCAGATGCGATGTAACCGAGCGGGTGGCCTACATGTAGTCCTGCTCCTGATGGATAAGGAAACATGTCCAAGACGTAATACTTAGGTTTGTCGGCATTCTTTTCGACTTTATAAACCTTGTTGGCAATCCAGTATTCGTGCCACTTTTTCTCAATTTCTCTGAAATTGTACTCCATGATTGTTTATCGTTTTTTTTTATCGTTTTCTATTTAAAGCCACAAAGTTAGTGAATTTTGTGATTATACATATCCTATTCTATTTCTTGGTTTATTTTCTTTTTCTTTATTTCGGTTGGCTAATTCCGCCAGAGCCATGTAGATATCATCAAAATGCTGTTCATAACTTTCGTGGTCTTTCGAAAGGCTTTCCAAATCTTCTTGTAAGAAACGGAGTTGCAGTTTGAGTTCTGCTAATTCTTTGGCAGTCTGATTGCTTTCAAGTATATATTGCCTTGTTTTTACGAAGGCCCGCATGATGTTTATATTGACTTGTATTGCTATAGGGGAACGGAGTACGCTTGACAGCATGGCTATTCCTTCTTGTGTGAAAGCAAAAGGGGTATAAGCGCTAAAATTATATTGGGGTGTCCCATTTTGGGATACCCTATTGGATAGCAGATTATTAGCTTCTTCTTTTGTCAGTTCAAACATGAAATCTTCAGGAAAGCGATCCATGTTTCTTCTTACGGCACGCTTCAATAATCGTGTTTCTGTTACATAAAGTTCTGCCAAATCAAAATCCAACATCACCCGTTGACCTCTAATCTCATAAATTTTTTTTTGAATCACTTGTAGTTCCATAGCTAAGTGTTTTTATTGTTTTAATTATTCAAAGGAAAGGATAATAATCCGATTGTGCAACTGTCCCCATGTATTTTCTATTTGTTCTGTAAGGCTCACCCGATAATCATTGGGGATAAACATAAGGGTGAGGCAGGTTATGCGGATCAGTTTAGACCTGGCAAGTTTCGAATCTTCTGCAAACCCGAAGATTACAATAACCCCCCTTTTTAGCCGTTTTTCTATTTCGTCCGAAATTTTGATCGATTTTGGATTGACTTTTTTCATGGTTTTAACCTGATCGGATGACAATAGATAAAATGAGGTGCCGAGCCCATTCCAAAAAATGTACAATTTGATAGCCGAGAACTGGACACGGCAGCAAAGTGATAAACCTTAACTCCTGGAGAATCGAATATTTGAAAATAAAACGGACGGCGTTCCAAATATCGCAAGGAAATTCAGGTGCATTTTTGCCCTTAAAACGGTCCTCTTTTTAATTACGACCGTCCAAATCGCCATTACGACCGTGCTAATCTTCGCGAGGTGCCGAGTGCACTACATATTAGCACGGTCGTAATGGCAAAGAGGACGGTCGTAATGACGGAAAACGCTCAAAAAAGGAGAAAAAGTCCCTTTTTAAGGTCAAAAAAACGGATTAACATTTGTTTTGTTTTGGATGTCTTTTAGACTTGAAAAATGCGTTTTATACAATAAGCCCCCCTACCGCGGGCTCTCTTTTGTCAAATAATGAATTATCATAGTCTATATCTTCCCATATGTATGGTTGTTCAGGGACGATTTCACAGAGTGTGTCGCCGACTCCTTTACAACCTTCTCGTCTTTGTCGTTGTTTATACCCTAAGCTAACGATAAATACACACAAATGATGAGAAGATTTACCCTTTTATTCGTAGCTGCCTTGTCGGTCCTGTCGATGAGTGCAGCCCCCGTCGATATGGAACAGGCACGCAAGATTGCCCTTAGTTTCATAAAGAACAATTATCCTCAAACCCGGTCGGGACAGGAAGCTCTTACGCTGGTTTGGACAGATGGCGTTACCGGAACCCGTTCCGATAGCAGTGATGCGATTGCTTCCGAGCCTACTTTCTATGTGTTCGATCGTACTGATGTTCCCGGTTTTGTGGTGGTAGCGGGCGACGATGCTGTCTATCCGATTCTCGGTTACGGCCGGGAACAGACGTTTTCCAAGGAAGGAATACCTTCCAACCTGCGTGCCTGGTTCGACAGTTATCAACGGCAGATAAATTGGTTGCGCAGTCATAATAAACAGGCTTCTGTCGCTACTCGCGAGGCTTGGGAGAAACTTGGTAACGGAAGTTTGCAACTAAAGTCGACCGGTGTGGAACTCACAACTGTATTGTGGGATCAGATGACGCCTTATAATAATCTTTGCCCGGAGGTTAGCGACCAGCGTACGCCGACCGGCTGTGTGGCTACTTCTACGGCAATCGCCATGCAGTATCACCAATGGCCGGATGTCGGACAAGGCAGTCATTCCTATACTACGAAGACTTACAACCTGTCACTCTCTGCCACTTTCGACACTCCTTACCAATGGAATAATATGCCGGCTACTTACACCGCCGGACAGTATACCGACCAGCAGGCGCAAAATGTAGCGACCTTGATGTACGACTGCGGTGTTTTCTCCGACATGGACTATGCTCCCGGTAATAGCGGTGCTCTGATGCTGACGGCTGCACAAGGTCTGGTCAACTATATGAAGTATGATAAATCCCTCCATGTCCTGCAACGGGAGAATTATCAGACAGCCGAATGGGAGTCCATCATCAAAGGCGAACTCGACAATAACCGTCCCGTCGTTTATGGTGGCGAGAATGATCAGAAAGAAGGGCATCAGTTTATTATCGACGGCTACAATACAGCCGATTATTACCATGTCAACTGGGGATGGAGCGGACTGGCCAACGGCTACTATCTGCTTGCCGTACTCGAACCCGAAGAACAGGGAACGGGTGGTAACAGCGGCGGGGGATTCTCTCTCGACCAGATGGCTATGATCAGCATGCAGAAGCCTGTCGAAGGTTCCACCTATGAAGATGTGCTGACCTTTTTCTATGGTGAAAGCGGAGGAATCGTTTTTGACGGATTGGACGCATCGACCGATACGTTTGAACCGGGGCAGATGTTCGAGGTACAGTTCGGCTATGTCGGCAATATGAGTATCCGTAACTTCACCGGTGACTTAGTTGTTGCGCTTGTCGACAAAGACGGGAATACGAAAGAATTGATTTCTTCCGAAAAGTCTGTATCCATTGATATAAATAACGGGATAGGCGGGGAGTTGGCCTGTACGATTACCCAACCGATAGCATCCGGAGACTGTATCCGTCTCCTCTATAAGAGCAGTGACGGAAGCGACTGGAAATGGGTGAGAGGCGGAACCGATACTTATGGTGAAATTGCAGTGGACGGTAGCGATGTGGCGAACGAAGAGATAGCAGTCCCGTCGCCTGTAACTGTTTCCTGCAATACCGGCGGAGCCGTTTCCGTTACTTCCCCGGTAGCTATAGAGGAAATTACATTATATGATATCAAGGGTCGTTTGTTGAAAAAGCAACCGGCCGGAGGCAATACAGAGGTATCGCTTTCCTGCGCAGGATATCCGACCGGTGTTTATGTGATGGAAGTGCTTACTGCCGAAGGAAAAAGCAGCCATAAGCTATTCCTGTCATTCGCCTTTTAGTAGCGGCCAGTTCGGGTCTTTGACGTGTTCCCGCTGCATGATGGCTTTCAGTTCGGCTACTTTTTCAGGATAGCTGTCCAGGATATTATGTCTTTCCGAGGGATCGGACGCCAGGTTGTAAAGTTCGTAATAGGGCTTATCGCCACGGATGTTCATGTGAACCAGCTTCCACGGACCTTTACGAACAGCCTGGCGGCCGTTCAGTTCCTGAAATTCGAAATACAGGAATTCATGTTCTTTCTGCCCTTTGCTGTTTTGCAGTAGCGGCAACATGCTGACGCCGTCCATTTCTTTTTGTTTGGCTTTCGGATGGATAATTTCTTCGAAGGTCGGCAATACATCCCAGAAGGAACACATAAAGTCTGTTTCCGTACTCGGCTGCACGTGTCCCGGCCATGAGATGATCATCGGCACGCGGATACCGCCTTCGTAGAGGTCGCGTTTGTAGCCGCGATAAATGCCGTTGCTGTTAAAGAAGTCGGGATCGGCGCCACCTTCCATGTGCGGGCCGTTATCGCTGGCAAAGATGATGATTGTATTGTCGTACAAGCCTTTTTCTTTCAGTTTCTGGACAATCTGTCCGACATAAACGTCCAGACGGTAAACCATGGCAGCAAAGGTTGCATGCGGATAAAATTGTGTGCAGTAGCCGCCTTTGCGGAAAGCCGGGCTGCCCGGTTCTACGCCGTGGTAAGGCTTTTCCGGGTACAGGCCACGGAACTTTTTAATGATGCTGTCTTCAGGTACGATCAGTTCCGCATGCGGGATGATGGTCGGATACCACATGAAGAAGGGTTCGTCCGGATTCATATTGTCCAGGTATTCCAGTGCTTTTCCGTGGATAAGATCCTGCGAATAGGTCCCTTTTCCGTATTGTACATTCAGGTTGTTGTCTGTCAGTTCCACTCGTTTGTCGTTGTCCCAAAGATGGTCGGGGTAATAGCTGTGTGCCAGCAACTGGCAGTTATATCCGTAGAAAGTGTCGCATCCCTGATTCTTCGGATCACCGGTCGAACCGATAAAACCCAATCCCCATTTACCGAAAGCGGAAGTCTTGTAACCGGCCTCTTTCATCACCTGGAAGATGGTGCGGGCATCTGCCGGGAGCGGGAACTGTCCTTCCGGATCGAGTTCAAGGTTTCCGCGGACAGGCGTGTGTCCGCTATGCGTACCGGTTAGCAGGCAGGAGCGGGAAGGGGCACTGACGGTCGTTCCCGAATAACACTGCGTGAAACGCATTCCGTTTTGTGCCAGCTTATCGATGTTGGGAGTTTCGAACTTTTCCTGCCCGTAGCAGCTTAGATCGCCATAGCCCAGATCATCGGCCAGGATAAAGACAACGTTCGGTTTCTTATCCTTATTCTTTTCGGCATGGATGAAAGGAGCTGCCAACAGGATACCGGTTGAGATTAAAATAGCTTGTTTCATGATATTATGTTTTTTGTTTGAATGGTTACAAAGTTATATCTTTTATAAAGAATAACTATCTTTGAGCGTAAAATCTAACTGAATATCATGAAAAAGATAATTTGTTTTTTCTCTATTCTTCTTTTCCTTTTGTGGATGAGTTGCTCGAAGCAAACCGGATCTTCTTACTATCTGGATGCCGTAAACGGAGATGACAGTCAAAGCGGGCTGACGGAAGCGACCGCCTGGAAAAGTCTTTCCGGACTCCGGAATGTCGAGTTGAAGCCCGGTGACAGGATACGGCTGAAAAGAGGCGGAACCTTTGCAGGAGAACTGGAAATATCGGGGCAGGGAACGCCGGATAACCGGATTTACGTTGAGGCATACGGAGAAGGCGATAAACCTTGCATCGTAGGAAATGATACATCCTTGTACGCTGTCCGTATTTTCAATTCGGATTACCTGACGCTCCGGAATATCGCAATCGTGAATACGGGAAAGGAACGCCGTCCGCACCGTACGGGACTGAAGATAGAATGCCGGGATTACGGAGTTTCCAGAAATATTGTGGTGGACGGTGTGGATGTACGGGATGTGAACGGCTCGCTGGTCAAAGAAGAAGGAGGTGGTAGCGGTATCCTGATCGTCAATGGTGGAAAGGATATTATCTCCGTATTCGACAGCCTGATGATAGAGAATTGCCATATCCTGCGCTGTGCCCGCAATGCGATGATCTGGTCCGGCTATAGCAGCCGGGAAAACTGGCATCCGAGCAAACATACCATTGTCCGTAACAACCTGATAGAGGAGGTGCCGGGTGACGGTATCGTCCCGATCGGCTGTGACAGCACGTTAATCGAACATAACGTGATGCGCAATTGCCCCGCCATTCTTCCCGATTCGGAAGCGGCTGCCGGCATCTGGCCCTGGAGCTGCGACAATACGGTCATTCAGTTTAACGAGGTGAGCGACCATAAAGCTCCTTGGGATGCGCAAGGATTCGATTCGGATTGGAACTGCCGGAATACGCTTATCCAGTATAATTACAGTCACGACAATGACGGCGGTATGGTTCTGATTTGTAACTCCGGTGAATCTCCCGCCACGTTCAATGCCGGGAATGTCGGTACTGCTATCCGTTATAATATCAGTATAAACGACGGACGCCGTACCCGGCCGACGCGTGCCGGTATGTTTTCTCCTTCCATCCATATAGCCGGTCCGGTGAAGAACACGATGATCAGCCATAACATTATCCATGCAAACAGGAGGGCGACGAAAGAAGCCGACCGCAGCATGATTACTTCCGACTCGTGGGGCGGCTATTCCGACAGTACTTTTGTGCGGGGAAACATCTTTTATACGCAGGAGGCAAGTACATTCAATTTTACGAAGTCAACGAACGATGTGTTTGAAGGGAATTATTACTTGGGAACGTTTAAGGTGAAACCGGCGGACAAGGATGCACGGTCTGTATCAGAAGCATACCAGAAGCTAATTGAAAAGGATGCCGATGGTTTTGAAGGCCTGTCCGTGCTGATGGACACGATCGGGATTGCCGGTTCGGAAGGCGTCTTTGTGAATGAAAATGCAATCCGCAGATTTTTTGATAGGTGAAAAATAGTACCTTTGTACGGTTGAACTCATAAAAAGATTATAACAGTGGCTAAGATAGTTGAAACTCCCCTGATGAAGCAGTATTTCGATATAAAGGCGAAACACCCCGATGCAATCCTGCTATTCCGTGTAGGCGACTTTTACGAAATGTATGGCGAAGATGCCGTGACCGGAGCCGAAATACTGGGTATCGTACAGACGAAGAAGGCGAACGGACCGGGACAGACGGTTGAAATGGCCGGTTTCCCGCATCATGCGCTCGACAGCTATCTGCCTAAACTGGTCCGTGCCGGTAAACGTGTTGCTATCTGCGACCAGTTGGAAGACCCGAAACTGACGAAAAAGCTCGTGAAGCGCGGTATCACCGAACTGGTGACTCCGGGTGTTTCCATTAACGATAATATCCTCAACCATAAAGAGAACAACTTCCTTGCCGCGATCCATTTCGGCAAAGATATATGCGGGATTGCTTTTCTCGACATCTCCACCGGCGAGTTCCTGACCGCCGAAGGTACGGTCGACTATGTCGATAAGCTGCTGAACAACTTCTCTCCGAAAGAAGTACTGGTCGAGCGGGGCAGCCGCAAACGTTTCGAGGAGGCTTTCGGTCCCCGCTTCTTTATTTTCGAGCTGGACGACTGGGTGTTTACGCCAGAAACGGCTAATGACCGCCTGCTAAAACATTTTGAGACGAAGAATCTGAAAGGTTTCGGAGTGCAGCATCTGAAATTGGGAGTCGTCGCCTCGGGCGCTATCCTGCATTACCTGGACCAGACGCAGCATACACATATATCGCATATCACATCCCTTTCCCGTATCGAAGAAGACCGTTACGTCCGCTTGGACAAGTTTACCGTCCGCAGCCTGGAGCTGGTCGGAACGATGAACGAGGAGGGAACCAGCCTGCTGGATGTCCTGGATAAGACTGTTTCGCCGATGGGTTCGCGTATGTTGCGTCGTTGGATACTTTTCCCTTTGAAGGATGTCAAGCCTATCCATGAACGGCAGGATGTGGTGGAATACTTCTTCCGTCATCCCGAAGTAAAAGAACTGTTGGAGGAAAAACTGGAACAGATAGGAGACCTGGAACGTATCATCTCCAAAGTGGCTGTCGGCCGTGTATCGCCCCGCGAGGTGGTACAGCTGAAAGTAGCCCTCCGCGCTATCGAGCCGATTAAGGAAGCTTGCATGGCGAGCGATGAACCGAGCCTTTGCCGGATCGGCGAACAACTGAATGCCTGTGCGCTGATTCGCGACCGGATCGAGAAGGAAATCAATAACGACCCGCCCTCCCTGCTGAATCGCGGCGGGGTGATTGCGACAGGGGTCAATGCCGAACTCGATGACCTGCGCGCCGTCGCCTATTCAGGAAAAGACTATCTGCTGAAGGTACAGCAACGCGAAATAGAACTGACAGGCATATCGAGCCTTAAAATAGGCTTCAACAACGTGTTCGGTTACTACATCGAAGTGCGCAATGCCTACAAGGATAAAGTCCCTGCCGAATGGATCCGCAAGCAGACGCTGGTCAATGCCGAACGCTACATTACCGAAGAACTGAAAGAATACGAAGAAAAGATATTAGGTGCGGAGGAAAAGATACTATCGTTGGAAGGACGCCTCTTTAACGAGCTGGTGCTTTGTCTTTCCGAATATATCCCGCCTATCCAGATAAATGCAAACCTGATCGGGCGTTTAGACTGCCTCCTTTCGTTTGCCAAGGTGGCCGAGAGTAACCGCTATATACGGCCGGACGTGAACGATTCGCAGGTGATCGATATTAAGGCGGGCCGCCATCCGGTCATCGAGAAGCAGTTGCCGATCGGAGAGCCTTATATTGCGAACGATGTCTATTTGGATGACGAAAAGCAGCAGATTATTATTATCACCGGGCCGAACATGGCCGGTAAGTCCGCCCTGCTCCGCCAGACGGCGCTGATTACGCTGATGTCTCAGATAGGTTGCTTTGTCCCTGCCGAATGTGCCCATATCGGGATTGTGGATAAGATATTCACTCGTGTCGGCGCTTCGGATAATATATCGGTCGGCGAGTCTACCTTTATGGTGGAGATGAACGAGGCTTCGGATATCCTCAACAATATGTCTTCCCGCAGCCTTGTCCTTTTCGACGAGTTGGGGCGCGGGACCAGTACATACGACGGTATCTCCATTGCCTGGGCGATCGTAGAGTATATCCATGAGCATCCGAACGCCCGTGCTAAAACGCTTTTTGCCACGCACTATCACGAACTGAACGAGATGGAGTCCTCTTTCAAGCGCATCAAGAACTACAATGTATCGGTGAAGGAGGTAAACAACAAAGTGATCTTCCTGCGGAAGCTGATTCCCGGCGGAAGCGAACACAGCTTCGGTATCCATGTGGCCAAGATGGCAGGTATGCCGAAGAGTATCGTGAAACGTTCCAATGAGATACTGAAACAACTCGAAACGGAAAACCGCCAGGAAGGCATTGCCACGGAAAAGCGTAAAGGCATCAAGAGCAAACCGGTCAAAGGAATCGCCTCGTCGGCCGACGGCTACCAGTTGAGCTTCTTCCAGCTCGACGACCCTGTCCTAAGCCAGGTGCGTGACGAGATCAAGAATCTGGACGTAAACAATCTGACTCCTTTGGAAGCATTGAATAAGTTGAGCGAGATACGGAGGATTATCACCGGGAAGTGATGACGCGTGCTTTGTTCTCGAATATATAATTTAATAAGATAATCAGATATGGAAAAACTTCACCCGGTACGGTGCTTGCTGTACACCGCTTTGCTATTGTTGTCTGTGTGCATCCTGAGTGCGCAGGTTCCTGTAGTCCCTTCACCGGAGGTTTTGGATAAGCCTTTCGGAGAAGCGGATAGAGCAGCCTTTTCTGCTCCCGACAAAGTTTTCTATCCGGAGACATGGTTCCATTATATCGGTGGAAATGTCTCCTTAAAAGGTATCACCGCCGATCTGGAAGCGATTGCCGCAGCCGGTTTTTCCGGGATACAGCTGTTTCATGGGCAGTTCGGTACTGTCTGGCCGGGAACGGATTCCCAGATTGCCTGCTTGAGTCCTTTATGGGATCATGCGGTTAAACATACAGCAGAGGAATGTAAGCGGTTGGGATTGCGGTTTACGATGCAGGGTTGTCCGGGATGGGCAATGGCCGGCGGTCCTTGGATTAAGCCGGAAAATGCCATGCGCCATTTGGTTTGGAGCCGGACGGACGTGACGGCAGGCGCTTTACATAAGCAGCTCCCCGTACCACAACCGAGTGGAGAAGACTGGCGGGACTACCGGGATGTGGTTGTCCTGGCTTTCCCGACTCCGGATGGCGATACGGGCGAACCGTTACAGGCGGACAGGATCACCAGCAATGTGGAATGCAACTGGGCGGATTATTTGCAGGGAAAGGCTGAGAAGCCGTTGAACCTGTCTCCCGCCGCCAATAGCCCTTACTGGCTGGAAATAGCCTATCCGGAGGAGACTGTTGTCCGGACAATCGAATTGTCTTCCGTCCGGCAAATGAACCATAGCTGGTGTTTCGAGCCGGGAGTCAGTCTGAAAATGGAAGCTGTCATGCCGGAAGGAGGGAGCGTCGAGGTCCTGAATACCGAAATGCCGCAAAGCAACTGGCAGGACGACCGGACGATTTCGCTCTCATGCAAGGAAGTAAAGGGAGCGAAGAAATACCGCATCAGCATCGTAAATAAACATGATATGGCGTTGCAATCCTTACGCCTGTTCTCGGCAGCCCGCAAGAACAACTGGGAGTCGGAAGCGGCGTGGACATTACGCACGATGGAACGGAAAGGAAATGCCATCCGTTATGCCGATGACGTTTACCTGCATACGGGCCAAATCTATGACCTCACCGGCAAGATGAATGCCGACGGTCTTTTGGAATGGGAAGCGCCTGCCGGCAAGTGGACGATCCTGCGGGTGGGACATGTTAATACGGGAATGAAGAACGGCCCTGCACCGGCGGAAGGAACCGGGTGGGAATGCGACAAGTTCTCTTTGGATGGTTCCAACGCACAGTTTGACGGATACCTGGGAAGGCTCTCCAACGGTCCGTTGGCCGGCGGTCTGCTGAAAGGCGTTCTTTTCGATAGCTGGGAATGCAGGACGCAAACCTGGACTGCCCGCATGGAGGAGGAATTTGAGAAGAGAACCCATTACCCGCTGCGGAAATGGCTGCCGGCCCTTTTCGGTTATGTGGTCGACGATCCGGAAACGACCACCCGCTTCCTGAACGACTGGAGGCAGGTAATCAACGGCCTGTTTGTGGATAATTTCTTTGGCAACATGGCCAACAGGGCGAAAGAGCAGGGTATGTCCATTTCGTATGAGACGGCGGGCGGAGATGTATTCCCGGCAGATATCCTCGAATATTATAAATATGCGGATGTCCCCATGTGTGAATTCTGGCAACCGATGACCGAAAACTATGTCGGTTCGCTGAACTTTAAGCCGATTAAACCCGCCACTTCCGCCGCCCGTATCTACGGCAAACCGCGTGTGGCAGCCGAGGCCTTTACCTCTTTCAGCCATACCTGGGACGAATCGTTCCCGATGTTGAAGGAGGTGGCGAACATAAATAGCATAGAAGGGGTGACGCATCTGATCTTCCATACCTATACACATAACCCGCAGGTCGGCTTCCTGCCTCCCGGCACTTCGTTTTCGGGGGCCGGTATCGGTACGCCTTTCCTGCGCGGACAGACCTGGTGGAAATATATGCCTGACTTTACTACTTATCTGGCAAGATGCGGTTATTTGTTGGAAAGGGGGAAACCGGTTTCCGATGTCCTGTGGTATCTGGGAGATGAAATAGACCATAAACCGGACCAGGAGTTTCCTTTCCCGGCAGGTTTCAAATATGATTACTGCAATACGGATGTCCTGTTGAACCGCTTGTCTGTCCGGGACGGACATATCGTTACGCCGGAGGGGATCAGCTACAGTGTTTTGTGGTTGCCCGAGACGACCCGTATGTTGCCTGAAACGGTGGAAAAACTGTATGCCTTGATCGACGCCGGAGCGACTGTCATCGGTGACGCTCCTTCCGGATTGGCTACCTTGATGGGTGGCAAAGAGGCTTCCGACCGGTTGGATAAAGCCGTCAGCCGGATCTGGACCGCTCCCGGTATCCATACAATCGGAAAAGGCCGGATCGTTTCGGGTATGCCGCTCGATAAGAGCCTGGCAGCACTGAATCTTCAGCCGGATGTCAGACAGACCGACGCCTTGTGGTCGCATCGCCGGGCAGGCGATACGGACTGGTATTATGTCTGTGCGCCGAAGGGGAAAGGCTTTAAAGGCACATTGGATTTTCGTGCAAGCGGGAACGTCCAGTTATGGAATCCGGTAAATGGTGAGATCAAAGGATTACCCGCCCGGTCGGTCGACGGCAGGACACAGGTTCAATTAGATTTGCCTCAGTCCGGTTCCTGTTTTATCGTTTTCAATGCGCCCGGCAGTCCGGTACAGGAGCTTCGGGAACAGCAGTTTGCCTCGACGTTGCCTTTAAATAGTCCTTGGGAACTCCGCTTTCCGGAGGGTTGGGGAGCGCCGTCTTCCATCTCTCTTCCTGCATTGAAATCCTGGAAAGACCTGGACATTCCGGCGGAAGGGAAAGCCTTCTCCGGTACGGCCACCTATTCCACTCAGTTTGAAGTTAAAAAAATAGATAAGAACCGGACTTATCGGCTCGACTTAGGCGATGTACAGCGGATTGCCGAAGTCTATCTGAACGGACAAAAGGTAGGCGTTGCCTGGACTATGCCTTACGAGATGGATGTTACCTCTTATCTGAAGAAAGGGAAAAACACATTGGTCGTGAAAGTTACGAATACCTGGTTCAACCGTCTTGTCTACGATGTAAACCGTCCGGAAGCCGAACGAAAGACCTGGGTCCTGAAATGGCCGGAAAAAGATGCTCCCCTAAGAGACAGTGGCTTGTTAGGGCCCGTCTCTCTGAAGATAGAACAGTAAGGGAATGTATCATTTTGTCATTTTTAATCCAAGAAACATTGTTTCTTCTTACAAAATATGATTTTTGGTGTGAGAAACGTTGTTTCTTGTTGCAAAATGATATTTTTACAGTCAGAAACGCTGTTTCTTGGGTTAAAATGAAATTTTTGCAGCCGGAGAAGGCGTTGCTGATCGCAAAAATTCGATTTTGTAACAAGAAACAGCGTTTCTAACCGTAAAAACAAGTTTTTAAATCCGTACGATCGGAATATCTAACAGGAAAGCAATTTTTGTCAGCTTGTCGGCTATGTGTCCGATGCCGATGGCACAATGGTGGGAGGGACCTGCTTTGCTCCAGTTGTCCATAAAGGCGCGTGCCCCGCAACTGAAGCGGTAGCGGCTGTTCGTGTTTCCTATTTGCAGGGTAGGGCCGTCGACCGATTCTCCTTCTGCCGTGAGGAGGAAAACGCCCTCTTTCCCTTCGCATACGGAAAGGAAGGTGACGGGACCCTGTTTGACCCGCATCTGGATAGACAAACCTTTGCCCGGTTTGCCGTGATAGATGGGTAAGGGGACAAGGCTTACTTTCCCTTCCGCGATGGCAAAATGGGCGGGACCGTCGTGTCCCCACAGGACGACATCATCGTTGAAGTCCATCGCATACGGTTCGGAGAAAGAACCGCCGGCTCCTAAAAGAGATATTATTTTCATCGCCTGTACGTTCTTTACTTCGCATTCGCCGGCAACGGGGATGCCGCGCCCTGTGAGCAGCGTGTTTCCGGCAATGACCGACGTGACGATATGTTCGTAATCATTGCCCTGCCAGCCTTCGTAATAATAAGCCATCGAACCGAGACGGTGCGCTTCGGCTAACTTGTCGAGGGCGACTGATGTCCGGGCGGCACGGTCCAGTTCATACTCTTCACAGTTGGGATCGACTTCGAACATCGTACGGAATTCCTGCCGTTTTGCCTTTAGCTCTCCTTCGGTCACCTGATCGCGATAGGCCTTCAGCTCGCACATCTCCAACAGCTCGATATGGGTGCCGAAGGTAGTCGATTGGAGAGTGGTGTCGGTGTAGACGTCCAGCATTCCGCCGTAATAGTGTCCGAGGATTCCCATCCGGTTGTTGCGCATTCCTCGTACGGTCCGGGCGGCATCGATCCAGTTCTCTATTTCTTTCCAGACTGCCGGTTCCCTGAGGTATCCCGTTATGATATCATATTTGAGGCCCGCCCGGTTGAACACGCAGGCGAACTCCGGAGTGGAGCAAGCCTGGCAATGCGCCAGCCATTCGCCGGTCATTTTCCCCCGGTCGCCCAATCCGTTGATATAGTCGTAGTCTATGGCCGCTACGGGTTGGAGGTTCAGGAGGATAACCGGCGTTTTAATGCGTTGGGTTATGGGAAGGACCGTCGATGAAAGGGCGTATGTGGCGATGAAGATAAAAAGGATTTCGATCTCCTCGCTTTTCAATTCCTCCGCCGCACGGATCGCCTTTTCAGGCGTGTCCACCATGCCGCCGTCGATAACGACAGCCTGCAGGTCCGATATCCGGTTGCCGATCTCTTGTTGGTAACCTGTTAACCGGGGAAGCAATCCCTCGAACTGATCCCAATAGGTGCACAGTCCGACTCCGATTAAACCTACTTTTACTTTCTTTTCTGCTGTGTTCATCATGTCTTTATATCGTTATGTTTTCTTTGCATGAAAAGTATAAATCCCGGAACCGACCGTTATCACGATGTATTTGTTCCCTTCTTTCCGGTACTCGATACCGGGAATATCCTGCAGGCGGATGCCGCTTTCTGTTATCTGCGCGGCGTCGGCGGACGGGAGATAGACGGATGCCCGGCTGTTTGCTGGTACTTCCACCCGGATTGTAAATTCTTTTTCGTTGTCTTTCCAGTCCGAGACGATCCGTCCGTAGGGCGATTTGTAGGAAGCGTTTGCTTCGCGGACATCGCCGACCGGTTCGGGCTTGATGACAATATGCTTGAATCCGAACGAGTCCTCCTGCTGGCGGATACCGCCCAGCCCGCTGAACAACCATTCCATCAGGTGGCCTAACATAAAATGATTGTTGGAGACAAACCCGTATGCCTGCCACGATTCGGTGAGGGCGGTCGCCCCGTGCGCCAGTTGCCAGCCGTATCCCGGCGTGTCGTATTTGCAGTTCATGTCGTAGATCACATCCGACGCGCCGCCTGCTTCGAGGGCGCGCAGCACGTAGCGGTAGCCTACGTCGCCTGCCGTCAGTGCATTGTCCCGGCTGCGTATATTGGCGATCAGGTTATCGAACACCTGTTGCCTGTTTTCCGGAGTGGTCAGCCCCATATAGAGGGCGACGGCGTTTGCCGCCTGGCTGTCGCGATCGTACTTGCGGGTGGACGGGTTCCAGAAAGTCCGGTTGAAGGCTTGTTTGATCCGGGCGGCCAGCTCGCTGTATTGGCGGGCGTCTTCCGGCTTGCCTAAAAGATTGGCCATCTTTTCCATCAGCGTGACGTCGTAATAGTAAATGGCGGTAGCCGTGACGCCGTTTGAAGTCAGCTGCGCCTCTCCCGGGCTTTTGGGGCCGATGTCGAACCAGTCTCCTAAGCCGTAGGCGATAATATGGTTGTCGGCTTTTGAAGACAGGTAGTCGATGTACCGCTGCATATCCGGATAATAGGTCTCGATCAGGCGCGTGTCGCCATACCATTGGTAGATATACCAGGGGCTGATGATGAACGTGCTTCCCCATTCCGGCGTGTCCTTGAAACCGCCTTCAAACTCGACCAGTTCGGGGGCGATAGTCGGTATCATCCCATTGGCGGCCTGCGTGTAGCGCATATCGTTGAATGTTTTTTCATACAGGCGTGCCAGGTTGTAGCGGTATTGTACGGAATATTGCATCAGGTGCGCCTCTTCCAACCAGCCTAACTTCTCGCGGTGCGGACAGTCGGTCAACACGCTTGCCATATTGCTGCGAATCGCCCAGTCGATCAGTTCGTACGTCTGGTTGAACAAAGGTTTCGAGCAATGGAAACTACCGGCGTTTTCCGCCGAGTTGCAGGTATGAAGGCCCGTAATCTCTGTGATTTCAGGCAGTCCGTCCGGGTTGGGTTGTCCGGCTGGGACAGCCCCTTCCACCTGCACGTAGCGGAAGCCGTAATAGGTGAACCGGGGTTGCCAGCTTTCCGCGCCATTCCCTTTCGGGGTGTAGCCGAACCAGAACGGGGCGCCGCTCGCACTCTGGTTGACGGTGCTGTCCGGGTTCAGCAGTTCGGCGGGATAGAGTTTGACCGGTTGCGCCTTTCGGGCGTTCAGGGAGAGATGCACGATGCCGGAGAAGTTCTGTCCTAAATCATATACCCACTGTCCCTGCCGGTTTTTGAAAAGGCGGACAGTCGGAATCCGGTCGCGTACGGTCAGCGGTGCGGAGCGTTGGGAGAGAAGCCGCGTTTTCCAGCCCGTGTCTAAGGCTTTATCCCAGGAACGGTCGTCGAAACCGGGTTGCATCCAGCCGGCCTGTTCCTTGTTTGCATCGTAGTCTTCGCCACCGTAGATGCTGCTGTAGGTGACGGGGCTTTCCGTCGCTTTCCAGTCCGTACCGGTTACGACAGTCTGTGTGCTGCCGTCCGCATAGTCTATTTGTATCTTCATAAGCAGACGGGGCGCGCCGTAAGAGGCGAGCAGTTTGAAATAGCGTTCACGCGGGATGTTGAAAAAGCCGTTCCCGAGCATGACGCCGACTGCGTTTTGCCCCTGCTGCAACTGCCCGGTAATATCGAAGGAGACATACAGGGCGCATTTGTCGTACTTCGTCCATCCCGGATCGAGGAAATTGTTGCCGACCTTATCCCCGTTGAGGAACATATCGAAATGTCCAAGTCCGGAAACGTATGCGACAGCCCGCTTCACCGGCTTTTGGACTGCAAACTCTTTCCGGAACTGGGGCAGCCGGTACATGCCGGTCTTTTTCCCTTTCAGGGCGCGGTCCACGTTGGTCAGGCCGTGCAATCCGGTCGTGATTATTTCATCTTTCCTGTCTTTTTCCCATGCGATCCATTTAGCATTGTTCCAGTCTTTCTCCGAAAGAAGCCCCATGCCGAACCGGTGGATCAGGCTCCAGGGCGAGGGATTTCCTTCTTTATCCCAGCTTTTTACTTTCCAGTAATATACTTGTCCGGCCTTCAGTTCCTTCCCGTCGAAGGGGACAAGAACGGAGGATGAGGAGTTGTTTTTCCCGCTGTCCCAGATATTCCCGTCACCGGCTTGCAGCTTTTCCGGCGAGTCGGCTACGAGTATCTGCCAGGCCGATTGCTCGAAGTTACGCTGTTGCGCCTGGATCTGCCAGCTGAAGCGGGGCTGAGACGTCTCGATTCCCAACGGCTCTTCCTCATGTTCGCACCGCAGGTTGTACACGGAATGGGTGGCCGCCGCCTGTAAAAGGACGGGAAAGAGAATGAACAGGATACAGATGCTAAATGGTTTCGTTTTCATGGTACTGACCTTGTTAATGTATTAATTCGAAATCTTCCGTCAACCCGTAGTCCATCATCTGATATTCATTTCCGGGTATCGGTTTGTCTACGTTTTTCCAGTGCCAGGGCGAAGCTAAGCCGGGAGCCGGATTCTTGTAATGCGGGCCTAACAGGTTCTTCAGGCTGCCGATCACATGCACGTCGATGTTGTTGTCTCCCTCTTTCAGATAGGGCGTAACATCCAATTGCCAGGGGTCGAAAGCGATGATACCGGCTTTTTGTCCGTTGACATATACTTCGGCTACCGTGCCGCTCCACTTGTTCAGTTTGACGGCATACCGCCCTGTGAGGTTGTTTACGGTATAGTTCTTGCTATAGCTCATATCCCAGGAGTAGAACGGCTGTTGCTGTTCCTTCCAGCTGCCTAATGTGAAAGATGTTTGCGGGGTACTGATGCTCCATCCCTCTTTTTCGGGTACTGCCGAGAAGTTTCCGGTGATGTAGACAGGTTCTATCTCTGCAAAGATGCTCATCGGGCTGATGCTGAGCTCGACCGTATTATTGCCTTTCTTCACTAACTCGCCGATCGGGTAGACACCGAAGGAGCGGTCCAGCCACCATTCGCCCGGAATGGCTTTGACGGTGCTGCCGTTTACTTTGACGGTGAACAGTTCGGGACGTTCAGCCACGAGCTTCATTCCGGAATAGTCGAATGCATCGTTTACCGTGAAATGATAGGAAGCCGTAAAGCCGCCATCCTTGAAGTTGTCGCGGTCCAGAATGTTCCGTTTGTATTGGACGGAGGTGTTCCAGGGATTGCCGTTCGCGAATCCATGCGCCTTGAAAGCGATGTCGGCAGCCTGCGAGAAGTGCACTTTCTTATGCGTTTGCCCTTTTACCGTCACGTCGCAGAAGTCGATTGTCAGCGCATTGTCTTTCAGGCGGCTGACTACGGTCTGGCCGGTTGCCGTAAGCGGACTGTTTCCTGCTTTCTGAGGACGTGCCGGATAGTTCCCTGCACGCTTGGACGGGCAGTAGAGCAGAAGGCTTCCCGCCGGTTCAATCGTAAAGGATACGTTTTGCTTGTCCCCCTCTTTTGAAGACGGATATGTATAGATTTCACCGCTTAAAGCATCCATTTCCAGGACGGCTTTGCCCGGTATCGAGAGCATTCCGTTGACGGTTTCATCCATCGATGAGTTGACAAGGAAAAGCAATTCCCCGTCTGCAAACAGGCGGCGCTGGTGGTACAGGTTACCACCGTTGAAGCTGATCCGGAACGGATCGGAAGAGAAATACTTGCCGATCACATCCCGGGACAATCCGGGTAGTGTGGTAACGGCTGCTTTGGAAAGCAGTTCCGACAGTCCGTTGTCGACCGCTCCGTCTATCCGGGTGGGAGAGGAGAAGGCAACGATCTTACCTCCCTGTTCGACGAACCGGCTGAGGAGGTCGAAGGTTGGTTTGTTTACCGTTTCCATCATTGGGGGCAGGACAAGTGTCGAATAGGATGCCTTGCCTACGATGAAACGGCCGTTTTCGACCTTTCCCTGGTCTTTGATGATGTTTTCGGAGCCGAGGTCATATTCTACCTGATTCTTTTCCAAAGTCGTTACAAACGCCTGGAATGCGGTTCCTATCTCCATCAGTTTCGGGGAGCTTCCGGCATGGGCGTAGTAGCTCCACAGCGTCGAGTTGGGTTCCAGTACCAGGATATCGTTCTTCTGGATGCCTTTGCTCATGACTAACGAGAGGCGTCCGTAGTAGTCGTTCAGCTCGCGGTAGTTCGACCACCAGGGGGAATGATAGGTGAAGACGGGCGGATAGTCGTATTTGCGCGCCCCTGTCAGTGTCATGTGCGCCAGGTGCTGGTTCATGAAGTTTACGCCTAAGACATATTCCCAGTCGCCCAGCCGTTTGAAGTCTTTGAACGTTTCGTCCCATCCGCCGCCGCCGTAGGTTTCGCTGAGCGTGCGCGAGCGGCCCGTCTGGTTGGCTGCACTGCGTAATTCCTTTACGGCCCGGATATTTCCGAACTGCGCTTGCGGACTGGTTTCGTTGAACTGGTTGAAAAGCATGTCGATTGCCGGGACCTGATGCCAGGCGTACATCGCCATGTTGTCGGGGCCGTCGTTCATCTGTGGCCAGCCGTGTTCCCAGTAATGGCCTGTCCATTTCAGGTTATTGGCCTCGCAATAGTTGTGCCAGGGCTTGGACCAGCGGTCGACGAACATCTGCAACAGCGTTTCCATATAGTTGTGGCGCACCTGTTTCCAGTTGCCTGTCTCTTCGTTGAGGAGCGGAAGGAGCGGGAGAAGGTCGTATCCCCATTGCTTTTGGAATACCTCGAACAGGTCGGGAGTCCAGCGCAGGCCGCCCGGACTGCTGATGTTAGGCTCATCGGAGAAGACACCGAAAACGGATTTCCCGAATTCCTCTTTGATCGTTTTCTCGTATCCTTTCATCGTGACATCAATGAATTTCTCGGTGACGCCGGGCACAAGCAGGTCGACGTAGGAGTAACCGCCATACCAGTCCGATTTTCCCAGATAGGTCTTTTTGTAGAGATAATATTCCCCTTTTGCTTTTTTGTATGTGCCTGACGTCTGTGTGATGTCGGTCCATTTGTCTCCATCCTTTTTCAGGATGATGAAATACTCGTCCGTTTTGTCGGGCAGCAAGTCCGCTTTCGTCAGGACAAGTCCCTGCCCCTGGTTGTATGATTCGGGCATTTCTTCCGGCACATGTCCGCCGGCAAAGCCGCTCGGGTAGGAGTTCTCGTCATAGATCCAGATGTCCAGTCCCATCTCTTTCCCTTTGTCTACGGCATGGCGGAAAAGGGAATACCATTCGTCGGACATATATTCGGTGATCAGTCCCGGACGGGGATGGATGAAGGCCCCTCCGCAACCGGCGTCTTTAAATTCCTTCAGCATACGGTCTATCTCGGCTTCCGTGACTTTCCCGTTCCACACCATAAAGGGGGCTGTGCGGTACTCGGACGAAGGGTCGGCGAACTGTGCTTCCAATGTTGCGAAGTTGTCTGCCGTTTCAACCTTGTTGTCCTTGCAACCGGTCGCACCGAGAGACAGCAGGCCTCCCGCTATGGCAAACATAAAGTTTCTGATAATGTGTTGTGTATTCATGGTGATAATAGTAAAAAAAGACCTTCACTACAAAAGTAAAGGTCTTTTTGTTAATGTGAGTATTAATAACCAGGATTTGGAGTTAAAAGACTATTAATTTGTAATTCCCGATAAGGTATCGGATACAAAAGATATTCTTGTTTGATCTGATACGTTCTGTCCGGCAGGTCTTTATCGACCGTCTTGATGTATTTTCCGTATTCGGTCATTACATCGATTGCTTTGCCGGTACGCACGAGATCATACCAACGGTGGTTCTCGAATGCAAGCTCGTGTTTGCGTTCGTTTGCTACTACATCGGCTGTCACGACGCTTACAGCGGGCAAGCCAGCCCGGGCACGTACCTGGTTGACATACTGGGCAGCTTCTCCGGCTCGGTTCTGCTCAACCAGACATTCAGCCATTAATAGCAGTGCATCTGCATAACGGAAAACAGGCCAGTTATCATCTGTATTTTCCGTCTTGGTATGCTGGTGGCGGTATTTGTTGACGAAAGGAATAGCTGTCTCATAGTTTGCAATGGCAGGATCGCCGACCTTATACACACCTTCCACTATCAGAAGCCCGTTATCGTCTTTACCTACGGCAACAGCGATGGAAGGATCTACGCGCAAGTCGCCTTCTTCATAGGAAGCGATCATGGCCGGTGTCGGGACATTCCAGCCGCCGGTCAACATCGTGTTGGAGATGGGAACGCCCGTAATCATTTCGCCTTCCTGGGTTTTCGGCATAAAGTAGTATAACCAATCGCTCTGCTGGCCCTGGTCACCCATCTGGTACTGGATATCGAAGATCGATTCTTTCCCGTTCTTTTTAGACGGGTCGAATACGTCTGCATAGTTGGGCAACAACTCGTATCCGTCATTCATGACTTCCTTTAGCTGGGCTTCCGCTCCGGCATAATCGCGGTTCGGCATGGTCATCAGTGCATAAGCTTTCAGCATTCTGGCTGCGCCTTGTGTGGCTGCCCCGTTCTGCGGGAACGATACCGGGGCGAGTTTGCTGATCGCTTCATCGGCATCCGCTATGATCTGTGCATATACTTCTTCAACAGTGGAACGTCCTAAGAATGCATTATCGGAACTGGTTACTTCGGTCAGGTATAAGGGCACGCCACCGAAACATTGTACTAACTGGAAGTAGAATAATGCGCGCATGAATTTTGCCTGTCCGATCGTCTTACTTGTAAATGATTCGCTCAAACCTGCATTTTCCAGACGTCCGATAAGTGTGTTGCAACGCGCGATGCCGCTGTAGCAACCGTTCCACATTTCACCGACCCATTGATTCTGGTTGTCGACGATGAAGTCCGCAATGTTTTCACGGTACAGGATGTGGATACCACGGTCCGTATTGTAGCGGGTGTAATGTGTGTTGTCCGAACGCATTTCCCCCATCAGGTAACCTTGACGGGCACTAAGTGTACGCAGCCCGTTATAGGCTCCGTTCAGTGCTTGTGTAAACTGATCTTCCGTTTTGAAGAATGTTCCTTCATTGGAGTTGTTTTGTGGTGACAGGTCCAGAAAGTCACTGCTGCATGAAGCCAATGAAAGCATTGCCGTGCACACACATATTGATAATATCTTTTTCATACTTTGTTTCTTTTAGAAATTAAACATCAATTAGAATGTTATATTACAGCCGATACTGAATGTCCGTGGAATCGGATATGTAGTACGGTCTACACCCAAACCATTCCAACTCAAACTGTTGTTGTTGCTGATTTCCGGGTTCATGCCTGGATACTTCGTGAAGGTAGCCAGTTGCTGGGCCGTGAAATAGAAACGGAGTTTCGAGATGTATTGGTTCTGGGGCAGAGGAACCGTGTATCCTAATGTGATATTCTTGATTGTCAGATAGGTCGCATCGTACACCCAACCGCTGTGGTTGAAGCGATACAGCTCGGTTGTTCCTGACTTTGTTTTCGGGATCAAGCCGTTACCCGGGTTTTCAGGTGAACGCCATCTGTCTTTTACCTCTTTCAATACATTGAATACACCATCCAGGTTTAATGTGTTTTCGCGTGTGGCATCGATGATATCACCACCGATTTGTCCGGTCAGCAAAATACTTAAATCAAAGTTTTTCCATGCGAACTCGTTCGACAGACCGAATAGCATATCCGGATTCGGATCGCCGATGATCGTACGGTCGTATGTGTCGATAATACCGTCGGGAACGCCATTCGGACCGCTGATATCTTTCATTCTGACCGTACCGACTTCCGAAGAGGCATGTTTCGGTTGCGATTGATACTCCGCTTCCGTCATATATACGCCGTCGAAGATGTAACCCATGAAGACACCGATCGGTTCGCCTACCTGCAGGCGGTTCCAGTCTTGTTGGTCGCCATAGCCACCCAGAGGAGTGTCATTGGTTCCCAAACGGGTGATTTCGTTTCTGTTGAATGATAAGTTCAGGTTGGTAGTCCATTTGAAATCTCCGACAAGGTTACGGGATTGAACGGTAATTTCATGTCCCCAGCTTTTATAGTCCCCGATGTTTGAGTAGATATTACCGAAACCGGCCGAGTAGGGGATATCGATCTGGTATAGCAGGCCATCCACTTTCTTTCTGTAGAAGTCGTACATAAAATAGATACGGTCATTCAGGAACCCCATATCGATACCTAAGTCTAATTGCTTGGTTTCTTCCCATGTCAACATATTGTTACCGATGTTGCTCATTGCCTTACCGGGGGCCAACGTCCCTCCCAATACATAGTCGGCTTTACCGATATTGGCTAAGTGACGGTAGTCGCTACCTAAGTTATAGTTACCTGTCAAACCGTAGCTGGCTCTTATCTTCAGGTAATTCATAACCGGCGTCACCGGTTCCATGAAAGCTTCGTCAGAAGCGATCCATCCGGCAGAAACGGAAGGGAAGTTCGCATATTTATTGCCTGCCCCGAAACGTGAACAACCGTCACGACGGAAAGTCGCTTGCAATAAATAACGGTCTTTGAAGCTATAGTTCACACGTCCGATCATAGAGGCTAATGCCCATTCGGTCACCCCGCTGCCTCCATTCTTTGTCGCAGCGGCATCGATCCACTGGATCTCGTCATCCGGGAAGTCTGTTCCGCTCAGGTTGCCCCATTCCCTTCTGTATTTCTGGGCTGTGTAACCGACTAAGGCGCCTACCGTATGTTCCCCGAACGTTTTGTCGTACATCAACATGTTTTCTATCGTCCAGTTGTAATAGAACTCCGAATTATAGTTACCATCCGCTTTTACAGGGGGAGGGGTACCCATACCGCCACCGGCCGTGGAAGGTGTAAATGTACGCTGGTTACGGGCTCCCAAGTCGATACCTGCCTGGAATTTATATTTGATACCATTCCAGATATCTGCTTCCAGGAATGCATTGCTTAACAGAGTAAATACCTTATAGTCGTTTGTCTTTTCTTCCAGTGCGCGAATCCAGTTCGGCCATTTGAAGGGTAGGGGAGACGGCGATACTAACGCTGTTGTCAGATTACCGTTTTCGTCATACGGGCTGATACAGGGGTCTGTGATAAATGCACCGCTGATGATCTGGCGGTCGCCATCCGTATTCTGGTTGTTGAACAACTGCAATACCGGAGCAATATTCAATCCGATTTTGACCCGGTCGTTCACCTGGAAATCGTTATTGGCACGGAGGGAGAAACGCTCGAAGCCGGAATTCCGGATTACACCTTGCTGGTTAAAGTATCCGAGTGTGATGGAGCTGTTCAGCTTGTCTTTGCTGGCATTGATGTTCAAACTGTAATTTTGTGTCGGAGCATCTTCCGTAAGCAGTTCGTACCAGTCGGTACCTTTTCCATATTTGCTGAGGTCATTATAGGCTGCCGGGATTTCCCTGCCCGCATCTTCCAGGTATTCCTTTTGGAAAGTTGCAAATTCACGGGCATCCATAACGTCCATTCTCTTTGTCCCTTTCAGGGTTTGGATACCGTAGTTGGCACTGAATGTGACTTCCGTGCGTCCTTGTTTCCCTCTTTTGGTCGTAATCAAAATAACGCCGTTTGCCGCACGTGAACCATACAGGGAGGTTGCTGCTGCATCTTTCAATACGGAGAATGTCTCGATTTCATCCGGGCTTATATTATTGATGCCGGTGGAAATAGGCATACCGTCCACGACGAATAAAGGTTCGCTACCGCCATTGATAGAAGCGGCACCACGGATACGGAACGCCATACCTTGTCCGGGTTGTCCGGTGGACTGGTTGATTTGCAGACCGGCTACCTGTCCTTGCAGTTTTTGGGCAAACTGGCCGACAGGAAGATCGCTCAGATTATCTGCATCGATTTTGGATACGGACCCTGTCAAATCTCTCTTTTTCTGGGTACCGTAGCTGACGACAACGAGTTCATCCAACTCATTTACGGTTTCTTTCAGAACGACATTTAATGTTTTCTGATTTGAAATGGTTACATTTTTTGTTTCGTATCCGATAAAACTGATTGTAAGAATTTGATTCGGATTAACATCTATGGAAAAATTACCGTCCATATCTGTAATAGTACCGATAGTAGTACCTTTTACTGCAATGTTAGCACCTGGTATAGGTTCTCCCTTTGCATCGACTACCCGTCCGGTTATTTTACCGGTTGCCTGTTCTATACTATTGATGGGATATGTCTCTGCATGAGCTTTTGAAATAACATATCCTGGGCTTAAATAACAATATAAATACTCTAAATCTCTTTACTAAAACTTTTTAAGTATGTTCTTTACATCTCTTCATAGGCAAATGATTTAAAAATGACAACTGAATTAGTTCTGGTAGGACTCTGGCTTTTTTTACCTTCTGTTTGCTACCGTGGCAAAATTAGAGATATAAAACTACCAATTGTTTTCAAAAATGATATTAAAATTAACCAAAGTGATATTCTTGCAAAAATCCTATTTTCCTTTTTCTACCGTAGAAACGATAAAAAGGTCTAATGAATAAACTAAAATTCATAGGAAAGCCTTCCTTTTCATAACCATTTATATCACATTAGTTCAGAGTTCTACCAGGACTAAGGTCTTCTTTCCATTAAAAAAACTTCCCTTTCACCCTGGTATAATAATTCATATTTTAGCGGATTCTGAATCTTCCGCAAATCGGGAGAAATACAATAACCCCCCTTTTGTGCTGTTTTTCTATTTCATCTGAAAAGTTGATCTATTTTGGGTTGACTCTTTTCACGGTTTTAACTTGTCCGGCTGACACCGGACAAAATGAGGTGCCGAGACAATTCCCAAAAGCGTGCAGTTTGATTGTAGAAAGGCGAAAATACTGGCAAAGTGATAAACCTTAACTCCCGGAGAATCGCCTGTAGCAAAATAAAACGGACGGCGTTCCAAATATCCCAAGGAAATTTTCATGGTTTTTGGGCATGAAGACGGTCGTTTTTCAAAAGAAGACGGTCATAATCGCCATTGCGACCGTCCTAATGGTCCGTGCACTCGGCACCTCGCAAAGATTAGCACGGTCGCAATGGCAAAGAGGACGGTCGTGATGGCGAAAAACTCCCGGAAAAGGGGAAAAAGTGCATTTTTGACGGCCGAAAAGTGGATTAACATTTATTTTCTTTCGTGTGTTTTTCGAGCCTGAAAAATGCGTTTTATACAATAAGTCTGACTATTCGTAGCTGATACTTATATTCTTTTCATTCTCTTTTGAAAAACTGTTTGCAACGTTCTGTATGTCTTGCAGTGTGAACTTTCCCGCCAGGCGGATGATGACATACATGGAATCAGTATCGGCCAGCATGATCATTTCGTTTATCTGGTCGCCTTTCTGCTCGATGTAGAAGGTCGCTTTGGTGTTATTGTCTTTGACACGCATCAGTTCTTCGTGCGATTTGCCGATGAGGCCGCTGAATTCTTTCCGCATCTGGTCCCGTATTTCCCGTTTCTCGGAAGTGAGGATCTGGAGGTTGTTTATTTTCCCTTTCAGGTTCATCAGGTCGAGGCCGCCGCTCTCTATGTTAGGCATCATTTCAAACATTTTCTTGGAGATGAAGACGGATGTCACGTTGTCCATATCGGCATATTTCTCGAACAGTCTATCCTGGGCAAAGCACATGCTTGTGCAGCAAAGGAACAAAATCAGGAATATATTTTTGTATTTCATAAGATTAATCGTTTAAATGTTTGTTTAATATGTTGTTTACTTTATCGATTTCCTGTCCTGCGTTGTTCACCTGGCTAAGGCCTTTGTTGAGGTTCTGCGACATCAGGAGCAAGGCTTTTTCGGCGGCGACGGCGGCATCCTTCGGATTGGTGTAGGTGTCGGCGAGGCGGTCCGGAGTGTGAGACGGTGCGTCATACTGGAAGATGCCGATACACAACAAGGCTACGGCAGCGACTCCGCTTAACCAGTATAAAGAACGTCTCCGGGTCAATGAACGAGTTTTCTTTTCCTCTGCGACAGCCCAGGCGTCGATCTGCTGTTCCAGTCGCCGGGAAAGTCCTTCCGGTAAAGCCTGCTCCTCCTGGAGGGCTTTATTGATCAGTTCGTCTATATTTTTATCGTTCATATTCATGTGCATAATATTTATCAAATTGTTCCCGGATTATTTTCCGTGCCCGGGAGAGTAGCACCCGTATGTTGACGGCGTTCAGGCCGGTGATCTGTTCTATTTCGTCCATCGAGCAATCGTCTATCCCTCTTAGCCGGATAACCTGTCGTTGGTTTTCCGGCAGGCGGCTGATCAAGTGGCGGATATGCTCTACTTTATCTTGTATTTCCAGCTCTTTGTCCGGCGAAGAATCTGTGGAGAGCGTGACGGCCTCTGCGACGTCTTCGTCGTGCCTGTTAGCACGGGGAGACCGGAGATAATCGAGGCAGAGGTTCTTGACCAGCGTAACACAGAAGGCTTCCGGATTTAGAACATTGGCCAGTTCTTCCCGCCGGCTCCATAGCTTATAGTAGGCGTCTTGCAGGATGTCTTCGGCATCGGCTTTGTTTTCGACCAGCGCGTAGGCAATCCGGAAGAGCTTGGGATGGAGGGGGAGGAACAGCCTTTTAAAGCTATCAACGTCCATTTTTATGGTCGTTTACTACCCGTTCGATATCGGATGGTTTGATCTTTCCTTTGATGCGGATCAGGGCATCGTCGCCGCCGTCGGTTGTCAGGACTACCAGTTCGCGGATCATCTCTTTATCGATACGTACCATTACTTTTGTACGGCTGCCGCCTTCGTTGCTTGTGACCATTGTCTCGAAGTTGGGATCTTTCAGTTGCTTGATGGCCGTGCGGAGATTTTCTTTGACAGTACTGCCGCATTCATCGAAGGAAAGTACCTCGATACTGCTTACCCCCATCGTTTCGGTAAACATACTGCTTATTTTCATCAGGAACGGACCGACCGTTACGCGGGTTACGTTATCCTGTTTGGCAAAATCGTTGAACAGCTTGTCCATACTCTGGCTATATCCTGCCTGGCAGGATAGAATGAGAATCAGAATTGCAATGTATTTTTTCATCTTTCTTTATGTATTAATCGTTACTTAATTCCGTTAGTTCCGGCTCATTCAATGCGCGCTATTGAAGAGCGTTCATTAAGTAGACGGTAGTGGTTGCAAAGTTGTTACAAATAAATTGAGAATTTATCATTTTTCTTTGTTTTCTGCTATCTCGACGAAATAAACACTCGAGCAGATAAGCAGAACGGCAATCAGTTGTGTCCAGCTGAAACGGTCCTGTCCTAATGCTAAGGAGGTGATGGTTGCTACAATCAGGATCAGGTAGCCATAGATGGCAACGAGCGTCGTTTTCAGGTATTTCAGTCCGATCGGGACAAGCAGATAACTGATAACGGTCGGGAAAATCAGGACAAACAACAACACACCCATCGGTTTCCAGTGGATCGGAGAGGTAAGGACGGCAGCATCGAATCCGGTTATTGCCGAGACAATGATGCCGGAAAACGCCGCACCCGAAAAGGTGTATCTCAGCATGGTCATGACCCCGACATTCTTCAGAATGCGGTTGCTTGCAATCAGATAGACGGCATAAGCAACGGAACTGAGCAGGCAGAGTATATTCCCTGTCAGGGCATCCGAGGCCAGATCGTCGCTTTTCTGTGTCAGGATACACAGCAGTGCGCCTCCCAACCCGATGAGGATACCGGTTACTTTCATCTTCGTGATTGTCTCTTTAAAGAAAAGGACGGACAGGATGAACACCCAGATCGGTTGCAGGCTGGAAAAGATAGAACTGGATACCGGCGTCGTCTTGCTCAACCCGATCAGGTAGAAGAAAATAAAACCGTAGATACCGAGTGCACCTAAGAGGAAAAGGAGTATTTTGTCTTTCCGGGTGGATGTCTCCGGTTTGGTGAAAAAACCGATGATCCAGAAGGCGACGGCAGCGAATGTACACCGCAGTGTGACTCCGGTCAACGGACTCATCCATAGCGGTAACAGATATTTCAGCGCATTCATGTTCAAGCCGCTGAATATTTTGGATATGACCAGGCTGATATTGGCTTCTCTGATTTTATTTTTCATGTTTTCTACTGTTGTTTGAGTTATGCGGATTTAAAACTGTCGTTGAATAAAAAGGAATCCCGTTTGAGGTAAGCCCAGACGGCGGCAGCCAGTGCGATAATCATATTAAAGATGAAAGCGAACTGTTGCGTTTCGATATGGAACATATCTTTGAACACGTTAATGATAAACGGGCAAAGCAGGATCGCCAGGTAGTTCATAGCCATGACGAAAGCCAGTGCTAACGTCACTTTTGCCGGTATGGCGGTACGGGTTGTCTTATCGTAGGCAATAGGCTGTATGACGCCGTAGCCGAGTCCTGCCAGAATGCAACCGAGCCCGATCAGCCATTCGGTGCGGGAGACAAGGATAAGCGCCATCCCGGCAGCGATGGAGAGCATACAGGCAAACTTGGTCTTTTTCCCGAAATAGGAGACTATCTGGTTGAGGACGAACCCCGGTGCCATGATAGCCAGGAAGAAGAGTGAAATCATAAGTCCCGAATTGCCGCTGGTAAAATGGTATTCCTTCATCAGAAACGGGAGGTTGAAACTGATGATGATGACCAGATAAGTGGCTAATCCGTAGAATAGCATGATCTGTATCAGGTGGCGGATTTGTATGCCGAATTTGCCGAAACTGTTGTTGGTATCCGTCCCCGTGCGGCTCTGTGCCGCTTGCGGGGAGACAGCCGGATAAGGCGAAATATTCTTTTTCAGATAGAATGAAAGGACAATCGAAATCAGTGGAAAGAGATAGACGACGAACGGCAGGTGCCAGTTCACTTCGGCCAGATATCCTGTCAGGACGGTTGCTAACACTAACGTTACATTCGTAATGGCGGAACTGAGCCCGAATTGCTTCGTACGGTATGTCCCGGTAAAGAAACGGGAAATCAAGCCGGTGGAGAGTGGTACGATCAGCCCGGAACCGACTCCTAACAGTGCGCTGACGGCTATCAGTTGCCACATTTTTGTGGAGACCAGATACAAGACACCGCTCAGTGAGAAGATCACCAGCCCGACTTGCAACAGGAAGATATTATTGACCTTTTCCGTCAGTTTGCCGGACAAAATGATAAATGGAATGATCAGCAGGGAGGGTAACGACGAAAGCATTTGTATATCCAGCTCCGTGGAATGCGGAAAAATTGCCGAAAGTTTTCCTAAGATAGGAGACACAGCCAGGCCGGGCAACGCATTCAGTGCCGATATCGACCATATACCTATTAATGTAATAAGGGGAATCGTCCCCTGTCCGGTCTGTATTCGCATAATCGTTTTGTTTTAGCGTTTGTGAATAATGATTTATGATTTATTTATTGTATTGAAACAAATCCGGATTCTGAATGTTCACTATGCTTATAAAATCCTTTTACAGAGTCGTTTTAGGTTAAAATACGAGTAGATTTTGGCACTCTTATATAACATTATTTTAATAAAGCTCAAATGTCGTATGTTTAACCAAAAACATAGAACAATTGCGGATAGCAGCTGTTTTTGCCATACAATCGACCGAGATAAGTCGATAACGCCATTAATAATTAAAAACAAAAAAGACATGGAAGATTCTAATTTTAGAAAAGGTGATGCCAAGACAGCGATCTTTGGCTCGAATGCAATGTTGCATCCCGCTCCAGTAGATGTAATCCCCGATGGTCCTACCACTCCGGAGATTGCCTATCAGATGGTAAAAGACGAAACCTACGCACAAACACAACCGCGCCTGAACTTAGCCACATTCGTGACTACCTGGATGGACGATTATGCAACCAAATTGATGAATGAAGCAATCAACATCAATTACATCGACGAAACGGAATATCCGCGTATCGCTGTGATGAATGCCAAATGTATCAACATCATGGCTAATTTGTGGAACAGCCCCGAACAGGCAAAATGGAAAGCCGGCGCATTGGCTATCGGATCTTCCGAAGCATGTATGTTGGGGGGTGTTGCAGCCTGGTTACGCTGGCGTGAAAGAAGGATCGCACAGGGTAAACCGACCGACAAACCTAATTTTGTGATCTCTGCCGGTTTCCAGGTTGTCTGGGAAAAGTTCGCCCAACTGTGGCAGATCGAAATGCGCCAGGTACCTCTGACACTCGAACACATCACGCTCGACCCGCAAGAGGCTTTGAAGTATTGCGATGAAAACACGATCTGTATCGTTCCCATCCAAGGTGTTACCTGGACCGGCTTGAACGACGATGTAGAAGCATTGGATGCCGCACTTGACGAATACAATGCAAAGACAGGCTACGATATTCCTATCCATGTGGATGCCGCTTCCGGCGGTTTCATCCTGCCGTTCCTGAAACCGGAACTGAAGTGGGACTTCCGCTTGAAATGGGTACTTTCCATCAGTACTTCCGGACATAAATACGGCTTGGTATATCCGGGATTAGGTTGGGTTATCTGGAAAGACAAGAAATATTTGCCGGGTTCCATGTCTTTCAGCGTGAATTATTTAGGAGCAAACATCACCCAGGTCGGCTTGAACTTCTCGCGTCCTGCCGCACAAATCCTGGGACAATACTATCAGTTTATCCGCCTTGGCTTCCAGGGATACAAAGAAGTTCAGCAGAACAGTATGGCTGTGGCCGATTACCTGCATGCTGAAATCGCCAAGTTCGCCCCGTTCCAGAATTACAGCAAAGACGTTGTAAATCCATTGTTTATCTGGTATCTGAAGCCGGATTATGCAAAGACTGCCAAATGGACACTGTACGACTTGCAGGATAAATTGAAACAGAGCGGATGGATGGTTCCGGCTTACACGCTGCCTGAAAACCTCGAACAGTGCGTTGTCATGCGTATCGTTGTCCGCCAGGGATTCAGCCGTGATATGGCAGACCAGTTGTTAGGTGACATCAGCGGTGCTATCGCCGAGCTGGAAAAACTGGAATATCCGACGCCGACACGTATCGCACAGGATAAGAGCCAGGAAGTAAAAGGCTCTGTCTTTACCCACACGGGCTGTGCCAAATCAACAAAATAAAGTAGTTATGGATAAAAAGATTTCTGTTTCACAACTGAAAGAGGTAGCACAGGAGGCTTACGAACAGTATAAGAATAATACGGACGGTAAGAATGCCGATTATATCCCCTATCTAGCTAATATCGACAAGAATCTGTTCGGCATCAGTATCTGCCTGTTGGACGGTAAGACTATTACGCTGGGCGATTCTTCCTACCGTTTCGGTATCGAGTCTGTTTCGAAGGTGCATACCGCTATCCTGACATTGCGCCAGTACGGGGCGGAGAAGTTGTTAGAGATGATCGGGGCCGATGCAACCGGTCTCCCTTTCAACTCCATCATGGCGATCCTGCTTGAAAAGGATCATCCTTCTACTCCGTTAGTGAATGCCGGAGCAATCACGGCCTGCAGTATGGTGCAGCCCATCGGCAATGCCGACGGGAAGTGGGAAGCGATCGTTTCCAACATCACCGACCTTTGCGGCAGTGCTCCGCAGCTGATAGAGGAACTGTACAAGTCCGAATCGGCTACCAATTTCAATAACCGTTCTATCGCCTGGTTGCTGAAGAACTACAACCGTATCTACGATGATCCGGATATGTCGCTCGATCTCTATACCCGCCAGTGTTCGTTGGGTATCACAGCCGAGCAACTTTCCATCGCCGCAGCGACTGTTGCCAACGACGGGGTGAATCCGGTCACGAAGAAGGCTGTTTTCGACGCCTCTCTGTCTTCGAAGATCACTTCCCTGGTAGCGACCGTCGGTTTCTACGAACGTACGGGCGACTGGTTGTACACATCCGGTATTCCTGCCAAAACGGGTGTCGGTGGCGGTGTGATGGGCATCATGCCCGGACACTTCGGTATCTCCGCCTTCGCTCCTCCTTTGGATGGCTCCGGCAACTCCGTAAAAGCGCAGTTGGCTATTAAGTACATAATGAATAAGCTGGGTCTTTCCATTTTTGGAAGCAGCCGGTTTACAATCACCGATTAAAACGGTTTATTCTTTTAGTTGACGAGCCTCCACGCCCCTACGTTGTAGGGAAACGGGAGGCTCGTTTTTTATGTCTGTTTCGTCTCGGGTTTGTTTTGCTCGTAAAATGCTTCTTTTTTCTTGTTTGCGGCTTGTACCAGGCTTGTGACGTAGACGGTAAAGATCGGGAACATCATCATGCCGAGAGCAGCCAGTAAAACCGATAGAATGCGTCCTGTAGGCGTGATTGCAATGATATTGGAACCGACGGTCGTCACGTCCATGAAAGCCCACCAGAGGGCATCGCTGTAATCCCTGACTTCCGGGTTCACCTTATGTTCGAGGACGAAGAATATCAGGCTGGAAAAATAGACCATTGCCAACAGCATCGTCAGGTAAGAGACAAAAAGACCGGAAGCCCGGTTGGAGGTCAGCCAGCCTACCACGATCGCCAATGCCCATCCACTGCGTACGAGCGGGATGAAACGCAGGAAATAGGTCACCTCCGCCGAAAAGGTGAAACCGTAATAATCGATAATGTTAAGATAGGGAATCGAAACAAGCAGGAAAATGATGTGGGTTTGCAGATAATGTAATTTATGTTTTGATAACAAAAACTCCAACACGAAATCGGCAATAAAGAACATACAGATCCAGAACTGCGTTTTCAGGTAAGATGTTTGCGTGATGAACGGAATGTTGTTGAATGTGTCGATCGAAACATCGACGATAAGGAAAAGAGAAAGTAGCAATATCATTACATGGAGCACTCCGTAAATGCCCCGTTTTTCGTAGAAAAAGTCATTGAATGCAGTCTTCATTGTCTTGAATTATTACGTATTACCGAATGGAACAGCGTAGGTACGGATTTTGTTTTTAACACTTATTCGTTAATTAACCAAGTTTGACATCCCGTTGACAAACTAACACAAAAAGGAGTTGTTATACTGTCAATACAAGCGAAACTAAACGAAACAAAATTCACATTTTAATAGTAAAATTCATGGCAAATATTGGAAAAGCAGTAAAACTTGGAGTCTTTACTCTTGCGATTATGAATGTTACGGCAGTCGTCTCACTTCGCGGACTGCCTGCTGAAGCTGTCTATGGACTGAGCTCAGCCTTTTATTATTTGTTTGCAGCGATCGTGTTCTTAATCCCTACCTCGTTGGTGGCGGCCGAGTTGGCAGCCATGTTCCAGGATAAGCAGGGTGGTGTGTTCCGATGGGTTGGCGAGGCCTACGGTAAGAAATGGGGTTTCCTGGCTATTTGGGTACAGTGGATCGAAAGTACGATCTGGTATCCGACCGTGTTGACGTTCGGCGCCGTTTCCATTGCGTTTATCGGGATGAACGATGCACACGACATGGTGTTAGCTTCAAACAAAATGTACACCCTCGTGGTGGTGTTGATCATTTACTGGCTGGCTACTTTTATCTCTCTGAAGGGATTGAGCTGGGTCGGTAAAGTGGCTAAAGTGGGCGGTATCGTCGGAACGATCCTCCCGGCAGCCCTGCTGATTATTCTGGGAATTGTTTACCTGTGTATGGGTGGACAGTCCAATATGGATTTTCACGGTAATTTCTTCCCCGACTTTACGAAGTTCGACAACCTGGTGCTGGCATCCAGTATCTTCCTCTTTTATGCCGGTATGGAGATGGGCGGTATCCACGTGAAAGATGTGGAAAATCCGACCAAGAACTATCCGAAAGCGGTGTTTATCGGTGCGCTGATCACTGTTATTATCTTCGTGTTGGGAACTTTTGCTTTAGGTATTATCATTCCGGAAAAAGACATTAACCTGACGCAGAGTTTGCTGGTCGGTTTCGACAATTACTTCAAGTTTATCCATGCTTCCTGGTTGTCTCCGATTATCGCGATTGCATTGGCATTCGGCGTGCTGGCAGGTGTATTGACATGGGTTGCCGGTCCGTCAAAAGGTATCTTTGCCGTGGGAAAAGCCGGTTATCTGCCTCCGTTCTTCCAGAAAACAAACAAGCTGGGTGTACAGAAGAATATCCTGTTGATCCAGGGATTGGCTGTTACGCTTCTGAGCTTATTGTTCGTGGTGATGCCTTCCGTACAGAGTTTCTATCAGATCCTTTCTCAATTGACGGTGATCCTGTACCTGGTTATGTATCTGTTGATGTTCTCCGGTGCGATCGCACTACGCTACCGGATGAAGAAAGCCAATCGTCCGTTCCGTATCGGCAAACATGGTAATGGCCTGATGTGGTTTATCGGCGGTCTTGGTTTCTGCGGTTCATTGCTCGCTTTCATCCTGAGCTTTATCCCGCCCAGCCAGATTTCGACGGGTAACAATACCGTTTGGTTCTCTGTGCTGATTATCGGTGCCATCGTTGTGATAGCCGCTCCGTTTATCATCTACGCTTCCAAAAAACCGTCATGGGTCGATCCGAATACTGAGTTCGAACCGTTCCATTGGGAAGAAGACAAACAGGTTCAGGGTGCTTCCGCTCCAACAACAAGTAGCAGTACTACCACAGGAGGAACTTCCGGAAATGCGTAAATGCAAGAAGCTTCGGTTTACTTTTGTCAAGGTCTGAACCGATGTTATCTATTTAATTTGATGAAAACAGGGGCGCCTCCATTCCTGGAGGGCGTCCCTGTTGTTTAAAGACTAATACCTGAAAATGCTTACCATCCTGTGTTCTGAACCAAGTCCTCGTTCATATCGATTTCTTCCTGCGGAATTGGCCAGAGTTTATATTTCTCTTCTGTTATTTTGGTAGAGAGTACTTTTCCTACGACATCCACCTGTGCCTGATTGTCTGTCATGGAGATCAGCAGTCCCCAACGTTTCAGGTCGTTGTAGCGGATACCTTCAGCTGCAAATTCGATGGCTCTTTCGTGTTTGATCCGTTCGAATACCTGATCTTTGCTTGTTGCCTGCAGATAGGAAGGACCGGAGTTTAGCAGTGCGATACCGGCCCGATCACGTATCTGGTTGATCAGTTCGACGGCTTTTGTCTGGTTACCAGTCTCATTGTAGCATTCGGCCAGCATCAACAATACGTCTGCATAACGGATCAACGGGAAGTTGGTCGGCGAATGGAAACGGTCGGTGATAAGGCCGTTCATATCATATTCGGGGACAAATTTGCGATACAGATAGGTGTTATGTCCGAATGCATTACGACAATATCCGTTGGTTTCGTTCGATGGATTCGACGGGGCAATGATCATCTCGCAGTCTTTGGCTGCGTTGTTTACCCAACCTTTATATTTATTAGCGGTGTAAGGCAGGATAATAGTCGATTCCATACGCGGATCACGTTCGGAATACATTTTTTGCAGCGTTGCGACACTTTCCGGATATTTGGCTACGTATTTGCCATTTTCGTCGAATGTGCTGTAAAATACCTTTTCTTTTACCGTATTGTCCGTCGAGAATCCGGGGAAGAGTTCATCCCAATTGAACGGACGGCCATCTTTATACTCATACATATCCGCCAGTTCGACCGACGGAACCAGACAGTTGATGCATCCGCCATAAGAAGCACGGTTGGCGATGTAGTGGACCGGCATACCGTAGGCTGTACTTGCTCCGCCCAGGTTCTGTACGGCAAAGATCATTTCCGAGCTTTCATCTCCACCCGGTTTGAACAATTCGGCATAATCCGGGTAGAGTGCATAGCCGTAGCCGCCGTTGCAGACTTCTTCGAAAGCCGTAGCTGCATCCTGATATTGCTTGTTATAAAGCAGAACTTTTCCTTTCAGGGCATAAGCCGTACCGCTTGTCACACGTCCTTTATTCGCATCGTCCCATGTTTTGGGAAGGTTTGAACAGGCATATTCAAGGTCGGCCAGGATAAAGTTGCGGACTTCTTCTTCCGTGTTCCGGGTCTTGTACATATTGTCGTATTCCTTGTCTACCTCGACAGTCTCGTCGTAGATGGGTACACCACCGTACAGGTTCAGCAATTCGTTGTAGAAGAATGCACGCATGAAACGGGCCTCAGCAATGTACTGGTTGATCAGGCTCTCGTCCATATCTACATGCTTGACGTTGACGATCAGGGTATTTGACCGCATGATACCGTCGTACATACGTTTCCAGATGTCTTTGAACAAGCCGGTCGTCGAATTACTCTGCCCCTGGGCTACTTCGATGAAACCGTAAACGCCCCAGTTCAGGCCGATACCGATGTCGGTCAAACAGTCGCGTGTGTAATAGATGCCGAAAGCATCATCTTTTTTCATGGAGTTATAGATCCCCATCATGCCCTCTTTTGCATTTGCCTCATCCTTCCAGAAAGATCCGCTTGATACTTTATCTGCAGGATATTGATCCATGTCGTAACATCCTGTTAACAGGAAAAGGCTTGAAAGAGCTGTTAAGCCTATATGTTTAATTGATTTATTCATGATCCTGATATTTAAAATTCGATATTAACACCAATAACTGCTTGTCTCATGGTTGGATAGGTCAGTTGATCCAGTTCCGGATCAATGCCTTTATAGCTTGTGAACGTAAAGAAGTTCTCCAAGCTTCCGTAGACACGTAGTTTCTGCAATTGAATCTTATTCAACAAATGTTTCGGAATGGTGTATCCTAACTGGATATTCCGTATCTTCAAGTAATTTTTGTTCTGGACCCACAAGCTGTTTGCCTGGTTGTTGATGGCATTCTGGTAAGTCAGACGCGGATATTTCGCATTTGTCATACCTTCCACCCAACTGTTTTCAGCGATTTCTTTTGTGATCTGGTATCCTCTTTGTACTGTCGTACTGAAATATTTCTCATTCAGATAACCTTTTGCTCCGGCTACGCCTTGCATAAAGACAGAAAGGTCTACTCCTTTGTAAGCGGCAGACAAGGTCAGGCCGAATGTGTGTTTCGGAAGGGTGCTACCAACAACCTTACGGTCTTTGCTCGGATCGATAATGCCGTTTCCGTCCAAGTCCTTGAACAGGATGTCTCCTTTTCCCGGTGTTGCTCCCAGTTTGCTGAACGCATCCGGATTCTTGGCGATCATATTGTTGACGATTGCCAGGTCTTCATCGGTCTGGATGATCCGGTCGGCTTCGTACATATACATCGATCCTATGGCTTCACCTTCTTTGGTCATGTAGATGCCGTCCAAGCTGTAATCTGTGCCTTTGAATTTGTCTACATTGTTCGTCACGTACATGTAGTTACCATTGATGCTGTAGCTGAAGTCGTTGATTTTATCTCTCCATCCCAAAGACACTTCAAAACCTTTATTCGTTACTTGTGCTGCGTTGGAGGTCGGAGTTGTGGCTGCGCCGTGTACCAATGGAGACGGCAGCTGGATCAGGATACCTTCGGTCTGCTTGTTAAACCAGTCGAATGTACCGTACAGGCGGTTGTTCAGAACACCGAAATCGAAACCGATATCAGTTACTTTAGTCTTTTCCCAGGTCAGGTTTGCATTCGCTAAAGCTGTGATAGACCAACCTGTATTGACTGCGTTGTTCAAGATATAGTTGGCTGCGCCATAGGTGGAAATAGCGGAATAGTTACCTACCGAGTTATTACCCAAAGCACCGTAAGAGCCGCGAATTTTCAGGTTATCGAGCCACTCTGCATCTTCCATGAAGGCTTCCTGGTCGATACGCCATGCCAGAGATCCGGAAGGGAAGTAACCCCAGCGGTGGTCGGACAGGAACCGGGAAGAACCGTCGGAGCGGAGGTTAAACTCTGCCAGGTATTTGTTTTCCCAATCCAGGTTGATACGGCCGAAATAGGAACGCATTACCCACTGGGTCCGGTTTCCGTTTGCACTGATTTCCCCGTTGGCTGCATCCAATACGCTTCCATTGGGTGCAGTCAGATCTTTGCGGCTGACAGTGTGCCATTCGTATTGATATTGTTCCTGGCTGGCGCCCACCATCGCCTGCAGGCCCAGACGGTCTTCGAGGAAGCGGTGGCTGTAGTTGGCAACAACATCCATATAATTGCGTTCACGGTCATACTGCTTTTGCGTAATATAGCTCTGGCCTTCGCCGTAGAACATGATCTGGTTTGTTCCGAAGTTCCAGATGTCGTGGAATACGGGCATTGTTTTTACGCTTTGTCCGGTATATTCGTATGAATAAGATCCTGTAACGGATAAATCCTTAATGGGCTGTAAGGTGATGAAGAAACGGGATTTTACGTTGCGGGTCGTATTACTGCCCGTTGTGGAATTTAATGCCAAACGGATGTTATTACTGGATTCCGATACATCGTCTTCCGGGTTTTGGATACCGCCGTAACGTCCGTCATGTTTCAAGATCATAGCCGGAGACGTAGCCCATCCCCAGGTAAAGGCACCGACAGAGGCCTGTTCGCCTGCTTCCGTTGCTGATTGTCCGGCATTTCCCGGATCGGCTTTGCCGACAAAGCCACTGGCATTGATACCCATTTTCAACCAGGGAGTCAGCTGGGCGGTAATGTTCGTACGGGCGTTATATTTGCGATAGCCTGCATTTTCCAGTACTCCCGGATTATCGAAATAACCGAATGCACCGTAAAATTGAATTTTTTCCGTTCCACCGCTCATAGACAGGTTGTGCTGGGTCCCTACGCCTGTTTGGAAAGCTGCGTCTATCCAGTTCGTGTTCGGATATTTCAGCGGATTCTGTCCGTTGTCGTTTCTCCATTCGGAGATAGCAGTGGAGCTATAAGGAGTAGCCATATCACTGTTAACATAGCCACTGTTGATATACTCCATATAGTCCGCATAATTGCTTACGGGGTCTAATACTCCCGGACGAATGCTCTGGAAAGATACATATCCGTTGTAAGATACCGACAGTTTACCTGATTTACCCGATTTAGTTGTGATCAGAATAACACCGTTGGCTGCACGGGAACCATAAATAGCAGCAGAAGAAGCATCTTTCAAAACGGAAATATTCTCGATATCCTGTACGTTCAAACTGCTCATTTCGCCCTCCATACCGTCGATGATAACCAGAGGGGCTGCGTTGTTCAATGTCCCCTGGCCGCGTATCAGAATACTGGCATTGTCATCACCCGGACGGTTGTTGGAAGATGTTACCTGTAAGCCGGCAGCAACACCGGCCAGTGCGTTCGTCACATTGGTGATCGGACGGCTTTCCGCCAGCTCATTCATGTTTACGGAAGAAACAGAACCGGACAGGTTGATCTTTTTCTGTGTACCGAAACCAACCACTACGACCTCTTCCAACGCCTGTGTATCTTCTTTCAGCTGGACGTCGAGTGTCGATTCGTTTCCTAATTTAATGCGGCGTGTCGCATATCCGATGTAGGAGATCTGGATGGTTTCACCCGGGGAGGCCGACAGGGAGAAATGGCCTGAACCGTCTGTGATCGTTCCGTTGCTTGTCCCTTCTACGGAGACGTTTACGCCGATCAGCGGCTCACCGTATTCGTCTGTGATCGTTCCGGTGATTCTTTTCGTCGTTTGCGTGATGATGGGATTTTCGGCTTTTTCCCCTTTCATCAGCATGATGTTATTTCCCTGCATGGCATAGACGATATCCGTGTTGTCGAATATGTTCTGAAGGACTTCTGCCACAGGTTTGTTTTCAGCTTTGACCGTAACCTTGCGATTCAGGTCCACTTCGTTCTTATTATAAATAAACAGGTAATCCGTCTGCTGTTCGATCTGGTTGATCAGCGCCTGGATTTTAATGTTTTCGCTATTGATGGAAACTTTGGCAACTTGCGAGCTGGCCTCCGTAGCGAATAGCCCCGTTATGAAAATGAAGAGAGATGCAAAGGTTATTTTCATAATGCGCAATATATGTTTATTAGTCAATTTTAATGGGATATAGAAATCCCTGTATAAATTATTTTTCATACATTTATAGCCTTGTATTAGTTAATACTTAAGATATTTAAAAGCGTGTCTGGTATTGACTTAGCCGGAGTGTGTTGGAAGCGCATTCCGGCTTTTTCGTGTTTTTTTACTTACTCCATAGGCAAAATAGATTTAAGATGTTAATGACTATTATTTATTTTATTATGATTGTACTTTCTTTATCGTCTTTTTTCTCATATTTGAACTTTGTCCGTAGCTGTAACGTTTTCAGGACATGTTCGACCCCGTCGCTGGTCCGGAATTTACCGGTGTAGCGTTGGTTGAGTATCTTGGTGTTTTCAATGATAATATTGACATCAAAATAGAGTCGCAGTTTCTCGAACAGGTCGCCGATGGTATTGTCATCGAAGCAGATCAGCCCTTCTTTCCAAAGGAAATAATCATACTGGACGATAGGGGAGGTTTTTAACTGTCCATGCTCTGTGAAGGCCTTTTTGTTGGGTTCCAGCAGGATGCCCTCCTTATGGTTGGCCGATTCTATCCGGACGGAGCCTTTCAGCAAAGAGGTCTCGAATAGGACATTGCCTTTATAAGCGTTGACATTGAATTCCGTCCCTAAAACCTGTATGTCATATTGCTCTGTTTTCACGATAAACGGTTTGTTTTCGTTGTGGGTAACGTCGAAATAACCTTCACCATCCAGTGTGACACTCCGGTTATTTCCGTCGAAATGGCTTGGAAAAGTAAGGGTTGTTCGGGCATTCAGCCATACTTTGGTACTGTCCGACAGCGTCAGTTCGGCACGCTGTCCGGCAGGGACGTAAATCGTTTGCATGATGGCTTCCTGTGGGACCGTTTCCGGTTCCGTTCTGCTATAATAGATGGACACAACTGAAAAAGCAATGGCAAATATGGCGGCGATTTTCAGCAATTCCCGGCCGGCAGACCATAAGGTCCATCGCTTCCGCCCCTTAGAAATCATTTCTAAGGCAACAGGAGCCGGCTCCTGTTGCCAGATTGTTATTGTGTGCAGTTTACGCAAGGCGAGATATTCTTTCATATTCTCCTTATCGGCATCTATCCAACGGACGACTGCCTCCTTTTCTTCGGGGCTGGCATCGCCAATAATGTATTTATATAATATCTCCTTATCCATAATTTCCTTTCCGGAGACCGCTTTTTTTCAGTCTCATATTTATAAAACGATTCAAAAGGGAATAACCCTAACCGAAAAATGAAATATTATTCGATCAAAAGTAAAAAGCATAAAATCGGCAGATAGTCTTTCAGGCTGATGCGTAACGGCTTGAGGGCTTTTGTGATGTGGTATTCTACTCCTTTTACGGTAATCCCCAATTCTTCGGCAATCTCTTTGTTCGATTTGTTCTGGAAACGGCTCATAACGAAGATACGGCGTGTCTGTTCCGGCAGAGTCGCTAATGTGTCTGCTATAATTTTTTTTACTTCTTCGGAGAATATCTCTTCGGGATCACACGCTTGCAAAGTGGATATGCGTATTTCCAATTCACGTTGGTTTAAGTTGCTCATCGAATGGATAGCTTCCGCTTTAATCGCCTCGTGTTTCAGATGGTCGAGCGATTTGTTTTTGAGGATTGTGAGCAACAGGGCATCTGCATGATCCGTATTTTCCTCTTTCAGGTTTTCCCATAGTTTGATGAGCGATTCGGAAACAATGTCTTCGGCAACGGATTCATCATGTACAAACGATTTTGTAAACAAGAAGGCTTTCCTGTAGTATCGCGTGTATAAGGCATTAAAACTATGGATATCCGTTTGCGACATTTTTATATGTATTTAGTACGCTCTTGGTCACAAATATAGATAAAAATATGAGATTGGGGATAGTTGCAAGATGAAAAGCGGCCCCGCCCTGGTTAAATTCGAATAAGGGAGTGTTGTTGGCGATAAGTTGAGAAGGGAGAAATGGGCGGGGCGCTGTTCATAAAGTTTGGTATTATACCAACTTTATACATAACCAAAACATAAAATAGAACTTACATTACAGAATTAATTTTATAGATTCTTTTCTATCGGAAGCCACTCGCTTGTGCTTACATTATCAAGTGTAATGGCCTTCCCGTTAAAAAAGAGATTGTATATATATCTTTGTCCTTTTTCCCACTTTGTTCCGGCAGGAATTTTGTATTTGAATGTTTTCCCGTTGATGGTGAAGAGCGCTTCCACGTCTCCGTCGGAACGGATGCGCGATGTCGGGATTACCATTAGTTGCAACGATTCTCCCGGTATCGTTTTCAGCATGTTCGGAGAGTCCAGCTTTAAACGGGTGGAAGCATTCGTGCCGGCGCATCCGCCGATATTTCCGGTTTTTATATTCATCATTCCTCTGAAACAAAGAGCTGTCCCGCCTGCTTTATTTCCGATCTGTATGGCGTTGAGCAGGAAACAGCCTTTCGCTTCCGGTGTAAGGCGTATTTGAAAACTCAAAAGCGAGAGCGTATGGTTCATATTGAGCAGTGCGACAGGCGAAACCTGGTTGACCGCTCGTTGGCCGCTGGCCTGGATCCCGTACATATAATCTTTTGTCAGGGAAGCATCCGCCGATATACGGACCGGAATGTTTTCCGGATCGAAGTTTACCTGCCACTGGTAGGGATAATAGGCATAGACCATGACCGGCTCTTCATGCAGATAGATTTCCGGAGACTGTTGCCAGCTTAGTTTATTATCCGTTAGACAGGCCTCTGCCCGTACATTTTTGTAATCGGGATTACTATCATATATGTTACCGGTATTTTCCGACACTACATGCAGCCCGATAACCGATCCTCCTGTAAATTCCTGCATGAAATTGGGAGACTTCGTTGTCAGTACCTTCGTTATTATTGTCAAAGGCCGTTCCTTCATGCCTAAATTTTCAATGAGTACCGGATCGTAGTCGTTTGTACAACTAAAAATGACGGTCGTGAACATTATAAATAGTAGTAATTTATTCATTCTTTGTATTATTTTTGTGAAATGATTACAGTTGCAAAGATCGGTCGGTTTGGAGAAGTAGAGGGTGCATTCGGTATAAAACCACGATGAATTCATATAAAAGCATGGGGTGCAAATTGTCCACAGGCGTCAAATTGTCTACTTATAGTGCAAATCAACTATTTAATGCTTCAATTTGTTTACTTAAAAGGGAGATATATTATGTTGGATAAAATTCAGTTTTTACTAAGTCTACAGATCATCGGGTTCTGTGTTTTTGGCGGGACAACTCTTTTGCTCCGTGCAGGGGAAAACCGTGCAAAAAAGATACTGGGCTGGGGGATGTATTCGTGGGCTATCATGGCTGTCGTAAGACTGTCTGTCAATCTTTATCTCCATGAAGCGAAGGAGGCTTTTCATCCGGATGTATTGATAATAGGGGCTTTGGTTACGGCGACGTTAGCTTGTTACGTCATTGAAGTGCTGCGGCCGGGTTATCTGACTTGCCGGCGCTTCCTTGTCTTTATCAGTCCGGTTGTTGTCGGCGGTTTGGCTTATCTGGCTTACCGTTTGTCGGGAGGGGAAATCCATACATATTATTCGCTGGAGGAAGTGTTCGAGTTTTTTAATATGGACGTTTTGCTCCGTATGACGGTTTTTGTTCTGACTTTGTTCTACATGGTGTTGCCTGTTTACCTGATAGCCCGGTATAGTAAAGACTTTAAGGTCTTTTTGGCTGAAAACGTATCCGATCCGGAGGAGTACGATCTGGACTGGCTGAAGAAAACGATGATAATTTTAATTGTTTTGTATGGTTTTTATCTTGTCCTATTGCTGACGGATATTCCGGTCATGTATGTGATCGATAAGACCGTACTGCTTTTTGCCTGGTATTATTTCTTCTATAAAGCATTATTCCTTAAAGTCGTTGTCTTGGATTATTCTTTTAAGGACGGGTGGGATTTGCCGAACCAGCAGGATGATGTAAATAATGACGATGACGACGAGCACGGAATCCTTAGCAAGCGCTATGCGGAGGAAGTAAATGCCTGGTTTGAGAAGGAAAAACCGTACCTCCGTGAAGATTTGCGCCTGACGGACTTGCAACGGGTTTTTCCGATTATGTCAACCAGTTCCGGATCGAGGAAAGCAAGCGTTTGATGGATGCCGAACCCAACGCCAGCATACAGGAAATTGCCGAACGTTCGGGATTTCATTCGATCAGCACCTTCCGCCGGGCTTTCCAGAAGTGTACGGGCACGATTCCGTCGGACTATAGGAACAACAGATAAACAGATTGTGCAAATGATGTTAAATAGGCATCTAAAGTGAATAACGTATCCGATTAACCTCTACTTTTGTGTTGTAAAACATAATTATGAGACGCATAATGGATAAGTTTTGCATAAATCGTTTTTAAACAAGAAGAGAGAAGCTATGAAGAAGTTCTTTAGAAAGTGCCTCAGATGCCTTGAGATATTAGGTGAATATGGAATGCAGAAATATGGTGTGAAGTAATTATACCGGTATCGGCTGATACGCTGTGAAGCGGTTTGCTTACGCAGTGTTTCATGGGGCTGTGGTGCCGTAAAGGAAGGAACAAGCCGGCATACAGAGTGGTTTATGTGGGATGTCCGGTGTCTTTATACCCATCCGCTATTCATGTCACAGCTGTGAAACAGAAAGATTACAATTGTAACACAGAAGGAATTCAACTGTGACATGAAAGGAGCACGACAGTGACATGCAATAGGAGACGGGTCTTTTACAGATAAATCCGGTGGATTTCTCATCAGGGCTTATTCAGACGGTAGCTGACGAATGCGACGTGCTTGCTGTCCGGTGCCCATGAGTTGACGTTGATCGTTCCCTGTCCGCCGAATAGTTTGACCAGCGTTTTCGGCTCTCCTCCGGTAGCAGGCATAATCCTGAGCTCAACGTTTTTATTGGGAAGGTGTTGACCCGGTTCCAGGTCTCCTTTATAATAAGTGATGAAAATGATGGATTTACCGTCGGGCGAGACGTGCGGGAACCAGGAATTACGTGTCTCGTCGAATGTCATCTGGGTTTGTTCGGAACCGTCTTTTTTCATTCTCCATACTTGCATCAGGCCGGTACGGACAGAATTGAACCAGATATATTCTCCGCAGGGAGAGTATTCGGGTCCATCGTCCAGCCCTTCGGCTGTTGTGAGACGGATTTCTTCCCCACCTTCTGCCGGGATTACATATACGTCGAAATTACCGTTTCGTTCGGCACAGTAGGCGAGTTGTTTCCCGTCCGGACTCCATCCGTGCAGGTAGCTGGGCCCCAGGGGAGTGATCAGGCGCGGCGTTCCTCCCTGTATCGGAAGGGTGTAGACACGCGATTTGCCGTCTTCTTTCGTTCCGTTACTGATGGCTATCTGGCTGCCGTCGGCGGCTATGACGTGGTCGTTGTTGCAACGGGCAGCAAAGCCGGTATTGATCATTTCCGGTTCGCCGGGTGAATCGGGTGAGAGCTTGTAGAGCTTACCTCCGCTATTATACACGAGCCACTGGCCGTCGGGCGTCCAGTTCGGGGCTTCGATGCGATAAGGAAATTCTTTGACTACGGTGCGGTTACCGTTTGTTACGTCCAACACTTCCAGTATGCTGGTTACGTTGCGTTGCTGGGCGGAAGCCAATGAGGCACAAGCCGCTAAAAGAATAATGCAATAGGTTTTCATATGTTTGAGAATTAATAAAACGCTGAAAGATAGTAAAATTAAATGGGACGATAATAACCATAAGAAATTAATTCTTCTTTTTCATGGATTTCTTTCAGGTAGCATTCGTCCAGAAGGAAGATACGGTTTACGATTTTGTGTACTTCACGGAAATTGTGGTCTGTCAGTATTATACCCCTTGTCCGTGCACTTTCTGCAATATGCATGCGTATTTCTTCGGCAGCAATGGGGGAAAGGCCGTTGAACGGTTCGTCCAACAGGATATAAGGAGCTTTGCTGTATAGAATGAGTTTGATTTCCAGATAACGCAGCTCGCCTCCCGAAAGATGGGCGATCCGGTTGTGCCGGGCTTTGAACAGGAAGCGGTCGCCAAGGAATTGGTTTCGCCGTTCTTTAGGGATATAAAGTTCGACAGCTTGGGTGACAGTCAGGTAAGAAGGGATAAAGTCGTGTTGGGGCAGATAGGCCACCAGACCGGTACGAAAGGCGGCTCCTTTGATCACTTTCCCGTTGATGCGGATAAAACTACGGTCGCCTTTCAGTGTCCCGAAGATAATATTCAGCAGGGTCGATTTCCCGCATCCGTTATGTCCGAACAGGGCAATGATGTCTCCCGGACGGCAACAGAGGTAGACGTCCGACAGTACAGTCTTCTCCTTAAAGCTCTTTACGACACTGTCGACCTCCAGACAAGTACACATAAGCGGATGATTTGATACAGGATTATACATGACAGGGCATAAATCGCAAACGTAGCAGTCAGAAGTTCCGCCTTGCAGATGCCTTGATTATAGAAAAAGAAGTATTCTTCCTTACGTGTCAGCTCTTTATAGAGTAAGTCCATCCCCAGCCCGAAAGTCGGAATAAACAACAGTGCGCTGCTGACGAAATCGTCTGTCAGGGAGGCAAAAAGCGCTCCACAAACAATACTGATCAGCAGCGTGCTACGAAAGAAGGCGAGGTAGAGGCGGAAGCGGGTCATAATGGCGGGAAGAATACAAATGTGACAATATTACTTCTGACAGGGTTCTTTTCCTTATCTTTCCCAGGTGTGAATGTAGCTTCACGGATCAGACGAACTGCTTCTTTGTCTAACTCCTGTATGCCACATCCCGATTCTCTTCTATTTGTGATTTGATTCTTTTCTTTGTTGTAGTCTGCGCCCATAAACATATGGGCTTCGCTGACTGAACCATCTTTTTCAACCAATGCCTTTACGATAACAACTTTTCTTTTTGATATATCCCAATCTTTGAATTTATTGTTTTGATTAAAATATGACTTATAATCGGGAATGTAAGCTGTGTTATAGGGGAGATTCCATACAGAGTCTGTTTCAGTTATTGCAGTGGTTGTTTGCTGTTTTACTGCTTGTTTCTTTGGCGTGATTGTTGATGTATTCAACATTATGTTCTCTGTGGTTGATTTAATTTTGCCGATGAAAAGATAGTTGTTATCATTCGCATTGACACTGTTTTGTAATGATTTTAATTGGGTCAACTGCTCTTCATTGAGGCGGTCAGGATGAGAGAGGGCTGCTTCTATGTTATCCAGAAGATTACCTGGATCCATTGTATAAGCGAAATATCCGTTCTTAAAACAGAATGTGACATATTGAGGAACACTGCCGAGCCAATCGTTATAAAGACGGACATAAGCACCTTTCAATGTCTTTTTGTCAACGATCACGCAAATGCGGGAAGAGACAGATGTCCCGTATTGTCCAGTAGCATAATCGGTTGGAATATCAACTAAAAAGTGATTGGGCAGTTCGATATAATCGTGCTGTATCTTTTCTTCCGGCTGTTGTAATGTGAACACCGGCGCAAGGCGATTCTCTTCCACGATGAAATGGTAGAGTGTATCAGCTACTGGAACCCAATGGAAAATTGTGAAATCGAATGTTCCGCTATTGTTTCTGTAACTTGAAACTTCATTACTGTAGTCTCCTTCAATCGCATAGGGAGCGGCATCTACTCGATGGAGGATATTTCCTTCAAAATCTTGTTGCCAAACGACAGAAGCACCGTTAATCTCATTGAAAGGTAGTAGTCCGATTGTGAGCAATTTTCTTTTAGTATCGATTGTGAAAACACCTTTCGGAACTAATGTAGGTAACGGTATGCTGGATAGATATTTTCCATTCAGGTCATAAACCAACATTGATTTGGCATTCCAAGGCATAAGATAAATGCGATTGTTTGCTTCGTCTATGTAGTCATCATAAACAGCCCAGTATTCACCAGGTCCTTGTCCGTTTGCTCCGATTTGGCAGAGAAAGCGGCCTGTCTTATCGAATAACCTACAAGGCTCTTCCATACTTCCTCCTGTGCGGATATAGTTGTCGTAAGCAGTTACAAACTCGTTTTTTATTAATACTTCCTTACGGTTATCGAGCGGAATAATCCGGAAGTCCTCCAACAGTTGACTTACCGGTAAGTCAAGCGTATCTTTTACCCGGTCAAGATGCAAAGTTGTAACATTGTCATTCCCTACTTTCTGGGTGGTTGCGACTACAGGGCAATCATCCAAAGATTTTTTGTCAGATGTTTTGTTTCCGGAACAAGTCGCCAATAAGAAAGCCAGGAAAATAGGAGTAAGGTAATGTGTTTTCATAAGCCGATTGTTTGATGATGTATACTACGAATTAGAACTCAGAAGCAAATATAAGATATTATATTATATGTTTTTACTAATTCTTCGTAAAAATGTAACGGGAATGGAAAAAGGCGGGAATTACTATAAAGCAACAGTGCGTTGCCGATACTGACCGGCAACGCACTGCGAAAGAAAACTATCTGTAAAGGTGATAATTTATATTCTACCACTTATTATACAAGACTACCTCGCGTGAACGGCGGACGCTCATGCTGGGGAACCAGATGTCGTCTGCTGTCAAGCCGCATTCTTCGACTGCTTGCAGGCAATATTCCAGTTTGCCGAAATTGGCATCTACATTGTTCGTACCGAAGGTGAATTTGATTCCGCGTTCTTTTGCTTTGCGGATGATATCGAAACTCGGAATCTTGTAGCGTGCATTGATTTCGAGTGCTATGTTATATTTTACCAATACGTCCAATACACGGTTGACACGTTCGTCTGTCCAATATTTCGCATATTCGGCATTCAGCTCTTCGGGCAGGAAAGTCGGATTGGCATAGATGTCGGCCGGCTCGTTGGTGAGTATCTTTACTGTCTGATCGACCAAATGTTCCATATATTGCTCTTTCGTTACACCGTCGTAGTGTACCTCTTCCGGGCGGTAGATTCGTGACAGACGGCCTTTATGATCCACAATGGTCATGCCATCGGTGAAAAGGTAGTCGAATACGCCTAACGCTTCTTGTGAGAAGGTGGCTGTCCATTTACGTCCTTCGCCCTGTACACCGCGCATGAAAGGCATGTCTTTTACTTCGTTGAAGTATTCGTATACCTCTTTGTCATCGGCAAGCATACGTCCGACGCCTCCTTCACCGGCGTTGGGAGCTACTCCGTAGTTGATACCGTAGTTCATCGACATGGCGTGCGCCATCTCTTTCGTAAGACCGCCTTTCAGGTGCACATGGTAATCTATCACGGGGAAATTACGCTGTTGGAAGCGGATTACGGCATCGTTTTGTTCGTCTATCCGGGGCATGGTGTCGGATTCGTTCACTGCATCCTGCTTCAGACGCGTCATCTGGAGATTGCGGAAGGTCACGTCTCCGTTTACACCCTTCAATGCGATAGAGCCACGGCTGAGGAGGCGTCCGGCATATTCTTTTGTCCGGTAGGGGTGCTCAGGCTCGGTATAACATATGACTGCCGTGTCATTTATGGCAACCGATATATTATGCCCGCGTACGGCAATTTCGAAATCAAACCATTTCCCGTCTTCTGCCAGGGAACGATAGAGATTACGCACGGATGCGAGGCTTCCGCTTTTACGTGTACCGTCGATAGGGCCGTTGCGGAACGTCACTTCATAGCCTGACTTTCCATCGGTATGGAATAGTAAGGCTGCTTCCGCATTGTCACCGGTGAGAGCCTGCCCTGTGAGCACAAAGTTTTCATACTCGCCCTCGGCGAACCAGGTCGATCCGGGTTTCACGGTTATTTCATTGCCGGAAGTAGTCCCCATTTCGGGACTACTGAAGCGGTTTAATGGTTCTGCAACATTGTATCGCACACAACCGGCGAATACCCAAATGCTTATCAAAGCTGTTGCTAATACTGTACTGGTCTTTTTTGTCATAATGTATCTTGTTTTGAGAATTATACGTTGAAGCGGAAGTGCATGATATCGCCGTCCTGTACGATATATTCTTTTCCTTCCACGCTCATCTTCCCGGCTTCCTTAACGGCAGATTCCGAGCCGTAAGAGATATAGTCGTCATACTTGATTACTTCGGCACGGATAAAGCCTTTTTCGAAGTCTGTATGGATCACACCGGCGCATTGCGGAGCTTTCCAGCCTTTATGGAATGTCCAGGCACGGCATTCGTCAGGACCGGCAGTCAGGAATGTTTGCAGGTTCAGCAGTTTGTATGCGGACTTGATCAGACGGGCAACACCGGATTCTTCCAAGCCGATTTCTTGAAGGAACATCTGGCGCTCTTCATATGTCTCGAATTCGGCAATTTCGCTTTCGATCTTGGCTGCAACGATCAGGATTTCCGCATCCTCGTCTTTTACGGCTTCGCGGACAGCATCTACATATTTATTGCCATTCACGGCGCTGGCTTCGTCGACGTTGCAGACATACATGACCGGTTTGTCGGTCAACAGGAACAGGTCGTGTGCAATTTTCTGTTCGTCTTTCGTCTCAAAAGAAACAGTGCGGGCACTTTTTCCCTGCTCCAATGCTTCTTTGTATTTGCAAAGTACTTCGTAAGCGATTTTTGCCTGTTTGTCACCGCCTGTCTGTGCCTGTTTCTGCACTTTAGCGATACGGCTGTCGATGGTTTCCAAGTCTTTGATCTGCAACTCGGCATCGATAATCTCCTTATCGCGGACCGGGTCTACACGCCCGTCTACGTGGACGATGTTATCGTCGTCGAAGCAGCGCAATACATGCAGGATTGCATCCGTTTCACGGATATTGGCAAGGAACTTGTTGCCCAGACCTTCCCCTTTGCTGGCTCCTTTGACGAGGCCGGCGATATCTACGATCTCCACCGTTGTGGGGATCACGCGTTGGGGGTGTTCGATCTCAGCCAGTTTATTCAATCGTTCGTCCGGTACGGTGATAACGCCGACATTCGGTTCTATCGTACAAAACGGGAAGTTTGCAGACTGTGCTTTTGCATTCGATAAGCAGTTGAAAAGAGTGGACTTTCCTACGTTCGGAAGTCCTACGATGCCACATTGTAAAGCCATAAATAATATCTTGTTTTATTATCAATTCGTTGTATGATTGCCTAATGCCGTCATTCATTGGCAATTTCAACTTGCAAAGATAACGTTTACTAATCGAATTTACTTCAATTCTCTTAAACAAATGTACTAATCAGGAAAGGCTATTGCTCTCTTTTAAGAAATATGAGCTAATGCGGGGATGTGGCAATATGTCAAGTTTTGAACCTTCTGCAAACAGAAAAATAGACAATAACCCCCCTTTTCGACCGTTTTTCTATTTCGTCCGAAATTCTGATCCATTTTGGATTGACTCTTTTTACGATTTCGGCCTTTTTGTCTGACAACAGATAAAGTGAGGTGCGCAGCCCATTCCGAAAAGCGTGCAATTTGATTACCGAAAACCGGAAACGCCGGCAAAGTGATAAACCTTAACTCCCGGAGAATCGAATATTTGAAAATAAAACGGACGGCGTCCCAAATATTCCAAGGAAATTCAGGTGCTTTTTTGCCCTTATGACGGTTCTCTTTTCAATTACGACCGTCCAAATCGCCATTACGACCGTGCTAATCTTCGCGAGGTGCCGAGTGCACTACACATTAGCACGGTCATAATGGCAAAGAGGACGGTCGTAATTGCTGGAAACGCTCAAAAAAGGCGAAAAAGTCCCTTTTTGAGGTCGAAAAAGCGGATTAACATTTGTTTTGTTTCGGATGTTTTTTGAGCCCGAAAAAAACGTTTTATACAATAAGCCCCCGCCGGATAATTGAAAGTTAAGAGTTGAAAGTTGGATGGGGGTGTATTTGATAAGAAATGATTTACTTATGAGAAAAATAGAGCCTCATCCTTTCAGTCTATACTGGTCGGATGAGGCTCTTCATTTAACATTCAGAAAATATTGTTTAGGCGAATAAGCGGGAGAGGAAAAGATACAATAAAAGCGTGGGAACTGTCATCTATCCAAGCAAGAGGTATCGCCAAACACCTATCCAGCAGATAGACAACAGCCCACGCTTAATGTTTATATATTTGTATATATACAAAAAACGTGAGGCAATTGTTGTCTACTGTCCTTGCTGGATGAAAAATTGGCGATTTTCTTGCTTAAGGACAATATGATAACGCTTTTGTTTTTATTAATATGTTATTGCAACGCCTTGCAATAATGTTCGTGACAAAGATAATGTATAAATGATATGATTTATATACTTTGTATCTCTTTTTATTAGTTGTAATGGTATCTAATGCCGGATTTGTTAGCCAGACTCTGTCTGTACAATTGTAAACCGCCGGGATGAAGCCATGAGCGTCATTGATATGCTCTTCATCCGTTGAGATAAGCAAGGCTTTATGTCTTAAGCAGTTTGCTTTTATGGGCATTCATAATTGAGTCCCGCGATATGTCTCTTGAAAAATGATTCAAAAAAGGTTATACTTTTACAACCTTTTTGTGTACTTTTCGTTATCTTTCTCTTGTTTGTTGATAAAATAAATTGCGAACACAGCCAACTTTGACGCTCGCGGACATGAAAGAGGAAACGGGCATCAGTGTGACGGCTATTCAGAAATTATTGGATCAGCTGGTTTCCAAGAAGTATGTAGAACGCGGAGAGAAGGATGGAAGCTGGAGAGTGTTTGTGACACAATAAAACGGATGCGTATTACATGTAAAACATCATTACTGTCCCATTAAAATCTAAATTCGTTATCAGAGCAAAGAAGATTCTTCAATGCAAATTTATTTTCGTATCGAATCCTTAAATTTAAGGAGCATTAAAACCGGATTATCTTCTTCTTTCATTGTGGAAGCAATTTTCTTCAGTTTTTCATCTGTGATTTCATTATTCTGATAAGCTTCGACTAAATCCATCGCGTTTAATGTAACCATGCCGTAGCCATAAGCAACGGAAGTCAGATTTATATATATGGGATTCGTGTTGCGGGTGGTTATAGCCCGGTTATGGTAGACTGGTGTGAACCATTCCTGGGTTTCCCGGTCATACATATAAAGCTTTTCTCTTTTCTCTCTTCCGGCACTCATATCGCTCATTTTAACTGTCACATGCCGGGGGATGCGGCTTATCCAAGCATATCTGTCGTTTATTCCGAGGAAATATAGAAGGGGAGCCTCTGGATCTTTTGTCGGAGCGGCGAGTGGGATCATTACAGGAGTGAGCGTCAAATCCGGATGTAATTGATAAATGGTATCTAATGCCGGATTTGTCAGCCAGACTCTGTCTGTACAATTGTAAACTGCAGGGATGAAGCCATGAGCGTCATTGGTATGCCCGTCATCCCATAATATCTTCCGATTGCTTGCAATAAAAAAGGGGATTTCTATAGATAGAGTGTCTGCTTTTCCTCCAATTTTGGGTAATATGAAATAAGGATGATAGGAGGATTTTGCATCTTCGCGGTCTTTATTGCATAAAAGATAATCGTCATTCAGATTGAGAATATTCATCTTCATGATATCTTCTTCGATTAACGTACGAAGATAGTTTCCGGAAAAATCATATACTTTCAGACTCGTATAGTCGGCAATAAAGACCTCTTTCCGCTTCCAGTCAACGATATTAAAGATGATCGCATTGTACTCTTCCGGACCTTGTCCTCTTCTACAAATACGGCCTTGAAGTTCTTGTCCCTTGGCATCGAAAAGGAGGATTTCACCGACTTTGCCGCCTCTTGTTACGATTCCTTTATCAGAGACAATGGAAGGGGATGAGTTGACAAGTATGGAATCGGATGTAGCCAAAGGTATATATTCCACATCGGCAATATCTTGTAAGTAGATTTCCTTCTGTGGATAATCTTTGGCTACATCGACTACTATCAGTTTTGTGGTATCATCGTTTGCTTTTTTGCAGGAACAAACGGCAAATAGGATTAAAATGCAGGTTATATATCTCATGTGATTATAAGAGTAAGTTTAATGTGCTTCCAGCCAGTTTATGCCTTCGCCGCAGTCAGCGATCAGGGGAACCTGAAGTTTGATAGCGCCTTCCATTTCTTCGAGTACGATTTGTTTCACTTTTTCCAGTTCGTCTTTATGGACATTGAAGTTTAATTCGTCGTGTACCTGGAGAATCATTTTACTTTTCAGACCTTCGGCTTCGAAGCGGTTGAAGATGCGGATCATAGCAACTTTGATGATATCGGCGGCGCTTCCCTGTATAGGCGCATTGATGGCGTTTCGTTCTGCATAACCTCTCACAATGGCATTATGGGAGTTGATATCCGGCAGGAAACGCTTCCGCTTGTAGATTGTCTCCACGTACCCTTTTTCTTTTGCTATCAGAATGCTGTCGTCCATATAGGCACGGACGTCCGGGTATGTCTTGAAGTAGCCTTCAATCAACTCTTTGGCTTCTGCACGGGGGATGCTCAGGCGCTCGGCAAGTCCGAATACGGAGATACCATAGATAATGCCGAAATTGGCCGTTTTGGCTTTCCTGCGCATATCCGAGGTGACTTCTTCAACCGGGATACCGTATATTTTTGCTGCTGTAGCTGCGTGGATATCGGCTCCGCTGCGGAAAGCTTCGATCATATGTGCATCGTTGCTCAGATGAGCCATGATACGGAGTTCGATCTGCGAATAGTCCGCAGAGAAGAAAATACAGTTGTCATTCTCGGCTGTAAAGGCTTTGCGGATTTCGCGTCCCAGTTCGTCACGCACCGGAATGTTCTGCAGGTTCGGATTGGTGGAACTGAGGCGTCCGGTCGAGGTGACAGCCTGGTTATAGGAAGTGTGTATCTTGCCAGTCTTCGGGTTGATCAGTTCGGGCAAGGCATCTATATAAGTGCTGAGTAACTTTTTCAGTCCGCGATATTCCAGCAGTTTTCCTACGACAGGATGTTTGGAGCGCATTTTCTCTAATATATCTTCACTTGTGCTGTAGCTGCCTGTCCGGGTCTTTTTTGCTTTCTCTTCTAACTTGAGATGGACAAAAAGGATCTCGCCAACTTGTCGGGCGGAGTTGATGTTGAATTTCTTGCCTGCCAGTTCATATATTTCTTTTTCCAGCTTTTTTAGTGTGGCAGTCAGTTCTTCGGATGATTGTTTCAGGGCAACCGTATCTACGGTAACACCTGTATATTCCATTTCTGCCAATACATATATTAATGGCATTTCGATATCGTAGAAAAGAGATTCCAGTCCTTCCTTTTCTAAGTAGGGGGCAAAATAGTTTTTCAGTTTGAGTGTCACGTCGGCATCTTCGGCTGCGTATTCGGCAACCTGGGCGACAGGAACGTCGCGCATGGAAAGTTGTTTCTTTCCTCTCGGACCGATCAGTTCCTCGATGTGCACTGTTTTATATTTGAGATACGTTTCGGCAAGGTAGTCCATGCCGTGACGCAATTCCGGATTCAGCAGGTAGTGGGCGATCATCGTATCGAATAACGGGCCGGCTATCCGGATTCCGTATTTGCGGACAACCAGAATGTCGAATTTTATATTTTGTCCGATCTTGAGCGATTTCGGATTTTGGAGGGCAGGAGCGAAGTGGGCGAGTATTTTGTCCGCCTCTTCGCGTTCAGCCGGAACAGGGACGTACCAAGCTTCATTTTCCTTTACGGCGAACGACATTCCGACTAATCCGGCCTTCAATGGGTCGATGCTGTCTGTTTCCGTGTCAAAAGCAAAAAAATCCTGTTCGTTCAAAAAGCGGCCTAAATCGGCTCTTTTTTCCTCTGTATCAACGAGATGATAGGTGTGGAGTGTCGTTCTTAAGCTCGCGAGAGTCGAATATTTTGGAGCAGCCGTAGGTTCGGTCGCAAATTCTTCAAAGAGCGAGCCTTGAATCGGGCCGTTTTCGACCACTTTTTTCTTTTTGCTACTTTTGGCAGGGGTAGCGGTTGTTGCTGAGGTGGACTTGAATTCTGTTTTGACTTTTTCCGGTTCTCCGGATAGCTTGTTAATAAATGTTCTAAATTCTAATTCTGTGTAAATCTCAATCAGACGCTCTTCATTCATCTTCTCACGGATGCATTTGGCGGCATCGAACTGAATGGGGACATCCGTCTTGATCGTTGCTAAGAATTTGGAGAAACGAATCTGCTCCATATTCTCGATGACCTTTCTTTGGAGGGAACCTTTCAGCTTGTCGGTATTCTCTAACAGGTTCTCGATAGTTCCGAATTCTGTCAGTAGTTTTTGAGCGGTCTTTTCACCGACACCTGGGCAGCCGGGGATGTTGTCCGAACTGTCGCCCATCAATCCCAGGAGGTCGATCACCTGGTCGACGGAAGTAAGTCCGTATTTGGCCAAGACCTGGGGGACACCCATAATCTCGTAATCTCCGCCGAAACGCGGACGGTACATAAATATATGCTCGGATACCAATTGACCGTAATCTTTGTCGGGCGTCATCATGTAAACCTCGAATCCTTCTTTTTCGGCTTGCTTGGCTACCGTGCCGATTACGTCGTCAGCCTCATAGCGTGGTACTTCCAGAATCGGGATATTATAGGCCTCTATGATGTCCTTAATGTAAGGGACCGATTTGCGGATATCTTCCGGAGTTTCTTCCCGTTGCGCCTTGTACTGTTCGTAGGCTTCGTGGCGGAAGGTCGGGCCTTTCGGATCGAAGCCAACAGCTATATGAGTTGGGTTTTCACGTCTCAGGACTTCTTCCAGACTATTGATGAAACCAAAGATGGCCGAAGTGTTCATGCCTTTGGAGTTGATACGCGGATTCTTGATAAAGGCGTAATAGGACCGATAAATCAATGCATAAGCATCTATGAGGAATAACTTCATCGCTTTTAACACGTTTTAGTGTGACAATTGTCGGTAAATGTACGAAAAAACTCGCTTACTCGATACTTTTTGTTACTTTTGCGCATCTTAGGATCAATTATGAAGGATAGAAGTAAAATAGAAAAACCGGTTGCCGCAGAATTTAAACGTTTCAATGATGAGTTTGCCGCTTCGCTGCGAAGCGAGACGAATCGTCTGCAATCGGCTATTGATCAGATACTGAATGCGAGTGGAAAACATGTCCGCCCTTTATTGGTGCTGCTGGCTGCGAAAACATGCGGGCAGGTGACGGATCATACGATTAATTCGGCTGTTTTACTCGAATTGCTTCATACTGCCACGCTTATCCATGATGATGTTGTTGACGAGACTAAACAGCGTCGCGGCGTTCCTTCTCTGAATGCTATATTTGATAACCGCATTTCCGTCCTGGTAGGGGATTATGTCCTTTCCACCGCTTTAATCCGTTCCATTCAGACGGGTAATCTGCAAATAATAGGAATTGTTTCGAAGTTGGGGCGTGATCTGTCGGAAGGGGAGATCAAACAACTCGAGACTGCCGAAGAAAGCATTATCGATGAATCCTGCTATATGCAGGTGATACGGAAAAAGACGGCGATGTTACTTTCCGCTTGTGCCGAAATAGGGGCTATTTCTGCCAATGCTTCCGATGAAATGGTGAAAAAATGCCGTGAGTTCGGGGAATATCTGGGCTATTGCTTCCAGATTAAAGACGATATATTCGACTATTTTAAAGAAACTAATATCGGGAAACCGACCGGTAATGATATCCGGGAAGGAAAGGTAACGCTTCCTTTGCTGCATGCTTTGCAAACAGGTCCGAAAGAGGAGGTGGACAATTGTCTGCGTATTATTAATGAAAAGGATTTCTCTGCAAAGAATATCGACCTGCTGATCGATTTTGCTAAAGCAAACGGAGGAATCGAATATGCCGGACAGCGGATGCAGGCGTATCATGATAAAGCAGTCGAAGTTCTTCTGACTTTACCCGAGTCGGAGGCCCGTGACGGATTACTGCTACTTGCCGATTATATTGTAGAACGTCAGAAATAGAAAAAGGAAGGTAGGGATGTGTTAGAACTTATTTTTGACACATCCCTACCTTTTTTATTATTTCGCTACTTCATATACTTTATATGAGTGGGGCATCAAAGTAATGAGATACCTGTTTGCATGATCCCGCTGGTTTTCGGGTAGCTTTTCAACCAGAGTGCCTTTCAGCATGTCTTTCACCGCTTCTATCTTTTTATTGGTTACAAGACGGATTGTAACAGGTTCGTCGCGGAACGATTCTACGATGAAAGTGCCGTTGTCATAAAGGAAAAGGCTTACTTTCGCAGGGCCTTCTATATACATATCCAGATCCTGACTAAGGATGCGGCGGTAAGCATTCAACACACCTTCGGGTAGGTCATACAAGTTTCCGTAGTCGTCCGGAATAGTCATTACATACAGATTTCCTTTTGAATAAGGGGCCCGCAACAGCATCGGATAACCGCTCACACCTTTCTGTAGAGGGCGTCCGGCGCTCAATATATCCCATGCGTCATTGGTCTGATAGCGTACCTGCGTGATGAGGATATCTTTGTCGGCAGTGCCGGCCCGTCCGAAGTCATTGACCAGGGCTTTAAGGTCTGAGGCACGCAGTTCGGCTATATCTGCTATTTTCTCGGGGATGGCTGCCAGTAATCCGCTGGTGATGACGACATCACCGCCTTTTTGCAACTGTTTTTTCATTTTTGCAATAATATCGGCATCATATTTAGCCTGTTCCGTCAGAAGGATCACCTTCTGGTCTGTCGGGAATAGGGGATACATATCCATCGGAAGGCCGATCATTCCGAGATAGTTCTGCAGGAAGTCATCACCCAATGAATGGAATGGCTTGTAGTTCTTGATACCAATTGGTTTTCCCAATTTATAGACGAATGCGTCGATCTGTTCGAGCGATACGCCGGCTACGCGTGCGATCGTTGTCGGAAGGGTCGTGCTGCCGTTCGGCAAACGGATAGGCTTCATCATTTCGTCGTAGTTGAAGCTGGTTCCCATTCCCTGCCAAGGCGTACGGTGGATTTCCGGACGCAGCTTGGTGCCTAATAGTTCGTGATAGGCAAAAAGAGCGATTTCAGGCGCTTTGGCAAACATGCTGAGCCAGAGTTGTTCCGCATAGCGGTCCATACCCATATTGGAACCACCCGAATCTACCCAGCCACCGAAGTTATGTCCCGGACGCAGGTTGTCGAAATAACGGATAATATTGTAGCTTAGGTAGTTTTGCAGATGCTGGGCGGAGGAGGGATCGCGTGTCTCCGTGCCGCTCCAGATTCCGTCGAATATCTGCGGGCCGGTGGCGAGGTTGAATCCCAATCCCTGGAAATGGTCGTACCAGTTCGGATATTTGATGATGATCTTTACATTCGGATTCACCTTCTTTGCCGGATTGATGACCAGGTTCTGTCCGGCTTCCGTCATCAGTTCTGTACGATATTGGGTCCAGCTCTTGTCACCTTTTGCCTTGATGTCGATATCGGATTTGCTGCTGGTGAAGAAGAAGTCGTCGAGAATGAAATTGTCAAAGTGCTTGGCTGTGTGTTCGGCTATTTCCTGTACCTTCTTCCGATGTTCGGGGTTGGAATAGGAGAAGGTCTCGAAGCTGTTCGATTCGTCGATCGTGTAGGTGATACCTCCTCCGATTTCTACGCCTCTATCTTGAAAGAACTTCTTTGCCTGTTCCAGCGTTTTGTCCGGAACGATCAGCAGGTCACGGTGTGTTTCCAGATAAATCTTGTCTACTTTTACCTGGCTGGAGATAATGGTCCAGGTGGAATCCAACCAATGCAGGTCTTTCATTTTTTCTACTTCGTAAGCCCGTGTATAGACGGATACTTTAAAGCTCTTGTAATTACCGGCATGCCCCACTAAGGAGATGCCCATGCTCATAATAAGCGCAAGAATTAAGAATCGTTTCATTGTGGTAATTATTTAATATGTGATAGAAATTGGAGGCGGAACCGTTAAGCTCCGCCTTCTTTGTTTTATTTATCCGATAGAAGCTGTTGTGCCGCCAATACCAGGAACATATAATGCGATGAGCCTCCGCCCAGCACATATTCGACCTGCTGCCAAAGGTAAGGGAAGACCAGCAGTTCGGGGAAATCAGGACGAATCAGGGCTGTTCCCGAAACCACACCGCCCGGGATATATGACCAATCGGCGCGGTTAAGGCCATAACCGACTGTTGCCGACACTGTACCCACTCCGGATGCAAATGATGCCGTATTCGTGCCCGGATGGCATCCTAAGACGAAATTCAGCGCATTGTACACGTATTCCGGTCCGAAGATATCCGGATAAGCCGTGTGCAGGAAGTAATGGCGGTAGCCGAACGACTGTATGTCCCAACCGGCACCCCAGATATGCGGACGATAGGGGATGCCATAAGGTGTTTCAGCCCCTTGCTTATCCAACTCTGTCCGGAAACCGGTTAACGCGTTCCGGACAGCCTTGCTGAAGCCGGCATCGTTCATTTTCTTTTCGGCCCGGCCGATGAACCAACCTACACGACCGATGTTCTGGGCAATAAAGTCTTTCTCTTTCAGCAGATAGTTCTTGTATTGCTGGTCGCCGGTAGTCAGATAGAGTTCGGTTGCTGCGTGTACCTTTGAGGCTTTTGTCTGTGCCGACTCTTTCGTCACGTCGAAGAGGCTGCGGGCGCAATCCAGCGCTTGTACGCTCAGGGTATCGTTAAATCCTTTCAAGACGCGTGAAGCGGCAGCCATTTGGGCGGCAGTCGTCAGTTCGCGGTTCGGATTGTCCTCGGTGAAGACCCAGCGGTCGTCTTCGTTTCCGGCTACATTGTCGGTCATGGCGGAAGCATCTCCGAGCAGCACATACTGGCGGAGGCCGTTGCAGATAATACCTCTGTACAGGCGTCCTAAGGCACGGTAGCCGCCGATAACAGTCAGGGCGCCGTTTTCTACCTGTTGCAGCATATCCGGTTTCCCGTCGGGTTGATGAATCTCCGTGATCCGGCTGTGCTGGTCGATGGCGGTAGCGTCGTAGTCCACATGGAAGGCTTCATAGGCGAGGGCCAGGATATAGGCTTCTCCGGCCTGCGATTCCACCCGGAGGTCGAAGTCGCCTGCATCATGCCAGCCGCCGATGTTCAGGCCGGGGACTACATCGCCCGGATTGTACTTCGTCAGCGTGGAAGGCCCTTGTGCATAGCCGTCGATGTGGTTGAAGTTGACAGGCGCCATACGGGCGTCGTCCATGTGGCAGAAATCATGCCATACGCGGTACTTCTCGTTCACCCGCATATGGCACATTTGTACCGGCAGGAAGTATTCCAGGACCGGTTGCCAGGCGCCGCGGTCATACACATCTTTTGCGATCCGGAAGATGGAAGAGACGGCATCTCCGTAATGTACCTGGTATAAGCCTTCCTCTTTGATGGACGAGAAGTCGAATTTCAGGTAGTTGTAGCGGAGGAATTGTCCCCATTTCTGTCCGGCGGCGGCAAGAACCTCTTTCTCTCCGTCGGGTGTAATCTTGTAGAGTTTCGGTTGCTGAAGTCTTGTATCTCTTTTATCCAGCTCGATAACAGCGACTTTGGGCTGGTTGGGATGATAGCCTAACTGGGATGTCTGGACAACCGGCGTATAGATCCAGTCCTTTACGACGTTGGGTGTGATGACCCACCGGATCGCTTCTTTAGTCTTTCCGGCCGGCACTTCGCTTCGTACGACAAACCAACCGTTGTTGTGGTTCATCCGGCCGTCATATAGTTTTAGGTCGGAGCCTTTTGTCTCGATCGTGTACCGGCTGTAAGGATCATCCGGGCGGACGGTGAAACGTTTTCCGACAGCATAAGGTTCCGACACGATGTCGTCAGCCACGATCGGGCTGTAGTCTTTGCCTGCCAACATCTCCGCAGAGGCTTTCCCTTCCGGATTGAAGTTGCCGGTATGCGGATAGTTGGCCGGTTCGTAGCGCGTAGGCCCGTTCGCCTGTTGTGGGAAAATACCCGTCTGCGTGTCCATAATCCAAGGCTTCCCGAAGAGGGCGCCGGGGAAGAGTTCGAGGTTGAATCCGACCTTTCCGATAAATTCCTGTGGTATGGGATGATCCAGGTCAACTGTGACGACAACCGAACCGCCTTCTCCCTTAATCGTTACGGTGTAGTCGAATGCCAAATCGGGGTAAATCATCGGGTTAAATCCTGTCAAATGCCGTGAAGAATCAGGGAAACTCAAACGGGCCGTGATGGTGTTGGCTACCGGATCCAGATCCCGTTTTCTCTGTTTCGGGACCGGTTGCCATTGGCCGGGTGTCGGTTCGAGGCGAATATCTCCATTAGTGGCTACCCGGTGTCCATGCATGATCAGGGAAACACCACCCTGATGGCCTTCCGGATAAATGTCGTCGAAGCCCATTACATTCACACCCTGGTTTTGGAAATAACCTTCCGGTCCTAATTTAAACTCTTGTGCCGTTGCAGGGAGTATACTCATCATTCCTCCCAGGCATAAAATACTCATTAGTCTTTTCATGTGTAAATCATATTATTATTAGTGATAACCGGTCATCCGGTCGCTGTTCCTTCTGATCGGTCTTGTGATTTTTCAAAGGATTTCCTGGCTTTTTACTTACAGTTAACGCATGAGCATAAAGCTCCCGACTGAATTGAGAAATATTAAAAGGTCCAAAGAAACACTGTCACTTATCTATCTAAGTGGCTATAAAGATATGATTTATATTGCAATAAAATCTTTTCTTCCTGATTTTTATTGAGGTGATAATCAATGATTGTTCTTAACGAGTGAAATATGTGTTGAGAAGTTCGGTTTGCTATTATATAATGGGTACATTTGTAGAATATTATTATAAAAACAGTGACTATGACAAAAAAAGAAGCAATCAAGCTCTTCGAAGAGCGTAAAGTTCGTACCGTTTGGGACGATGAACAGGAAAAATGGTACTTTTCTATTGTAGATGTGATTGGCGTGTTAACCGAAAGCCCTGATCCTACGGCTTATTGGCGTAAATTAAAACAACGATTGAAGCAGGAAGGGAATGAAACCGTGACAAGTTGTCACGGTTTGAAAATGCGAGCAGTTGATGGTAAGATGCGGCTTACCGATGTGGCCGATACCGAACAGCTTTTCCGTCTGATCCAGTCTGTCCCTTCTCCTAAAGCTGAACCCTTTAAATTATGGATGGCACAGATTGCAAGTGAAAGGATTGATGAATTGCAAGATCCGGAACTGACGATTGACCGCGCTATGTGGGAATATAAGCGTTTAGGATACTCCGATAATTGGATTAACCAACGCCTGAAAAGTATTGAAATCCGTAAGAACCTGACAGATGAATGGAAACGTAAATGCGCATAACTCTTTAGGGAAACTTCCTGAGGATACGGGTAAATGAATTGAATATGATATATTAAGTTAAAAGAGTCTCCCAGGCGTAAGAATTTCGCTTGGGAGACTCTTTTTGTTTCATCACGATGAAACTTTTGTTCCCTTGTGGTGAAACTTTAGTTTCATGCCGGAGAAACTAAAGTTTCAGACTTGGGGAACAGGTGAAACTTTTTAAGAAATTTTTACTGTTGCGCTTACTTTCCTAAACGTTGCTCAATGTCTTCCACCAAGCTGCTTGCACCGATACGGAACAGGTCTTTATTCAGCCAGTCGTTGCCTAAGACCTCTTTCACGAGCGTGTAGTAGCGGACAGCATCTTCTGCTGTACGGACACCGCCTGATACTTTAATGCCGACAGGTTTTCCTGTGATGGAATGGTACTTTTTCAGAACCTGGCACATCGTATAAACGGCTTCTGGGGTTGCGCCGGGATAACCTTTACCTGTGGATGTTTTGATGAAATCGGCGCCGGAATAGAGGGCGAGGATTGCGGCTTTCCGAATGCTTTCCGGAGCTACGAGAGCACCGGTTTCGAGGATTACTTTCAGCTTGGCGTCGCGGCAGCTTTCTTTGATTTCCTGGATTTCCTCGGCAATCTCTTCGTAGTTCTCTTCCATGAAATAGCCTAAATTCATCACTACGTCGATTTCATCGGCTCCCTGCATGACTGCCATGGCAGTCTCGGCAATCTTTATTTCCATAAATGTCTGGGAGGAGGGGAAGCCTCCGGCAACAGATGCAATCTTCACGTCCTGTGCAGCAAGTGCCTGCTTGACTGTTTCCACAAATAGGGGATAAGTACAGATGGCAGCTACATTGGGAACGTCCGGGCGAGTGCCTTCAAAGTCGTTTACCTTGTCCACCAGTTTCCAGATGCTTTCTTTCGTGTCGATGCTGGTGAGGGAAGTCAGGTCGATGAAACCGTGAATTTGTTTCAGTACGTCCGGTGTGAAGTTCTCTTTTCCGTGCTTTTCGAGCAGTGTTTTTACCCGTTCGGCAACCTCTTCGGGCGAGCCGGCCGGTTCAAACTTGGCAAAGGCCTGCTGATATTTGTCGGTGTGGAGATGTTCGGTATCTTCATCGTGGTGATGATGTCCGCATCCACATTCATGATCGTGTTCGTGTGCCATATCTTATAGTTTTTTATTGTTTATATGTCGTTCTTTATCGCGGTCGGTCTTCTTCTGCAGGTTCTTTTCGAAAGCGGCAGTCAGATCGACACCTGTCTGGTTGGCAAGGCAGAGCAATACCCATAAAACATCCGCCATTTCATCGCCTAAATCACGGTGTTTATCGCTTTCCTTAAAGGACTGTTCGCCGTAGGTACGGGCCATAATGCGCGCCAGTTCTCCGACCTCTTCCGTCAAGATTGTCATATTCGTCAGTTCGTTGAAGTAGCGGACGCCATACGTTTTGATCCAGCTGTCCACTTGCTCCTGTGCCTGTTTAAGCGTAACTTCTGCCATATTATTCTTTATTTTGTGAGTCGATCCAAATCGTAACAGGGCCGTCGTTGAGCAGCTCCACTTTCATATCGGCGCCGAATGTTCCTGTCTGTACCTCTTTGCCGATTTGCAGGCCCATTTCCGCGCAGAAGGCTTCGTACATCGGAATCGCTATGTCCGGCTTGGAAGCGTGGATGTAAGAAGGACGGTTTCCCTTCTTGGTGGAGGCATGCAGCGTGAATTGGCTGACCACCATTACTTCGCCTTCCGTTTCGATTACGGAACGGTTCATAACGCCGTTTTCATCGTCAAAAATCCGCAGGTTGGCAACCTTCTTGCACAACCACTCGATGTCTTCCCGGGTGTCGCGGTCTTCAACGCCGACCAGCACGAGCAGTCCTTTTCCTATTTTAGACTTCAATTGCCCGTCTATGGTGACCGAGGCGTGCTGTACCCGTTGTATCAATGTTCTCATATCTTTATTTTAAACCATTTATTAAAGCATTTGTTTTGGCTTCTCCGATTACTGCCTTCAGTTCGTCGAAGCTGGCTTCGCGTATTCGCTTTACGCTCTTAAAGTGGCGTAAAAGTAATACTTTTGTCTTTTCTCCGATCCCTTTTATGGCGTCTAATTCCGATTTTGTCTGGTTCTTGCTTCGCTTGTCCTTGTGGAAAGTGATGGCGAAACGGTGTACTTCGTCCTGCATCTGGGTGAAGAACTTGAACATGAAACTTTGTATCGGCATACCGATTGTTTCGGGAGGGAAGCCGAAAAGCAGTTCCGATGTCCGGTGTTTACCGTCTTTTGCAAGGCCGGCAATGGGGATGTCGAGGTGGAGTTCGTCCTGGATAACTTCGCGTACTACTTCCATTTGCCCCTTTCCACCGTCCGTAATGATCAGGTCGGGCAGGGGAGATTCCTCGTCTATGGCGCGCTGGTAGCGGCGGCGTACGACCTCTTTCATGGAGGCGTAATCGTCCGGGCCGACAACTGTCTTGATATTGTATTTCCGGTAATCTTTCTTCGATGGTTTCGCCATTTTGAAGACAACACACGCAGCCACCGCATCGCTCCCTTGTATGTTCGAATTGTCGAAACACTCGATATGGGCGGGTAGTTTAGGCAGATGCAAGGTGTCTTGAATCTCTTTCAGAAGGCGCGTGCTGCGTTGTTCCGGATTCAGCTTTTCCGCCTGTTTCAGTTTGTCAACTTTGTATTGCTTTACGTTCATTTCGGAAAGCTCGACCAGTTTTTTCTTGTCTCCGCGTTGGGGCACTGTGATCGTCACGTTTTCCAGCTCTATATCCAGTGGAAAAGGAATAATAATTTCGCGTGCCGTACTCTTGAAGCGGTTGCGCATTTCGATAATGCCCAGACTGAGGAGGTCTTCTTTCGATTCATCCAAACGCTTCTTGTATTCAAATGTGTAGGCCTGGACGATGGCTCCGTTCCCGATATGCATGTAGTTGATATAAGCGGAGTTCTCGTTTTCGGCCAGCGAGAAAACGTCTATATTGTGGAGCATCGGTGTGACGACTGTCGATTTGGCCCGGTAATTCTCGATGACTTCGTACTTTTCTTTAATCTTTTGCGCTTCCTCGAACCGTAATTCTCCGGCAAGGGTTTGCATCTGTTCATAGAGGTGCTTGCTTATCTGTGAAATGTTTCCGCGCAGGATTTCTTTTATTTCGGAGATGTTTTGCTGGTATTCTTCCAGTGTTTGCAATCCTTCGCAAGGCCCTTTACACCGTTTGATGTGATATTCCAAGCAAACTTTATAGCGTCCTTCGGCGATGGATTCGGGGGTAAGAGGATATTTGCAGGTTCGTAACGGATATAAATCTTTCAGCATTTGCAGCATGACTTTTGCTGTGTACACGGAAGGATAGGGACCGTAATAGCGCGAGCCGTCCCGTACAATATTCCTTGTTTGGAATACGCGCGGGAAATATTCGTTCTTGACAACAATGGACGGATATGTCTTGTCGTCTTTCAACAGTACGTTATATCGGGGGCGATATTGTTTGATCAGATTATTCTCTAAAAGGAGAGCGTCTTCTTCGGAATCGACAACGATGTATTTTATGTCCCGTATCTGCTTGACAAGAACGCGCGTCTTGTTGCTGTCGTGCTCCTTGTTGAAATAGGAGGAGACACGGCGCTTCAGGTTCTTTGCCTTTCCTACATAAATGATCGTCCCTTTATCGTCGAAATACTGGTAGCACCCCGGCGATTCAGGGATGATGGAAAGTATTGTTTTTATATGTTCCTCGGTTGCGCTCATTCTCTTTTATGTATGTTTCTGTCCTATTTCCAGTGTTTTACGCTATTCTTGTTAAAGTAAATGTTTCACGTGGAACATTCTGCCTTTAGCGACCAAGCATCACCAATAGGATGTTTATGTCGCTTGGCGAGATGCCCGGAATACGGCTTGCCTGAGCAATGGTGTCCGGGTCTATCCGCGTCAGCTTCTGGCGGGCTTCCGTCGATAAAGACTGGATAGAATTATAATCGAATTTACCTTTGATGTGGATATTCTCCAAGCGGCTGATCTTGTCAGCGATGATCTGCTCGCGACGAATATAGCCGCTATACTTGATCAGTATTTCTGCCGCTTCGATAATCTCTTCTTTGCGTGAAACCGGAACTTTGTCCAAAACCTCGCGGAAGGCAGGAACAAGTTCTGCCATATTTTCCAACGTGACTTGCGGACGCGGAATTAATTCGATCAGCTTGCAGCCGTGTGAAAGGGGAGTCGTGCCCAATGCCTCCAAACCGCTGTTTATGTATTGCGGCTTGATGGAATAGTTTTCGGCAAAAGAGATGATCGCATCCCGGCTTGCTCTTTTCTCTGTGAGCAGGTCGTAACGGTCTTGTTTTGCCAAACCGATCTTGTATGCTTTTTCCGTTAGACGCATATCCGCATCATCTTGGCGAAGCAAGATGCGGTACTCGGCGCGTGAGGTAAACATACGGTAAGGCTCGTCTACGCCTTTTGTGACGAGGTCGTCTATCAATACGCCGATGTAGGCTTCGTCGCGGCCTAATATGAACGGTTCGCCACCATGGCAATTGATGTGCGCGTTGATGCCGGCGATCAGGCCTTGTCCGCCTGCTTCCTCATATCCCGTCGTTCCGTTGATCTGTCCGGCGAAGAACAGGTTATGGATTTGTTTTGTTTCCAAATTATGCTGTAGCTGTGTCGGGTCGAAGAAATCATATTCGATGGCATATCCCGGACGGTAAATCTGTATGTCGCGAAATGCCGGTATTTGTTGCAGGGCACGCAACTGGATATTGAGGGGCAGGGAAGAGGAGAAGCCGTTCAGGTAATATTCCTGCGTCGTTTCACCTTCCGGCTCCAGGAAAAGCTGATGCTGGGGTTTGTCTGCAAATGTAACGATCTTTGTCTCGATGCTGGGGCAATAGCGTGGGCCGATGCTTTGGATCTGTCCGTTGTAGAGCGGAGAGTCGGGGAGACCCTGGCGTAAAACTTCGTGACAGGCCTCGTTGGTGAATGTTGTCCAACAACTGAGCTGTTTCAAAACACGGTGCGAAGTGTCCATATAGGAGAACTTGTGGAAATCGTCTTCTCCGGGCTGTTCCGCCATTTCATCGAAGTGGACGCTTCGTGCATCGATGCGCACGGGTGTCCCGGTCTTCATCCGTTCGGATTTGATGCCTAACGAAACCAATTGCTCGGTCAGCCCGGTTGCAGCCGGTTCGGCTATACGGCCGCCGCGCAACTGTGTACGTCCGATATGAAGCAGGCCGTTCAGGAAAGTCCCGTTTGTGAGCACTACGCTTTTGGCACGGAATTCGACGTCCATATAGGTTTTTACGCCGCATACTGTGTCTCCGTCGAGCAAAAGCTCGCGCACGGTATCCTGCCAGATATAAAGGTTCGGAAGGTTCTCGAGTATTCCCCGCCAGCATTCGATAAAGCGGGCGCGGTCGCTTTGCGAACGCGGACTCCACATAGCCGGTCCTTTGCTCTTATTCAGCATACGGAACTGGATGGCTGTATGATCCGTCACAATTCCCATATAACCGCCTAAAGCGTCGATTTCACGGACGATCTGCCCCTTGGCTATACCACCAACCGCCGGATTGCAGCTCATCTGCGCAATCTTGTTCATATCCATTGTTATGAGAAGTGTCTTCGAACCTAAGTTGGCTGCAGCCGCTGCGGCTTCACAGCCTGCGTGTCCGGCACCTACCACGATCACATCGTAATTGAAAGTCATTGTCCTAATTATCTTTGTTTTTGCAAAGATAGTGCAAATCGAATGCATTTTGTATGGGTTTTTGGTTATATTTGTAAATCTTGGAATATCTAAGTAATACCTAAAGAATGACATTATGGAAGCCCGGATCTCTTCTTCAACGATGGATAGTACCAATAAGATAAAAACATCTGTCACGCTTTTTATTTTGTATGGCGTTTGCTTATTCCCGGCCTACTATGGAGATCTGTATGCATTGCTTGGCATGTTTGCTTTTAGCACCCTCCTTTCTGTTACAACTCGGGGCTTTATGCCGAAACGCTTTATCGTGGATGGGGAAAAGCTGACAATCGACACACCCTTTCGGAAATATTATATCCGCATTGAAGAGATCATTTCGGCACGAGAAGTCGATCAATCGGATTTAGGAGTTGGGATCCGTTCGTTCGGTTCCAGCTGGTTGTTTGGTTATCTTGGATATTTCTCTTTTACCACTATCGGACATGTGAAGGTCTTTGCCCGTCGTTCCAATAACTGTATTCTGATTACGACAGCCGATCGTGGAAACTTTATCATTGCCCCCGACGATCCGGAATTTATCAATTACCTGAATCGGGCAATACTATGGAGATAGGAACAGGAGGGTGGTTTATAACTGCTTTAGAACTTCCAGCACATAGTTACGCCGTTGCCGGGAGATACTGACGGTCGAACCGTCTTTCATCCGGATATAGCCGCCGTCCGTTTTAATGAAACTTCTGATTTCATCCAGATTGATCAGATGTGACTGGTGGACGCGGAGGAAATTGTAGGGCGTTAGTAATTCGTCAAACTCCTTGAGTGTTTTGGATACGATCAACTTTTCTCCGGACTTCAGGTAGAAGGTCGTATAATTGCTTTCCGATTCGCAGCGGATGATAGAACCGATCTCCACAAACTCTATTTTATCGGCAACGGACAAGGCTATTTTCTTCTGCTTGTCCAGTGCCCGGACGTTCTGTAGCAGGTTTTGCATCCGCTTATTTTCCTGTTTCCTGAGAATAACCTGTACCGCTTTATCGACCGCATGTACCAGCTCTTCCGGGTCGATCGGTTTCAGCAGGTAATCGAGCGCGCTGAAACGGATGGCCTGGATTGCATAGCTGTCGTAGGCTGTGGTGAAGATCACTTCAAACGAAATATCCGGGAGACTTTCCAACAGGCTAAAACCTGTATCATCCCCCAGCCGGATATCCAGGAAAAGGATATCCGGTTTTGCTTCGGGGAGGATGCTACGGGCTTCGGTCACGGAACTGCAGATCGCCGAAATCCTGATTTGCGGACAATAGGTTTCAACCATACGGAGCAGGTTCTCCCTATTTCCCTGTTCGTCTTCAACGATCGCTGCAGTTATTTTCGTTTCCATATTTCGTTTTGTTATAAAGGAATGGATAATCGGACATGGCAACCGGAAACAGATTCTTTCTCCTGTCTGTTTTCAATTGTAATACTGATTTCCGTATTATATAAAGTCTTTAATATCTCGAATTGGCTGCTGATGGCACGGATGCCGAAGCCTTCGTCTGTGTCTGTCGCTATTCCGGGACCGTCGTCTGTAATATCGATTATCAGCACTTGCTTCTGCAAAGATAATCGAATTATGATTTCTCCTTCTCCCCGCGGAGCGATTCCATGCTTTACGGCGTTTTCAACGAACGGCTGTATCAGCATTCCCGGTATTTCGATCAGCTCCGGTTTGATGTTTTCATCAATAGCGAACGAGTAGGAGAAGGGGAAACGAAGCTGCTCGAGTTTCAAATATAACTGTAATTGTTCGAGCTCATCGGAAAGAGGCACTAACTTCTTTTCGGAAGTCGCCAGTACTTTCCGCAGCAAACGCGAGAAGTCGATCAGGTATTTGTTCGCTTCCTGATTAGCCGAACGGTTAATCAGATTCTGGATCGAACTTAATGCATTAAAGATGAAATGCGGATTCATCTGGGAACGGATCGCGCGGAGTTCAAGTTCGGAGATATGCCGCCGGTTGCGCTCCTCTTTCCGCTTACTTCTGGTCCGGAAATAGTAAACGAGACCGATGATTACAATGACTAAGAGCGAACCTAAAACACCTTCTTTGAATCCTTTTTTGAAATCACTCATCGACTCGTCTACTCTGTTCAGGTCTTTTTGCAGTACTTGGAGGAGTGGCTTTTGAGGATCAAATAACCAATTGCCAAATTTGCGATAGAGGATGGTCCCGTCTTCACGCATCAGGATCGTCATGGTGCTGAACCCTTTACGTTTTAATTCCTCGATTTGCTGATCGGGGATCGCTTTGTAAGGCTTTACCCGATTGGCATTATGATCGGAGAATTTGGCGTATAGTTCGAGCCGTACGGCGGATGATATCCCTTCTGATTCAAGGCGTTTCTGAAAATCAAGCGCGTTTTGGAGTCCTGATGCGGGAAGGCCTCCCTGTGTCGATAAAAATAGCAGGATATATTTCCGGTCGCTTCCTTTCTTCAGCTTCAGATTGTCGGCTATCATAAGGCCACTCTCCCGGATGTTTTTTCCGGCTTCGAAAGGCAAGAACTTATTGTATGCGGAGGTCAATATATTTGTCAGGCTGGTATCTGGACAGGAGCTGATAAAATCATTATAGTCTTCTTCTATTTCAGATAACATACTGTCGTACATGATACTCCCTAAAGTCGCCTCGTTTACCACATATTGGGGGAAACCGGAGAAAATCTGTTTGTTCAGAAGATAGTTCTCCTGTGGGGTTAATTCTTTCTCCTTATTCAGGCATAGGTTATCCGATTTGAGCTCCTGTTTCTTATAGAGTGAATATCCGTACAGGAAAGAATAGTAACATGTGGCAAACGGTTTTTTCGTACTGTATGCAAAGTCGATGAGTGGATTGACCGATGCGAAATGAGGCGCTTGCCAGTCGAGCAGGCCGCTTTTATGCCAGGCCTCTTTGTCGGTCGCTTTCATATAGCGCATAAGGACAAGCATTCCTTCAAAGTATTGCTCCGAACGTTCGAATACCTTTTTCCAATAGGGGTCCATATTCTTAAAGTCATCGTTCTCTAACGCAGCTTGAAAAAGGGCGTTGCGGGACTGGAAGTCTTTTTTCATCTGGTCGGGAGAGTCGAAGTCAAGGTTACGTATGTCAGATTCGTATATGTTGGCAAACCGTACGAAACTGTATTGAAAGTTGTTTTGCTCGCTTCCTCGTCCCATATAACGCATATTGTGTGTCTTTTCATATAATTCTTTGTCCTGAATAATGGAATCTCCGGGAGTAAGCAGCAGTGTCATTCGTTCTCCGACTTTATAATCAGTCGGGTAGGCGATAAATATTTTTTTATGGACAGTCGAATCTTTGGATGCTTCGAAACTGAAATTGCTTACGGTAAATTCCGTATTCGGAGGAAGTTCAAACGATGCATCGACAATCCGTGCATCCGGAGTTAACCGGATCGTGCCGTCTTTTTCCCATTTGGCCGGAAAATTATCAAATAAGAAGGTCGAGAACCTGTCGAATTTTATGTCGTCTGCTCCTATATCTGTGGAGTTGGCAGGCATCCCTGTCCCTCTTACTCCGAAAGGAATATAGGCCATTGTGTACGTATATAGATAATCTTCTTTCTTGAAAGTTTTTGTTTTTCCGCTTTTTCGGTCGTATGTGAAACGCGCAATCAGCTTGCCTGCCTCATTCTCTTCGACAACAAGATCCTGCATATAGCGGCTGTCGAAATAGGAAAAACCGGGGTTCTCTTTATCATTCCGGCAGTCATAAACGTTTTCAAGTGTATAGTCGATCGTGATCGTTTCCGCTTTTACGTCTGTTACGGTTCCCCGGATGGTAATTCTCCGGATGTTTTCCGCCCGCCAGGGTACTTCCTCTTTGAGACCTGGAGCGATGTAAGGATAATAGTTGACAGACTCAATTACCACCCAATCGCCTTTTTTCAGGGAGTCGGGTGTATAGGGCTTGAACGTCTCGGCCGAACCGATTTGTGCCAGAAAGACAAGAAGGAATAGGAGTACTGTTTTCATGACTGTAAAAATAAGATGAATAATTTAATTACAGTCCAAATGTATTCAGCAAAGACCAGTATCCGTCCGGCAAATGAGCAGATGACGGGTTTGGATGAGTAACAGGTGAAATAAAGGATAGTTGCATATTATTGATTTTATTCCTAACTTTGTAAAAACGATAGGTTTATGCAGTCTATAGCTGAATATAAAGAAATCTTATCTAAATTCAAAAAAGAATTTGGTCCTCGATTTGGTATTAAAGAGTTGGGGATTTTTGGCTCTGTGGCCAGAGGAGAACAGACGGAAGAAAGCGATCTGGATGTATTTGTTTCGCTTGAAAAGGTTGAACCGTTCATTCTTTTTGACCTTAAAGAATTGTTAGAGTCATTATGTAAATGTAAAGTTGATTTGATTCGGCTAAGAGATTCATTACGGCCAGCTTTGAAAAATAATATCCTTAAAGATGGCATTTATGTTTGATAGGGGAAGAGTTTTAGATCGTTGTGAGCAAATTGTCGAGTCAATTGATCTGATAATGCAATGGAGTAACTCGATCCAATCGGCAGAGGACTTTTTGCTATCACCAGAGCATGTCTTGATTTTTGATGGCTGTGTAATGCGTCTTCAAATCATTGGTGAAAATATTAAGAAGATCGATGAGTGCACAAATGGAGAGCTGTTATGCGAGTATCCTGAAATACCTTGGCATAAAGTGATCGCTCTCCGGAATATTATATCACATGAATATGCCAATGTTGATGAAGAAATTATATTTGCAATTGTCAAGCAAAGCCTGTCTCCATTGAAATTAGCAATACTAAAAATCAGAAATATACTTCAGTCCTGATTTTACTAAGGTACATATTACGTACCTCTTTCAATAACATTTTCCCGCCCAGGAGGAATGAAAATACCTGTATTTGATAATCAATAATATAACCTGGAGGTTACTTTTTGTGTTTGACCAACATAATCACCCGATTATCATCCTCCCCCAATGTCGCGGCAACTTCTTTCAGTTTGCCTTTCAACTTCCCTTTTTCATAATCTCTGCAAAGTTCGAAAGCATTTAGAGTAGCCCATAATTCGCCTTTGGAATTGATAGGGGTCAGCATAGACATATAAAATTCTTTTTTATAAGAATAATCGCCATTGTATATGATATACCTAAAGAAATCCTTTTCCTGTGTATCATACACAAGGTACGTTCTCGGAAACCCCTCTTCTTTGCTGAAATCATATACATTCTTTATGCTTTCCATGAAATAATAACGATTGGAAACCAACTTTAAAACCAGGTAGAATCCCGGATCCATGGTATGGATGGGTGGGGTTCGTGCGATAAATGGACGCAAACTGCAATCGGGCATTAAGGTGTAGATCGTATCTGATGAGGGTTCTAATAGAATCCAATTGCCATTAAAGGGAGTTATTCTACTATACATACCAGGCCCGGCCATTCTTGTTCCCTTTTCATGTCTTAAAAGTTGAAAGAAGAGCTTTTTCTCTTTAAATGGAGTTTTAATCTCTTTGGTTATACTCCCGTTTTGCTTCGAGACGAGCAGAAATGGAATATCGTCATTACATTCATCGTAACAAATCAGATTTTCTTTATCATAATTGAATATTTGCCCGTAAAACTGGGTATTACCTTCCTGCTTCTGTTTAAAACTTCGCTTAAAATTTCCCTCTAAGTCATAAACCTTTATTTTTCTTGCCCAATGATCGTTTAGAAACATTTCATTGTTTTCCTCATCCAATGTAATGCTTGTAAAAGATATGTATTCTTCTCCTCCTTGCCCTTGGCGGTTTATCTTACGGATGGCTCTTCCCGTCCGGTCATACACAAAAATATCTCCGTCTTTCCGATAGTTTGCCACTATTATGAATTTTTCGCCTACAGCCTGTACAAAGCCTTGATTAACAAAATCATCGTTTGTTTCCAGCGGAATATACTCCACATCCATGAAATCTTGAAGAACCAATTCCTTTTTGGGAAAAGAATTTTTTGTGACATCTACCGTGATCAAGTCGTCTGCCGTTTGATTCTGTCTTTTGCAACCTGCCGTTATTAACAGAATAAATAGAAAGAAAATAGTTGTGCCTTTCATGCCGGATAATTTATTATTGTTACCAATCCCTTATTTGCCTGTTTCCAGGATTAGATTCAAATCTATGTGATAATATCGGGAGGGTATCCGGCAAATGAGCAAATGGCGGTTTTGGATGAGTAACAGGCGTTTTATTCATTCCTGAAAAGCACCGGAAGCGTATATTTCATATTCACCTTCTTTCCGTTGGGCAGTTCCGCCGGTTCCCACTCAGGAGATTGTTCGAGCAGGGTGATGACAGCTTCCTCGAAGGCTTTGTTCCGGGGGGCTTTCCGTATGTTGAAACCACCGAGCTTTCCATCTGTCCGGATGATGAAACTGACGACGACCAACTCTTTCTCCGTCTCCACCCCTTTGGGGTAAACGAGGTGCTTGCAGACCCAATCTATGAACGCGGACATATCGTCTGTCCCGTTAAACCGGGGCATTTTACTTCCTTGCGGCAGGATAGAAACCGTATCGAGTATTTCTCCTTCCAGTACAGGAACCGCTTTACCGCCTTTATGAAAGCTCCATGTCAGCGAGCCGGCGATTGAAAGAGCGATGATCACGATCATGCCGATCACGACTTTCCATTTCGAAAAGCTGTTTTTAGGAATGGGACGATCCTGCCCTAAGAAGTAAACTTCATTTTCGTTTATCTCGTCTTTCATATCTCGATTACTGATTTTAATGATTTCAACGCCTCTTTGGATACCTGCAGGACAAATTTATCCGGGAATTTCAGGTCTGATAATGTCAGTTCCTGTTTTGTCAGATTGATACTGTAAATATAACAACTGTTTATGATCAGGCTTCTGCCGACCCGGATGAAAATACCGGCTTCCTCCTGCAGCTGCTGTTCTATCAGCTTCTCAAAAACAGAGAGGTTGAATGAGAAAATATGCTCTTCCCCACCGATCAGCCTCAACGTCGAATAACTGCCGTCGGAAGCGATGTAAGCGACTCGGTCGGCTGTTATTCGCAGCAATTGGTAACTGTTGGATACGATGAGATATTTAGCCATTCTGTTATTTAATTAGAAGAATTACCGGATTATCGTCCTCCTTCAATTGTTTCAGCCATGCCGGTTGTTCGGATTCCGGCATCTTTTCGCGTGCATTTATCAGGTCTTCCGTCTGATAGCATACGATCAGCTCACCGGCGGTTGATATGTTGTAAATGGCGAAGCCTGGCATCCCTGCCCTGTCGCTCTCTATACGGACCGATTTCATGACTTTCGTCCGCCCGCTCCGTTTGTCGTATATTCCGCAATAGGGAGGATTACTGCCTCCTTTCATCCAGCCGTCTACATTGTACATATCTTTAAACAAATTGAAATAGATGATATTCTCTGTCTCCATCAAGCGGGTGATAATATATTTGTCCGCCATTACATCGCTGTTTTCGTAGCGGGCGAATCCGCCGGAACTGCCCATTTTGAAAACCATCCGGGGCGTCAACCGGTCAAAGCCTTTTACGGTAAAGAGGGTGTCGCAAAAGAAATCCTTCATGCACAACTCTCCGTCGTGATACCAGTAAGCAGCGTTATTTTGCGAGCCGTATGTCCACCTGTTATCCTCAAATTGGACGATGTAAGCCATCCCGCCCAGCATTTCCGCACCGGCCAACGGCATTACCAACTTTGATTTACCAGCGGGGATATCGCCTCCCCATCTCAAAGGCAGGGAATCTTGTATAGCCCCACTATCCGCATCGTAAAGATACGAAAGATTATTGGTTTGTTCTGTCGGAATATTCACGTATGTGTAGATTTTATTATCCAGGAAGTAGGGGGCGATGATCATGCCCCCGGCAGCTTCTTTCCATTCGACGGTTTTCAGGAAATGGCCGGTGATATCATAACATTGTTGCTTTGAAGGGGAGATACGAACGTACACTTTCCGGGTTATCGGGTCTGTAGTGAAATTAGTTCCGTTCGGATATTCAGCCGGCCCGTTTCCGATTTGTCCGATCTGCCCGATATAGTGCCCGGTCGTTTTATCAAAGACTTTGATCGGAGCTGTACGGGCGCCGATCAGGATATGCCGGTCTGTTACGACCATCGCCGTAATGGAGGAGATGGCGACAATAGAAGAGTCTGTTGTCTCGAGGGGAATATAGCTTTGTTCTTTTCCAAGATCGGTTAACGTGAAAGCTTCCGGATGTCGGAACGCATCTTCTACATCGATTACTTTTAACGAGTTGTCGGAACTGTTCCGGTTGCCGGGATTACAAGCAGTAAGCAAGCAAATACTTAATAGGAGTGTGAGATTCTTCATGCTTCAATGTGTTATTTGAAATACAAACATATTAAAAGCGAAGAATCCCGGTGTGTATTATTCTACCCGTTTTGTGAAATGCCTGTCAGAATTTACGAAAGCCGTATTTGTGCAATTCGTTTTTAGCAAGCATACATATTACGTATCCCTTTCAATAACATTTTCCCGCCCATGAGGAATGAAAAGCTGATTAGCGGAATGCCGACAGCCAGCAAGGTAATTGCGCCCGGTTCCGTACCTAATGGAAACTCGGAATATTCGGACAGCAAAGCAAGGAACATAAACAGTGAACCAAATGTAAAAATGGTACCGAGCAGGAAACGGCTCCAAGTATTATTCCGGAAAAGTTGCATCAGCAATAAAATAACGATCGCCAGGGAAACCAGAGTGGTAACCGTATTTCGGGAATGCCAGCTGGAGGTAAACAGGCAAGCGATATCACTAATCACCAGCAGGGAGAAGAGGGTGATGTACCAGATTTCAGGAAGCGAGTTGATAAATCTCTTGATCCGGTTTGTTGCGATTGATGTGTTCATAATAATATGTTTGATGTTTATATCCATAGAACGTGGGGTAGAAGGCTTTAGTATAGTTAGCTTTTGTTTTTTATCTAATTGCAGGATATTCGAAGGGTGGGGTATTCTGTTAAATTTTACAATAACCCCCCTTTTCGGCTGTTTTTCTATTTCGTCTGAAATTCTGACTCATTTTGGATTGACTTTTTTTACGATTTTAGCTTTTTTGTCTGACAACAGATGAAATGAGATGCCGAGGTCGTCCAGGAAAGTATGCAATTTGATTACCGAAAAGCGAAAACACCGACAAAGTGATAAAGCTTAACTCCCGGAGAATCGAATATTTGAAAATAAAACGGACGGCGTCCCAAATATCCCAAGGAAATTCAGGTGCTTT